>Ga0210392_10001066_pt1 | contig 14856 bp, 15 predicted proteins | sample IncBWC30OmetaG_FD_161057 | JGI IMG/M metagenome (GOLD analysis project Ga0210392, IMG submission 161057) | Forest soil microbial communities from Barre Woods Harvard Forest LTER site, Petersham, Massachusetts, United States - Inc-BW-C-30-O ...
ACAAAGTTTCGTTCGCGCCCGAAGACATCAAAAAAGGCGCGGCGAATTACAACTACGACACGATTCCATTTCGACTGGAAGAAGGGCCCGGCCTCAGCGCGTTTTACAAGGAAGCAGCCGGAACTGTCTATCACACTTACTCGACTTTCGCGCGCGGACTCGATATGAACATCGGCGCGTACCACTTCCTCGATCTCGCTCCTAAAGGGCGAGACGAAGAAGACCTCGCCTTCAGCATGGCCTGGGTCAAGCATCACGACAAATACACCGGTCACGATGTCATCGATACGAAGCGCGGCTACGTGCCTCCCGCAAAAGTGCACGATTGCTGTGCGAAAGGGGAAAACGCGTAGCAATTGTTCCGACTCACGAAATCAAAGAAGGGCCGGCAATCTCTCCGGCCCTTTCGCGACGCGATTCCTGCCTGTGATTCTTACCTCTGAAACGGCTATAACGATTGTAGAGAGGATGTTCGATACGGTCTAAGTTGTTCTCTTTCCTGTCGGTGGTAGGTTGACACCGTGGAGATATGCTTGCCGGGCCTACATTGCTTCAGAATGTTTTCTTGCTCCCGGGGAGGGAGCCTCGACTTTACAGGTTCTCTTGGATGAAGCGCGGACTGAGGTGAACGTCGACTTGTACCAGCGGCGAGTCACCCACGGCCTTGAAGCTATGGACCTCACCGGCCTTAATGACAAAGATATCTCCCGCGCTGCCCTCGAAGATCTTGCCGTTGACGGTCCACACTCCCCGGCCTTCACGGATGAACTGGATCTCATCATAAGGATGCCGGTGCGGCCCCGGTCCCGAACCGGGCTTCCCATGAAACAGGAACACTGAAACACTGGTGTCGCCCTGCTCAGCTCCAACAAACTCATACGAACTACCAACAAAAGGCAGACTCTCTTGGCGCACGTGATGCATGCTTTACCATCCTCCTACCCGGATTGGATGAGTGTGGCCCCGATCCGGTTCCGCGGAATACGGTGGTCGGCGCGAGGCCGATATCAGGCACACTCTCAGAATGCGTCCTGCCTCGGGAGGCGGTACAATCTCATCTGTCGATCCAGGCAGGTTGTTCAAGTTCTAGGAATGGCGTGATCGTTAAACGATTAGTTGTCAGAATGATGGGGAACTTTCGGAGCGGAGCGCACTGGGCAAGTTGCTTGCTACTCTGTGACGTGACGCGATGAATGACCTCCTTGCGCAGATCGGGCACCACGGATACATCGCCATTTTTCTCATTGTTTTGGCAGAAGCCGTCGGGATTCCTGTACCGGCCGCACTGGCCCTGGTGACGGGCGGAGCCGCGGTGGCATCGGGTGCCCTGCGTGCACCGGCGGCAGCGCTGGTTGCAGTCTTAGCAATGTTGGTGGGCGACTCGTTGCTCTACGTCCTTGGAAGCCGCATGGGATGGCGGTTGTTAGATTTACTATGCCGGGTCTCCGGAGATCCGGAAACGTGCATCCTGCGCTCTGCGGAATCGTTCTACAAGCGCGGCCGGGCCACTTTGCTGATCGCCAAGTTCATCCCTGGAGTTAATTCGATGGCTCCCCCGCTCGCGGGAAGCATGAAAATGCCGTTCATGCAGTTTCTGGGACTGGACTTCCTCGGCGCCGTCGCCTATGCGTTTGCGTATGGCGGAGTTGGATTTATCTTTCGCGATTTCGTCGCGACGATCGCGCGTGGGTTTCGAGCGGCGGGACACGCAGTTGAGATCGTGGTCATTATCGCCGCGATTGCCTTCACCGCTTATCGTGTCTCGCTGTACTGGAAGCATCGGGTTTACCGCATCGTTCCACGCATACAGGTGGCTGAGCTGGCTGAGAAGCTGCAGACTCAGTATTCAGGAATGATTCTGCTGGTCGATGTGCGCAGTCACGGTTACTACGATCCTGGTGCCGAACGTATTCGAGGATCGATTCGGCTGGAGCCGAATAACCTGTCGGAGGAAGTCAAAACACTTCCGAAGGATAAAGACATCTACCTGTACTGCACTTGACCGCGCGAGGCAACTAGCGCCCGTGTGGCGCATCTGCTGCGGGAGCAAGGATTTAAAGCGTTTGTCATCATTGGCGGCCTAGCAGCATGGCGCAAAGCCGGGAATCCGTTAGAGACAGTACCTCAGGCCGACTTGATGCATCTTCCGACTTTCAGCCGATAGAGATTCGCCAGGGACCGGGAAATCCTGTGGCACAGAATTCCTGCTGTTGCAAGAAATTCAGGAGATGAGCAGGTGCATTTGCTCCAGGTCCGAGAGAACGTTCGGGTTGTCACGAGTGAAGTGAACGTTGTCGAATTGAATATAGATGGCGTGCTTGATCCCTTCCACGCGCCGAGCGCAATGTGCAACCGTTGGCGGAGCTTGCTTGGGTTTGGGGAGCGGCCGGACGTGGTCGGGCTTCTGCAGTCGTTGGAAGTAAACCGATGCCATGGGCACAGGGGCGAACGCAACGGACAGTCCGGCAGCGACCGTTTTGCGAATCGCCAACATTCCTTTGAGCAAGCTTCGTCGCGTAAACTTCAGAATCCCCCAAATGGTTCGGTCCATAGACACACCTCCTCGAAATAGACTGCGGGTGTCTTTGTATTTACCGAGGATTGAGGGGTGGGGTACAGAGAGGGTAAGAGATTTGAACAATTCGCAACAGAAATCAGTTGGGGTCGAGCCGGGCCGGGGCTAATTTAACGAAACTGAAATGTCTCGGTCATAAGGCAGAAAATTGTTCTGATAGTATGAATGGTTTCCGCCATTCCGTGGCCACGAACGCTTCGACATTGCAAGCTGCGGCGAGGAAACTGACTTAGCGGTCTATGGCGAGCCGGCAATTGACTGTGCAAGGTGCTGCATCATCCCGTGGCGAGCAGCCTACGCGATCACTAAATTCTCTGGAAGCCGCGTTGCGAGGATTGCGCTGAACACAAGGGGGTTATTTCTTGCACCAACCAAGTGGAACAGGGGCTTCTATGCAGAGTTCCCCAATCGGTGAATTGCATGGGAACGAACCGAAGGACTCTCCAGGCGCCGCAACTCCCGTCACGCTGCCATCTTCGCAAGGGTCGCCTAGTCCGCCAAATCTCACCCTGGAGTCGCCCGATCTATACATCAACCGCGAACTAAGCTTATTGCAATTCCAGAGAAGGGTTCTGGAACAGGCACAGGATCCGGGAAATCCGCTCTTGGAGAGGGTAAAGTTTCTCTCGATTGTCAGCTCCAACCTAGATGAATTCTTCATGGTGAGAGTCGCGGGTCTGCAAGAGCAGGCGGCGAGCGGCCTACAAGAGGCCAGCGTCGATGGCCTGCCAGCGGCGATTCAATTGCGACGGATTCGCCAGGAAGTGCGGCAACTCGTTGAAGAGATCCATGATTTCTTGCGCGACACACTTCTGCCGGCCCTTGAGCGCGAAGGTGTGCGCATCGCGGACATTTCCTCTTTAACTCCGGAAGAACGGTCCGCGATGGACACGTATTTCCTTCAGCATGTGTTCCCCGTTCTCACACCCTTGGCATTCGATCCCGGCCGCCCGTTCCCGCATATCTCTGGCGGCAGTTTGAATCTGGCCGTGGTCGTAGGGGACAACCAAGGCACGGAAAACTTCGCTCGTGTGAAAGTCCCGGACTCCCTGCTCCAGCTGGTTCCGGTAATCTCGAGTTCGCGTCATGGGAAGACTTCCAAACCGTCAGAGTCCGAAAGGGTATTCGTGTGGTTAGAGCAGTTGATCACTGCCAATCTCCATTTGCTGTTTCCTGGAATGGAGATCGTGGAGGCTTACCCTTTTCGGGTAACTCGCGACGCGGAAGTTGCAGTTCAGGAACTGGAGAGCGACGATCTGCTGGAAAGCGTCGAAGAGGCCATCAGAAAGCGGCGGTTTACCTCCGTAGTCCGTTTGCAAGTAGACGCAAACATGTCCGAGAAGATTCTCGAGATTTTGGCCAGTAATCTTCCCATCGACAAACAAGATGTCTACCGCATCCGAGGCTCGATCGGCCTCGGACGGCTCATGGAATTGAGTACAATTGACCGCCCCGATTTGAAGGATAAGCCCTTCTTGCCATCCGTTCCGCCCAGTCTTGGGGCCGATGCTGACGAAGACGTGTTCTCCGCCATTCGCCGCGAAGATCTCCTTCTCCATCATCCTTACGAATCCTTTCAGCCAGTTGTGGAATTCCTCCAGCAGGCCGCGCGCGATCCAAACGTGTTGGCCATCAAGGTGACGCTGTATCGCGTGGGCCGCAACTCGCCGATTGTGGCCGCTCTCCTTGAGGCCGTCGAGCAGGGAAAACAGGTATCCGTCCTCGTCGAACTGAAGGCGCGGTTCGACGAGGAAAGCAACATCGAGTGGGCGCGAACACTGGAAGATTCCGGCGTGCATGTTGTCTACGGATTGGTTGGCCTGAAGGTCCATTCCAAGGTTGCCCTGGTGGTCCGCCGCGAAGGCGAAGTCATTCGCCGATACGTGCATCTAGGAACAGGCAACTACAATCCTACGACCGCGCGCATCTACACCGACTTCGGTTTTTTGACGTGCGATGAGAAACTCGCGGATGATGTCACGTACTTTTTCAACTCACTGACAGGATATTCCCGGAAAAACGAACCCCACGAGCTCCTGGTGGCGCCCGTCAATCTACGACAGCGCCTCGAAAAAATGATCCTCCGGGAAATTGCGCTTCAGGAGAAGGGCGAACGTGGCCATCTGATCTTCAAAATGAACGCACTGGAAGATCCGCAAATGATCAGGCTGCTGTATCGCGCCTCGCAAGCGGGAGTGAAGGTTGACCTACTGGTACGAGGACTCTGCTGCTTGCGGCCTTTGGTTAGCGGATTCAGCGACAATATCCGCGTTACCAGTATCGTGGGTCGTTTTCTGGAACATAGCCGCATCTACTATTTTCGTAATGCAGGCGAGGAGGAAATTTATCTTGGCAGCGCTGACCTCATGCGACGCAACCTGAGTCATCGCGTCGAAATCATTTTTCCGGTGGCCAATCCCAAGTTGCGTCGTCGCTTGAAGGACGTTCTCACCGTTCAGTTGGCCGACGAAAAAAAATCTCATCATCTACAAAGCGACGGCCATTACATCCGTAGCAGCAAGCGCGGACAGCCCGATGCGCTCGATAGCCAACTCCGCTTTCTGAGCCATGAAGACTCGCCTCTCAAGACAGCTAAGGGCTCGGCGGCTTTGTCGCGCAAGGGCCGAGTCGCGGATCGCAGCGCTCACGGGCGGACAAAAGCCTGATTCTTGCCAACCGGCCGCCTACAGTCAAGAGATGCTCTGGCAATCGATCGAGGTCCAGCGCCTCGACATGCGTCATCGGCGCGGATGCGGCCAGTCCCGGGACATCAGGAATGGTTGCTTGTGTCCCTAGATTCAGGAATACGGACTCGCCCGCCATTGTCTTTGTTCCACCGCCGTTCAGAGCCACCTCCACGGTATTGGGCGCCACGAATCGGGCAGTACCCATGATCAATTCGGCTCCGCTGGCCTTGTAGCGATCGAGGTGATTCTGGATCATCGCTTCAACCATCTTGCGCTTGCGTCGCTGCACTATTGGCATGTTCGTCCGCACTGATCCCAGTTCCAGTCCAAATTCCTCCCCGCTTCGCGAGCGATGCCACGCTGGCACTGCGAATGATGTTCTTGCTTGGCAGGCAAGCAACGTTCGGGCAAGTACCACCGATCAGCTTGCGCTCGATCACCGCGGTGCGATGGCCAGCTTTCGCCATTGTCCAAGCCATGTACTTTCCACTTCGCCGCTCCCAACCACCAGAACGTCATAACGCTCGATCTCAGACATGTATGCTCCTTTCGTTCCGCGGGTGCCCTCCGGGCCGCCGACGCTACAAGTTTCAAAACCCACAAGCCTGTGATTGCCGTCGCAACATTGATTCGCACGAATATTCGCCAGCACCGCCCGCGGCAATGGTCCATCACCGAGGTCGGCATCTGCCACCAGTTCGCATTTCAGAAAACTCAGTACAGCGCCAATCCCTCTTTTCTGGTTATGATGAGCAGAAGCAACTTTAGAACCTTCGGAGCCGCCCTGATGACTATGACCCTGCTTGTCCGCCGCTGCCTCTTTCTCGCGGCGGCAATCTTCGCTTTTCTGTTCGTCGCCTCTCCCTCTTCCGCTCAGCAGCAACCCTGGATGAATTCCCAGCTCTCTCCCGACGCCCGTGCCGATCTCGTCCTCGAAGAAATGACCCTCGATGAGAAGATCGATTTGCTGCACGGCAACGGCATGCGCGGCGTGGACAAGCCTCGCCCCAACGACTATCTCAGCAACGGTGGCGCCGGCTTTGTTCTCGGTGTTCCGCGACTCGGAATTCCCATGATTCAGATAAGCGACGCCGCCTACGGCGTTCGCAACAGCGGCGAAAACGGTCGCTACTCCACCGCGCTTCCCGCGAATTTGGCAGCCGCGGCCAGTTGGGACACGCAAGCCGCCTGCGAATACGGCGCCCTCATCGGCCGTGAACTCCGCGCCCAGGGTTTCAACATGACGCTCGGCGGCGGCACGAATATCACTCGTGAACCGCGCAATGGCCGCACCTTCGAATATCAGGGTGAAGACCCGATTCTCGCCGGCACCCTCGTCGGCAATCGCATCAAGTGCGAACAGGCCCAGCACGTTCTCGGCGACATCAAGCACTACGCCGTCAACGATCAGGAAAGCGGTCGCAACGAAGTCAACGTCATCATCACTAAACGCGCTCTACACGAAAGCGATCTCCTGGCCTTCAAGATTGGCATCACCATCGGCAATCCCTCTGCCGTCATGTGCTCTTACAACGCGGTTAACGGAGACTTTGCTTGCGAAAACAAATACCTGCTTACCGACGTTCTCAAAAAAGAATGGGCCTTTCCCGGGTTTGTGGTTTCCGATTGGTGGGCCACTCACAGCACCGTGAAAGCATCCGCTGCCGGACTCGACAATGAGCAACCCTTGGACGAATTCTTCGGCGCAAAACTAAACGAGGCCGTGCAGTCCGGCAAAGTTCCTCTTTCCGAAATCGACGATCACGTCCGCCGCATCCTCCGCTCCGAGTTCGCCGCTGGCCTCATCGATTTCCCCACACAAAAGAGTGTGGTTGACGTCGAAGGCGGCTTCGATACCGCCCGCCGCATCGCCGAGCAAAGTACTGTCCTCCTGAAGAACAGCAATGCAACCCTTCCCCTCGATCGCGCAAAACTGCACTCCATCGCCATCATTGGTTTGCACGCCGATTCCGGCATGATTTCCGGCGGCGGCTCAGCACAAGTCGACGCCCCCGGCCGTCCTCCTTCAAAGTGGAAAGAACACATTTGGTTCCCCACTTCGCCGTTAAGAGCGGTCAGCGCTAAGGTTCCTAGCGCAACCGTGGCCTTCGATTCCGGCAAAGATCCCGTCACTGCCGCCGAGCTCGCTAAAAAATCGGATGTCGCAATCGTCTTCGCGTCTCAGTGGACCAGCGAAGAAATGGATTTACCGAACCTCTCGCTCCCCGACAATCAGGACGCGCTCATCGCGCAAGTTGCTGCCGCCAATCCGCACACCATCGTGGTTCTGGAATCAGGCACCGCGGTTCTCATGCCCTGGCTCGACAATGTTTCCGCGGTCCTCGAAGCCTGGTTTGCCGGAAGCAAAGGTGCCGATGCCGTCGCCAACATTCTCTTCGGCGATGTGAATCCTTCCGCGAAACTTCCGATGACCTTCCCTCGCAGCGAAGCCGATCTCCCCCATCCGATTCTCGTCATTCCTGCGAAGGAGGCGCAAGGCAGCGCCGCCGTCATGAAATCGGGCGAGGCCAAACCCACCTTTGCCGTGAACTACGACGAGGGACTCAAGGTCGGCTACAAGTGGTACGACGCGGAAAACAAGCCCGTCCTTTTTCCTTTCGGCTTCGGTCTTTCCTACACCACGTACTCTTACTCCGGCATGAAAGTGAATCCCGGCAAGGAAACAGTCGTGACTTTCACCGTAAAAAATACCGGTTCCCGCACCGGAGATGAAATCGCGCAAGTTTATGCCGCGCTTCCCGCCAGCGCCGCAGAACCTCCGAAGCGTCTCGTGGGCTGGAACAAAATCCACCTGAATTCCGGTGAAAGCCGCGAAGTCACCGTGAAAGTCCCCGTCGAATATCTCTCCATCTACGGTGAAAATCCCGATGGCTGGAAGCTCGTTCCTGGCAGCTATACATTTATGGCCGGACCTTCGTCCAAGGATCTGCCCCTCAGCAGCAAGGTCGATCTCAAATAGGCCGTTAACCCGCCTGGTTTTTCGGCAAACTCTCTTGTAACCTTCGCATGCTGCCCGAATCCTACGCATGGACGGTACGGCCTTTGCCCGGCCCGCATCTAACAAATGCATGCGGGAGGGCACGACTTCAGTCGTGCCGAAAGCAAGTCAACCCGAGGGCTTCAACCCCTGAGGCTGCTTGCCGGGCCAGCAAAAAGGTAGCTGAATTAAAATGACAATTCGCAAAAATCCCGATCTCACCTACGCCGACGTCACGCCCAAATCTGTCTATCTCAATCGCCGCCAAATTCTCCGCGGCATGGGCATCGCCGGAGCGATGGCCATCGGCGGAAAGCTTGTCTCCAATCTCGTTTTTCCGGAAACCACGCTCTACGCCGGAACGAAATTGACCGTCGCCTCCAAGAGCCCCTTCAGCACCACGGAAAAGCAAACCAGCTACGAGGACGTCACCCACTACAACAATTTCTACGAGTTCGGTACGGACAAAGGTGATCCCGCAAAATACGCCCAGAACTTCCGCACTTCTCCTTGGACCGTTTCCATTGAAGGCGAAGTCCAGAAGCCCATCAAACTCACCATGGACGATATTCTGAAACTTGCCCCGCTCGAAGAGCGCATCTACCGCCATCGTTGCGTCGAGCGCTGGTCCATCGTCGTGCCCTGGATTGGCTATTCCTTCAGCAATCTCGTGAAACTCGCTCAGCCTACGGAAAAAGCCAAGTACGTCGCCTTCACCACCTACTTCGATCATTCCCAGATGCCCCAGGCCAGCCACGCCGGCATTGAATTCCCTTATGTCGAAGGCTTGCGCATGGATGAAGCCATGCATCCTCTCACGCTTCTTTGCGTCGGAATGTATGGCGAAACCCTGCCGAATCAGGATGGCGCGCCCGTTCGCATGGTCATCCCGTGGAAATACGGCTACAAGAGCGTTAAGTCTCTCGTGAAAATCCGTTTTGTGAAGTCCGAGCCTCCCACCACCTGGGGACTTTATTCTTCGACGGAATATGGTTTTTACTCCAACGTGAATCCCAACGTCGATCATCCTCGCTGGAGCCAGGCCACCGAACGCCGCCTCGGCGAAATCTTCATGCGCAAAACCCTCATGTTTAATGGCTACGAAGACCAGGTTGCCAGCCTCTATTCCGGCATGGACCTGAAGAAGTATCACTGACGTGAGTTCCCATTTGCGCAAACTTCTCGCCAGCAAATGGACGAAAGTCGCTGTTTTTCTGCTTTGCCTCGTGCCCCTTGGCGATCTCGTCTATCGCGGCTTTCACGCCCGGCTAACCGCTAATCCCGTCGAATTCGTCCAGCACTTTACTGGCGATTGGACGCTGCGCTTCCTGCTAATCACTCTGTCCATCACACCGTTGCGCAAACTCTTGAATCTTCCCGAACTCATTCGCTTCCGCCGCATGCTCGGTTTGTTCGCTTTCTTCTACGTCTGCCTGCATTTTCTTACCTACATCGGCCCGGACCAGTCTTTTAGTCTCGCCGGAATGTGGAAGGACGTCGAAAAACGCCGCTACATCACCGTGGGCTTTCTTGGTTTTGTTTTGCTGATTCCCTTGGCCATTACTTCCACGAAAGGCTGGATCCGCCGCCTCGGCGGGCGCCGCTGGCAAATTCTCCATCGCTCCATCTATGTTGCTGCCATCTGCGGCGTGATTCATTACTACTGGCTAGTCAAATCCGATGTCCGCGAACCGCTAATGTATGCCGCCATCCTGGCCATCCTGCTACTCTGGCGCCTAGCCACATGGTTCGTAAACCAAAAGGGCACGCTAGCTCCAGCCACCGCAAAGACGATGTCCCCGAAGCCGTTGTAGCGCCCGACCTCTCGCGGTCATCCCGAACGAAGCGACCCGACTCTTTCTGCCGCGCCGCTGTCTGTCGCGGTCGGGTCGCGCAGTCGAGGGGTCGTGGATTGATCGCGGTTTGGCGAGAACCGGTGGGAGGCTCTCTTACTGCTGTGTCACAAGCCTGGCAAATCTGTCATTCTGAGGGCATCCGACGAGGATGCCCGAAGAATCTCAACCCGAAGTGTTCAGGAAATGTTCTGTCCAGTTGGATTCTACCGCGATTACGAAGAACGTCCCGCGTCGCCAGACCCTGAAGAATATCGCGCCTCAAAATCGATTCCCCAAAAGCGTGGTGCCGGGGTCAAAAACTCCACTCCCACGCGGATTCCCTTGCTTCCGCTCTCACCCGTAAACACGATTCGGCACTCTTGCTCATCCTGCGTCAATGGATTGATCAGGACGATCGTTTCGCCCTGGTCCACTTCATTGTTCAACATCAGCAAACCGCCCTGCGCGTTCACCACCACCGTCTCACACACCTCACGGAATTTTCGCCCATCGTGCCCGCGTCCCTGCGCTTGCACACGCATCTTGTGAAAGATGCGCTGGCTTCGCCGGGCCGTCGCAAATGCGGTCTCGTTCATATGCTCATGATGCGGTTCACGCTAGGACCCGTCAATTGCCCTTTGGGACAGGTGTCCCCTATCGTCAAGCAGCCGAATTGCGCTAGCCACTCCCTCCTGGCCTCTTTCGGCCTCTTTCTGGATGCCTTGTACCCGACCATCCCTAGCCGTACTATATAGACGGCGACCATAGCAGCCTCTGTTCGCTGCCGCTCCTTTCCGTCGCCGCAACCTTTCGTTTGAAATTTTAGGTACGTAAGTCAACGGACCGAACAGTTGTCCCTGAGGCCCAAATATGAACCTTACTGAATTTATCGAAGGTCGCCGCGAGCAACATCTGAACGAGCTTTACGATTTCCTCCGTATTCCTTCGGTCAGTGCCAAAAGCGAACATAAACCCGACATCGAACGCGGCTCCCACTGGGTTGCCGATCGTCTCCGTTCCGCTGGCTTCAAACACGTCGAAATTATCCCCACCAATCTTCACCCTCTCGTTTATGCCGAATCCCTCGAAGCTCCCGGCAAACCTACCATCCTTTTTTATGGCCACTATGATGTCCAGCCCGCCGAGCCTCTGGACCTTTGGACTTCTCCCGCCTTTGAGCCCACCGTCCGCAACGGCAACATCTACGGGCGCGGCACGGCCGACGACAAGGGCCAGGTTCATATCCACCTTAAGGCCCTGGAATCTCTTCACCAGCTCAACGGAGAATTTCCCATCAACATTAAAGTTCTCATCGAAGGTGAGGAAGAAGTCGGCAGCGTCAGCCTTTGGGATTTCGTTCAAAAAAATAAAGCCAAACTAAAATCAGATGCCCTCATCGTCTCCGACACTTCCATGCTTGGCAAAGGCGTCCCTTCCATTACCTACGGACTTCGCGGCCTCAACTACTACCAGATCGAGTTGACTGGCCCAGAACGCGATCTTCACTCCGGCGTTTATGGTGGCGCAGTCCCCAATCCCCTCACCATCCTCACTGAACTTTTTGCCAAGCTCCACGACAAAAATTTCCGCGTCACCGTTCCCGGCTTCTACGATGACGTCGACAAAGTACCAGCCGCCGAACGCAAAGCCCTCAACGCCCTTCCTTGGAAAGCCAAAGACTTCAAGAAGGCCGTTGGCGCCCCGGAATATTGCGGCGAAAAAGGGTTTACCATCGTTGAGCGCCTCTGGATTCGACCCACTCTCGAGTTGAATGGCATTTGGGGCGGCTATCAGGGCGAAGGCGCCAAGACCGTCATTCCTTCCAAAGCCTACGCTAAATTCTCCACGCGCCTCGTCCCCGGCCAGGATCCTCCAAAAATCGCAAAGCTCGTTGAGAAGCACGTGCGCAAACTCCTTCCGAAGTTCGTGCACTGCAGATTTGAAGTGTTGAGCACCGGCAAGCCTTGGGTGGCTGCCTATCAAGCGCCCGTTTTTCAGATTGCCCAGTCGGCACTACAGAAGGGCTTCGGCAAGAAAGCTGTATTCATTCGCGAAGGCGGGTCCATCCCCTTCGTCACTCAGATGCACGACACCTTCAAGATTCCCTGCGTCCTCATCGGCTTTGGCCTACCCGATGAAAATGCCCACGCACCCGACGAGCACCTAGGCCTGGAAAACTACTATGGCGGCATCAAAGCCATCGCCCATCTCTATCAAGACCTAGCAAACCTGTAGCTCATCCGTTTAGGGATGAGGAGGTTGGTCGTGCTGGGTGGAACGCTCGTGGGGGCGTTAGGATCGTGTTTTTCATCGGTGCAGTGGCCTGCGCATCTCTGCCTCCGCTTTACGCCCGGTCCAACCGAAACAAATAACACCCCGCCTCGGTACTCCGCACGTGAATGTATTTCACCCGTGGATCTTCGAACAGCGTCTCCGCCGCCTTCCCTTCGTCGCCACCACTCACGCGAACCTCCGTCACCAGCGTGCGATCTTCCCCGTACGCATCCAAAGTCAGCAACCGCCCGTGATACTCTTCAGGAAACGCTCCTCCGCCGTTGTGCCGTTCGCAATCCCGCGCATGCACGTACACCGGCCCAGGTAATGGCGGCACACCCAGCTCGCAAAATGGGTCGTAGTCGAAAAGATACAGCTCTTCTTCGTTTACCTTGATCAACCGCAGGCAATGGCGGCACGGCGCGCGCCCCGCGGCTACTTCTTTGTGTGCCGGGAATCCATATCCCGGCGCTTTTTGCGTGTTTCGCACAGACTGGGCAACTGCCGTCGGAATGGCTGCTACTTGAAACGATGCCATGATTCACCTCGCTGGTATTTTCTTGCCAGGTGAATTCTGCCGGCTTTCCTCGAACGCTTCTATCCGACAAACTCCGTCAAACTCTTACACCGTCGAAAGCTGGTCCCGCCGTCCCTCCGCATAATTCTGCAGCGCCACGTTCGCGCTTTCGATGGTCTGCAGCGCATCCACCACACTCGCCAGATCTTTTCCGCGGATTACCACGTACATCTCATCTTCCCCCAAGCCGGTGTACACGCGATTCCCAATGCATCCCAGGCTGGTGATCGTCCCGTGTTGCAGCGACGCCGGCAGGGCCATGCACGTCGGCCTTCCCAGCACCGGTGCCCCCGCGCGCACTCCTGCGCGATTTGCCGCTTCCAGCAGCAGCATGGCCCCCGCTGGTTTCACCGCGAATAGCACCACGTCCGGCTCTCCGTGCGCATCCCCCAGCGGCGAATACACAATCGCCTTCGGCCCTTTCGCCAGACGCGGAATCTGCGGCACTTCTTCTTGTTTCACGTAGCCCAGGTCAAACATCATCTTCAGCGTTTGTTCCGCTTCCTTCTCCCGTTCCGGCGAAAGCGCGATGTTGTGCGTATACGCCCCCACCGCGCAGTTATAATGATTCTCCGGCACGGTGTAAAACGTCTTTCCTTCCGCCGCCAGCCTCCAGAAACTGCATCCCGAAGGCTCTGTGCCTTCGAACTTCTTCACATCCGCCGGCTCGCTGTCCCGAAAACTCACCGCTACCGCGCTTCGCGCTTGCTTCACCACCCGCGCTATCTTGTCTTCCAGTGTTTTCCAACATGTTGGGGTGCTCATAGCGGATTCTCCTCATCCATTATTGGAATCAAAAAGCATAGCACACGCCCATTCACCTTTTTCCCTTTCCCGCGAACTCTCCCAACCCGCATGAATCCTGCACGTTTTGCACATGCCCCTAAAAAAACCGCATTTTTCCTGCCTTTTTTGCGGTTTCCCTCTTGCGTTCCTCTATTTCCTTCGTTATAGTCCTTGCGGCCCGAGTTTTTTCACCGAAAAATAGGGGTTTTTTCGCTCGTGGCTGGCCTCGATTCGTTCGAGGCGGATAGACAAACCAGGAGGATAAGCATACTAAATGGCAGCTAAGCCACTCAGTAAGACCAAAATCGTTTCGCATATCGCGGAGAAACTCGGCACGTCCAAGAAGACCGTCGCCACTTTCTTTGAAGAGCTCCACAAGCTCGCTGTGAAGGAAGCCAAGGGCGCCGCCGGCAAGTTCGTCATCCCCGGCATCGGCCGTGTTGTGAAGGCTCATCGCAAGGCTCGCATCGGTCGGAACCCGCAAACCGGCGAACAGATCAAGATCAAGGCCAAGACCGTCGTCCGGCTCCGCCCCGCAAAGGTGCTGAAAGACGCCGTTCTGAAGTAGCTTTCTCTCCCGCAAGGGAGCGCCTCAAAAAATTGCAAACCCCCGGGCCCTGCCACTCGCAGGCCACCGGGGGTTTCTCTTTAGTAGCTCGGGAGGGCAGGACTTCAGTCGTGCTGCAAGAAAGTTCTCAAGCTTTAGCCCCTGAGGCTTCTTCTCGCTCACTCCCTACAGCGTCTTCACGTACGCAATCACATCCTTAATCTGTCCCGGCTCCAACGTTTCCTTAAACGGTGGCATCAACTGGTCCCCGTTCTCGATCCACGCCTTCAAACTCTCGTCCGTGATTTTCGCTCCATTCACGCTGAACGTTCCGCGCTTGGACAGTCCCTTCAATCCTGGCCCGATCTTCTTCTGGTCGCTATTGTCGTAGTGGCACACCGCGCATTTCTGCTGAAACACCGATTTTCCTCGCGCCGCCGCCGCTGCTCCGCCGCTCGCGCCTCCGCTTTTCTTCCCAGAATCCTGTGCCAACAGCGCTCCTGCTCCCAGCACCGCCGCGCATCCCGCAATCACCATACAATTCCGCATTATGCGATTCACTGTTCCCCCTCGCTTC
>Ga0210392_10001067_pt1 | contig 14851 bp, 12 predicted proteins | sample IncBWC30OmetaG_FD_161057 | JGI IMG/M metagenome (GOLD analysis project Ga0210392, IMG submission 161057) | Forest soil microbial communities from Barre Woods Harvard Forest LTER site, Petersham, Massachusetts, United States - Inc-BW-C-30-O ...
CGCACTCGTCCGGACCATAAGAAGGGCGCGTAGCGGCTACGGCGGACGAAAGCACACGCCGCAATGGATGCCAGGTACACAGGCGCTGCAGCGCATACGACCACATAGCCGGACGCAACAGTCTGGCTCCTTTCATGCGCTTCGTTTCCCAATCAGCAGTTGACTGACGTTTTTCACGAGATCAGGTCCCACCGCACGGGCGTTCCTTTCTTGACGTCTTGGGTGATGCGTTTACCAAGAAAAAGCTCGTAGAATCGTGGGTGCAGACCCTTTCCGGGTCGCACGACCCGAAGATTGGCCGGTGTGAGTACTTCGCCTTTGCTCATATCCTCCGCAATGTATAAAGATCGTCGAAACACCATGGACTTCATTTCCGCCTCGGTCGGGCCATAGCGGACTGCGCCCAGCGACTGCCATGCCCGATTTGTTTCTTCTACTAGCGCATGAAGTTCGGCCGGTTCCAGGGAAAACGCGCTGTCCACTCCGCCGTCTGAACGAGAAAGTGTGAAGTGTTTTTCGATGACCGAAGCCCCATGCGCCACCGCTGCGACGGCAACTCCCACTCCCATGGTGTGATCAGAAAGACCAACCTCACAACCGAACAAGTCTCGCAGATGCGGAATGGTCAGCACATTACTGTTCTCCGGTGTGGCGGGATAGGTGCTCGTGCATTTCAGCAGTACAAGGTCCCGACAGCCTGCTTGCCTTGCAGTAGTGACGGCCTCGTCCAACTCGGCGATGGTGGCCATGCCAGTCGAAATAATTAGCGGCTTGCCGGTTGATGCGGCCTTGCGAATCAATTGCAAATAATTGTTTTCGAACGAGGCGATCTTGAATGCCGGCACGTTCAGAGAAGCCAAAAAATCAACGGCCGACTCATCAAACGGGGAGCTGAAGCAGATCATGCCAAGTTCTTTCGCACGCTCCATAATCGGCGCGTGCCATTCCCAGGGGGTGTACGCTTGCTTGTACAAGTCGTGAAGATTCTTGCCTCTCCACAAACTGCCCTCATCGGAAATCGAAAACTCGCCGTCACGCATATCCAGAGTAATGGTGTCGGCGGTGTAGGTCTGCAGCTTTATGGCATGTGCACCGGCGCCGGCCGCGGCGTCAATTATTGCGAAAGCACGCTCAAGCGACTGATTGTGGTTACCAGACATCTCGGCGATGACGAATGGCTGGACGCTTCGACCGATCTGTTTGCCAGCAATTCGAAATGGCGCGCTCATCTAGTCAATCCTCTTCGTGTAAGTTGCGGTGCTGCGCACGTAACCCGCGCTTCGGAATAGCCTGTGGGAAGATTGATTCTCCCCAAGCACCTCAGCATTGATGCAGCGCACCTCGGGCTTGTTTCGAGTCAACCATCCTTCCGCCGCCGTCAGCAGATCAGCACCGACTCCTCCCCCGATCGCGGCCGCGCCGCGCACATCATCCTGCTCGTGATCGAATATCGTATAAATTGAAACTTCCGCAGCGTCTCCTGAGATGTCGAAGCGTACCACTCCGACCGGCCGCTCAGCCTTTTCGCCGATGAGCAGCGCCCTGGAAGGGTCGCCAAGTACGGAGGCCATCCACTGCGCGTGGGCTCCCCACTCCAAAGGCGCTGTAGAGCGAGAGACCTTGCGAATTGCCGGGTGATTGCGCCACTGGAAGAGGTTTTTCGAATCGGCTGCCAAGGCCGGACGCAACAGGATTGAAACGATGCCAAGTGAACGCAATACACGCCTGGTGCCGTGCCCATCGACCATATCCATCGCCTTGCGCGAAATCGACTCCCGGAGCGGCGGATTCTCAATGAGGCTTTGAAGGTGCAGCGCAATATTGCCGCCGCCCGGAACCTCCAGTTCGAAGGCATACAGTGCGCCGGCCAATGCGCAATCATGCACTAGCCGGTCCTGATTGCGAGCGATCGAAATTGCCATCGTTGGCAACCCAACGCAGCAACGCTCCCAAGTCGCGCTTCCGCCGGCACCGACGCCCAAGTCCGCAGCTGTCATCAATTCCGCCATCTGGCTCGTCTGGACATGCAGCGCGAACCCGGCTTTTAGGCAAGCAATCTCAATTTCCTCTTGATTCGGATGGTCGGATCCGATAACGACATCGACTGCGATTTCGCGGATTGCGGATTTGGTTAGAGCCTGGATAGTGAGCCCTGTGAGATTCGCAGCGTCTACGCCTCCGAAGAAAACCAGCAGACGCCGAACAGCGCCGGAACGAGTCTTGGCGTGCACCCTCGCGCTGGCAAACTCATCCCGCAATAGTGCGTTTCGAGGTCCCAGAAGTAGTTTGCAAGCTCGAGGCGTTTTGCCGAGGTAGCGCGACTCCGCATCGATGTAGAGATTCTGATCCAGGAGAACATCGCAGTCGTGCAGCCTATCGGCAAGATCATCAATGACGAGTATTTTACTCGTGGCGTTCCTCAGTGATCTCTCCCAGACTGAGTCCAATGCATAGTGGTCGACGACAAGCCAATCGCTGCGCAACCCACCGAGTGCTGACAGGGATTGGCGCGCATCTTCCTCTTGTGAAACCCCCAACCAATTCTGATGCGGTGTACTGGACACCGGTACCTCCGAATTTGGACTTTCCTCGAGTCTTGTAAGTTCGTGCCCCCTGCTCGAAATTACCAACTGAAGCGCACGGGAGATATGACGGCACAGAAAGCGGCAGCGAGCACCGCTCATTCGCAACGCATCAGCAAGCGTCAGGCACCGCATGAGGTGACCAGTGCCGATCTGACGGGAGGCATCTACGCGGAAAACGATATGCACTTTCAGTCTTCAGTTGAGCCGTTTGAATCCGGCGTGACAGACGGGACCTTTCAGCAGTCCCATTACGTCGCGCCCGTCTTCACACTCCTTGATGAGCCCAAACACGGGATCCAAGGCGTCAAAAAAGGCGTCGACGATATCCTCGGTGTGCTCCGTGCAAACGTATACGCTGGTACCTGCAAGGTACCCTTTGGCAAGCATCTCCTGCGTGACCAGCGTCTTGTACTTAAGAGCATTCGCACTATCAAATGAGAAGCTAGTGAGTGCCGGAAGACCAGAGGTTGTAATTGCAAGATCATGCTTCTTGGCAAGTCGCCGCCATCGCTCGGTAATATCGGTCCCCACTCTTGTGATCGACTCCCACGAGCGCGTACGCTTCATGACCTCAAGAGTTTTGAGGGCGGCCGTCGGTCCGATTCGCTCTGTCCAGAATGTGCTGCTGATGAAGGAGGTCTGTGCCGCTTCCATGACTTCTCGCCTCCCAATGGTCGCAGTGATAGCGTAACCATTGCCCAGCGCTTTGCCAAACATCGCCATGTCCGGCTCGACGCCGTAGAGCGAATGCAGGCCTCCGTAAGTTTGGCGAAACCCAGACGTGCACTCATCGAAGATAAGCACAATGCCGTGATCCGTGGCGAGTTTTCTGACCTTGTGCAGAAAGCCATCGACTGGTCCCTTGTTACGCGAGACCTCCATCATAATTACGCCGACATCCCCCGTTGCGACCAGCGCTTCGAGCTCGTCGATGCGATTGTAGTTGAACGGCATGACCGAGCCTCGCAGCTCCTGCGGCACTCCATTGGGTTCGAGCCCAGGCAACAGGTGGCCGGCGAGATTTTTAGCATCGCCCAGATTTGCAGCGAGATACCAGTCGTGCCAACCGTGATAGCCGCAGATTGCAACCTTGTCCTTACCACTCGCGGCGCGGGCGATCCGCACAGCAATGGCGTCTGCTTCTCCGCCCGCCCGCGCGAAGCGCGCCATATCCGCCCAAGGATGCAATTCGACCAGTTTTTCTGCCAAATACACCTCTTCCGGGCAATTCAAAGTGGACATGTTGCCGGCGTCGATCGTGGCGCGCACCGCATCGTCGATCTCGGGGTGGCCGTAACCCAGGGTATTCGTACCGATGCCCATGATGGACATGTCAATGAATTCTCGGCCGTCCATGTCCCAGACCTTGCATCCCTTCGCCTTACTGTAATAGGCGGGCCACTGCTCGGGGAGAAACATTTCCGCACGCTTTGAGAGCAGCATGTTGCCGCCCGGAATTAAGCGCTTCGCACGCTTCCATAATTTCTGCCCAGTTGACATTGACGCTCCTTCATTGCGAACCAAGTGCCGGTTGGCCTCAAACATCTCGGGCCGGATCTGCCGAAGCTGCAGCACTTCTTGCCACCCGAAGTCGTTGCGCGGATAGAAATATTCAAATACTCCCGCAACCACGTCGAAATCCTCCGGCTCATCAACGGTCCAACGCTCCCCCGAAAGATCCTCGGAATGACGAAGTTTCAGAGTTCGAAACTTACCGGATTCTCGCAGGTAGGGCGTCACGTGCTCGCGCTCCGCGGGTTGTGCAGCTTCTTTCCATGCCTTCTCCAGACTCTGAAATGAAAATATCTCAATATCTAGTCCATCAGGATATGTAGGCGGATCTATGTTGCACGCATATTCGACGCCGCTGGACCTGAATGCCGCAATGACCCGGTCCACGAGCTCCGGGTCCATGAGCGGACAGTCGCCGGTAATCCTGACAATAATATCCGCGCCCACTTGTTTGGCCGCCTGGAAGTAGCGATCCAACACATCGTTCTCGCTACCACGGAAGACAACGTGACCCAATTTACCGATGTGCTCGGCAAGCGAGTCATTTGCCGCCGCCTCCGATGTCGCCAGCACGATCTGATCGATCTCCTTCGCTTTTCCTAACCGCTGCAGCAGCAGCTCAATTAGGGGAATTCCCCGAATTGGCTTCATCACTTTGTTCGGAAAGCGGGTTGAGCCCATTCTCGCCTGAATAATGGCCACAGTCGTCATGCCAGTATCCAGCGTGATGGCTCGATCAAATCCGGGTCTTCGCTCGCAAAATCTTCTGGGGGCAAAGTAGTGGAGGCGACAGAAGCAGCCAGAACTTCTTCCCATTGTTCCGCAGAGTCCACACCAACTATGAGACGCTCAACACCGGGAACGGACTGAGCGAAAGCCAGCGCCGCCTCGATGGGCAAAACTTCATTTGCATTGCACCAATTGAGCCATCGGTCCAAAAGTTCGCTCCATCGACCGAACCAAACAGGTCGCTGTGGTGCAGACATTAACAACAGGCCCTGCAGGAAAAGGGAACGGACGTGAATTCTCACTCCTTGTCGGCACAAGCGTTCCAACCATCCCGATCGTATCAACCTCCTATCGAGTACGTTGCAAGGCACCTGGACCAAATCAGGCTGCCAAACTTTCCAAATAAGCTCCAACTGAGTCGGGTTGTAAATGGAGATCCCTGCTGCCCGGATCAACCCTTTCGCCTTTAGCGATTCCAGAGCGCCAATTAAGCCGTGCGCGGACTCACCAAGAAGGTCAGCCGGGCTATGCAGCAACAGGGCCTCAAGCTGCTCTATCCGCAAGCGACGCAGCGAGCTGTGCGCCTGCTCTTCGGCCCATACCGAAGCATTTGCCACACCCGCAGGCAATGGGGGGAGCTTGGTAACCACACGCCACTCGGATACGCCCGCCTCTCCAAGGCAAGCTTCGCTATTTCCGTAGGCGATCGCAGTGTCGAGCGTATCGACGTGCGCGGTTCTGGCCCGTGCCAGAATCGCGGCGGCAGTGGCTGCACCCACCTGACCAGACACATTGGCGATGCCATACTTCTGCCCAAACTGCACGGTCCCAAGTGCGAGCCGTATCACTGCGGGGAACTGCGCTTCCGCAGGCACGCCAAACTGACCCATTCATCCGTCTCGTCGGTCCATTGCTCGGTTTGATGATGAAATTTCTCGTAACTGGCAAGCGTATACGCGGGATGCCACGCAAACATGGACGAGTAATCCATCTTGCGCGAAAGGATGCCCGCGCGGTGCCGATAGGGCTTGTACGTCGGCGCGCGCGCTTCAAAGTCCAGTATCAGCAACCAAGCGTCCTTGGCAAGGACTCGATCGGCCTCGAGCGCGATCCGGAATAGGTCGGCGTCATCGCACAAATACAGGCAAAACCCGAAAACCAAAATATCGAAGGATGAATCTGGGAATGGCAGCACGTCCGCGGTTGACCGTGTCACTGAGAGGCCACGCCCGCGCGCTTTTGCAACTGCCTTCTCAGAAGGCTCAAGTCCGTAAACCTGGAAGCTGCCTAGACTTGCAAGATATTGCAATCTCGATCCATCTCCGCACCCGATCTCGAGGACTTTCGATTCGTTCGCGGCGCGTGGAAGTGCTTCGAGCCGCCGGCATACGGGGTCGCGGGACCAATCTCGAGTTGCCAAACCGGATTCATTGCGCGTAAACCAGGCGTCGCCCTCCGCACTCAGAAAGACATCTTTCTGCGGGCTCACGACATTGCCTCACGCAGTGCGCGAATCACCAGCGCCTGATCGGAATCTGATAGCCCCGCAAACATCGGGATGGATATGCAGCGGGAATAATAAGATTCGCTCACAGGAAACTGCCCTGCACGAAAGCCGAGATTGTGAAAGTAAGGTTGAATGTGCACCGGAATATAATGCACATTTACCCCAACCCCATTGGCTCTTAGGCGGTCGAATACCACTCTGCGGGTCAACTGGGTGCGGGTGTGATCAATCTGAACAACATACAAATGAAGCGACGAACGCGAACCGGACGGACGCTGCGGAAGAACCAGCGGCAGGCCGGTTAGCTCTGCATCATACGAATCCGCAATTTCGTGTCGGCGTGTGATCCATTCATCCAAGTGTTTCAATTGCGACAGGCCGAGTGACGCCTGTATTTCAGTCATGCGATAATTGAAACCAAGAAAATGCTGCTCGTAATACCACGCACCTTCATTTTTCCGCTCCAACTCCAAGGAGTCACGAGAGATTCCATGCGTGCGAAGCAGCCGCATCTTGTGCGCCAGTTCGGACGATCGTGTCGTCGCCACGCCGCCTTCGGCAGTTGTAATTATTTTCACCGGGTGAAAGCTGAAGACGGTAATATCGCTGAAATTACAGTCGCCGATGACTGTTCCCGAGTAGTCAGCTCCAATCGCGTGCGATGCGTCCTCGATCACTTTGAATCCATAGCGAAGTGACAAGGCTCGAATCGCTTTCATGTCGCACGGAAGTCCCGCAAAATGTACTGGTATCACGATCTTCGGCAGAGTTCCGGTCGTTTGCGCTTTAGCCAGCTTGACGGCCAACGCCTCAGCGCACATGTTGTATGTTCGCGGATCAATATCGATAAAGTCGATCGTCGAACCGCAATAGAGCGCGCAATTCGCACTTGCAACGAAAGTGTTCGGGCTGGTCCACACCCGATCGCCCGGTCCGGCGCCGAGCGCAAGGCAGGCGAGATGCAATGCGCTCGTTGCGCTATTGACCGCTATCGCATTTTGTACTCCGCAATGATTTGCCAACGCCTGTTCAAAGCGCGGGACCACCGGTCCCTGAGTCAAGAAATCCGAACGCAAGACATCTACGACGGCTTGTATATCTTCCGCATCGATAGTCTGCCGGCCGTAAGGAATCACGTTAAATCGTCAAACCGCGAAATCCGGAGCGACTTGTTCACGGATCAGGACACGCAATTGTTCGATCGACAGAAAATCAGTATTCGTGCCGGAGTTATAGGAAAAGCCCTGCGGCACTTCCGACACCCCCGGCTGCCTCATATATTGTGAGCGCAGCGGGTGACCCGCTGACGGCAATATGGCGTAATACCTACCCAGGTCGAGCGTGTTGAAGCTGTCGCTCGATGTGATCATTTCCTCGTGAATCTTCTCTCCCGGCCGTACGCCAACAACGGGAAACTTGCACTCTGGGCCAATGGCCGCCGCTACATCAACGATCCGATACGACGGAATCTTTGGAACGAACGTCTCGCCACCGTGCGCATGCTCTATGGCCCATAGAACCATACTGACGCCCTCTTCGAGCGAGATGTTGAAACGGGTCATGCTTGGGTCGGTGATCGGTAGTACGCCGGTCTTTCGCCTGTCGAGAAAGAAAGGAATGACGGACCCACGGCTGCCCATAACGTTGCCATAACGGACTACGCTAAATCGGATGTCGCGGCGTCCCTTGATATTATTTGCCGCAATGAAGAGCTTGTCGGAGCAAAGCTTGGTTGCGCCGTACAAATTTACCGGCGCGGCCGCCTTGTCCGTCGATAGCGCCACGACGCGTTGCACGTTTGTGTCAAGACAGGCCTCAATGACATTCTGTGCCCCCAAAACATTCGTCTTGATGCACTCGAATGGATTGTACTCTGCTGCCGGAACTTGCTTAAGTGCAGCTGCATGCACGACAACATCAATGCCCTCCAGCGCCCGTCGCAAGCGATCCGCATCGCGGACGTCTCCGATAAAATATCGAATAGCGGGGAAATCCGTTTCGCCGAACACTTGGCTCATTTCGAACTGTTTGAGTTCGTCACGGCTGTATATGACGAGGCGCTTCAGATCCGGGTACAGGGTCAGCATGCGACGTACAAAGGCCTTACCGAACGAGCCTGTACCACCGGTCACCAAAATGGAAGTTTTACTTAGCATACTCGAGAGAAGCTCGCCTCAAAGGTCAATCGCGCTCCGAAACCGTCAATCACGCCGAGCGCTAGCGGAAATATAGATCCACAGAACCACCAACGCGAAGCCGGCGATTGCACCGCCAAATATCAGCCGAATCCTATGCGGGCCAACGCGGTCATCCGCATCGGCCGGCATAGCCCGATCGACGATCCGAAACGCGTATTCCTGTGTGACATTGGCGAGCATGCGCTGCTTTAGCTGAGACTCAATCAGCCGCCCAATCGCTTCCCGTGCGACGACCTCTGTAGTCGAATGCAACTCACGATCGAGGTATGCGGCTGCAAGATCCTCTCTTTTCACCGCTCTAGTCCTCATCTCCTCGTTCAGCCGGCGCGCAAGATCGTTTGCCCACTCCGATGCCTCGTTGCGATCCTTCCAGATCACACGAAGCGTGACCAGGCCGGTCTTCTTATCCTGAGTGACCTCGAGAATTTCTTTGTCGAAGTACTTGTACCCTTTTGCCAACGTTGGTTGTGCTTCGACGGGTCCCTTCCACTGTTTTCGTTGAACATCCCACTTACGAGCAAATAGCTCGGGCATGAGTTGCCGCTCAGAAATAAAGGTTTCAGTGAATTGTCGCGATCGCAGAATGGCGAGCGCTTCATCGGTTGCGGAACCGCGGGAATTCAGATTGAGGCCGACTGCCGAAGCAATGCTTCCCAGCTGTCCAACGCCACCGCTTAGAGACTCGCCGATTCGTTCGGTATTGGCCGGCACCAGGACAACCGCCCCCTCATATGTAGGCGTGATCAGAAACGCAGTAACAGCGGATGCTGCTGTAAACAAAAAGACAGTGCCAAAAACCCGCCACCGACGCGCCATGATGAGCGCGACAAGTTCCCGCAAGCTCACATCGGAACTTGCCATTTCAAGTTGTGGGGCGCTCTCATTCATGAACTAAGTCGACGTTGACGCGCATCCCTTCTCAGCATCACGGCGATACACTGTGAATCGCCAAGATCGCGATGGCTAGGTTGTAAACAATGGTGGTAACAGCTGTCCACAGGGGCAGCGGCGCCACCCTCTCTGTGTCGAGCGGCACGACTATGGTATCGCCCGGGCGTATGTCCACCGACCTCGAGCGCCTAAACCATCCCGTTCGTCCTCCTGATACGACATCGCCATTGGCGCGTACGATATATATCCTCTTTCGATCCGCCTTCTGCGTCGCTCCACCGCTCTTGGCGATGTAATCTTCTCTGGACAGACTGGCGCGATAAATGTGCGATGTGGGACTTTGCACTTCGCCCAGTACGGTGACTTCCTGGTTCTTCTTTGGAATGAGCAGCATATCGCCGTTCCGCAAAAGGACGTCGCCGGGACCCCCGGGACGACCGTTGACGACTTGGTGCAAATCGACCACCAGACGACCGACGGGTTTGGTATTGCGAAGCTGTTGGATCAACTGCTGGCCGATTGCAAGTGCCTGCGCCGCACCTCCTCCTCCTCCACCTCCACCACCGCTGGTAGCGGCACTGGTGCTCACTGCCTCGAGCGAGAGTGCCGCGAGATCGCTTTGCAAGCGATTGCTCAGCATTTCCAATTGTTCTTTTTCGCGCTGTTTGAGCTCCTCTCGAATAAATACTGCTCCCTCGTCGAACGCAAGATCCGTGAGTCCGCCCGCGCGCTTAAGCGCCGATGAAAGCGTCTCGCCATGGTGAATAGGAAAGCCGCCAGGATGTCGCACTTCGCCGGCCAGCACTATGAACCCGGGAGCCTCCCATTGTGGCGTCTTCTTGATCACCAGGAAATCGTAGGGCTTGAGTTCCAAATCTGCACCGGGTTCGTTGCGACGAATCGCCGCGAGGTTTACGTCAAGCAGCTCAGTCTGCCGTTCCTTGCCATCGACGACCTCATATCGAGTCAACTCCGCCTCACCGGTATATGCTGAATCCTCGAGGCTGCCTCCCGCGCGGATTAGGTCGCTGATATGCATGGCAGGTTCCAGCGGATAGCGGCCCGGCCCTCTGATTTCGCCGCCGATGGTTACCAGCTGAGCAGGCTTGGTCGCTGATCCCTGCAATTTAAGGTCCTCGATGATCGGTGCCACCGTTCGAGAGCGATTGGCCGTCAGGTCAAACACGATGATCCTGTCGCGTGCGCGTAGTTGCGGATCAGCCGCCGAACCTCGCGCGCTGAGTGCACGCTCGAGATCCGCGGAAATCACTTCGATCTTCTCCTCTGGGGGAACTTCGCGGCGAATCATTACGTAATGGCGATCCGCGTTCGGGCGCAATTCATCAAAGCTGGTCAAAACATCGGTAAGTCTCAAGCCCTCTCTGTATTGAAACGCACCCGGGCGGAAGACATAACCGGACAACTCGACAGAGTTCTCGAGTGTCGGGCGTATTGCCGGCACGCGCAGCTTGTCACCGTTAAAAATTTGCGTATTGCGGCCCGCGCTCGAATTCAAATCGATGTTGTGCATTTCGCGCAGCCGTGATGAGTCAATACGCTCGAGTTGCGCGAGCGTGGCGTCAGCATCGGGCGATAGGCCTCCGGCGATCTCGACAAGCTGCGCTGCAGTCTTTTCCTTTTTCAGTTCGTAGATGGCCGGGCGTCGAACCGCGCCATACACCGTCGTTGTGACGCCGATGGGCGGAATAAAGATGACGTCGCCGGGCATGAGTTGCCGATCACCGCTGGTATCCCCATGCAGTAACAAATCGTACAGGTCCAGCACCGCAACTAAATTGCCGTTTCGCTTCAGCTCGATATTGCGCAGCGAGCCGATTGTTTTGACGCCGCCGCTGACGAACAGCGCGTTGGTCATTGTTGATAATCCGCTTACGGTGTATGAGCCGGGCTTTTCAGCTTCGCCCAATACGAAAACCCGAATCGACCGCAGGTCACCCATCGTCACACTGACCTGAGTGCCGATCAGCTGTTGGGCCACGCGATGCTCCAATGCCGCTCGCGCCGCGTCAAAACCCATACCGCTCACCGATATCGGGCCGAGCTTCGGAAACTTGATGCGACCATCGCGGCCGACCGTCAAGGAGTAGGACCCCGTTTCATTACCGTATAACTGAATACTGAAGGTGTCCCCGGGTCCAACTACGTAGTCAATGGGCACCTGGATATCTTTGACCGGCGCGAACGTACTCGGAACACCCTGAAAGAGGTCGTATCCAAACGGCTTGGCGCCTTGGTCGTCCAAGAGTTCGAGCCTCAACAGGGTCAATTTGACCGTGAAATCGCGCAAATCAGGATCGGCGCTCAAGCGCCTGGTCGCCTCTTCCGCCGTTAAGCCGGCCAATGGGATCGAAGGGAGACCTGGAATCTCCAACACACCGAATCGGTTCAGTTTGTACGGATTGCCTTTGAGAATCCGATCTCTGACCATCGTCGACAAAGTCATTTCCTCTGACGTCTTGGGTCGTTGGTCGATTTGGAGACGACCAAAGTCGCTGCCCTCACGGTTCTTTCTATTGTTGTTCGCATCATTTATGCCGCTGAGCGCCGAACTGGCGTTATTGGCACCGCCGGTCGTTATGCCGCTCGCGCCGGCACCCGCACCCGCGCCCGCGCTCGTGCTCGCGCCCGTCCCTGCCGGAGTGATAGCGCTACTGTCTTTTAGGGCAATCTCTACCGGAGTCAAATCGATCAAAACGGAATCGCCCGCACGCAATTCCGGATCTTCGTCGAACCTGCGAAGCGTGCGTCCATCTATTGTCTTGTCTCGGTTTGTTTCTCTGTCCAACTCACCGGTGCGGTCGTTCTTTTTCTGCACTGTCTCGGGCGTGTTTAACTGAGAATCGGTCTTTTTGTTCGTCCCATCACCCTTGCCGAGCACGCTTTGCATCAGCGCGTCCTGCTGCTCCTGCGTAAGGTTTTTGAGCAAGCTCAACGGGTCTTGGGTGGGGCTTTGCGCGCCGGCGAATGCTCCGATCAATATCAGGAAAATTGCGGCGCTCAGGGATCTGGCCAATCTTCTTAAAGCCGCGAAAACAGCAACGCTCATCTTTTTTGACAGACCCTTTCGTAAACTGCGGAATTCTACTCCGCGCCATTGGGGCCGAATTGTATACTAAAGCAGCAATTCGCATGCCTTCCATGGGCCGGAATCCAGGGCCTCCGCGACGCGGTGGAGGGATCTAGGGCACTAGCCGTCGTAGTTTTTTCGCACCCATGCCGCGTAATCTCTGCCCAAAAGATCTTGCCACCACTTCACTTGCCGCAGGTACCAATCGACAGTCGACCCCAGACCGGTCAGAAGATCCCGAGTTGGCGCATAGCCGAGGGATTTTGCCGCCTTTGAATAATTAATGGCATACCTTCGGTCGTGTCCCGGGCGGTCGCGAACATGAGAAATCAGTTGGACAGCTTTCGTCCCGTTGTAGATCGGCGATGCCGGAAAGGAAACGCGATATTCCGGATGCGCTTTCAACCGCTCGTCGACCAATTCGCACAAGGTCTGCACAATGTGAATGTTGGTGGTCTCGCTATTCCCGCCTACGTTGTACACCGCACCCGGCTCGCCTTTGCTGAGCGCCAATTTGATTGCGGCACAATGATCCTCGACATGCAGCCAGTCGCGAACTTGCAGCCCGTCTCCATACACCGGCAGCGGTTTGCCGAGCAGAATATTGACAATGGTCAACGGAATTAGTTTCTCAGGAAAATGGTAGGGTCCGTAATTGTTGGAACAATTGGTGACCGTGGTGTTGACTCCGTACGTCTCATGATAGGCACGCACCAAGTGATCGGATGCAGCCTTGCTCGCGGAATACGGCGAGTTGGGTGCGTAAGGGCTGTCTTCATGAAAGGGTGCGTCATGAGGACCGAGCGAACCGTAGACTTCGTCGGTGGAAACGTGATGGAACCGATGGGCCGGCACAGTCTGCTTGTCGATCCACAGTGTCTTGGCGGCCTTGAGCAGCGAGTGCGTGCCAATCACATTCGTCCGGATGAAATCGTCGGGACCTAGAATCGAGCGATCCACGTGAGACTCCGCGGCAAAGTGCACCAACGTGTCGATCTGATGCTGCTCGAGCAGCTCGCGTACATTGGCCTCGTCGCAAATGTCCCCTTTGACGAACAAATAACGCGGATTGGCTGCAATGTCCGAAAGACTGTCCATGTTCCCGGCATAGGTGAGCGCGTCGAAGACCACCACACGACCTTCCCGCGTGTTGGCCAGCCAGTGGTGTACGAAGTTCGAGCCGATGAAGCCCGCGCCCCCCGTAATGAACAGGTTACGCGGCTCGAAGTTCATCCAGCATCATCCTCAAATTGTGCCGCCAATGTATGGCGGGCGCGTTGAGCAGCGACCGCGTCGCGGCATTATCCAATACGCTAAACGCCGGACGCTGCGCTCGGGTCGGATACTCGCTGCTGTATATGGGAAGAATGGGTACCGCACGGGAAAGCAGCCCGCGTGCAAGCGCTTCATCCTGGATCGCCACGGCAAAGTCGTACCAACTTGCCACGCCCAGATCCGTCCAATGATAGATTCCGGGTGCCGCTTGCGCGTCGATCAAGCCCCAAATGGCCGCGGCAGCGCTCGCTGCCCATGTGGGCGCGCCAATCTGGTCACTAACCACGCTGATCTGATCCTTTTCGCGCATCAGGCGAAGCATCGTCAGCACGAAGTTTTTCCCCGATGCGGCGTATACCCAGGACGTGCGCAGCACGATACCCGCACCGCCCGCAATCACATGACGTTCGCCGCCGAGCTTGCTCGACCCATAAACGCTCAAGGGATTGGTTCGATCGTGCGGCAAATAGGCACGCTTCGATTCTCCGTCGAACACAAAATCCGTCGACAGATGCAGCAGTCTCGCTCCTTCACGCGCCGCCGCGCTTGCGATCGAGGCAACGGCGGTGTCGTTGACGGCAACCGCCCGCGCCGCATCATCTTCGGCGCGATCGACAGCCGTATAGGCTGCTGCATTAACTATCCAATCCGCTCCGACTTCCGCGAGCGTACACGCCAGCGCGCTTGGATCGACAATGTCGAGATCAGCGTGCGTGCGAATCGCAACCTCATGCTCCGCAGGCGCCGCCGCCCCAACCGCCTTCGCGATCTGGCCTCCGCCCAGCACCAACACCCTCATGGAAATTTCTCGATCTCAGTGAAGCTTTGGCCCTTGATGTCCTTGGCCGACAGGTTGGGCAGAATGCCGCTCGGAATAGGCCATTCGATGCCCACTGATTTATCGTTCCATGCCAGGGTGCGCTCGTGCGCGGGGCTGTAAACATCGGTGCATTTGTACAAAAAATCGGCCGACGCCGACGTGACCAGCATGCCATGCGCGAGACCGGCCGGCACCCAAAGCATGCTGTGATTCTGATCCGACAGCTCCGTACCCCACCATCGTCCG
>Ga0210392_10001068_pt1 | contig 14848 bp, 13 predicted proteins | sample IncBWC30OmetaG_FD_161057 | JGI IMG/M metagenome (GOLD analysis project Ga0210392, IMG submission 161057) | Forest soil microbial communities from Barre Woods Harvard Forest LTER site, Petersham, Massachusetts, United States - Inc-BW-C-30-O ...
TCGCGGCCTGAAAGGCGCGGAACTCATCGATGACGTTGTCATGGTTGATCAGAGCCGCATCGGCCGCACCACCCGCTCGAATCCCGCAAGTTACGTCGGGGCGTTCGATGCCATCCGCAATCTGTTCGCGCGCCTGCCCGCAGCACGCGAACGCAAGTACACCGCAGGCACCTTCAGCTTCAATGCCGGGAATGGCCGATGCCCCGGTTGCGGCGGCAATGGCTTTGAGCACGTCGAGATGCAATTCCTTTCGGATGTGTACCTGCGCTGCCCCGATTGCGACGGCCGCCGTTATCGGCCCGAGGTGCTCGAAGTCAAATTGTCTCGCGGCGCTGTTGCGCCCAAGAGCATTGCCGATGTTCTCGACCTGACCGTGTCCGCGGCGCTTGAGTTTTTCTCGACGGATACGGAGGTTTGCCTGCGATTGGCGCCGCTGGCCGAGGTTGGACTCGATTATCTGCGGCTCGGTCAACCGGTGCCGACGCTTTCGGGCGGTGAAGCCCAACGCTTGAAGCTGGCGGGTCATTTGGCGGACAGTGCGGTGCGGCTGCAGGCTCCGAAGAGGACGGCGCCTGACGGCCCCCGCCGCGGTTCGCTGTTTTTGTTTGACGAACCGACCACCGGCCTGCATTTCGACGATGTCGCGAAGCTGCTGCGCGCCTTCAGGCGGCTGATCGAGGCCGGGCATTCCCTGTTGGTGATCGAGCACAATTTGGATGTGATCCGCGCGGCCGATTGGATCATCGATCTGGGTCCGGAGGGCGGCGAAGCCGGCGGCTCCGTGGTGTGCACGGGCACCCCGGATGAGATCATGCAATCCGCCGCGTCGCACACCGGACGCGCGCTCGTGGAAGAGGAACTCGCGGGCCGCGCGGTGCACGACTCGGGCAAAGCGGCCGCGTATGCCGAAACGCCCGTGCACCAGCCGAGCGCACCCACCCATATCGAGATTCGCGGGGCTCGGGAACATAATCTCAAGCATGTCGATGTGAACTTGGGACTCAATCAATTCACGGTGATCACGGGCGTCTCGGGCAGCGGCAAGAGCACTCTGGCATTCGATATTCTGTTTGCCGAGGGTCAACGCCGTTACCTCGAGTCTTTGAATGCCTATGCACGGCAATTCGTTCAGCCTGCGTCGCGCCCCGACGTCGACGCGATTTTCGGGATTCCGCCCACCGTGGCGATTGAACAGCGTACCAGCCGCGGTGGACGCAAGAGCACCGTGGCGACGCTGACGGAGATCTATCATTTCCTGCGTCTGTTGTACGTCAAACTGGGCGTGCAGTACTGCCCCGCCTGCAATGCGCGCATCGAGCCGCAGTCGGCCGATGCCATTGCCGCGCGCCTGCTGAAAGATTATCGCGGCAAACGCATCACCCTGCTCTCGCCGCTGATCGTCGCGCGCAAAGGCTTGTACACCGCACTGGCCAAGTGGGCACGCGGCAAGGGGTTTGCGCACTTGCGCGTGGACGGCAAACTATTGCCGACAGCGAAGTGGCCGCGGCTCGACCGGTTTGTCGAACACAATATCGAATTGCCCATCGCCGAGATGCAGGTCAGTGCGGCGGGCGAGGCTGAACTGCGCGACAGACTCGAGGTGGCTTTGCAACATGGGCGCGGCGTGGTGCACGTGGACGCGGATGTCTTCTCGACCAAGCGGGCATGCCCGAATTGCGGCACCGGATTCCCGGAACTCGATCCCCGGCTCTTTTCCTTCAATTCAAAGCACGGCTGGTGCAAGAGCTGTTTTGGAACCGGGCTGCAGTTGCCGCAGTTCGACGCCGAGCAAAGCGGCGAGGAATCAGTGTGGCGCGAAGACGCGGACCAGCCGACCGCAACTTGCGACGCATGCGCCGGCCAACGCCTCAATCCGATAGCGCTCAATGTGCTGTTTCGCGACACCTCGATCGCCGCGCTGACGAATTTGCCCGTACAGGATTTCTCCGCGCATCTCGCGAAATTGAAGCTGGTTGGCCGCGAGCGCGACATCGCCCGTGATTTGCTGGCGGAGCTCTCCGCACGTACGACATTCTTATGCGACGTGGGGTTGGGTTATCTGCAATTGAATCGCGCAGCGCCCACTCTATCGGGCGGCGAAGCGCAGCGCATTCGCCTGGCTGCGCAGCTGGGGTCCAACCTGCAGGGCGTGTGCTACGTGCTGGACGAACCGACGATCGGTTTGCATCCGCGAGACAATGTCACGCTGCTGGATACTTTGGATCGGCTGCGCGCCAAGGGAAACACGCTGGTCGTGGTGGAACACGATGAAGACACGATTCGCCGGGCCGATCACGTGATTGATTTAGGTCCTGGCGCGGGTACCCGCGGTGGTTGCCTGGTCGCGCAGGGCACGGCAACCCAGCTCGCCCACCTCGGCGATTCGGTGACCGGCCGATGTCTGGCGGCGCCCCTGAAGCATTCCCGATCCCGGCGCCGCGCGGTTCATCGCGAAACACCCATGATCGAAATCAGCGGCGCGGCCCTGCACAATCTTCGCAAGCTCGACGCCCGAATCCCCAAGGGCCGCTTAAGCGTGATTACCGGAGTCTCCGGATCGGGCAAGTCGTCTCTGGCGCGCGATGTGCTCTTGGGCAACATGAAGCGTCTGTTGTCCCGGCCCAGCAAGGCTGAGCGTGCGCGCGAATCCGAGGTCGTGCTGCTGGGCTGCGATGCCATCACCGGATGGCAATCGGTCAGCCGCGTGCTGGAGGTCGATCAAACGCCCATCGGCAAGACTCCACGCTCATGCCCCGCGACCTATATCGGATTCTGGGATTCCATTCGCCGTCTGTATGCCGATACCACTGAGGCTCGCATGCGCGGATTCACCGCCAGCCGTTTTTCGTTCAATACCGCGGGCGGCCGCTGCGAGACCTGCGAAGGTCAGGGCATGCAGCGCATCGAGATGAGCTTCTTGCCGGACGTTCAGGTGCTGTGCGACGTCTGCGGCGGCAAACGCTTCAATCCGGAGACCCTGAGCATTCTGTTCAAGGGCAGGAACATCGGCGAGATTCTCGCGATGAGCGTCGAGGATGCCCTGGAATTCTTCAGCGCACAGCGCAGCGTCCACCATCCCTTGAGCCTGCTCGCGGACGTTGGCTTGGGTTATTTGAGCCTGGGGCAGCCCAGTCCGACTTTGTCGGGCGGCGAAAGCCAGCGCATCAAGCTGGTAACCGAACTGGCCAAGGTCCGCACAGACGAGCTCGGGCAGGACATTGCGCGCCGCGAAGGGCAGCACACGCTGTACGTGCTCGATGAACCCACCGTGGGGCTGCACATGGCGGATGTCGAAAAGCTCTTGCGCGTACTGCATCGGCTGGTCGACACCGGCAATACCTTGGTCGTGATCGAGCACAATCTCGATGTCATGGCGGAGGCGGATTGGATCATCGACCTGGGGCCCGAGGGCGGTTCGGGAGGCGGCCGGGTCGTTGCGCAAGGCTCGCCTGAGGCCATCGCACGCAAGCCGGAGAAAAGCCACACGGCGAGAATTCTCGGCGGGTTTCTTCAGGAACGCGGCGTGGCCTGAGGGCAGACTAGGTGGCAGAACGGTCGATCGCCACGACATGCGAGCGCGCCTGTGCGCGCTCGAGGATGGCTTCGTGGCCGTCGCCCGAGATGTCGAAATCGCGGACGTCGAAGTCGGCGGGTATCTGGGTCAGCTGTTGCATCGCGCCGGATTCCAAATCAACCATCCAGAGATTTTTGTGCTGAATTTCACCTTGCAGGAACACCAGTTTCCGGCCTCCGGGGAGCAGAACGAGATGCCGCGCGCCGCGCGTCAATTCGAGAGGCGGCAGCGTGTGCGCCGCATTCTCCGCGGTCGCGGCTTTGACGGTGAACTTGGTACCGATGTCGGCTCCGGAGTAAATCACAAAGCGCCCATCGGGCGACCAGACCGGGTCGACCGAGTAGACGCTGACCAAGGGCGCCGGCTTTTTTTCCTGGAGCGAAATGCGGAACAAATGCGGGACGCCGTTTTCCTCCGCCGCTGAGGTGATTGATTTGCCGTCAGGTTCCCATGCCGGCGCGCCCCGCAGCTGCAGCGAGTCGGACACGATTCGCAGTCGCGAGCCGTCCGATCCCATGGTGTACAGCAGCGTCTGATCGCGCTGCCTTACGGAGAAGGCGATGGAGAGCCCATCGGCGGAGACTGCGGGGCCGCCGATGATGTGCGAATCACTCGCGGTCCACAGCTGCATCGCCGTCGCACCGGAGATTTTCCAGATACTTTCGCCCGTGCCGACGCCCGCGACATAGAGCAAGTAGTTCGGTCCGACTCGCGGCGTGAAGCCGGCTCCGGTACCGAGCGTAATCCGCACGGGTGTGGACACGCTGTCGGACGCCTCAGCGATGGCTACCCGCCACAGGGTTCGCGCCGGCTCCGACACCGTCGCGATCACCCGGTGTCCATCCGCGCTCGCCGCGAGCGAGGTGTATTGCTCGACTCCCGAGGTCAGCCGATGGGGTACGCGGCGTTCGGCATCCATGCCATAGAGCCACGGTCCCGAGCCGTCGGTGGCATTCGCGAGGTACAGCAAGGTGCGCTCATCCACCAAGACCGGATAGGTGAGGCGTGCGGTTTGCGCGGTGATGCGCTCGGGACCCTCGCCCCGGACCCCCACTCGCCAGACGTCCAGCTGATCGGGGAGCGTGCCTTTGATGAAGTAGATCAGGTTGCCGGGGGCCCAGACCGGGAAATGGCTGTGCAGGCCGGGTGGCGCGATCAGGATCGGCGGACTGCGCGAAAGGCCCTTGCCGTCGCTCACGAACAGCGGATCTCCTGCTCCCGGCGTGTGGTACGCGAGGCGCTTGCCGTCGGGCGACCACACGGCCTCAGCCACGCCTTCGAGGTAAGGCCGGGGCTCACCGCCCAGCGTGGGTACGGCCCAGATATTGATGTCCTCGCCCGGCGGGCGCGATCGGCTCCGCAGCCAAAACGTCACCAGCGCACCATCCGGTGAGAACCCCAGTGTGCGGATCGACGGATTAATGAACTCGCCGTCGACGCCCTGAGTGAGGTTATGGAATTGGCCCGAACCCACCTGCGTGACCCACACATCGGTGCGGCCGCCGCGGTCCGACAGAAACGCAACGAACTGCCCGTCGCGGGAGACGGCGGCCGCTTCGTTTTGTCCATCGAAACCCGTGATCGACTGGTAAACCGCGCCTGCGATCGGGTTGCGCCAGAAGTGGTCGCTGCCTTCGAACCAGATGAGCGCAACGACGGCGATTGCCGCCAGCGCCCCGGCGGCGGCTGTCAGGCCCAATCGAACGCGAGAATTCGTTGCCGCCGGCGGGGTCTCTACGGCGGCCAAGTCGCTCGCGTGCTCGGTCCCGCTTAAGAGGTTCGGCTCGCTGCGGCTCTGCATCCAGGTGTCGAGCTCCGGCCGGAACGCGTACACCGAGCCCATCTTGTCGTGCAGTTGGCGGTGGACCGGCATGCCTTCGCGCTTTTCCCAGCGCTGCACGGTCGTCACGTCACGCTTCAGATAGACCGCGATCTTCTTCCAGGAATCCAGGCGACCCTCGTTCGGTCGCTGCGGCTCGTCGGAAGGTGGCTTTTCCATCGCGAAACGTTTCCCCACTCCTGGTCAACCATTCTAGGGGCGAAGCGCCACGGCAGCAAAGCAGGGGCGGCAAAGGACGGTATTCAACGGTATCGGGCCGATTCCGTGCATCGCTGTTTGACCGGCTCAGGTATGGCGTTCGATGGTGCGAGCGACCCCGAGCGACATCGCCCGCAGGGCCAGAAGAGTAAACAGCACAGGCAATGGGAGGCCTACCGATGATGAACACAGCATTGAGATGGATCACGCGCAGCAGCGTCGCTCTGGCGGCTGCCACGGGACTCGGCGGACTGACGGCGGCTCCTGCGGAAGAAGAACAGCCACGCTCGCCGACGCACTTCAACGGCCTGATCAACGACTACACACCGTCGGCAGCCGTCACCAAGGGCGGCCCCTACGAAATGCGTGGGAAATGGTCGCTCGAAGTGGACGAGCGACAGGGCACGGCCCGGTTTGAGGCCGCGATGAACATGGAGACCTCGGATTACGCCATGACCGCGTCGACGATAGACAATCCCACCACCAGTCGCGGTGCCCACACGCACCACATCCTCATGACGGACGGTGTAATCGGCACCGATTGGAAGACTGCCTGCGCGGCATTCAACCCGGTCATCATGGGGGGCTTTGTGGTCCGAGGCACGGCATTCGTCACGGGCAATGGCAGCGCGGCGCCGTTTGGGAATCCGTCGCCGTTGACCCTGTGCGTGCTGGGGGGCGACCACGTGACGTTCTCGAACTTCACCATGGCATTCGGTCCCAAGGCCAGCGGCCATTTCGGCACCCAAGCGATTCATGGCGTCGTGCTTGCCTGCCAAGGACCCTGGGGACGCGACTCGAAGGATTGCAAGGTCGAAGAGTAATCGAAGGCTGAAGGCTTCCTGTTTGCGGCGCAGCTGAGGTTCGCCTCGGCTGCGCTGCTTGCGGGCGCGAGCCTCGGCGTTGGCAAATGCCCCCTCCGCGGTCTTTTATTGCACCGCCACCATCCCCTCGCAAAAAATTTTGGCTTACCCGTTGTCGAACCAGCGGTTCTCCGATCGTCTTACATATAAGAGTAACCGGAGTGCCCTAATGTGCCCGTTCTGCACAACAACGACTGTTTTGACCGCAGCAAGCGCGGCGACCGCGACGACCGCCGTCGCGACCTTGAGTTTCGACCTGATTCGGCAGCTCGTTACGGCCTTAAAGTCACTGAAGGAACTGTTCCGGCGACATCCGACAAGAGGAGTGTGAAATGGCCAATGATGAATCGCGGGACCGCCCGCCACGTATCGTTTCGAAAGCTGAATGGCGTACCGCGCGCATCGCGCTGCTGACTAAAGAGAAGGAACTGACGGCGATGAAGGACGCTCTCGCGGCGCAGCGCCGCGCGCTGCCGTGGGTGCGGGTCGAGGAGGACTACGTGTTCGATGGCCCGAGAGGCCCCGTGACCCTGTCCCAGCTCTTTGAGGGCAGGAGCCAGCTGTTCATCAAGCATTTCATGATGGGACCGGGACAGTCGCATCATTGCGTGGGGTGTTCGCTCGAACTCGATCATCTGACGGGGATCCGCGTGCATCTGGAGCACCACGATCTGTCCTACGCTGTGGTGGCGCGCGCGCCGATTGAGGAAATCGAGCGGCTGAAACAGAAAATGGGCTGGGACTTAAACTGGGTGTCGTCCTATCGCAATAAATTCAACTTCGATTTTCATGTGTCATTCACGGATGACGAAATTGCCCTGGGACGCGGCTGCTACAACTATGGCGAAGTGCCCGTCAATCCTGGCATGATTGATCTGTCGGGCGACAGTGTGTTCATCAAAGACGGCGCCGGTCAGGTTTACCATACCTATTCGACCTACGCCCGTGGCGGCGAACAATTCTTGGGCGTCTATGCCTATCTGGACGCTACGCCGAAGGGCCGCGCCGAGGATGGCCCCTATCATTCGCTGCCCGACTGGGTTCGCCCGCACAACATGTACGGCCGCGGCGGCATGGTGGAGGGCACGGGCCGGTATCACGCGGCGGACTGCGGTTGCGCCGCGCATATTGAAAGCGGGCGAGTCGAGCAATCTGAAGCAGGCGCCGGCGCCGCAAACATTTTCAACACCTGAACTGGAGCAACTTATGAAAAATTACTTGGCGGTCTTTATCGGCTCGAACACTTCGCCGAAAGTGGTGGAGTTTATGGCGATGGAAGAAGGCAAGCGCAAGAAGCTCGAGGCGTCTGGCATGAAAGCGTGGGGCGAGTGGATGGCGGCCCACAATTCAGACATCGTTGCCTCGGAGGGCCTCTCGGTAAGACGAAGCGCGCGTCCCCGCAGGGCGTCGCGGACGTGAGGAACAACATGTCGGGATTCGTGGTCGTCAAGGCCGCTTCGCACGAGGCGGCTGCCAAGATGTTCGAGAATCATCCCCAGTTCACGATATTTCCCGGCGACGGCGTCGAGGTCATGGAAGTCCTGCCGATTCCGGGGCAGCCGCAACACTGACCGATTTTGGTCCGCGTGCATGGCGAACGAAGTCTCAGGGCTTCAGGCGCAATCGGCCAATTTGTCGTCCTCGGCTTCCGGGTCCGTGGAAAACAAGGGGGTATCCGAAGCGATCTGCTTGCCCATGAAGGCGATCTTGTCCCATTCGCCGTCGTCCAGGCAGTCCCGGTCACTCGCGAGCTTTTGTACCACTTCGAGAAATGCCTGGCGATTCGCGGCGGCGGCGGCGTAATAGGTTTCAAGCAACTTCATGCGCAAATCACGGCGGTCGGGTTCACGCTCGACCGCCTTCTTGAGAACATCGACCAGATTGGTGCGCCGTTCTTTGGCGACCACGCGCTCGTGCAGCTCGCTCGGCATTTGCACGTGCTGAGCAGTCAGATCGAGATCCATCAGGTTGTAATCCAAGTTGGTCGTGTCGACGCGCAGCATCTCGGCACTGACCATGACCGTTACGGCATCGTCGGCGGCAGCGTCGGCTGCAGCGGCGGCTTCGGCCTGTAACGCACGCGCATTCAGGCTGACCGTGGCGGCGGGCATGTTCGCCGTATCGCCGCTCGCCGCAGGGATCTCGGCCGCAAGAATTGCGGTCTCGCCCGAAAGATCCAGCGTGTCTTCGAAAACCTCCCGCAGTTCTTTCTCCCTGACAGTTGGCGAGGGCGGAGCGGACACCACGGCATTCGTGACCGCGGAGATTTGTTCGCCGGCCCGCGCCTCTTGCCGATCGCGCGCGGAGTCTCGCGCTGCGCTCAATTCAAGCGAGTCTCGCCATAGGGGACGCGGCATGGTGCGCGGCGTTTCTTGCGGCACCCGCTCCTCCGCGACCAACTTGGGCGGCTTCGAAGTCTCATCCGTCATCGGCGCGCCGACGGCAAGGGCCGATGTGGCGCTGATCTTCGGCATCGCGCGGCGACGCAGCTGGAAGAGCATCGCGCCAAAAGCGCCTGCCAGCAGACCTAAGCCTCCGATCAACGACGGCAGCACCCAGCGGCGCGCGGCGGGGGCCGCGACCGGAACGTTGACCGCTTTTTCGGCGTAACTGACCTGGGCCTGCACGCCAAGCATTTTGTCGTGCTCACGGGCCAACTGTCCTTGCAAGTCGTGAAGCCCAAGTTCGAGGGACTGGACGCGCAGATTGAGCGCCGCGGCTTCCGCCGCATCTCCGCCCGCCTTGATTGCATCGGCGGCAGGCACAGTCGCAGACATTGCTTGCACAGGCGCCGGAATCGCTTGCACGTGCGCCGGAGTGGCTTGCACCGGCGCGGCCGCGGCGCGCGCTCGCTGTGGTGCGGACCGCCAGGCTGTCATCTGTGCACGAATTTCGCGGCTGGCATCTTCCTTGGAAATGCTCGAGACGTCTGCCGCCGAGGGAATCGTCAGCACGGCGCCCAGACGCAGTCGGTTTATGTTGCCCTCGAATGCGTTCGGATTGGCGCGGAAAATCGCCAGCATCGTTTTCTTGAGATCGGAATCGGAACGCGCGCCGACGCGCCAGGCGACACCACGCAGCGTTGCTTTCGCACCGATCTTTACGTGAGTGGTGGCGCGCGTTTTGCCCGCTGCCCGAGATGCGGTGACGTTGGGAGAAGCCATCGGAGCGGCGGCATCTGCCGGAGTGTCGGTCAGCGTAGCAGCCGGCGCCGGCAGCGCCAGCGTCGCGAGCGGAATCACGGGCGAACGCACGGCCGTGGCCACTTGCGTCGCGGCCGGGAAGCCGGCTGGATCCAGCAGCAAAGAATACTGGCGAATGACTTCGCCATTGTGCCAGCGAAGATCAACCAGCAAATTGACGACCGGCTCTGTGAACGAGTCGGTCGAGCGGATGACCAGCACGGGGCTTCCCTTCACGTCGTGCGAAACTTTAAACGTGGTCGACGCGAGGAAAGCTGGACGTACGGCACCGAGGCGCAGAAATGTATCCCGATTGGCAATCGACGCGGTCAGGCTGGAAAGTTCTTCCGCGGTCGCGCCGAGGATGTCGATTTCGGCCGCGAGCGGCTCGTTGAGAGCGGAGTTCACATGGATCTCGCCCAACCCCAACGCGTGAGCCGCACCAGGCAACGAAAGCGCCATCATCAACACCAACGGGTTTTGCCCGCGCGACATCTTTTGCTCCAAGGTACCGATTCACCTCAACGCTTTAGGTTTAGGCGCTGCTGGGGAAGATGCTATTCGACCGAATCCGCTGTTGATACAAGCGATTGCCAGGACTTCGACGCAGTTCACGCATGTTTTTGCGGTGCGGCGCACACCCAATGGTGTGACGCCGCGCAGGGCCCAGAGCGGGCTTGGACGCTGCCTCTATTTCGGCTCCATCAACTCGAGGCGATTGCCGAATGGATCGTCGACATAGATACGATGATAGCCTTCGAGAGGCGCATCTTTGTTCAGCGCATAGCCTGAAGCCCTGAGCTTCTCTTCAAGCTCAGGCAGACCGGCAACCAGCAAGGCCACGTGAGCTTTCCGTGCCGGCCGGAAATCCGCTTCCACGCCCAGATGAATTTTCAGATCCTCGCGCTCGAACCAACAGCCGCCGCGCTTCGCCAGATGGGCAGGCTTGGGCACTTCTTCAATTCCCAGCGCGCGCCCGTAGAATGCGCGGGCGAGATCTTCGCCGCCGGCCGGCATCGCCAGTTGCACGTGATCGATACGCGAAATTCGCAATCATCCCTCCGGCCGCGATTGGATCGCTCGGGTGCGGCTGGCGCAGCGTAATATTATCGCTGAACTTCAGACCGAGGAATCATCGTAGGATGAAAACAATTCTCATAACCGGCGGCACACGCGGCATCGGCCGGGCCACGGCGCTGTTGTGTGCCAGGAAAGGCTGGAGCCTTGCCCTCAATTATGTGCGCGACTCGGCAGCTGCCGATGAAACCGCCCGTGAGGTTCGCGCCGCCGGCGGCCAAGCGACCACGCTGCGGGGCGATGTCGCCGTTGAGGCCGATGTTGTTTCCCTGTTCGACCAGGCTGAAGCGAAGCTCGGCCGGCTCGATGGGGTTGTGCTCAACGCGGGTATCGTTGCACCCTCCTTGTCGCTCGCGGACATGGATAGTGCCCGGCTAAAGCGTATGTTCGAAGTCAATGTTTATGGTGCTTATCTCTGCGCCCGGGAGAGCGCTCGACGCTTGTCGAAGGATCACGGTGGCCACGGTGGTTCAATTGTTTTTGTCTCCTCGGCGGCCAGTCGACTGGGTTCACCATTCGAATATGTTGACTACGCCGGATCAAAAGGCGCCATCGACACGTTGACCGTTGGCTTGGCCAAAGAGCTGGCGCAGCAGGGAGTGCGCGTCAACGCGGTTCGGCCGGGCATCATCGAAACCGATATTCATGCCAGCGGCGGACAACCGGACCGGGCGAAACGCCTCGGCGCCGCTACACCGATGGGCCGCGCGGGTCTTCCTGAGGAGGTAGCCGAGGCAATCGTTTGGCTGTTGGGCGACGGCGCCTCGTATACAACGGGCGCCTTACTGGATGTCGCCGGAGGGCGCTAGCGTCCCCGTTATCGTCCGACGTGCGCGACCAGCAAGGTACGGGAACTCGATCCGGCGCGGTTGCCAAAATGCCGGCTGTTCAAGTTGCGTCATTGGGGAACAGCGGACGCTACGAGTGTTAACACACCCTGCATTGATGCTGAGGCAAGAACGGCCGTCAGAAATCCTTTACCCCAGGACAGTCCCGCTCTACCCGGGAGGAACTGCGACTCCGCAAAACCGAAGTACAGCGCCCAGATCGCCAGAGAAACAAGAGCGACGAGGGCCGGGTTGCTAGGTTTGAAAATGTACCAGAAGGGAATCACGATCAGAGTGGCGAGTACGACGCGCATGCTGGATGTATATGCTGCAAGCACAAGATGCTCGGCGAAATTGAAACAACCGCGCACGTCAAAAAGACGCGAGAAGCCGGCCAGCAGTGGAACCTCGGTGAACATGAGCAGATTTACGTGGCCCTGGAGAAAATCGACAATGACATTCGCCCTGTTCGCAGAGACGGCGCGGAACCCCGTGAGCGCGATCACCGCCGAAGCCGCGGCTACGACGATGACAAGAAAACTGAACGGTCCGAAGTAGCGCTTGCGCTTTCCTTGGACGTAATTCAGGGCGACGGTCCCCGGACGTACAAGCAGCATTTGAACCAGGGATAAAGCGCTTCGGTCCACATGAATGAAAGCGTGCAACAGATCGTGACCGATCTCATGCAGCGTCAGCCGCTCGGTTGCGTATTTCTGTCCACAGAGCCCGCAGTAGACCTGTCCCAATGCAACGGCAGCGTCGCAGTTTCGGCACTTGTCGGGCACTTTGTCCGGCAACTTCACGAGCATGAATGATCAATAACTCAGGGCATTCGAGTGTACATTGACGCCGCGAAGAAAACCTCTCGACGAGGCAAACCGATCTGGTGGATTGCTATACTACGTCCCCGATTGCAACACATAAGGAGAGCCGATGTTTTCTCACATCATGATTGGCACCAATAACTTGGAGCGCGCGAAGGTTTTCTATGATTCCGTGCTCGGTACGCTTGGCGTGCCGCCCGCAAGAGTCGATGGACACAGGATCTTTTATCGAACGCCGAGCGGCGTTTTCTCCGTCACAAAACCCATTAACGGCGAGGCCTCGACGTGCGCCAATGGTATGACGATCGGTTTTGCTGCGGCGTCGCCCGCTCAGGCAGATGCCTGGCATGCGGCTGGACTTGCTGCCGGCGGCACGACGTGCGAAGGGCCGCCGGGCGTACGCGAAGGTAGCGCGGGTAAGCTCTATCTCGCCTATCTTCGCGACCTTGACGGGCACAAGCTCTGCGCCTTGCACAGACTCTGAGATTAGGTTTGCTGCATTCAAGTGTATCGGGAACAGGAGAGAATGAGACACTCGACGTTCTTGCTGTTATTGGGCCTGGCGTTGCTCCCGCATGCGGTTCTGGCCGACCAAGCGCCTGTCTCTGTTTGCGTGGATGCGCTTGAGCAGTTAGAAGCGCTCCAGACGGTCGCTCCCGTATACAAGCTTACGGCAGGTCAGCAACGTCAATACATTGCTGACGCGGACCGTCCGGCAGAGATAGCCCGTCTAAAGACAATCGTCGCCGGATCGTGCAGCGCGAAGCCCAAACATAGGCAGCGCGAGGAATCTGAGGCGGAGCAACTGCACCTGGTGCGCTCGCCAGGGTGCATGCAAGATCGCGACAGACTCTCGATGATGGAAAGGAAAGCCGCACGCACGCCCGAAGATGATCTCGCAAGGACGCGCGAACGAGTTCTTGCTCAGTGTCCCGCCGTCGACCTTTCCAGTGTATGGCTCGTAGAATGGATCCCACCCCCCAATGGATGAGCTTCGAATGGCGGCCCCAATCGACTTACGTAGTCACGGTGGTTTTCGCAAAGGATTGAGAACATCGAGGCCCGAAAAGTGTTTTTCACTGTCCGTTACAATCACGCACTCGTTTGTTTCGGCGACGGCAGCGACAATCATATCCAGGTCGCTTCTCGGTTTCCCTGCAGCGCGGCCTTCAGACATGAGGCGAGCCCAGACCAGTGCCGCCTTCTCGTCAAACGGCAATATCCTCCCTTTGAATAGCGACTGCGGACCCTCGGGTCCGGCAAACCACGCCTCCAATCGTTCGCGCTTTTTGCCCTTTGGTTTATCCAGTATGCCGCGATGGATTTCAGCGATCGTCAGAGAGGAGACGAACAAATCGCTGTCGGATTGAGCACTCATCCATTCGAGTAACGATTCGGACGGGTCCGGTTTCGTTATATTGCTGATGACGTTGGTGTCAAGGAGGTAGCGAGTCAAAGGTCAACCTTGCGGCCGGTTTCCCTCGACCGCTCGAATTCAAGATCGGCGCCTACAAGCGGTGACCGCAGCAGCGCCTGAAGAATACCGCCTCTCTTTGGCGGATCGCCCGCCATCGTCCGGCCGATGGCGGCTCGAATCCGCGCTGAATCTGGGCCTTCCTCCGCGAGGCGCCGTGCGACGGAGCGGATCAAGTCACGATCCGTATCGAGTCCAAGCACCTCGAATCGGGCGATCCCCCGCTTCGTCAGACGGGAACGATAATTTCGCAACGCTCTCTTCTGTGCTGTATCGCGCATGGATTTCTCCTGAAGTATACCCTGTAATATACCCGGGAATAACGTGTGGGGCAAGTAGTAGTGATAGACGAACTCAATAACATTCCCATTTTTTCCCTTGATGGGGAGTGTCGCAAGACTTGAGCCAAGGGGCAGCAGCCGGTCCATTGCGGTGTTTAACGCCAAAAACGAGGAATCCGTGCACTTCAGACAACATCGCGCCTAGTATCTTTCGCTGTATTGGCAATCTCGTGAGCAAGTTAGTCGAAGTTTGACCCGATCAGAATCGTGTCGATGACACAGGGAAAAGGGAGTGTTTACCTACTATCTGGAACTGGCTGTGCGCAGCTTGCGGCGAAGCCCGGGCCTTACTGCACTGATGATCCTCGCGATCGGCTTTGGCGTGGCGGCATCAATGACGACGTATTCGGTATTTCGGGGCTTATCCGCCGATCCGATTCCTTGGAAGTCATCACAACTGTTCGTGCCGCAAATCGATGCGTGGGGGCCGGAGCACCGCGAAAATGGCGAGCCGCCTACGACGCTGACCTATATCGATGCCATGAATCTGATGCGTCAACATCGGGCCTCGCGTCAATCGGCGATCATTCCGATGTTTCGTTCGATCATGCCGCCGCGCACCAACCAAGACAACAGCCTGATCGAAACCCGTGGCTATGCGGTCCACAGCGACTTTTTCCCCATGCTTGATGTGCCGTTTCACTACGG
>Ga0210392_10001069_pt1 | contig 14844 bp, 9 predicted proteins | sample IncBWC30OmetaG_FD_161057 | JGI IMG/M metagenome (GOLD analysis project Ga0210392, IMG submission 161057) | Forest soil microbial communities from Barre Woods Harvard Forest LTER site, Petersham, Massachusetts, United States - Inc-BW-C-30-O ...
CTGACGCAGCAGGTTCACCACCTGCTCTGCCTGATACCTCTTGCCTCGTGCCATATGCTCTCCTCGTTCCAGTGTGTCTCTTAGTCACTGGTACAAAGCAAGCCGGGCACTCCAGAAGTGTTGCCAGCGTAGGATCCACCGCAAGAGCAAAGCAATTGAGCAGTGCACATCCATCATTCGAGTTGTTGTTCAGTAGCATCAGAATTAGATCGTCGACTACCATTAGAAATGTGTTGGCTCCGACAGGTCCGAGCCACATGATGTCAGGATCAGACCCTCGGCAAGTGGCGATCAGTGTTTTTCCAAAAGCAGCCACCAGGTTGATGTAAGGAGATGTAACCGTTTGGTCTTGGGACGGTAAATATAAGCCGCTGAAGCATGCCGCGCAGCGTACGACAAGCCTTCCGTGTCCAGGATGCGCCCTGACTGAAAGTAGACCCAGTGAACAGCGAGGACAGTGCTCGGATAGCAAGGACAGATGCTTTGGGCATCGAGGAAGAAGCGCCAATACCCAATCGGCTTTCCAAAATGGAGGCTGCTCATCGCGTTCTTGTTCGCAGAGACATCTGTGGCAGGAAGGGACGGATATTGTTGAGTGCCGAAAGTTGTTCTGAACCCTCATTGCGGATGGTAGGAAAGAAAACACGGATGCGTTTGGCATTTGGCTACAAAGATCCATTTGGGCTAAGCTCGTCTCGTCTATTCTGCAAACGCGCGCAAGTCCTGCTGTAAGCGTGGGCGGCGGGTCACAGTCCACGCGCCACCCCTTCGAACATTTGGTCGTACCGGCGGCATATAGGACCAGGTCAGGAATTGTGAATGCGTTGACAGCAGCGACACGCGCGATCCAGGAGGATAGAAGCTCGTTGTGGATGGGGCGAGGAGCTAGAGGAAGCGATATCAGCTTGCACCCACTGCGCGGCGTGACCGCCTTTCTGAAATGGAAACAAGAGTTTCTGTGACGACCTGGTCCGAAAAAGAATCCAAGTCAATGCATTCCTTGCCGCGCATGATCGCCTGGATCGCTGCAGCCTCAATTAAACGAAAAATACGGACTGTGACACCATCGGTGAGGGCTAGTATTCGCCTGCGAACGTTGCGTCTCGAAGATTGGACGGCAGTCGCAACGGAGTGATTGACTCAAAACTGGCAAGAAGCTGACCAAATGCGACATCATCTCGCCAGAGGGGCAACTCGCGGGCGGAAAAACGGTCTGCGAGTTGCTGGTCCGTCATGAGAGCCTGCTTCGCTTCATGTGTGCCTACACAGACTAGAGGCAACCTGAGGTCGTTGGCCAGCAAACGTATGGAGTTTAGAAAGACACGTTGCTCGCGGAAACTGCCAGCCAGCATTGTATGTATTTCATCAATAATGAGCATGCGTACACCCATCTGGCGCGCCAGAACCTGAAAACAGTGGCGAAGGTGTCCGACAGTCAAGCTGTGAGGCATAACTGATCCCAGTGACAGCAGCAAGCCTTCATAGAATTCCCGTTCATTAGGGACAGGAGGCATTTGTGTGACCGCGACAGGTGACTGCGTTAAGCCTGACTTTTCGTCGTACGCCGATGGATGGTCGCGCAAGAATTTCTCTATAATTTTGGTCTTCCCCATGCCCGGAGCGCCGAAGATCAACAGAGACGGCATTCGGCTCCGTGGCGGATACGTCAGTAGATCCGAAAGACGATCGAGCACCCGTTCTGCTTTGGTGTGGTTGATCCACCGGTCATGGCGTATCCACTCGATTCGTTCCCCATCTTCCGCGGCGGCAATCGATTGATGCCCAGCAAGCAGATGGGAAAGATTGCTTGTACCTAATCCCATTCTTCTACCTCGAATGGCTGAATTGGGCGTCCGTTGGCCCCCAAGATTGAAGCGTCTCGCCCCTGCCTGAAGCTGTCGCTTGCACGCCGCTGGATTGCCGACGCGTCACCGTAGCCCGGCGCGCTCTCGTAGACTTTCGCGCTCCTTCCTCAAGTCGCCGCTGCTCCTCTACTATTTCGAAAAGTGTTTTTTCATCAAGAACGCTTCTTCCTTCCGCGTGAAGCTGTTTGGTCGCGGCTTGTTGCTCCCAAAGTGAGATCGGGGGCAGCCGAAGGTCGCGATATGGAATGTCCCAATAGTCTCCACTTTCTTCGTCGCGCAAGTAGATTCTGGATAGATCCCGGGGATCGTACTTGACCAGTACGGGCTTCTCTGATCTTCCGGCTAGCGGCGTGAGGATATTGCTCCAGTAGAAGATGTTAAACATTCTTATTCCATCCCGTCGAATCAACCTGCGTTCTTCGGGTAGGAAATCACAAAAGAATTGCTTGGCATTCTTAACCTGGCGAAGTGAACCCCGCACCTTCATGCCTTGTGCCCAAGCGACTAGCGGCGGCACTCCCAACGCCGAGTGGATCGAACGATGGTAGCGACCCAGGACCTCGAGAGCTAGCCATTTCTCCAGTTCAGCGAGAGTCATCGTTGCCTGTTTACTGGAGTTGTATGAACCCTTTTCCTTTGTGTTCGAGAAAGTGGTTCCCGGCAATAAATGGACCGCCCCCATTGTTGTTCCGATAAGCCTTTCGATGTGACCACCGTAGTGTGGTCTTCCTAAAGGTCGGTAGCTTAATTCGATCCCGTATTCTTGAGCTCCGCGAACGAGCGCATGAGAATGAAATTCTTTCGCATTATCCAGATGGACTCCGTCGGGAATACCAGAGACCGGCCACTCGATCGAGCCGAGCCCACGCTCAGACAGCCAACTATCCTTCCGCAATGTGCACTGAGTGAGAACTAAGGCGACCGAAACAATGCTGGGGGCATCATGAGTAAGATAAAACCCAGACACCATCCTGCTGGTAACGTCAATGGCGAGGGTGATCCAAGGTCTTCCTATGGGCATCCGATCTCGTTCATCGACAACTATCAAGTCAACAGGGCTCTGGTCGATCTGAACGAGCTGGAAGGGAAGTTTAGCCTGATAATTTGTTTTAACCGGCCGGAAGGCTTTGTTTCCAGCCTTCGCGCCCGATCGCGACCTAACAATATCTTTCTTGTCATAGGTGGAGAGTCGCCTGCGAATCGTCCGATAGTTTGGAGTTGCCAGCTGGTGGCGTCGGCACTCATGAGAGATCCTGCGCATCAGCGCAGCGAACGAGGGACGCACCTGCGACATGTAGACCTCTTCTATGCATTTGTGAATCAGCGATTCAACCTTCGAGGGAAGTAGCTGAACACCTGGGACTCGACCATTGGGCCGGCCTAGTAGTGTCGATGTCTGAGGCCTCTGCTTATAGGCGGCTAGGAGCCTGTAAAAGTGGGCACGACTAATACCGATCGTCTGCGCCGCCTCTTTTACGACTTCATTCGAAAGAGACCCCCGAGTTGAGAGAGGCTGCAAAACGGATTCACGATGCAGCGCGTGGCTCCAGTCAACATCCTCAGCGCACTCATGTGACGGACTCTTCCTCATTCCTGATCCTGATTTTCGCGCGAATAAGTCTCGAGGTTAAGTACAGCAGTCTCTAAGTTGGGTACAGAGTCTCCTGGTTAAATGCAGGATGCAAGTAACTGAAAAGGTTCAGGTGCCTGTTTCTTCGTTAAGTGCAGCGCGACAACTGCGGCCGGCATCGATAAAGGCCGGCTACTGCGTTCGGTCTCGAAGAGCGGGAAGGTCAATCGCGACAGCCTGAGCGATTGGGCGGTCTGGTCGGTAGTTGAACAGTCATCGCAGCAAATCGGCATCGAGCACTTCGGCGCCCACGATCTCCGCCGCACCTGCGCCAAGCTTTGCCGCAAGAATGGCGGGGATCTCGAGCAGATCAAGTTCCTCCTGGGGCACTCGTCGATCCAGACCACCGAACGCTATCTCGGGTCGGAGCAGGATATCGAGATCGCGGTGAACGATAACCTGGGACTGTAGGGTCTCGCGGTGAGCGGGTTTATTTGTGCAGGCGCGGCCTGAAGTATCTTGGAGTGACTCTGCAACGATACGGCCTGGTGGAGGGAACGCCGGATAATGAAGCGTCGAGTCTGCTCCTACGATATGCTCGCTGTCCCTGACTCTTGCTTCGTCCTCAAGGATACGGTCGGAGAGATGTACTTCTGCAATTTGCGCTGCTTCTGTATTTGGTCCGTGCAGCTGGCTACCAGGCCGAACCTTTCTGTAGAAGAATAAGACGAGTGCCTATTCGCTGATCACTCCATCGGGTGAAGAACATCAGTTTGCGGGGATTGTGGATGTGGCGCGGTGGGCGACATCCACTGCTTTTGGATGAAGTTCCAATCGTATTGGTCGAGTGGGTTGTCTGGCTTGCGTCGCAGCCGAGCGCCGACACTACGCCAAATAATTCTGAAATAGTACGCCAGACAATGGCTCTGGCGCACATTTGGTGACACTGCTCATTTGCTCTCAAACCCGCTAATCTGTTGCTGATTTCAGACGTCTTATAAGGTCGCAGACATACAGCTCTGGCGGCGGGTTCTGGAGTTTGCGCCTTCTTAGTGATTTTTCGGTCATCTTCACCAAATGTGCCCCAGAACCCAGACAATTCTGAAGACAACACCAACATCCCGGTGCGAATCGATTGCTCGATACGCGACTCGGCGATTTTAGGTCATCCGAAATCTTTGTGCGGAGCACAGATTGATTATCTCTCCTTGACATTCGACAAGAGTCCGCGTAATTCTGTTGTCGACTATCGAGGGGTACGGATGCCAACACCCACAGAACTCCTGCAAGGCACGTTGGACCTGCTCATATTGCAGACTCTGGCCACAGGGCCGATGCATGGATGGGGTGTGGCCCAGCGCATTCAGCAACTATCAAAGGATGTACTTCAGATTGGACAGGGATCGCTTTATCCTGCGCTCTATCGCCTGGAATACAAGGGTTGGATCAGATCGGACTGGGGAAACTCAGAAAACAATCGGCGGGCAAAGTTCTATAGGTTGACTGCAGCAGGCAGGAAACAACTAGAAACGGAACTCGAAACCTGGGATCGACTGTCTGCCGCTGTTGGGCTGGTTCTTGGGCGAACTGCGGAGGCGTCGTGATGATGACGGAATTCCTGACCCGGCTTCGGTTCCTCATTTTTCGCAAGAAACACGGCGAATTTCACGATGAGGTCCAGTTTCATGTGGAACAGTCAATTGCGGCGAAGGTGGCGGCAGGATTATCCGTCTCTGAGGCGCGTCGGCAGGCACTGGTCGAGTTCGGCGGTATGGAACGGGCACGGGAAGAGTGTAATGAGCAGCGGCCGGGCTGGTGGACGGACACGGTGGCGCAGGATGTCCGTTATGCATTGCGCGGATTTCGTCGCGACCCAATCTTCACCATCGTTGTGATTGCCACCCTGGCGGTGGGCATCGGGGCTACTACAGCCGTGTTCAGCGTGGTGGACCGGATTCTATTCCGCAGCTTGCCCTACGGCCACGGTGACCGGCTGGTATCAGTTGGGATGGTGCATTCACTGGAGAAGCAGGAATTCATGATGGGCAGCTTCTTCTTTGATTGGCGAGACAATCAAAAGCCATTTGAGTCCATGGCGATCCAAGGAACTATGCCACATGCCTGCGATCTGGTCGAGAACAATCCGGTACAACTTGAGTGCCTCTTTTTCGACGCAAAGTTTCTGCCTCTGCTTGGAGTTTCACCGGTACTTGGGCGCAATTTCCTGCCTGAGGAAGACCGGCCCAATGGGCCTCGTATCGTGATCATTTCCTATGGATTGTGGCAGGGTCATTACAACCTAGATCCGGGAATAGTTGGCCGCTTGATCGATGTAGAAGGCAGTCCGGCACGCGTGGTTGGTGTTCTGCCCAAGGATTTTCAGTTTCCCACTCTCCAGTCAGCTGACGTGATCTTCCCAATGGCGCTGGACCGTGCAGCCCAGGCGACCGCGAACGGAGGTTTCGGCACTCCGATGCGGACTCTTGCTCGGCTCAGGCCGGGAGTGAGCATTTCCCAGGCGAAGTTGGAGATGGAGCCGCTATTTGAACATACGCGGGACATCGTTATTCCTCCAGGTGTTCGCAAAGACGTTCACCTGAGCATTCGTTCGCTGCGTGATCGCGAAACTGAGGATGTGCAGTTGGCAGCGTGGATACTGCTCTGCTCTGTACTAGCGGTCCTGTCGATTGCCTGCGCGAATGTAGCTAGTCTGATGATGGCGAAGGGCGAGGCCCGGGAACGCGAACTGGCTGTGCGCTCTGCACTCGGTGCCTCTCGGGCACGTCTCATTCGGCAAAGACTCACTGAGACCACATTGCTCTCGCTTTTCGGGGCGGCTGTGGGATTGGCGCTTGCGGCTGGATTGCTACGGGTTTTTCTCGATCTGGCCCCCACCGGAATTCCATTTCTTGAGCGGGCTGGTCTGGATTTTCGCATCGCGCTCTTCACAGTGCTTCTATCGCTAGTTTGTGGAGAGTTGTTCGGTCTGTTGCCTGCTTTGCAGAGGCCACACGCTATTGCCTTGGCGGCGCGTGCCGCGAAGACTTTCAAGAGCACTGTCCTGCGGAGAAGCCTGGTGGTTGGACAGATTGCAGTGAGCATGGTTCTGCTCTCCGGTGCAGCGCTGCTACTCAGGAGCTTCCAAAACATTGAGAAACAGCGCCTGGGAATGCAAACGGGCGGTGTCTTCACTGTGCGGATCGCTCTACCCTGGTTCCGCTATAAGACGGGCCAGAAGCAGATGGATTTTTACCTTCAGGCAGAAGCAGCAATTAGGCGTCTCCCGGGTATACGCGCTGTCGGAATAAGCGATTCAGTGCCTCCGGGAGGCTGGCAGGGTGGCAGTCGCTCGTCAGATCTTGTAGTTGAAGGCAAGCCAAAGCCGGAGCAAGGACCAGGCGAGCCATTGGCTGTACGGACGGTCACGCCCGATTACTTTCAATCATTGAATATTCCTATCGCCCGTGGACGCAATTTCACCGAAGCAGATCGTCGTTCCAAGGAGTCTCTGATGATCATCAGCAGACTTCTGGCAGCTCGCCTGTTTCCTGGCGAAGACCCGATCGGCCGGCGCGTACATTCGAGCTACGGTAATGCGGCGGCGTGGTACACGGTGGTGGGCGTGGCAGAGAACGTAAAAAATGGCGGGCTCGTAGAGCCTGATGCGCCGGAGATTTATTATCTTAGACGCAGCGCTGCCGAAAATTGGGATGGCCGCGCGCCGCTGCTGATCGTAGATTCTGCGCTTTCGACTGAGGCAACAGTTCGGTGGGTGCGGTCGCAGATTGCGCAACTCGATCCGACCGTCCCGGTAGCGACTGAGACCCTGAACGAACAGGTCAGCAAGCTGGCTGATCGCCCAAGATTTGAGACAGCACTCTTGGGGTTCTTCGCATTTTGTGGGTTGCTGATGGCTGTCATCGGACTCTACGGCGTCATTTCGTTTGTGGCGACGCAGCGCACTCAGGAAATCGGAGTCCGCATGGCGCTAGGAGCAACGCGACTGGACATTTTGCGGCTGATCTCCAGTGAGGGAGTGCGGCTGATTGTGGCGGGAGGGGCAATTGGTCTGGCGGCATCCGTGGCCACGGCGCAACTATTCAAGAGCCTTCTCTACGAGGTCACGCCGCATGATCCGGTAATGTATGCGGTGGCCATATTTCTTCTGGTTCTGGTGGCGCTTGCGGCAACCCTCATTCCGGCCTGGGCAGCAATGAAGGTTGAGCCGACAGTGGCGCTGCGCTACGAATAGTTGTTTGCGATGGGCTGACCTGGCAACTGGATACCGCGGACCAGGATATCTCAACCTCCTTTTCGCAACGCGCTCATTTAGGCGCGCTCGGTGCCACGTCCCGATACAACGGTCCACTTGACATCCAAGTGATACTGAGTCGATTATTACTTGGACGTCTAGTGAACAAGATGCCTATTCAAATTCTGCAAGGAACACTCGATCTCATCGTCCTTCGGACACTTGCCACCATTGGCCCGCAGCACGCCTATGGCGTAGCCACAAGGCTTGAGCAGGTTTCGGAAGACCTGCTCAAGGTGAACCAAGGCACACTCTATCCGGCTCTGGTCCGATTGGAGCAACAAGGTTGGATCAAGGGCACCTGGGGAAAGACAGAGAGCAATCGGGAAGCAAAATATTACGCCATCACCAAACCGGGACTGAAGGCACTGCGAGAGGAAACGGAGCGCTGGCGGCAAATGGCTGGACTGATGGATAAGGTTCTGACGGAGGAGTCATGATCTTGGCGAGTTTGAGAAGAATGATCGCGAAGCTTCGGAGCCTCTCGCACAATCCCGCAGAGGAAGAGCTTGCGCGAGAGATTAGCTCACACCTCGTGTTGCTCGAAGACGATTTTCGAATGCAGGGGATGACTCCCGAAGAAGCGCGGCGAAGAGCCAGGCAGGCGATCGGAGGCGTCGAGCAGACAAAACAATTGCATCGAGAGGAACGGTCCATCCTGTGGTTGGAACAGACTCGACAGGACCTGCGCCATGCCTTCCGGACACTTGCTCGCAATCCCGGTTTTACGTTTACCGCAGTCGTTACGCTGGCTTTGGGGATTGGAGTCAACACTACCCTCTTTACCGCATATGACGCTGTAGCACTGCGGCCACTCCCTGTGGCAAATCCAGGAGGCGTTGTACGGCTGGAGCGGTGGTTCGAAAGCGGATTTGCGGGCGACACCCAGTACGCGTTTTCGTGGCCCGAGTATGTCTATTGTCGCGATCATGAAGATTCATTTGCGGATCTGGTAGCCACGAGCTGGCCAGTTCATGTGTTGATTGCCAATTCCACTGGCGGGGAAGAAGCTCGGACTCAATGGAAAAATCTCCAGGGTCAAATGGTCTCCGGCAATTACTTCAACGCCTTTGGAATCGGCACAGCGCTGGGTCGTACCTTTGGCCCGGAGGAGGATCGCGCGCCCGGAGCCAATCCTGTCATCGTGCTGAGCCACGCCTCATGGCAACGCGACTTCCAAGGCGATCCGCAGGTTATCGGAAAACCTGTGAAGATCAATGGGACCGACTACACCATCATCGGTGTTGCTCCAGGTGCATTTACCGGAACCTCACTGCTTCCGCAGGTTCCGGATTTTTGGGCTCCGGCTTCGATGCAGGGGCAGTTAGCTTCCGGACAGGATTGGCTGCGTCAACCAACCGATTTTGAGTTTCAGGTACTCGGGCGACTTAAACCCGGCGTCGCTCTGAAGCAAGCGGAAGCCGAAACCAACGCCTTGATCCATCAATTCTCGAACACTTACATCGCGCACGACCGCACATTGAAGGTTACCCTCCAGCACACAGCTTTCTTCGGCAATACAAACGACATTCGCTTTAAAGCCGGCGTCGCGGCGCTGATGCTAATCGTGGCCATGGTGCTCTTCGTCGCATGCGCCAATGTCGCCAACATGCTCCTTGCGCGCGGGGCGACCCGGCAAAGGGAGATCAGTGTTCGACTGGCGCTTGGAGCGAGTCGCGCCCGCGTGATTCGGCAGTTGATCACAGAGAGCGTTTTGCTATCGCTGGCTGGCGGCTCGGTTGGTCTCGCACTTTCCGTTTTGGCAGCAAGGCTGATCCGAACCGCTGTAACGCAGATGCTCACCGCGCAACTCGGGGGCGATTTCGCCTTCAGTCTTAACCTGAATCCGGATGCAAGAGTACTTGCGTATGCTCTGATCCTCTCTGTGATCGCCGGGATCGTCTTTGGCCTCTCTCCCGCGCTGCAGTTCACGAAGCCGGAGCTTGCTACGTCACTGAAAGACGAGACCACATCTTTCGGCCGCCGCGTCGGCCGCTCTAGGTTCCGCAGTCTACTCGTCGTCGGCCAAGTTGCAGTATCTGTGCTTCTGTTGGCATGTTCGGGCCTTTTGATTCGAGGTCTGCTGCGGTCGCAAACCGCCGATCCCGGATTCGCAACTAGTCGTGTATATCTCCTTCTTGCGGATTATGGTGATGATCCGATCAAGGCAGCATCCCGATTTCATCGCCTGGTGAGCAAGCTCGGGACTGTGCCGGCGCTTGCCAGTATCGCGTATGGCCGTGGTCCAATGATGGGCACATGGACTCCGCCGATCCAGGTGAAGCGACCCGGCGCCATGGAGGGCATCCTGCGCGATCGAACATTGGCCAGTTATGCCTCGGATCATTACCTGAGCACGCTTGGAATCAGCCTGCTACGAGGACGCGATTTCACCAGGCAGGAGGCCGCGACCGGTGCGCACGTTGCCGTGATCAGTGAGTCCGCGGCTCGCCGGTTCTGGCCGGGGCAAGATCCACTCGGGAAGCGCTTTCAGTTGGACATGCATTTCAATGGCAAACTGACCGAATTCGAAGTCATCGGGATAGCGAGGAACGTTCGCTTCTTCAGCCTCACGCGAGTCGATCCCACCCACGTTTACCTTGCCACCGATCCCACAATGACGTATCCCGTCATCCTAAATATCCCTAACAGTCCACAAGTGGCACTTGGAGTGGTCCGGAGGGCAGTGGAAGAATCTGACCCGAGCCTGCTCCCGAGTGTATCGCTTTGGAACGCAGACACCATGTTGGTCCAGCCACAGAGGACTCTTGCCAAGGCTCTAGCCATCTTCGCTACCGGGCTCGCCCTTCTGGCTCTGTCGTTGGCGGGAATCGGGATCTACGGTGTAATGGCCTATGTGGTCAGTCAAAGAACCCAGGAAATAGGCGTGCGAATGGCATTAGGAGCAAGCTCAAGGCACATCTTGAGAGACGTTGTTGTACGAGCTCTCTCCCCGGTCGTCGTCGGGTTAATCATTGGCCTCGCCAGCGGTGCGGGAGTATCGACAATACTGCACAGCACACTCTCTTTTCCCGGTTCCAGCGATTTCCTGTACGGCGTGAGCTTCTACGATCCGTGGACCTTCCTTGGGATATCTTGTTTCCTCGCCACCATCGCAGTTCTCGCAAGCGTAATTCCCGCGGCAAAAGCCCTCCATGTCGATCCCATGGTTTCCCTTCGTTACGAGTAGACCCTAACGACCATAAGGGACCCTCATTGCTCCAGCAGTCGAACCTAGTAGGGCAAAGCTTCATCGCCTCATCCCTCACGTCGTGCTACCTAACGACACAAATGTGCTCCTCTAGTTTGTTGGGCCGTTCATTTGAGCCGTCATGTTATCTAGGATTGCCTTCAGAAGTTCAAAAACGGATTGCACAATGTCATCATCTTCACGCAAACACGATTGCATTGAGCGAAAACACTTGCCACGCCGAGTTCTCCATTGGGAGAAATCCCTCAAAGGTCCGGCCCGAGTGCCAGTTGTTGTTCTCGTACGCTGCACCCAACAGGCTGTGCGTTCGCTTCTAGAAATCTAAACTCCCATACATTTTTCTTTATTGAGGTGAACCCCTTTCGGTCACAATTTTTGGTGGTGGTGATGTCGTACATAATTGTGTGGCACAGTTCTGTGTGATACAAATATGTGTTATGAAGAACCCTTTTGAATTCGGCCGTGAATTGGGCATCGGTGAACTCGTGGACCGGAACAGTGAAGTCGCCGAGGTCGAAGAAGTCATTAGGAGCGGCCGCAAGCTGTTTCTGATCGGGCCGCGCCGTTATGGCAAGACTTCAATCCTCAAGGCAGCGGAAGACAAGCTTCAGGTAGCGAATTCAGTGGTGCTTCGTCTCGACGCCGAAAGCTACCCGACCCTCGAAATGCTGGTGAATGGCATTGTGGCGGGCGCAGCAAAGCAACTTAAGAGTGGGGTAGAACGGGCTGGCGAACAGATTAGAAAATTCTTCTCGCGCTTACGTCCGGAACTCGACTTTAGTCTCTCCGACAGCGCGTGGACAGCTAAGGTCAGCGTGGGCTCCGGGGCCGAAGAGCAGGGCGGTGTGACCCTGTTGGTCGAAGCACTCAACGGATTGGAATCTCTTGCCAAAGCGCAACCTCCCGGACGCGCTGTGGGGCTTGTGATTGACGAGTTCCAAAAGGTCATAGAACTTGGAGGAGATTCGGCTGAGGCTCAGATTCGCGCGGCGATCCAGCGCCATAAGCGAACTGGCTATGTCTTCGCCGGGTCGAAGACTCAGATGCTGAGCGCAATGACCATGGATGCGTCGCGGCCTTTTTACCGGTTGGGCACCGTTCGTTTTCTGGGGCCCGTGCCCAGGCCCGACTTTGAAGCCTTCCTCGGATCGAAGTTTACGGAGAGTGGGTTCAAAGTGCAGAATCCTTCGGCGATCAGTCTTATCCTTGACCTGGCTGAGGATGTCCCATACAACGTTCAGATGCTGGCTCACAGTTGCTGGGACCAACTTCGCGACCGCGTTTCCGTCAAGCCCGCAGTTCTGACAGAGGTAGTGGTCAGGCAGGCGCTAGAACTCCTGGTCCGGCAATATGATCCGTTCTACACGCAGCTTTGGACGGCGCTGACTTCCATTCAGCAACGAACTCTGCTGGTAGTCGTTCTGCAGCGCGGTGTGAAACTTCAATCGATGAAGGTTGTGCGTTCCCTGGGTAAAGGGCCATCAACGGTGCGAAGGTCCCTGGGAGCTCTAATCGATCGGAATATCCTGCGTGAAGAGGAATCCGGCAACGGCATACGAATGCGCTTTGAGGACCCCTTCTTCGCCCAGTGGATCAGGCTATTCGCAGCCGAGCCGATCGCATCTTTTGACATTACACAGAACTCCTGAAGACGCCAAATGTATTGGGGTCGCCACAGAATTCGGAACATAAAGCATGTTAAGCCCGCTATGGATCAGGTGCCGGCTAAATGGGGCAAGAGAAAAACAAGTGATTCTGAACGACCCAAACCACTAGACACCGACCGGCCTTCTCATGGAAGAGCCGCAGAGGTCGGTGGAGCGGAGACATTTGGTGTAACGTTTTATCGTTATATTGGCGTACCTGATCAGCTCGACTAATGACACGGGGCAAGAAGACGGTTCGTCAGCGCCAGGCCAGAGAGTGCTATGTTCATGGCAAACTACTTGATTGTGAATGCGAACCGCAGTCACACGGCTTGACGTCCATCAGGCGAGCATCACAGCGAATCGAACGAAACTACGGCCAAATAGCTCTGAAGAACTACGCCAAATAACTCTGAAAGTGACAGGTCAGGAATGCTTTACCGCTTGACCTTCGCGCCTTGCGTTCTGTGCTAAACCCATCTGACGCGATTGTCCTTGATCCAGAAGTGACTTTTGCGGCCTTCATGAAACCATAACGACGGATGCAAAGAGACAGCGTGGCCCGACTTCGTGGCAGTCCAGTGAGGATGGTCGTCCTTCCGCAGGTTCACGGTAATTTTGTGCCCGGTACAACAAGGACACTCGAAGACCGCCCATTGGTGAACACCCGAACGCTGAACGACGTAGATGAGTGCCTTCGTGTGATCTGGAATATCGCTGACGCGCTCCACCATGCGCAGCCCGGAGTAGTGCCTACGCCGGAAGAGGCGAGGGGACTTTCGTGCGAGGTAGGCTCTCACGTCTCTGATCATTCTTCGCTACCCCATGTAAGGCCGAGAAAGGGTCTGTATCACCGCGCCCCCATTTTTTTCGATTCGAGCACACGCACTGCGGGGAAGCAGGCGCGGCTAATCTGCGCCAACTGGATGATGGCAATGGATTTGACTCGTTCAAAGCAATGCCCAGCGTCCAGAACGAGTTCCCCGATGCGCAGGGCCAAATTGCTGTTGTAAAGGGGATCGGAAGAGAAGGTTCAGCAGCTATCAGAAGAAGGAGGAAGCCGACACAGGCGGCTGCTCGTTCCAGTAGTTATCGCAGCTGCGCTTGTCATCCCGGTGAACGGATTTCTGTTTTCGTGGGCAGTCAGCAACCGGGACTCTCATGCTGGACGTGAGATTCAACGATCAAATGCGACTGCTGTATCGCCGGGCACCCGCTTCGTCCCGCTCACCACTCTTCCGGGCCAAGTCGGGGATCCCGCTTTCTCACCGGATGGAGAGAAGATTGCATTTATCTAGGATGGCGAAAATCCGGTCAAGCGTGATTTATATGTGCAGTTGGTGGGCTAAGAAAGACCACTCAGGCTGACCTACACCAGAAGCGGTTTCATCTGCTGCGCGGACTGGTCGCCGGACGGGCGGGAGATTGCCTTTGGCCGCTGTGATGACAGCGGGGGTGGGGTCTTCGTCGTTCCAGCACTGGGTGGGCCGGAGCGCAAACTCACCGATGTGATATGCCCTTTCGGTGACGCGGGCTACCCAAAGTGGATGGCTAACGGAAGATCGCTGGTGCTCGCGGACGGTTGCACGCCTGATGGTCCAAGAGGCATCGTGGTTTTTTCTCTGGAGACAGGAGAGAAGCGGTGCCTGACTGCCCCGCCGATTTACAGTGAGTTTGGAGATTTTGCCCCGACTCTGTCTCCAGATGGAAAGACCGTGGCTTTCTCCCGGAGTTCCACGGTGGGTTTGCCTGAGATCTATACCGTTGCGCTCTCGGGAGGAGAGCCCCGGCAGGTAACCCATGAAGGCGTGGGAGCATGGGACCAAATGTGGTCGCCAGATGGACAACACATTATCTTCACCTCAGATCGAACTGGACTTAGCCGTGTATGGCGGATTGCAGCGGCAGGTGGCGCCATTGAGCCGGAAACCGTGTACCCGGCAGTAGGGACGCTATCGCGTGACGGGCGGCGCGTGGCTTATGTTGAGCCCAAATTGTTTTGGCAAGGGCCGGTGGTGATCTCGCGTATGGCGCTGTCCAGCGCAGGCGGCCAAGTGGTTTCGCAAAAGAGAATCCTCGGTAGCGACGGCGGAGATGATTCTCCGCAGCCCTCCCCCGATGGAGGACAAGTCACATTCCAGTCCTGCCGTACGGGAAGATATGAGATATGGAGAAGCGATGCGGATGGGAGCAACCCTCTACGAATGGACCTCCTTCGAGAAAGGCTATGCCGGCACTCC
>Ga0210392_10001070_pt1 | contig 14836 bp, 12 predicted proteins | sample IncBWC30OmetaG_FD_161057 | JGI IMG/M metagenome (GOLD analysis project Ga0210392, IMG submission 161057) | Forest soil microbial communities from Barre Woods Harvard Forest LTER site, Petersham, Massachusetts, United States - Inc-BW-C-30-O ...
CGGAAAATAATACCGGCTGCCGCACCAAGGAGGCGGGCAGTTTCAAAGCTTTTGATTTCATAATGTACATTTGGGCCACAAACAGGCGACCGTTTCCAGATTAACCCGATATCAGCAAAATACACGCCATTGCTTGAACTAGTTGGTTTTTAGCATCAAAATCCCCGGTTGCGGGGTGGTCCAGCCAAAATTGATACAAGCATGGCCGGTTTTCAGGCTCTGGTATTGAGGCCAATCGGTTCGGCTGGTTCTCCAGTATCTACCATTGTCTCGTTTTTTTCAACCCCGGGCGCTGCCAATCTCGGATAGTCCATGGCCACGAGGAAAAATACAAAGAAAACCGGGTGCAACGCCTTAAAAGCCGCTTCCGTGCAATTATATAGGACAAATGCCGCCACAAAGCCCAGCCGTACCCGGGCAAAATCCACCCCCGCGACCAAAGACGCGCAGGCCTTCCGGTAGGCGTTGACTATCAACATAATCATCAACCCCAGCCCAACGAACCCGATGTTCAGGTAGGTCTCCAGATAGCCGTTATGCGCCTGAATGGGATGCCACCAATATATCCGCCAAAGCTCCTCCCGGCGCTCGCCCAGCCAGAAGCTTTCAAATCCCGTACCGATGATGGGGTTGATATCAACTTTCAAGACATCGGCCCAGACCTTGGTCCGGTCGGTCAGTGTCAGGTCTTTGCCCAGCAGGTTCAAAATCAGGCCGTAGACGTCAAACGCCCACTGCGCGATGGCAATCACCACCACCGCCCCGACCAGGTAGCCGGTCAACCGCTGCTTGTTAACTGACTCAAGACCCACAAAGAAAATGATCCCGATGGCCACAATCATGGTGACCAAGGCGGTGGAACTATGCGCCAGATGCAGCACCCATACGGCGAGGCCCACAATAAAACCGGTACAGATCAATTCCCATCGTCGCTCCCGGCTTTTGGGCCGCTTGGCGACCCTTGACATGTGCCAGGCCAAAAAGATGCCGGCGATCATGCAGACGGAGCCGAGCATGTTTTTATCCAGTGCAATGCCGGTGTTCGACGGCATGCCGATGAACGGGTCAAACGTGCGCCCCATGTCCGGGTAATATTTGATGAAAAGGATCGAGACCGGGAATGCGATATAGGCGAACCATTTCATCATCTGGATGATCGCCTCCTCCGGGTCCGGCTCGGTCAACAATACCAGCACCATGATGGGATGCCCCACCACCTTGATCCAGCGCTTGAAAGACACGAACTCAAAATCCGACCAAACCACTGAAAGCAGGCTGTAAACCAGAAACACCGCGAGCCAGCGGTTGTTCTGGGTGAACACCGCCATGCTGAACCGGCGCCGTTGCAACACCATCACCCCGGCGATGATGATCAAAAAGAAGATGGCCGCATCCACCGGGCTGCCTTCCTCGTACGTGCCACCGCCGACGGAGGCGCCAAAAGTATCCATCCACTGGCCGAACGTCCGGGTGCCGATCAGGAAAAACCAGACGAACGGTATCCAAAGCGCCCGCGTGACATCCGGTTTGGCGCGGTATTCCCGGCGAAACAGATACCCCATCAACCCAAGGGTCAAAATCGTGGCTACAATCGGTGGCATACGGCGGGCGGGTCAGTTTCCCGCCCCGGATTTTGCGGGGGCACCGGTCAGGTTGCTGATGAGGTCGATGAACTTTCGCTCCTCCGAATCCCAGCTGTGCTTGTCATACACCGCCCGTCCGCGCGCCAGCACTTCGCGCAGGCTGGCGGGATTCTCAAATGCCCATTGCATCTGCCGCGCCAGGTCGTCGACTTGGCCGGCCTTGAAATACAAGATCTCGTCCACGCTGAAATAATCCTGGATGCCCTGCGTGTCCGGCACGATCACCGGCTTGTTCATGGCCAGGTATTCAAAGATGCGCGTCGGGAAATTGATCGCCGTGAACGAACTGGACCGGTTCGGGATCACGCCCACGTCGATGGTGGAGATGCACTCGGCGATCTCGTTCAACGTCCGGAAGCCGTGTGATTTCACCACATCCTCCAGCTTCAGTTCCCGCACCAGGTTCTCGATGGTCGCCGAGTAATCCGTCGGTTCACCGTACATGTGCAGCCGGATGCCCGGGATTCTCGCCCGCAGTTTCGCCACCGACTGGATGGCGATGTCCAGGCCGTGCCGCTCCACCAGCAGGCCGTGGTACATCAGGATAAACGGCCGGTCCGGCGCGGTGCTGCCATTCGTCGCCGGGTATTTCGCGGCATTGAAAATCGTCGTCAACGGCGAGTTCATCACCGTCGTGATCTTTCCCGTCTCACAACTGCGGGCGGTGAACAGCTTTTTGAACGCCAGGTTGGGCGTGACGACCTGGTGGGCAAAACCGATGCTGCGCCGCTCCATTTTTTTCAACCAGCGCACGACGTAATGGTCCTCGGGCAGGTTGTAGATGCTGCGGAACAGTTCCGGCATCGGGTCATGCAGATCCAGGACCACCTTCGCGCCGCGCAGCCTGGGTATCAGCGCGCTGAACACCAGGAAGTCCGGCATGTTGTGCACGTGTACGAGTTGGTAGCGTTTCTTCAAACTGCGCATCGTCAAGAACCCGAACGAGCACAGCAGGAACCACGCGTATTGCAACATGTACACCAGTTTCCCCGCCCGGCGGCGCTTCAGTGGCGCATGATAGACGTTCACCCCGTTGATGACCTCGTGCCACGGCTCGGAACTGTTCTTGCGCAGGCAGATGACATCCACCTGCATGCCGGCGCGGGCCAGCGCCTCCGCCTCGCGCTTCGGCCGCGGATCGGTCGCATAGTACGAATATAGCACCACACCCGTGGACTGGCCCTGAAAAAGCTTGCTGGTGGCCACTCCATCGACCGCGGCCGGCTTGGCGGGCTGCCGTTTCTCCGCCGGCACGCAGGTCTCGCGATACCAGACCGCAACCTCATGCGGCAGCGCTTGCCAGTATTGGCCGGAATATTTTTCCGCGATGTATTTCAGCAGTTCCGCATACAGCGCGGCCGGAAATTCCGAGGCCTTTAATTTCCCGCCGCCAAACCCGAGGTAATCCGGATGGACATTGACGAGAACCATGCCGCCGCGTTGTACGATCCAGTCGGCTTTTTTCTTCCAGATATCCACCGTCTTCTCCTGCAGCACCAGGAACATCGTGGAGTCCTGCGGCAACGTATACGGTAGTTCCACATAGCCGCCGCCCTGCGGACGCGCCACCCAGAACGGGAAAATGGTCTGCGCCCCTCCGGCTGCGGCTCAAACGGATCGGTGTCGAAAGTCGAGGCGTCGTATTCGATCTCCAGTTCATGCAGGCAGTCGCGGTCATGCAGCATGAAACCCGAACGGAAACCGCGCGCACCCCAGGTCGCCAGATAATTGTTGATGCTTCGGGCGTTCGCGGAGAAATCACCGCGTGGCCAGTAAAGCTTGCCGTCATGCCGCAAATCATGCACCCCGACTTCAAAGCCTTCCCGCACCAGTTCCGCCCGGAAATCCGCCGCCACGCGGTATTCCCCCTCGGGGATAAAATTGAACGAGGAACGGAAACCCAGTGATTTCTCCAGCTGCATCAGGTCGCGGCATTTGGCGACACCGCTGGAACCCTCCACATCGTGGGTGAGCACCAACGCGAATTTTTTCCCGCCGGGCCAGCCGGGCCAGCCGTCCGGAACCTTGCCGGCGGCCTCGTTGACCGGCCACGTATCCACATGGAAAAGACGTTGCCGGCGGGCCAAAACCCGCCGGGCCGCCATGCGCAACGACCAGGGAATATACGGCTTGAACCGGTAATATATACGGTTGATCATTAAAGGTCAGGCGGATGGCCGGGCAAAAATCAAATGTCCGAAAGGAAATCCTGATGCAACCGGGCAGGGATGTAAGTCTTGGTCTTGTTCAACACGGCCGTCACATTGGCCTTGGATTGCGCCAGCAACGCGTTGGCCTGTTGCACAACCTGTTGATCGGTCTTTTCCGATTCGATGACCAGCATGACCGTGTCCATGAAACCGGACAGGCGGGCGGTGACACTGGTCGGGCTCACCGGCGGCATGTCGAAGATGATGTAATCATAATCGCTCGCCTTGAGTTTGGGGATGAGCGAGGCGAACCGCTTGGGCAATGCCCGCGGCAGCTTCTCGGTGAAGGTGTCCTCCGTCACGACGTATAGATTTTCCGCCACCAGCGCGCCATCGCGGGTTTCACTTTCCAGCGCGTCGTCCAGTTTGCAGCTCGGCTTGCCCTGGAAAAACTGCTGGGCCGCCCCGTTTTCCATGTTCATGTCCACCAGCAGCACGCGGCCGTCACCGGTTTCCGAAAGCGACGATGCCAGCCCCGCCGCGATGGTGCTGACCCCCGCGCCCTTGTGGGTGCTGGTCACGGCGACCAGCTTCGGTTTGCGTGTGAGGTTGATGGATTCAAAGTAAACCACCAGCCGGTCCCGCAGCGCGTCGTAATAGGAATCAAAACGCCGGTTTACCTCCCACGACATGACTTCGAGCGGGCTTTCCTTTACTGCCACCGCGCCACCGGCCGGAGCCGCCCCGTTCGCGTAGCCCAGCTGTTTGCGCACCGGCGCGCCGAGCGCCTTGCGGTTCCCCTGGTTCAGGTCCGGAATGGAAAGGAAGAATGGAATCTTCAGCTTCGTCTGCACCTCGATCGGGCGCTTGATGGTGCGGTCGAAATAGAACTCGATCAGAAAAGCCAGGGCGAGCCCTAACAGAAAGCCCCCGACAATCAACGTGCCGATGTTCTTGTAAAACTTTTTGAAATCGCGGAACGGCGGCGTCGGATCCTGGATGACGGAAATATTTTGGTTCAACTGCCCCGGGCCCAGCACTTCGTCGATCTGCTTGACTTCCAACTGGTGGTTGAAGTTTTCAATGTAACTTTCCTTGATTTGTTTCCTGCGTAACAGGTCGTTGATCTTCATCTCGGCATCACTCATCTTCGCGGCCTCCGCCTGGATCTGGGCCAGTTGGGCGTGCAGCGTCTTGATGCGCATAGGCAGGGAATTCACCTGGGCTGACGTGGCGGCGGCCGAAGCAGCGGGCGAAGCCGTTCCCGCAGCCATCGCGGAAAAATCCAGGGTGCCCAAGGCCGGGCATTGTTGCTCGAGAGAATTCTTAAGCGTGACCGCCACCACCATTTGCTCGCGACCTTCGATCACCAGCTTGTTGCTTTCTGTGAACCCCTGTGAGGCATAGTCAGTCAGGTGCCTCTGGATGGAATCTATCCGCGTACAGGCCGCCTTGTAACGGACCATGAGGTCGTCCGGAATCTTCTGATCCGCAACCGTTGCGTTGGTTGTAAACAGGCGCGACACCCCGTTCGAATCCATCGTGCTGGCCTGATACTCGGCCAGGTCCGCCTCCGCCTTGAATAAATCACGGCGCACGGCGGTGGTCTCCTCGGAATACGCCTTTTCGGAGGCGGCAATGTCGATGATGCCGGCATTGGTCTTCGCCTGCCTTAACTCTTCATCGATCTGTGAAATCTGCGTCCGCAGGTCGGCCGTCCGTTCCATGAGAAAATCATCCGTGATGGCGGCGGCCTTGTGGACTTTTGCGTGCTTTTCACGATAGGCCTCGATGATCGCCCACAAGACCGGTTGCACTATGGCGTGGTCAGGGTGGTTGAATATGATTTGGATGACCGTGCTGTCACGGGACGGCACCACTTTGACACCGGAACTGACAACCCCGGCAGCCCGGACCATCTCATTGCCACCACCAACCTGGGCCAGAATTTTGTCCGGGCCGACGTTGGTGGAGACCTGTTCATAGACATCGAAACTGTTTAGGATGTCCAATTCGGAATTCAACAACGTGGTGTTCAGGTCGCTGGTGGTGACCTGCGCACCGTTATCCGCCGGATTCACTGGCCGGGAATCGGTGACGTAGCGAATCATCAACTTGGCCGAGGACTGATATTGGGGCTGGCGGTTATAATAGTAGTAAGTGGCCGCACCCAGTCCAAGCAGTGTACAGAAGAGGATCAGCCATTTCCGCCGGAACAGGACAAAATAGATGTCCACCAGGCTGAGGCCCGGTGGAGGCAACGGCTGCGCCGGATGCCCCGGCTGCTCGATATATCGGCCACTGTTCATTTCGGTTCTATATTAAAAGGGTTTACCCGCTGCAAATCAGCAAAATTCAAGCCCAATGGCGGTAAAGCAGGCTTCCTGCCGCCCGCGATGCGAATACCGGCATCGCTCGGAATACCGTATTATGCCAGCCCTCGACCCCGTCGCTTTCCGTCACAAACCGTTCATGCCGGAGATCAAACTTAACATACCCCACCCTTTCCTCGTGTGCGCCCAGATTCAGCTTAAAACGTCGCAAACCCTCGTTTGCTAGCGAGGTTTTGCCCAAATTCAGCCGGTTCGCACCTTGCCGGGCCAGCCATTTCATCGCCTCCCACATGACCAGATTTGGCCCGCGCAATTGCTGCTGTCCAAAATCCGAGGCGCCGTATTTATAGATGGCCCGCCCGCCGAGGAAAAAATACACCGAGGCCGCTATTTTCCTGCCTGCGTGGCTGGCCACCGCGACCATGCCGAGATTCTGAGACATAATATGGCGGTGGATGTTCACAAAAAACGCCCACGGCTGGGGCGGCAGGCCATGCCGCTTTCGGGTCAGGCACTGCAACCGGTAAAATTCCCGGACGGCTTCAAGGCTTTGGGTGACTTCCACGGTCACGCCTTCATGCTCCGCCTTGCGCACGGCTTTACGCGCCGAGCCATCCATTTTTTCGAACATCAGCCGCTCGTCTGTAACGAGGTCCAAGCCGTGTCCGTAAAACGAGACGGATGCCGGGCCTTCCGAATATTCACCACCACCCCGTAATTCAATGTATTTCCAACCGCGCGTTTTTCCGAACGCAACCGCCGCCGCAAACATTTTCCCGAATGATTCCCTCCCGGCTCCCAGCGGCGCGCATTCATCAGTAAACGGCAGCGCCACTCCCCGCCGGCCCGTCAGCCAGCTGTCCACCTCCATCAGCGGCAGCACGGTCCCGGGTGCGGTGGCATCGCCCGTGTAAAAATAATGCGGCACATATCCGTAGGTGTCCGCCAGCACCTTCGCCCAGGCCGTCCCGTGGAAAAATGAAAAATCGGGACGGCTGGTCAACAACGCATCCCAATTCGGGTTCTCAAGCGGGTTCAACCGCCGCGCCGCGTCCGGCGCTAATTTTTCCGTGGCCACAAATTGTTTTGATCGCTCCGGTCAGGCTTTCGGCGGGCGCGGCTTGATGATCCGCGCCGGGTTGCCGACAACGGTCGCGCCGGCCGGCACATCCTTGGTCACCACGCTGCCGGCACCCACCAGCGCATTCTCGCCGATGGTGATGCCGCACAATAAAACCGCGCCGGAACCGATGGAGGCGCCGCGTTTCACCAGCGTGGGCACACACACCCAGTCCGCATCCGTCGACAATCTCCCGCCGGTCGTCGCGCGCGGAAAAAGGTCATTGGTGAAAACCACATTGTGGCCGATGAAGACCTCATCTTCCACCGTCACGCCTTCGCAGATGAAGGTGTGGCTCGAAACCTTGCAGCGCTTGCCGATCTTCGAGCCCTTCTGGATTTCAACGAACGTCCCGATCTTGGTGTCGTCACCGATCTCGCAACCGTACAGGTTGGTGAAACCAAAAATGCGGACGCCCTTCCCCAGCTTCACATCCGGCGCGATCCGCTGGATCGCCTCGTTGGATGAACTCATGGCGGCGGTCAGTGGCCGTTCAGGACTATCGTGGGCCGGCTGGCGGCGGAAACACGCTTCGTGCGGGTGCCGCGGGCGGGCAGGCTGGCCGTGGTGATCTTGATGGGAATGCCGCTGGTCATCGCCGCCGGCACGTGACCGTCTTGCGACTTGCCAAAATGGATCGGCGCACCACCCTTGCGGAGCGACTCGGAGGACGCCTCCAGGATGCTCACCAGCTCGGTGCCGCGGGTGCCACAGCTCACCGGGGTTGCCCCATACTTGATGCAGTCGATGAAGTGCTGGCACTCGGTCTTGAGCGGCTCTTCCTGCTTGATGTACGGCGCATACATGTCGCCATAGTGGTAGGCGTATTGGAATTCGCCAAAGGTGTCATAGTGCGGCGGACGCTCGACGCGCATGTCAAACACGCGGATCTTCTCCAGCGGTGCGAGGTCATCGTAGACAATCATGCGCTTGCTGCCGACGATGGTCATCTCGCGGACCTTGCGCGGATCCAGCCAGCTGCTCTGGATGGTGGCGGAACGCTGGCGCGAAAAGCCGAGGCACATGGTCGTGACATCTTCGATGCCGGGCGTGATGTGCGCGCTCCCGCGGCAATTCACCGTCTCCGGCATCTCGTTCATGATGGAGAGGATGATGGAAAGGTCGTGCGGTGCGAGGTCCCAGGCCACGTTGATGTCCTTCTGGAACAGGCCGAGGTTCAGACGGCGCGCAGAGATGTAGCGGATCTCGCCGATGTCGCCCTTGTCGATGATCTCCTTGATCTTGCGGACAACGGGCGAATACAAAAACGTGTGGCCGGTCATCAGCACCAGGCCGTTCTTTTTGGCGATGGCCACCAGCTCTTCGCAATGTTCCACCGAGGCCGCCATCGGCTTTTCGATGAAGGTATGCTTGCCGGCCAGCAGCGCTGCCTTGGCGAGCGGAAAGTGCGTCTTCACGTTCGTCGCGATGACCACGGCATCCAGGTTGATGCCGTTGAGCATGTGCTTGTAGTCCGTCGCGGCCTCGACCTCCGGGTAAAGCGATTTCAAATGCTTGAGCCGTGCCGTGCTCAAATCGCACATCATTTTCAGGCTGCAATCAGACAGCGACCGAAAGTTGCGAATCAGGTTCGGTCCCCAATAACCACACCCTGCCACCCCGACTTTGATTTTCTTTGACATAAAATTGAGCTTTCGTTTTTTCGTTCAGTTCTTCCATTCTCATCTTTAGCAATACGGGTGCCGTCTCATGAATATCTTGAAATCTTGATAAATTCAATTGTGCGTCACGCGCACACCTATCGCGGCTTGGGGCGGCACCACGCAATTTTGAGCCTTTTTCTTCTGGCGCGAGTCCCAAATCTGCACCAGTAACGCCGGAACTGTCAGAAAAACAATCTTCAGGTCCAGCCAAAGGCTCTTGGTCCGGGCATATTCGACGTCCAGCTCCATCATCCGCGTGAAAGTTGTCCTGTTTTTACCGCTGACCTGCCATAAACCGGTCAATCCGGGCGCGGCGTTAAAACGCTCATTTTGCCAGGGCAGATACTTTTCCGCCTCATAAGGCACACACGGGCGCGGCCCGACCAGGCTCATTTCACCCTTCAAGACGTTGACCAGCTGCGGCAGTTCATCCAGGCCGGATGAGCGCAGGATTTTCCCTAGCGGTATGATCCGCGAATCACCGCTGTTATCCAGTTTGGTCATCGGTGCATTGGACGTGATCAATTGCTGAAGGTGTCCCTGATGGGAGACCGTTTCCGCGCCGCAGTGCATGGTGCGGAATTTCAGGCACATGAAAGGTTCGCCATGGTAACCAAGGCGCTTTTGCTGGAACAGCACCGGGCCGGCCGATTTCCGCTTGATGATAAAGACGATCACCAACACCAGCGGCACCAAAAACGGCAGGGAAACCAGGATCAACGTGCAATCAAGCACGCGTTTCCAACGCGGAAGCGCCATGGTCTTAGTGGTATTCATTTATGGGTGCACGGCTCCGCACTTGTACGTTTGGAGACTTTTCCAAACGAACTTTTCAGCCCTGCCGACGGCAGGGCGCAATCCGATATGTTGGGTCCGCTTTTCAAGCAGACAATGTCTCCCGGCGGACTGGCGCAGCCAAGGCCGGCGCCAGATCTGCCAATGAATTCTTTGTTAATATCACGGTTTCCCGCTCCACCTCTACCATTGTCGGCCGCCCCAATATCTCAAGCAGGATTTGAACCCTTTTCTTGGCCGGCAGGCTTTTAAGCACATGGGCGCTCATTCCCGCAAACGCCCCGCCTGCCACCGTTACTTCGTCGCCAGGACGAAGATTCGTGTCAATTTGAATGATTTCCTCGTTTTCAAAGCAATCCCTCAGTTCGGCAATGACCTCATCTGCCACCTCCGGTATCTTGCCGCCGAAATTGACCAACCGATTCACACCCACCGTGTGCTGGATGTCGTTAAACTGCTCTTCCAACACGCAACGGACAAAAATATAACAAGGGAACAAGGGCTCGGTCACGGAAACCAAGCCGCGACGGGTGAGCTTTTCCAGCCGGAGCCCAGGCGAGAAAACATCCAAGCCTAGATTTTTGCGCAAGCTCGCCGCAGCGATGTGCTCATGCTTCGGCTTGGTCCGGGCACTATACCAGGCTTGGGTTATGGTTTGCATTTGTGAGTTCACTTGTCGCCCATGGGCATCAGCTAAAACTCAATTTTGCTGGAAATTGATCCACCTCGAACAACGTGTTCAACAGACACCGCTTCCCTTTTGCTCGAACTGAAACAATCTCCATGTCCTTAAATTATACAATCAGCCGGCGTTTGTCCATCTGAAATTGAGAATCAATCTGCTCACTTTGGAAACAATAGCCGTTTTTTTTGGGATATACCATGGGGTGAACACCTTACCCATTACAAATCAAACTAATTCAAAGCCCGACCGCTTATTCATAAATCAAATTTGAACATTTTCCCCTTGAAAACATTGAGAAATCTACCGAACGTAACGAAGCCGAGAGAAAGCAGGACTCTGACAAAACTACCGATGGGGATAAATTACCTATCTACAGTGGTCAATTGATGTCCCAAGCGAACACGTCGCAATGGCAGTTAATTGGACACTGTCTCAGGACAGACTCAGGACACTGACGGCCACTTGGCTTCCTTATCGGCGGTTTTAACGCCGTAATGGAACCCAGCCTCGTCTTGGTAACCCACTGGAACATTGAACTTTACCATGTTCCGCAGCTTGGCGATGATGCCGCCGGGGGACAAGCTCACGTTACTCGTGTTAGACCAAGACTTGTCAGTCAGGATGGCTTGTTTGTATGTCATACTTCATTTACAGCATCGGCAATGCCAACGCATGTTTAAGTTTTATTTTATGGCAAATAACGGGCCCGGTAGTACCGCTGGTCATAGCTGGACGCGTTGGTCTGGGTAAATGTGAAGGGTGCTGTATTCGTCTGCACCGGGGTCCAGTTCTGGAAATCCGAGGTGGCTTCAATCACATATTTTAACGTCGCCTCCCCTGGAATCTGAAAAGCAAATTGTCCCGGCGTTGCAACCGCTGGCATCGCAATAGTCGCTGCCGTGTTGGTGATCACGGTCAACATGGCCACTGCGCTATTTGTCAGACCGGCGCTGTTGGAGACCTGCACCATGTATGCGCCCGAATTCGCCGGCTTGGCGGATGTGATCGACAATGTGGCCGCGGTCTGACCGGCCAGGTTCGTGCCGTTGAATTTCCATTGATACTTGAATGGCGACTGACCTGACATCGTTACGGAAAGGACCACCGGCTTATTGGTCAGCACACGGGTGCCGGTTAACTGTTTGGAAAATTTCGGCATGGCCGCTAGGAGCGCCTGGTTCACCACTGTCACCGTAAAACTGCGGGTGAAAAGGTGCGTGGGGGTGTTGGTGGCGCCGTCATCCACCGTCACCGTGATGGTAACCGTGCCGGTCTTGTTGTACGCCGGCTTAAATACCAGGCTGCCAGTGCTGTTCGGGCTGGTATACGTCACCTTCGGGGTCGGGATCAATGTCGTGTCGCTCGAAGTTGCCGTGATCTTCAGGGTTTGATGCTCATTCGTGGAACCTGACGTGATGCCGGACAACTTCACCGTTTGCTGCACGTTGACGTTGAGGATGAGGTTCGTCAACGCGTTCAAGGTCGGCGGCAGGTTTGGTTTCACGGGAACCACCCAGCTGGCTGCCACAGACACGGGACCAAGGTTCGTGGCTGTGACACGTTCCCGTACCGCGAAGAAGTTTGTCGTGCCGGACACCAGCCCGGTGAATACCAGGCTGCTCACCACGGCCACGTTTTGTGTCAGGGAATAACTGCCCGATTTCTTGCCGCTGAACACCTGATAACCCGTCACCCCCGCATCAATGCTGGGGGTCCAGCCAAGCGTGACCATGTTGATGTTGGCCGCATTCGTGGTGAAAAACAGGCCGCTGACGGCGTTTAAAACCGGGGGCGGGCTGGCGACCGCCGTGTTTTGCGAGATCGAATTCGTCGAACCCGGGTCGGCCGGCATCGGGACCAGCCAATGAACTTCCGAAGACATGTCGCTTTCGTTCCAAGCCGCGTTAAATTCACGGACAGCAAAGTAATTCGTGGTTCCGGACACCAATCCGGTGATCACCAGGCTGCTCACCAAACCCACGTTCTCAGACAATGAATAGTTGCCCGATGCCTGCCCGATCAGGATTTGGTAGCCAACCACTCCTGCGTCTGTGCTGGCATTCCAAGAGAGCACCACGCTGTGGATGTCCGCCGGGTTTGTGGCCAGCATCAGGTTGCTGACCACTTGCAGAACTGGTGATGAGTTCGTCGCCGGCGGATTCGTGGGGGCCGGGCCGGCCGGCACCGTCACGACCTGGTTTGTGGCCGCCAGAGGTGCGACAAAAACCACCTCATCAGAAAATGGGCTTTCATCGGCGGAGGTGTCGTAAGTCGTGGCTGAAAAGTAATTGGTCGAGCCGTCCGCCAACCCGGAGATCGTCAGGCTCGTCGCGTTGCCCGCATCCACCACGGAGGTGTAATTGCCGCTGGCCCCGCCGTAGTAAATCTTGTAACCCGCCACGGTGGTATCGCCGCTCGGGTTCCAGGATATCGCCACGTTTTGAACGGCCAGCGCGGGCAGTTGCGTGAGCAACGCCAGCACACTCGTCAAAATCCAGCGACGGATAATTTTTACCGCCTCAGGTTTGTTGGCAACGCACGACATCCTCCGCTGCTATCGCAACTGCCCTGCCAATGGAGTCTTCTTTGCCAAATGGCCGTGCCAAAAAGCCCTCAGGTTTTTTTGAGACACTGTTTACGGGCGCTTAAACCCGTAAATCCCCTTTGTTTATCAGTTTTTCCCGACCGGTGACGAAGGCGCCACCACCCCTGAAATAAATTTTTAGACACTCATGACCGATGGCATCTCTTTGGAAATCTTCAAGACAACGCTGTCCTGTAATGTCTTGAAAAAGAGCAAGAAAAAGGGCGCCGGTTGTGGCCGGCGCCCTTGAAAATGAACCGTCGGACGGTTACTTCGCAAAGAAGGATTTGATCACTTCCACCACCCGCAAAATCTGGGCGTCGGTCAGTTCCGGATAGATGGGCAGGCTCAGGCACTGGTTGGCCGATTTCTCCGCGTTCGGAAAATCGCCCGCCTTGTGACCCAGGCTCGCATAACACTTTTGCAGGTGCAGCGGCAGCGGATAGTGCAGGGCACAGCCAACGCCATTCGCCTCCAGATGCGTCTTCAACTCGTCCCGGCGCGGATGGCGGACCACGTACAGGTGCCAGACGCTCTCCGCATACGCGGGTTGCACCGGCAGTTGCAGCGGCGTGTCCTTCAACAGTTCCGAGTAACGCTTCGCCACGCGCTGGCGTTCACTGGTCCATTTCGGCAGATGCTTGAGCTTGATGCCCAGCACCGCGCCCTGAATGCCTTCCATGCGGTAGTTAAAACCGACTTCGTCATGGTAATAACGAACCGTGGAGCCATGTTCCCGCAGGGACCGTGCGCGCTTGGCAAATTCCGCGTTGTTCGTCACCAGCGCCCCGCCCTCGCCGAACGCCCCGAGGTTTTTCCCCGGGTAAAAACTGAAGCAGGAAACCTCGCCGAGCGCGCCAACGGTCTTGCCTTTGAATTTCGCGCCGTGGGCCTGGCAGGCGTCTTCCATCAACGGCAGCTTGTGTTTCTTGCAGACCTCGCGGACACCGTCCACATCGAAGGGCTGGCCGTACAGATGCACCGGCAGGACCGCCTTCGTGCGCGACGTTATGGCTTTCCCGATCTGCTTCGGGTCCAAGTTCATTGTTGCATCGTCCACGTCCACAAACACCGGCTTGGCACCGACATAGGAGATGGCCCAGCTCGTCGCCACGAACGTGTACGGCGTCGTGATTACCTCGTCGCCCGCCCCCACGCCGAGCAGCATCAGCCCCACGTGCTCCGCCGAGGTGCCGCTGTTGAACGCCACGCAGTGTTCTGCGCCGCAATATTTGGCAAAATCCTTTTCAAACTGCGTCACGTCCGGCCCGAGGCAGAACGAGCAGTTGTCGATCGTCTTGGCGATGGCGGCGTCGATCTCCGCACGCAACGGTTTGATTTGAGCCTTGAGGTCCAGGTAAGGAACAGGTTGATGCGACATAATGTATCTGGGAAGGTAGCTTCCGCCGCCCCGTTTGTGAATCCCAAATTGAACTCAATTCGAAGGTGTCAAGTCCACCGTCACCGGCGCACGTTCAAACTCGTTCGCCGCCATCAATGACTGCGGCTTCATCGCCCCCAGCAGCGCCACATACCGTTCCGGCACGATTTCCAGCCGGGTGTTGTAATGTGTGGCGATTTCGTTGAAATAACTCCGCGCCAGCGCAATCCGCTGCTCGGTATCCGACAGGCTTTTTTGCAAGGCCAGAAAGGCATCATTCGCCTTCAATTCTGGATAACGTTCCGCGATGGCGATGACCTGGGTGCTGACCGCCGCATGGTCCGGCCCCGCCACGCCCGGCGGCGTCGCCGACAACTGGCTGCGCAACGCCGCCAGTTCCGTCTGCACTTGCGCCTCGTGTCCCTGATAGCCTTTCACGCAATTGACCAGGTTCGGGATCAGGTCGAACCGCCGCTTGAGT
>Ga0210392_10001071_pt1 | contig 14836 bp, 27 predicted proteins | sample IncBWC30OmetaG_FD_161057 | JGI IMG/M metagenome (GOLD analysis project Ga0210392, IMG submission 161057) | Forest soil microbial communities from Barre Woods Harvard Forest LTER site, Petersham, Massachusetts, United States - Inc-BW-C-30-O ...
CGCTGATGGTGGCGTTCAAGGTCCGCATGGGCCGCAGCCCGGAAGAAAACAGATTTCACGATCCTGTCGTGCCGCAGCCGGAGCGATGGAATACCGAGACGGCCGCCTCCCTTGTCCTTGATCGGCGGACGGACTGATGACACGAAAAAGCCCGGCGGATGCGAACACGCCGGGCTTTGATATGTGTCGAGCGACGGGGTTTGGTCCCCACTACGCCCCGTCGCTGTTTTCCTTCAGCATGTAGCCGAGCAGCAGCGCGATGGTCTTGGGCACTGGCCACTGGCCCGACGCCCAGCGCCGCACGGTGCGGTCGTTGGTCTCGATCAGTTCACCGAACGTGACGTTGGTGTAACCCAGCTTGGCGAGCGCGGCGTTGAACTGCTTCTCGGTCATGCTGCCACCTGCAGGCGATCGAGCAGGCGGCACACGGTCATCGACTGCCAGTCGCCGCCGGTCGCGGTGGTGATGCCGCGCTCGTTGAGATGGGCTGCGATGGCGCGCGTCGGCAGATGTGCGATCGGCGCCACGATGGCCCTCAGACCTTCAGCAAAGGCGCTGGAGCGGTCTCGCAACAGGGCCGGGCTCGTTGGCGACCCCAGCTTGGTCCCGCGTTCACGTGCCGCCGCAAGCGCGGCCTTGGTGCGGGCCGAAATCATTTCGCGTTCCTTCTCGGCGACCGCGAGCATGATGTGGATTTGGAAATTGTCGGCGTTCGGCATGTCGGCGATGCGGAAGGCGACCTTGGCCTGCATCAGGCCGGAGCCGAAGTGAACGTCGCGGGTGAGGCGATCGAGTTTTGCGACGACGACGGTCGAGCCTGTGAGCCGCGCGATCTCCAGCGCGGTGGCCAGCTGCGGGCGGGTGTCGAGCGCATCGGCGCCCTTGCCGGTCTCGATCTCGACGAGGGTGTCGATGATCTCGAAACCTTCGGCGGCAGCGAACGCGGCGATCTGCGCGGCCTGCGCTTCAAGGCCGAGACCGGATTTGCCCTGTTTTTGGGTCGAGACGCGGATGTAGGCGATGGCGGTTTTCATGTGGTGTTCCCCTTTGCTCGAAACCCTTATCGGGCATTATGTCCGGGCTGTCAAGTGTCGTGATAAATGCGAAAAACCCGCCGGGCGAGGGCGGGTTTTCGGTCAGGGGTTGAGGGCGGCGACCAGCAGCAGGAAGATGATTGCGGTCGCCAGCGAGAAGTAGAGGCCTCTCAATGCTTGGTCTCCTTCGGAGGAGGCTTGAGGCGTTCGAGCAGTTTGAGCGCCTCAGTGAGCCAGCGGATGCGGGCCTTGATCTCGTCAGCGGTCATCGGGCGTTGCAGCCGTCGCGCATCATGCCGTCGGCCCACGAGCGCGGCGTGCCCTGCGCCGTGCCGCTGTCGTACCAGTGCAGCACCTCGGTGCTATCGAACGAGCAGTGCAGGCCAAGCCTGAACTGGCCGTCGACGCCCCGGCTGTGATCCATGAACGTCACGACGCCGTCGTCGTGCAGCGTGGCTTTGATGAACTGGCCCTGCGCCGTGTATTTGCGGCCGGTGTTGAACTCGATGGTTTTCATGTTGGTGTTCCCCTTGCTGGAGCGGGTGCTCCTACGGCCTCAAGCCGGGAAGCTGTTTCCAGCGCCCGGCGTGAAAGCGGTGTGAGCCCGTCAGTCCGACTGCGGGCCGTAGGCGGCGTGCTTGCGCTCGCCCTTGACCTTCGGAAGTTTCTCGACGGTCTCGGCCTCGACAATCCAGACGTTGGCGATGCTGGTCTCGCCGCGGCGCTTGTTGGCCTCCTTCTGCGCCAGATCAGGGCGACCGCACCACGTCACGACGGCGGGGGTGAAGCCGCCCTTGGCGACGTTGGCCGCGTGGGTGGCGATGTTCTCCTGACGGCGCTGCTCGACCCATGCGTCGTAGCCCATTGCGACGATGGCCGAAGCGCGGGCGACATGGCGCTCGGCTTCCTCGCGCTTCATGTATTTCCACTTGGCCATCTCGCCCTCGACGCCACCGGCAGCGATCTCGCTCTCGTATTTGAAATTGCTCTTGGAGCAGTGAAACGCGGCATGAGCGGTGCTTTCTGCCTGAAGGCGATAGAAGGTCTCGGAATACTGGATCACGACGGCGTGGGTGTAGGTGCGCTCGGAGGAGCGGGTGCCGATGATCTCGTTGTTGAGGCGGGCGATGTAGTTGGTCTTGGCCATGTAGGTCCCCTTGCTGGCTGTATTGCCTGACCGGATATGGGCATAATGCCCGACCCCGGTCAATCCCCTTTGTCGCAATAATTACGAATAAATCTGGAGAGGCAAAATGCCCCACATCTACGAAGGCGACCCGGACGGCAGGCAGGCTGACGACTATTCGGCGCCAAGCCGGTTCCGGCCGCGCTATCGCCAGCTGACCGGCGAGGAGAAGGCGCTGCACGACGCCCTGAAGGACAAGGCGGCGGAACTGGAGGCGCTGTTCGAGGAGGTCCCGGACGGTCGCTACAAGGCGCTGGGGATGACGTCGCTGGAGCAATCGATCATGTGGATTGTGAAGCAGCTGACCTCGTAATTCTGCCACAGGATAATTCTGCCATGAGCAACAGCAGCAAGCGCCGCAGCAAGGCTGACCATTTCCGCATCCTGCGGACTGGCACGCATCGCAAGGCGCGCGAGGGTCGCAAGGTCGAGGAGAAGCTATTCGCGCGGGCGCGTAAGCTGAACCAGACGGTGACTGTGTTCCGCGGCTTCCATCGGAGCGGCTGATGATCTGCCCGAACTGCGGCAACAGCGATCCCGAGCGCATCGAGACGGTGACCAAGCCGATCGTGGAGGCTGGCCACATCCGCGGCTACAGGCTGCTCGGCTATCGCTGCGCGACATGCGGTCACGCGGTGGAACCGATTGCCGAGCCCGCTGATGCGTCGAGCGAGCGGAGCGGCTGAGATGGCACCGTTCACTCAGCAGCGCATGCTGGCGCACCTGAGGCCCGAAGAACCACGTCGTGAGCCAGCTGGTCCCGGAGGCAGGCCGACCGAGTACCGACCAGAGTACTGTGAGATGATCATTGAAGCGATGGCCAATGGCATCAGCCTTGAGGCATTCGCAGGACAGATCAGGGTTTCGAGGGAAACGGTTTACAGGTGGATGACAGCACATCGCGAGTTTAGTGACGCTGTCTCCCGCGCAAAGCCTGCTCGCACGCTTTGGTGGGAACTCAAGCTGATGCGATCGAGGAAGGGCGCCGAGACGACGGCCTCGATGTTTGCGCTCCGCAACTGCGCGCCAGACCAGTGGCGCGACGTGAAGTATCAGGAGCACCAGCACACGCACGAGATCAGGCAGCTATCCGATGCCGAATTGAACCGGATTGCAGCCGGGCATGTGGGCGCGGTGGGTGACGACGTGCTCGACCTCGACTGCGAGCGCATCGATCCGCAACAGGCAAACGGACGTTAGGGTGTTGCAGGGCTGTGTGCAGTGCCGAGATAGGTTGAACATGAAAGACACAGCGCGCGGAGGCTGCGACGCATGCGGTGGGGGTAGGCCAGTAATATCAATGGCTTAGGACCGGGGGAGGGGAAAATTTTCGGGGGCGAAGCATGCTTTATGTGAAACACCCCCCACATTCCCGCCACCCCCAAAAACTCACGCCCCGTCATTTTGCCCGGGTCCCATCTCAGGTGTCCGCTTGCCGATTTTTTCCTGAAGCCCGCGCAGCAACGCAGCCTCTGGCTTCCAGTGCCGCAGGATCGCGTCATGCAGCCTGCTTCTGACCAGCGACTGCAGCTGATCCAGTTCCTTGTCGGTGAAGGTGAAGGTGTTCATCAGTCCTCCGTTTTTTCTGGCGCGTCGATCGCATCGACCACGATCTGCGCGATGCGCTCGGATGACGCGAGCAGCCACGCTTCCATCTTGGTCGCGGTGTCGAACACCATGTCGAGGTGCAGGTTGCCGATGTTGCGGCCCTCCAGCTTGTACTGCTGGTACAGCGCGCCTTCCTGCACGGTGTTGATGTCGTGATACTTCAGCGCCAGCGACAGCGCGATCGAGGCGATGGCGTGCGCGGGCGCCACCGGCACGTCGCCGAGCGGCTGCAGTTCTTCGAACGGTTTGACGTCGTCGGTCATTGCTTGATCGCGGGTATGAACATGTAGCCGTAGCGCCCGGCGACTTGGTTGAAGCAGTCCAGAAAGGCGGCCTCGTAGCTAATGCCTTCCTCGGCGGCCTTTATCTTGGCGGCCTCTCTCAGGAGATGGTGAGCCTGCTCGACGCACTTTTCGCGCAGCTGGTCGCCGGTCATCATGTGGAGCTCGTCGGTCATCGGCGGTTCCTCGTGTTCGCAACAATTACGACAATCCGTATGCCGACGAAAAGACAGGAGACCTGACATGCGCAGCCTTCTTGTTGCGTTCCTCTTGCTGATCTCGCCGCAGGCAAACGCCGCCTCGCGGGTGTGGATTGCGGAGTTCGGGACCAGCCGGGTCGAGGCGCAGGCGCCGTTCGCCAATCTGCCGGTGATCACCAACCAGCCCGCGCTCGATCTGAGCGCCGGGGTCAAGCAGTCACTGCCGTTTAATCCGAACACCCGCTACATCCGGGTTGTCTGCGAAGTGCAATGCGCCCTCACGGTCAAGGGGACCGCCACCGTGAACTCCACCTTTCTGCCCGCGCTGCGCCCGGAATATTTCGGCGTGGCGGCAGGCTCCACGCTTTCGGTCATCGCCGTACCATAGGAGAGGCCCATGGGCGCAAACATCTGGTTCTGGCTGATCTACGTGCTGATCGGCGTGTTCGGCATTTGGGGCATGAACCCGTGGCGGCCCGCCAACACCACGTGGGGGCCGTTCGGCGGCTGGCTGATCCTGTTCATCCTCGTCGGCATTCTCGGGCTGCACGATTTCGGGAGCCCCATTCGTTGACGACGGAGCGGGGCCGGACGAGCCCGCGATCGACATCGGCAAGACACCCTCGATCTGTAAGGGGTGCTGACGAGCCGGACATAGGCGTGCCGCAATTGTCGTAAAGATTACGAAATGTAACGGGAGCCTGCCCAACGGGTCGCGACAGGCCGACGTTAGCCGGTCCCCTCGTCGATCCGATCGCGCGGGGAGAGGGGACCGGCACAGGAGCACCCATGCTCATCACCGGCATCGTGATCGGCCTTTTTCTCGGTGTCGCGCTCGGCGTTGCGGTGATGGCGTCGGTGCAGATCAACCGGGAGCGGCGATGATTGCACTGACATTGAATTTCGAGGGAGATGGCGCGCTCAAGGGACTGAATTTTGAGGAAGCCCACAAGATCGAGGCGCTGGTGCTCGACGGCGGCATGTCCTCGGGCAAGCCCTCGGTGACGCTGCACATCACGCTGGGAGATCGCCACGTCATCGCGCAGACCTCGGCGCGGCTGTTCTGCACGGTCGGAAAAATGATCGAGGCAAAATACCCGGATTTGTTCGATGACTGACCGCGAAGAAAAACTCGAAGAAGCTCTGCAGCAGATCGTGGCGTGGAGCGAGGCCTATCCGCTCTCGGTGTTCGCCGAGCCTGATCTGAAGAAGGCGCGGGCGCTGCTGGAGGCGGGCGGCATTTCGCTCGACAGCATCTCGGCCTCCTGCATGCGCCACGTCGTCGAGGGCGTCGGAAAAATTGCGCGTGAGGCGCTGGAGGAATAGATGGCTGAGCCGCTGTCCGTGCTGCGCGACCGCTACGCGCAACCGGATGCGGCCACCCAGCGGTTTCAGGCGCTGCTCGACCAGATGGCGCAGCGCGATCAGCTGCCTGACGTTGGCGAGCCCGTAATCCCCTCGGGCCCGATGGTCTCTGCTGGAGCGCCGTGGGCCAACAAGGCCGCCGACCTCGCCTCGCGCTATGTCCTCAAGCAGATGGAGGGTGCCAAGAACCTCGTCGAGACGCCCGGCGCGGTGATGCGGCCGAACCCGTATCCTGAAGGTTCGGAGCAGTGGCACAGTTTCGAGAACAGCCGCCAGCAAGCGATGACGGACTGGGCGCCTCAGATGGCGATGGCCATGGTGCTGCCCGGCAGGGGCGCAGAGGCGCCCGGTGAAGTGGCGCTCGGCTCTGGTCGTAAATTGTTCGACTACTCGAACCTCGGCAAGGTCCCCGACGTGCCGCAGTTCGATCTCGCGCGCTACACCCCGCCGCGCGGCGTGCCGCAGCGGATCACCGATCTCACCAATGATCCTGTTGTGCGCGACAAGATGCTGGAGGTGATCCAGCAGGGCAAGGAGATGGGCGGCGCCAACTGGTACAACGCCGACCCGCTGCGCGAAGCCTTCGGCAAGGAATTGGGTTCGGGCGGCGACGCGGCGTTCAAGAAATACATGGATTTGGTCGCGGCGACCTCACCGCGCTCGGAGGTCGGCGCCAACGTGCGCAACGCCTCCTACTACTACGGCCGGGCGATGCGCGGCGAGGGCATGCCGGAAGTCGGCTCGCCCAACCCGCAGCCCTATGGCCATCTGGCGCAGCGGCTGCACCAGATGAACGCGGAACGTGTTGCAGGCGAGGGCTGGGACCCGCTGAACAATCCGAAGCCTGCCAGTTTCGCGCAGAACCTCACCGGCAACCAGCAGCCGGTCACCGTCGACACCCATGCGTTCCGCCTGCCTGCGATCATCGCGCAGGACCCGCGCTTCGTGGAGACGGCGCTGCAGAGTGGCAAGGGCATCCCGGCCGAGAATATTCAGAAGCTGGTCAACAGCGGCCAACTCTCGATCGAGGACGCCGCCAAGCGGCCCGCCTACTGGCAGACCCAGCCCAAGGCCAACGAGTATGCGGCCATGGAGCAGTACTATCAGTCGCTCGGCAAGGAATTGGGCCTGACGCCCGCGCAGACGCAGGCCTCGGCATGGGTCGGGGGTGGTAAATTGACCGGGCTCGCCTCCGACGAGAGCAAGCCGTTCCTCCAGTTCATGGAAGATCGCATCAACAAGACCGCCGAAGCGCGCGGCGAGGCGCCGAAGCAGACCCTGAAAAATTTCATCCGTGGCCGTGCAGCACTTCTTTCGCTGCCGCCTCTCGCTGCAGCTGCTCTGTCTCCAGACGCGCCTCCTCGATGAGGAGGTGGGTCGCCGACAGCGCGGCCCAGTCGTCGAGGCTCATCTCGGCGAAGACAACGCCCTTGAGCGACAGCACGACCCAGTTTTGACCGGCTCGCCATTCGATGCGGGTTGTCCAGTTCATAGGCTGTCGTTCCGTGCAACGAAGAATATGATTACGGCCACGACCGCAATAATCAGCAGGAAGTGCATGGTTGGGTTCTCCTTGAGCCGCCGAGACTACCATCCTGGCCCCCGGTTCGCAATCATTACGAAACCTGCGAGTTCCAACATTTTTCGGTTTCGAAATGGATCAGCCTTGGTGCAAAATCTGCGGCGAGCGGCATCGGCTCGGGTTTTGTCCCGAGTGTGACCCGCTACAGCCTTCACCGGCCCCGCCGCGAGCCCCCTCAAAGGTGGTGCCAGTGACGCCGGTCGAGAGGGGTGGGCAGCAGCGCCCCTCTCGGCGCGGCCGACCGCGGCAGGGTGCTGCAACATTTCTGCACGACAAGCCTTGGCAGCTGCAGGGCCTGTCGGAACGCACATGGTACCGGCGCGGCCTGCATCTGCAGACGCCGCATCCAACGGACAGAGTATGAATTTTGCTCGCCATGCGCAGGTGATGTCGGCCTTCAACCGTTCTCCGAAGGAGTGCGGCGACAATCTGCGGCGCATGGAGATCGAGCAGGGGTTTACGCTGGTTGAGGCCGCAATCTGGTTCGACCCGGCGGACTGGCACGAGCGCAGCATCGTCTCGCAGGATGGCAAGCGCATCCGTCTCGTGGCGCTGCAGGCGCGCGAGCCCGGCAACGGCGCGTTCACGCGCTTGATCGCAAAAATTTTCGCCGCCGGTCTGACGCCGGTCCTCGTCGAGCCGAACGAGATGATGGAAAACTGGTGCCACCGGCACAACTACCGCCGCAAGCGCATCGGGCAGGGGGAGCACCGGCACGAAATCTGGTACCCGCGGCGATGGTGACCGAGATACTGGCGCAAATCCGTGGCGACAAGTTTTATGCGGGCATCGTGCTGTGGGATGGCCATGTGGTCGAGGCTGCGCCGATCGTCGGCTACATGAAGCGCGGCAAGTGGACGCGCGAGCGGGTGCGCGACTACTGCAGGCAAAAGGGCTGGAAAATTTCCGTCGTCCACGAGACGAAGCATCCGGGCTATGGCAATCATCACGTCGGGCGACGCAGCGTCGGAGATACTCTGGCGTAAGCAAGTCCGCACGCGCCTGTCATCGTGGTGTGAAGCGAACGGTTACTTTCCTGCCCGGCATCATCGCCTGCTGATCGAGAAGCTGGAAGCGGTGGCCCGCGGCGAGATCATCCGGCTCGCGGTGTTCATGCCGCCCGGCTCTGCCAAGTCGACCTATGCGTCGATCCTGTTTCCGCCATGGGTAATGGCGCAACTACCGCAGGCGCAATTTCTCGCGGCCTCGCACACCACCGAACTGGCCGAACGCTGGGGCCGACGTGTCCGCAACCTGATCTCCGAGCAGCAGTCGGTGCTCGGTCTTGAGCCGACCGAAGACAATCAGGCCGCCGGGCGCTGGTCGCTCAAGAGCGGCGGCGAATACATGGCGGCGGGCGCCATGGTCGGCATCGCCGGTTTCCGCGCGCTGTTCGGTCTGATCGATGATCCGATCAGGTCCCGGCAGGACGCCGACAGTCTCCTGATCCGCGATCGGTTGTGGGACTGGTACCTCAACGACTTTCGGCCTCGTCTGGTCCCTCATGCGCGGCAGGTGCTGATCCAGACCCGCTGGCACGAGGACGACCTCGCAGGCCGCGCACTCAATCATCAGCACTGGGACGTGCTGAGCCTGCCAGCAGAAGCGAAGGTCGAGGACGCGCTCGGCCGCGCCCCCGGCGAGTTTCTGTGGAACGACGACGACTACGGTTTTGGCGCGCAGCTGGCTGAACTGAAAGAGACCACGCCGCCGCGCATCTGGTCAGCCCTGTATCAGCAGGCACCGACGCCCGACGAGGGTGATTATTTCAAGGAAGACTGGCTGCGGCCGATCGACATCCTGCCGTCCTACAAGCATCTGCGCATCTACGGCGCCTCGGACTATGCAGTCACCGCCGACGGCGGCGACTACACCGTGCATGTCGTGTTCGGCGTCGACCATCTTAACAACCTCTATCTGGTCGATCTCTGGCGCGGGCAAAAATCATCCGACGTCTGGATCGAAATGTTTTGCGATCTCGTCGAAAAATACCGGCCGCTGGAGTGGGCGGAAGAAGGCGGCCAGATCAAGTCGGGTGTCGGTCCATTTCTCGAGAAGCGGATGCGGCAGCGCCGCCTGCACGTCAACCGCACGGCGTTTCCGACCCGGGGCGACAAGGCGGTGCGGGCGCGCTCGATCCAAGGCCGCATGGCGCTCGATGGCCTCTACTACCCGAAGAACGCGCCGTGGGTCGCCGACTGGCTTGCTGAACTGCTGAATTTTCCGGCCTCGAAACATGACGACCAAGTCGACGCGATGGGCCTCGGCGGTCAATTGCTCGACATCATGGTGGCAGGCCGCGCGGAAAAACCTGATGCGATGAAACTGCCCAATGACGGCTACCGGCGAAAGAAGCCCCAAGCGGTGGATGCGATGACGCTATGATCTCGCTCGACAACAAGTACGACACACGGGACCCGGATTATGATGCCGAGACCAACGCGCTGGTCGTGCGCCGCCGCGAGTTCGAGGATTATTCCAGCTCGAAGGCGCGCGAGATCGATGAGCAGCGGCTGTCGTGGCGCTACTACCACATTGACCAGTGGACCGCCGACCAGCTGAAGGTTCTGAGGAAGCGCGGCCAGCCACCGATCGTGTTCGACCGCACCGGGCGCAAGATCGACAGTCTCGGCGGCACCATCCGGCGCCTGCGCACCGACCCGAAATGTTTTCCCAACACCCCGAACGGCGAGCAGGGCGCGGAGGTCGCGACCCACGTCATCCGAAATATTTGCGACGCCTCCAACGCGGAAGACCTTGAGGTCGAGTGCTGCAAGGACGCGCTGGTGCATGGCTTCGGCGTCGACGAACTGATGCTGACCTCCGGCGACAAGGGCGATCCCGATCTGCGCTTCGCCTATGTCGACCCCAAGACCTTCTTTTATGACCCGCGCTCGCTTCGAACCCATTTCGGCGACGCGCGCTATCACGGCGTCTACAAATGGGCCGACATCGATGAACTGGAAGAACTGGGCGAGGGCGCCGCCGAAAAAGTTCGCTCCAGCCTGAACAATGACGGCGGCTTCTGGACCGCGTTCGATACCGATCGCGAGCAGATGTGGGTCGACAGCCGCAACCGCGTTCGCCTCGCTGATCACTGGTACAAGCGCGGCGGCCGGTGGCTGTGGTGCCTGCACACGGGCACGGTCGAGCTTATGAGCGGCGAGAGCCCGTTCTTCAATCAGCGCGGCCAGTCGATCTCGAAATACAACGCCTTCGCCAACATGATCGACGTCGATGGCGACCACTACGGATTTATCCGGCGTCTGCGCGGGCCGCAGGACGCGATGAACCAGCATCGCTCCAAGGCCATCCACATCATGAACACGCGCCAGATCAAGATCAAGGAAGGCACGGTCGACGACATCGAGGTGACGCGGCGCGAGGCCGCACGTGCCGACGGCACGCTGGTCTATCGCGGCACCAAGGATGATCTGGAAATTCTTGAGCCCGAGCAGGAGTTCATCCAGCAGACCACCTACTACAAGGACGCCAAGGACGAGATCGACACCTTTGGCCCGAACCAGCAGCTGATCCAGCAGTTTGGCCAGAACGTCTCGGGCCGCGCGGCGAGCGCCCTGCAGCAGGCCGGTCTCGCCGAGATGGGGCCGTTCCTGAAAAACTTTCGGATGTGGAAGCTGCAACGCTACGAGGCGGCGTGGAACGCGGCGCAGCGATACTGGACCAGCGAGCGCATGCTGCGCGTCAGCGGCAATCAGCAGGTTGCCCAGTTCATGCAGATCAATTCCGTGCAGGTTGACCCGATGACGGGGCTGCCGACGCTGGTCAACATGCTCGGCAACATCGATGTCGAGATCAAGGTCGACGAGGGCCCCGACACCGAGACCGTGATGGGCGACGTGTTCGACCTCCTGATGAGCCTCGCGCAGAACAATGTGCCTGTGCCTCCGGCCGTGATCATCGAGGCCTCGGCGCTGCCGATCTCGGAGAAGCAGAAGCTGACGCAGCTAATGAACCAGCCCGACCCGGTCAAGCAGCAGGCGCAGCAGATCGAACTGCAGCAGGGCGCGGCGACCGTGCAGAAGACGCAGGCCGAGACCCAGAAGCTCACCGCAGAGGCGGGCAAGTCGCAGACCGGCGGCCTGCTCAATCTCGCGAAGGCGCGCACCGAAGGCATGCCCGGTGCGCCGCCGCCGCCGAAGTCGCCGCTCGACATCGCCGAGCAGATTGCCAACATCAACGAGACCAACGCGACCGCTGTCCACAAGCGCGCCTCGGCCAACGTGCTGGAGCACAAGGCGCTGATTTCACCGCTGCAGCTACTGGCCGATCATTCCCAGCGCAGCGCCGACCGCAACGTCAGCAGCCTGCAGCAGCTGGCTGATCTCGGGTCCGAGAATTTCCATCGCACCGCCGACCGCGCGCTCGATCACTTCCACCGCATGAAGGATCGCGAAGTGGCGCGGCAGCAGCGGGCCAATCAATCGCCGTCGGGGGCGTAATCGAGCCCGACCACGTCCACCGCGAACGACATCGCGGCCACGCCGCCGTGAGCGACATCACGGCCACGTAGCCGGACACGATAGACCCGGGGAGACCAGACATGACGGATGTGACGCAAGGCGCTGACGCGCTTGACGATGCTGCATTGTTTCGTGAAGCCGCGGACGCCGATGCCAAGACCTTGGCCGATTTCGAAAACCCGAAGTTCGAGCCGCCTGTAGAGAAGCCTGCCGACAAGCCTGTCGACAAGGTCGACGACAAGACCATCAAGACCGAGCCGAAAGAACCCCCCAAGGAGGAGCCGCCGATCCCGGCGGGCCGCCTGCGCGAGGAGAGCGAGGCCCGGCGCCGTGCGGAACGTGAGCGCGACGAGATCGCGGCACGTCTGGCGGCATTTCAGCGCCAGCCGCCGCCACAGCAGCAGACACCACCGAAGAAGCCCGACGTGTTCGAGAACCCGGAGGCTTTCGTGATGTCGCTGGTGACGCCCCTGCTCGAAGCGCAGGAGCAGCAGCGGCGGATCGAAAACGAAAACCGCTCGCAGGATCGTGCGGTCGAGCGTTTCGGCCCTGAGATGGTGGTGCAGTCGCGACAGGCGCTCGAACAGGGCATGAAGCTCGGCGACCCCATGGCGTGGGCTGTCTACAACCAAGCCATGAAATCTCATGATCCCTACGGCGTGATCGCCGGGTGGCATTATGAGCGGGCGATGCTTCACCACATCGGCGGCGATCTCAATGCCTTCCGCAAGCGCGAGCGCGAGGAAGCGTTGAAGGACCCCGAGTATCTGAAGCAGGCGCTCGAACTCGCCAAGGGCACAGCAAAGAACAACGGCTCGTTCAGGAACGAGCCTCCCGTCAAGTCGCCGGTCCCCAACATGCCATCGCTCGGAAACATCGGAGCGGGTGGCGGGGACACTCAAGTCACCGAACCATCCGACATCGAACTGTTCCGGGCCGCAACGTCAGCCAAGCGGCGCTAGAAATTAATGCGCCGCTCCCCATAGGGGATTTGCGGCAATGCTTACGACCAATCACGTCGCCAACGAACTGATCAAGTTTCGTCGGCAAGTCATCTCTGATTTTCTTCGACGCTCGCGCTTTGACCCGTTCATGGGTGAAAGCTCGACTGCTGTCATCGTTCGCCTTGCCGACCTTGAAACGGACGGCAAGGAGATCAACGTCCCGCTGGTCAACCAGCTGACCGGCGACGGCGTGGGTGCCGGTACGCTGCGCGGCGCGGAGGAGCAGCTGGACAGCTACGGCTTCCCGATCTGGGCCGACTGGGGCCGCAACGCCGTTGCGAACAACCGGGCGTCCAACAAGGAAAGCTCGTTCAACGTGCGCTCGACCGCGCGCGATCTGCTTCGCGGTTGGAGCCGCCGCATCGTCCGTGACGATCTCACCGACATGCTGCTCTCGATCCCGACCGGCACCATCCAGACGGGTCGTCTGGCTGCGCCGGGCAATCGCGTCAACGGCCTCAGGTGGAGTGCGGCGACCGCCGCGCAGAAGAACTCTTGGACGGCGGCGAACTTCGACCGCATCCTGTTCGGCGCGAAGATTGCCAACTACTCCACGACGTGGGCGACCGGCGCGGGCAACTGTGTGGTTGCCACCGACAAGATGAGCGCAGCCGTCGGCTCGCTCGCCAAGTCGCTGGCGAAGCAGTCAGGTGTCACGCCCTCCAACCCCGGCACCTACAACGGTCGGCCCAAGATCACGCCTTGGGAGATCGAGGAACTCGACGAGGAAATGTATGTCTGCTTCCTCGGCGACCGTGCGTTCCAGTCGCTGCAGCAGGACCCGCCGATGTATCAGGCGAACCGCGACGCGCGGGCCCGTGAGGCCAACGCGACCAAGACCAACCCGATCTTCACGGGCGGTGCGCTGCTCTATGACGGCATCCTCTACAAGAACATTCCCGAGATCACCCAGCGCCTGATCCAGCTGGGTGCTGGCGGTGCCGGTGTGGACATCGAGCCCTACTTCATGTGCGGTCAGGCGGCGTTTGCCTACGCGATGGGCCAGATGCCGCGCCCGACCACGCTGGAGGACGGCGACTACGATTTCGTCACCGGCCTCGGCATCGAGACCCAGTACGGCGTCGCCAAGATCGCGAAGAACCCGCAGGCGTCGTCGGTGGCGCCCGCGACCGACCTCGGCACGCTGGTCGATTGGGGTGTTGTCACCGGCTTCGTCGCCGCGCCGACGCCTGCTTAAGTTACTCCCTGAAGACTGCAGCGGCGCCTTCCCGGCGCCGCTGTTTTTTTAACCCCCACCCGGAAAAGGAGACCGTCATGGTCTATCGGAAAGATTGGGGCCAGCCTGCGCAAGGCGGCCTTGGCTTCGCACGCACGATGAAGGCCTTCGGCCGCAAGGTGAACCTCTCGGCTGTCGATCTCGGCACCACCAACAACGTCGTCGGCATGTTCATGGTGCCGAAGGATTTTGTCATCACCGGCATGATCGGGCCCGCGGTCCCGGCGCTCGGCACCGCGCTGGTGCTGTCGATCGGCGATCCCGGCCTCGCCACGCGCTACCTGTCCGGCTCCACCATCGGCGCCGCTGGCGGCGCGCTGCCTGCGATGGCCGCGACCGGGCTGTTCTTTCGGACCTTCTCCGACACCGAAATCCAGCTGCTGATCGCGACCCAGTCGTCGGCCCCGGCCCCGGGCATCCTCGAACTCTACTTCACCGGGTTTATTCTCTAAGCCATCGGAACGGTTGCGTTCCACGGGAAACGAAGGACAACACGCATGACCCAAAAAATCACAGTGATGTACAAGGCGCCCCCCGGCGACAGCAAGGTGACCGAAGCCTTCGGCCACACTTTCTATGACGGCAAGCCGGAGGAGATCGAAGTCGACGACGAGACCGCGTCGCGGATCGAGACCAACCCGTGCTTCGTCACCAAGGGCGGCATCAAGGCCGCGCAGGAGGAGCACAAGGCTCAGGAGGACCACAAGGCGCACGAGGACCACCCCGGCCCAAAAGACCATCGCGACCCCGAAGGAAAACCGGCAAGCGGCCACAACCCAAAGCGGTGAAGCGAAAAGCAAAAAGGAAGTAGGGGCCTCGCGGCCCCTTTTTCTTTGGAGGCCTCATGGCGCTGTC
>Ga0210392_10001072_pt1 | contig 14834 bp, 14 predicted proteins | sample IncBWC30OmetaG_FD_161057 | JGI IMG/M metagenome (GOLD analysis project Ga0210392, IMG submission 161057) | Forest soil microbial communities from Barre Woods Harvard Forest LTER site, Petersham, Massachusetts, United States - Inc-BW-C-30-O ...
TACTACATTTTTGAATTAACACCCATCGCGTCGCTTCCTGATCGACTCAAGGCACGAAAGAGGTGGATAGAGATTCTCACGCGTGCTTAGGGACATGCCCGCTGACACCAAGCACCCTATCTGGTTTTTATAGCGAACTAAAAGCGATTCTGGTTGTTTCGATGAGTAAGGGAACTTCGTGATGCCCGCCTACTTCAAAATCGATAAAAAGCGCAGGCTAGTAATGAGCACTATCTCTGGTGTCTTCACGCTGGCCGACGGACTGTCGCATCAGGAGAAACTTCTGAAGGACCCTGACTTTGCTCCCAGTTTCTCTCAGTTGCTTGACTGTACCCACGTCACAAAAATAGAGCTTGTACCTGAAGATGTGCGCAGATTAGCCCAAAGGGCGATATTCTCGTCCAATTCTCGCCGGGCCATCCTAGTAAGCAGCGACTTGGCGTTTGGATTAGCCCGAATGTTTGTGATATTTCGAGAATCCTTGGGTGAAAAGGGAGTTCGCGTTTTTCACGACCTCGAAGAGGCACTTTACTGGGTTCTTTCCCAGAATGCCTCCGCTTGACAATCGCACAATAATCTCTCTTGTCCTCACTACCTGTGCTACGCAAAAATTCCATTCAGCGGTGTGCCTCGCCAAAACGTCGTACACCTGCAAAATGAATGACTTGGCGCAAAGCTCGATTCGGACTTTTCCGATATAATTCCGGCTATGGTCGTGTAGCTCCGACATTTCCTCGGTTAGTTGGTCAGCGTTTTCCATTCCAGGGAGGACCTCGTCCTAGAGAAGCTGGCTCTCCGTCGGCAATTGCTGGCTCTGCACGCGCAACAACCTCGCCGTCGATTCACTGCCCTGCACAAGCTGTTCTGGGTTGCGTTGCGAACGTGCTGGTCCGGGTGGACCAAGCCGCTCATCCTGGTCACTCCTAGCCTCAGTTTACGAATTAGCGCGAGGGAACTAAGGGGAAGCCACATCCAGAGCGGGTTTGCGGGGCCTGGGGTTGTATAGCCTAACTCAGTGGTTGCGGTAGCGGTCCAGAGCAAACAGCCGAAACAGCGCCTGCTGGGTGGGATCCATTTCCGTGATTGTTGTCTTCAGGTGGGGCCGACCGGGCGAGCCAGGCTTGCCTGCAGGCGGAAAGATATTGGTCACTTCCTGAATTCCACTGAGAGCCTTGAACAACCGCTGCATGCTCAGAGGTAAACCGTTCTGTGCCGCGCGGCGCTGCAGCAGACTTCCCAAAATCAGGGCCAGCACACAATAGAAAGCGTGGACCCGGATCTTGGAATCGGTCCAGTGGAACATCGGTTCCCAACTCAGGAAGTGTGGATCTTTCATGTCTGCGAAAGCATTCTCGACCTGCGACTGACTACGATAGGCAAGCACGATCTGTTCGTTGCTCCAGCTATGCTGGTCGGTGAAGAGGATGCGTTTCCCCAGGTGCTGTTCTTTTATTCTGGTAAAGGCAGAGGCATCGGTTCGATAGCTGAGTTGCAGCTGGCCGCGGACTTTGCTTACGGAGACGTGCAGGATTTTGGAGATGTGCTGACCCGAACAGATTTTCTGCACCTGTTTCAAGAGGCTTTCCTGACCATACCCCTTGCCTTTGGCCCCGGGCTTTTGCGAGCGCCGCAGCTTGGCTTGCAGCTCTTCTAAGGCTCGCCGCTTCTTTGCCAGGTGTTGCTGGATGCCGCGAATTTGTTTGCGCTGCAGCTCCGGACTGAAGGTGAGCACCAGGGTGCGTTTCTGTTCCCAGACCTTGCGCGTGAGGCGCAGAGCCCGAGTGGGTTTCAGGCGGGGGTCTTTGAGGGGCTGAAATTTCTCGCCTGGGAGAGCCAGCAGGTCGGCAAAGTGCGTCGGGACCAGGGAGCCGACAAAGTGGAAACCACTGCCGTCGAGGAGCTCTTGATTGCGGGCCGAGTTGTTGCCCTTATCAAAGACCAAGGTGATGGACTGGCAGTCGCGGGCCAAGGCCTGATAGCGCTGGGTGAGTTCTTGCAAGACTTGGACAAAGGTGACGCTGTCGTGTTGATTGCCGGGGTAAACCTTCCACAGCAAGGGAACATGAAAGTCGATGCTCACTAGCAGGGCCAGGCCGACGATGCGGAGGTCGCTTCGTTTGCTTTTGGCGTGACCGCGCCGCGGCAGTTGGCTGGGATTTTCCGTATCGATGAAGGTATCGAAGTTGGTGCAATCGAAGACCAGGCTGTTGACATTCAGTTGGCAGGTCTCGAGCAAGCGCTGGGTGAGGGCCTGGCTGATGGCGGCGATCTGCTTCTCCCCGAGTAATTCCATGTTGTCCCAGAAGCGCTGCGCGGAAAACTGTTGCGGAGTCGCGCCCAGCCAACGAGGCAGAGGGGTGGAGCGGAGCCAAGAGGGCATCTGCAGCTTGCTGCTGGGTTCCAGGCAACGGTTGATGGCAGCAACGAGTAGGTACTGGCCGAGGGAAGGACCCTGCTGACGTTTAGGGGCATGTTGATCAATGAGTTCGACCAAGTGAAGTTGCTGAGTGAGGTCGTAGAGGGCGGCGGCACCGCCAAAGTGGGAGAGGCGCGCACGGGTGGGGGCGAGCTGCGGCTGCTGGAGGCGCTGGAGCAAGGAATCGGCGGAGCCCAAGTACTGCAAAACGACGGGGCGTGGGCGGCCGTTCACGCGGCGGGACTCGACGAGGTAGTAGTAGGGGCGGCCGTGGATGATTTTGCGTTGGATGCTGGCCATAATATTTAGTGTATACAATAGGTAGTTGTTGTCAACAAGAATCTGCCACAGGTAGTGTACGACTTGCCATGGCCACACAAATAAAGGACAACAGTGTAAGTAGGAACCGAGGGAAGTGCGGCGCAGCAGGAGGCCTGGGAGTCAATATTTAGGCTATACAAAGGAATCCAAAACGAGGCACCAGGCCCAGCGCGTTCCTGAGGGAAGGAAAAACGGCAAAACCCTTACTGGATGTGGCTTTTTCGCGTTGAGGCGGGCGGGACGAAGATCAAAACATTAGGGCAAAGCGAAAATCGGCCCTGCTAATTCGTAAACTGAGGCTAGATCTGACATATGTCCAGGTTTCTCGATGCCGCGATGTGGGCATTGCCCGAATCGGGGCAACAAATCGGGCTCTACGAACTTCGTTACTTGGAGGCAGGGAACCATTTTTGTGCCTAGTCTTGAATCTTGCGTTCATCGGGCAAAGGGAATTCGGAATCCGGCAAGGGAATGCACGGAAGGGAAGCGTGCCTTTCGTGAACGACGGACACTTTTCTGAATGCGATTCGCAAGAAATTGCTTGAGCAGTCCTGAACTCTTCTGGCGGTGGTCGTGAGGGGCCGTACCCGGGTGGGTGGGAGACCCGGGTACGGAGGTGGAGTTACGAACGACTTAGTCGTGATCCTCCTTTGCACATCAGATCAAGCCGTTCGCAGACTTCTGGCGCATTATGCGCACAGATGTCTCCGCCGAACTCCTATCGCAAAGTCCACACCAAGATCAACGTCTCGTGCACTGCTGGGCCTATAGCGTGCAGTTCCAACGACTCAGCGCGCGACCCGGTCGGAACTACATTTCTTTTGACGGGAGGTTCCAAGTCGAGTGTCCAGCTGCCTACAAGGCTTCCCCCAACATGGAAACCGGAAACTGCCCCGCTCTCGGACTGCGCTCGAAACATTTGTTTTTCCCCGTTGGCGACCATGGTCGGTCGCTTCACATCAGCTCTAGTCGCAAGTCTGCTGCCAAATGTGGATGCGTTATGCAATCGGCAGTAGCTCACAATGGCTAAAAGCCTAAAGTGACTTGCCCTCAGCGTGTTTTTGGGGCGCAACGACCACGTAGCGTTAGAACCACCATTCAGCACGAGATTTCCGCGACTCACAATTTGCCGACTGCTCTGACCGAATGCGGGCAGCACGCCCAGAAGCTGGTCCTCTTGCGATGCGACAAAATCTGCCGAACCCTCACTATGTTCTTGCCGGAAATGCACTTGAGTGCACAGTGTGAAGCGGGCATTCGGTGGTCACTCGAATGCATTGATCGAATCCGAGTTTGAAATCAGGTATCCGGAAAAATGTAGTTCGTTGTAGCGGCGTCAGTCGAGACACGATCTACCGCCAGGAGGCGCAGGGGGCTGCATATCAGTTGCTCACTTGCGAATTTGGGACATGCAGTCGGACACAGTCAAACGTCGCGGAGTGAATATAGCGGGATGCAGCGGTGGTGTTCCGGCGAAACTCCTGTTCCTTTGCCTTTCCGCGTGTCTGTTTGCGACGCATTTGCTTGCGGGGCAAGCGCCGGTGGCTATGAGTCAAGTACGAGGGACAGCGTTTGTTCAGGATTCGATGGGCCAGTCCTACATCGTCAACGCAAAGGTGACGCTGAAGGGACCGGCAGTCATGGAAACAGAAACGGACGAGGGCGGCAAATTCGCATTTCCAGAGGTGCAGCCTGGGACGTACACCATTGAAGTCGCGGCACCGGGACTAGTAGCAACTCAGGTCGTGACGATTGAGATGGGCAAGGCCTCTGAAATCTCGCTGGACTTAAAGCCCATGACAGTCCAGGACTCCGTCACAGTAACGTCTACCGCAAACGACGCGCAAGCGACCTCTCCATCTCCATCCGGAACGGTCACATCTAGCACGCTCCAGACTGCACCGAACGTCGATGATCGAGCTGAGAGCATCCTGCCGACGCTTCCTGGCGTCGTGCGTGGGCCAGACGGACGCATCAACATGAAAGGTGCCCGGAATACGCAGAGCGGAGCGTTGGTGAACAGCGCCAACGCAACCGACCCCGCGACAGGCAGTCCAGGATTTGCCGTACCTATTGATGTCGTGTCTTCGGTGCAGGTGATTTCCAATCCCTACGATCCCCAATACGGAAAGCTCACCGGCGCGGTTGCCACCATAGAGACAAAGACTAGTGATTTCGAAAAATTCCACCTCTCCGTCCAAAACTTTATTCCACGCGTCCGGGTCCGTGACGGCTCGGTATTCGGGGTTGGCTCCGCTACGCCTCGCATGACATTCACCGGTCCCATCTGGGGTGACCACATTGCCTTCACTCAGTCGCTGGAATATCGATTCGTAAGAACTCCTGTAAATAGTCTGCCGCCGTTTGAACGGGATACGACACTCGCAAGCTTTAATTCGTACACCCAGCTCGATTTCAACCTAAGCCCCAAACAAACGGCGACCATCTCCGCCGCGGTGTACCCGCAGCGCCTGCAGTACATGGGTTTGAACACATTTACGCCACAGCAATCCACGTCGGACTATCACCAGCGCGGTTACCAGCTGTATGGACAGCACCGGTATCTCACGGGAAATGAAAGCGTCCTGACTTCACAATTCAGCTACAAAAAATTTGATGTGGATCTCACTCCGGCAGGCTCCGGTCCTTACCAGCTCATGCTGGAGACGACCGAAGGTGGATTCTTCGATTCTCAGAAGCGCCGAGCTTCACGTTTCGACTGGGAAGAAATGTACCAATTCAGTCCGCAGCATTTTCTCGGAACCCACCAATGGCACATCGGCTTGGAATACGCGTACTCCAGTTACAGTGGCGTCCAGTCGTTTTCGCCGGTCGAGATCCAAGGGGCTCAGGCAACTCCGATCGAGCGAATCACCTTCACGGGCGACGGTGAAGCTCATGTGTCGCAGCAAGAAGTCACCTGGTTTGCTGCGGATCAGTGGACCGTTTCTCCACGACTGCTCTTGGATCTTGGGCTGCGCTTTGACAGCGATACCGTGACAAGTTCCGTGCATGCCGCTCCGCGTGTCGGCTTCCAGCTGGCTCTGACCCGCAGTGGGCGAACGATGCTGCGAGGGGGAATCGGGGAGTTCTACGACCGTGTGCCCTTGATGATCCCAGCTTTCCAGTGGTTGCCAGAACGGACTGTGTCTATTCTCGATCCCGCGGGTCAGGTGACCGGCTCAACCGCTTATACCAACAAGATTCTCGGCGGTCTGCGCAACCCACGAAGCACTGCGTGGAATTTAGCGCTCAGCCAAAAGGTATCCAGCGGACTGTTGCTCCAGGTGGGTTACGAGCAACGCACTACAGCTGACGATTTCGTGCTTTCTGCCGTCGATACCGGCGCCGGCACCGGACGGATCACGCTTTCGAACAATGGAGGTCAGTCCTACAAGGAATTACAAGTAAGCGGGCGCTACCAGTTCCACAAGCACCTCGTCAATGCCTCCTATGTGCGTTCGCGCGCGTATGGAGATCTGAACGATTTCTTTCAGTTTTTCGGGAACGTTGCAAAACCGGTCATTCAACCCAACGGGCAGGGGCGTTTGTCGTTCGATGCTCCCAACCGTCTCCTGCTTTCCGGCGAATTCCAAGCACCATGGAAGCTGATGTTTGCTCCCGTGTTCGATCTGCACACTGGATTTCCCTATTCGGTACAAAACGAGTTTCGCGAATATGTAGGACCACGGAACACGCGGCGTTTTCCCGAGTTTTCGTCCTTTGACCTGCAAGTCTCGCGGCCAGTGTCGATCCCGCTGGGGGAACGCAGGATCAGAGCGCGCGTGGGCTTCGCCGTTTTCAACCTCTTCAATCACTTCAATCCGCGCGATGTGCAGACCATCGAGGAGAGCGCTCGTTTTGGGGGGTTCTTCAACAATGCCTGGCGCGAATATCGCGGGAAATTCACTGTGGAGTTCTAATTTATGAGAATTCGAACCGCCGTAATTTTATTGCTCGCGTTGGGTTCCACAACGATAGCTCATGCACAGCAAGCCCCGACTCCCTACGCGGACGAGGTCATCGCAAAGCTGATGGACCATAACGGCCAAAGAGATAAGTTGGGCGGGGGCTACACCGGGACGAGACGCTACGTTCTTGAGAATCAGCACTTGAATAAGCGAGCTGAACTGCGTGTCAGCGTCAAGTGCGATCCCGACGGAACGAAGCATTTCGAAGTTGTTTCGGAACAGGGTTGGAGCTCCGCGAATAAGCGAGTGCTACGCAAGATGCTTGAATCCGAGACGGAGACTTCACGGCCGCAGGTTCGCCCCTCGACCAGCCTTACTCCCGAGAATTATCGCTTCCAGATGCTCGCGAGCGAATTCTTAGAAGCTCGTCCGGTCTACCTGATCCAAGTTCTGCCGAAGCGTGAGGACAAATACCTGTTCGAGGGTCGCATCTGGATCGATGCTGAGGATTTCGCGGTCGTTCGAGTCGAGGGCAAACCAGCAAAAAATCCTTCTTTCTGGACGAACAGCGTTCATTTCGTGCAGCAGTATCACAAATCCGGCGACTTTTGGTTCCCCTTCTCGACGGAAAGCGTGACAGAAGCCCGCATCTTTGGAAAGACAGAGGTCACTATCAGCTATTTCGACTATCAACCGAATTCGGCTGCTGGGTCGTCCCTATCGGCTAAATCGGTGATAAATCAGGTTGAGGCAAATTATGCTAAAAAGTAATGTTGCTGTCATTCTTGCTGCAGGCCTGGGAAGCCGCCTGAACAGCGTCTCGGGTTTGCTTCCTAAGCCACTCGTACGATTCGAGGGTATTCCGATGCTTCAGCACGTCATGTCCGGAGCGAAGCAGGCAGGAATTGAACGCTTCGTGATCGTTGTCGGGCATCAGGGCGATATCGTGCGTCGCTGGTTCGCAGGCAGTTCGCTTCGCACTACGCCCGTAACCTGGGTGGAAAATACCGAATACCACAAAAAGAACGGCATCTCGCTGCTCAAGGCCAGATATGCTGTCGACCAGTCATTTCTACTTCTGATGTCCGACCATATCTTTGAGCCAGACACCGCCGCCTCTCTGCTTCGCCAACCGTTGGCGAAAAACGAAGCCATTCTCGGAGTGGATCACAAGTTGGACTGCATTTTTGATCTGGACGACGCCACTAAGGTGGTGCGCATGGGTGATCACATCATCAGTATTGGCAAGAGCCTTAAGGTTTACGATGCTGTCGACACCGGAATGTTCTTATGCACTCCAGCAGTTTTCCATGCGCTCGATGCCGTGATAAAGGACGGCAATTGTTCTCTGTCTGACGGCATGCAGTACATGGCCTCGAATGGGAAGCTGCGAGCCTACGATATCGCGGATGCGATCTGGCAGGATATCGATACTCCCGCAATGCTCGACTTCGCGCAGGTACAATTGTCGCCGCGTTGCTCGCATCTGCCGCGGCTGGAAGAGGTGGCCAGTGTCTAGATCGCGTCCAGTACCTAGATCGCGTCCAGATCCACGCCTTGCCTTGCGGTATGTCTTTGGCGCGTTAGGCGCCGCGGTGTTGGTCTACTTAGTTGTTCACGCAGGACCCCGCGCGTTGTTGGAGAACGTGAAGTTGGTCGGGTGGGGTATGGTGTTAGTGATCGCGTTGGGTGGGTTGTCGCATATGGCTAAGGTCTGGGCGTGGCGCCTGACGCTTCCCCGCGTGGTGCAGTATTCATTTTCGCGCTTGTTCGGATTGCGGCTGGTTTCCGAAGCGATTGGCCAACTTGGGTTTGCTGGTGTACTGGCGGGCGAGGCAACGCGAGTCGCTTTGCTTGGGCCCGACGTACCTGCCGACAGCAGAATATTGTCAGTGACGCTTGACCGGGGATTGTTCATCGCGTGCGGCGCTTTCGTCACTGTTTGTGGAATTGCCACAGGGGTTGTCGCGTTGTCGCTTTCAAATACGTTGCGTGTTTATGCGGCACTCTTCGCAATTGCTTTTCTCGGCATTCTCGTTGTAGCGACGCTGGCCGTGAAGAACCGCTGGCCCCTCCTTTCAGGTCCGGCAGGTGCTCTCGCCCGCGTACCTTGGATCGGCCGATGGGTCCACAAAAGGAAATCGTTGATATCCTCCGTCGAAGAGAAACTCCTGCGATTCCACCGTGAAAGGCCATCCGCATTCTGGGGGAGTGTAGCTCTGAATTTTGTGTGTCACGGTCTGGCGATCACCGAGGTCTTTCTGATCCTGCTGTTCATGGGGAAGAACGTCACCTGGACGCGTGCATTAATTCTGGAATCCTTCACAAAACTCATCAACGTCGCGGGGTCGCTCACTCCCGGCAATGTCGGAATATACGAGGGTGGTACGATGCTGATCGCCACTCTGTTTGGACTGAGCGGCACTGCCGGACTGACATTAGGATTCTGCCGTCGACTGCGCAGTTTATTCTGGACCGTTGTGGGAGTTCTTTCCTTCTTTATGGTCTCTAGGTCTGTCGGCCATCTCAAGATGAGTGGCGGCTCCGGTCCAGCGCGGGAAAACAGTCCGGCGCCCCTCGAGGAACCTCGCTCCAACGCGAGTTGTGAATCATCCCCCGAAACGATCACCACAATAATATTTGCGGACGCCTACCACGATACACGAGGTTTCACGCCAGAGCTCGCACATGTTGGAGCGCTACCAATCATCCTCCGCGCTATTCTTCAAACACAGGGTGTTAACGCGAGCCGGATCATTGTGGCGTCGAGCGCATTGGCCGGAATCGTAATCCGACGCGAGTTACTGCGAACAGGGCGCCTGCCCGAGGGAGTGGAATGGTTCGAAATCGGCGAGCATGGGCAACTGCCTCAGCTGGTTCGCCAGGTTGCAGCAGACTCGGAGCGCACCTTACTTGTGTCTGCATGCGCGGCATACCACCCCTGCCTTTTCGAGATTATCCGCGACTGGGATGGCCGGGGCGAAGTGATGGCTCTCACGACCCATGGTCAGTTCGTGGGTATCGCTGCTCTTTCTCGTGGGGCCGCTCTCGAGATTGCCGAAGATTGCCCAGTGTCCGTCGCGACACCTGTTGAACTGTACGCCTGGTTCAAACCTTCACATTCTGTCGTCTTCAAGGAGGTTGCAGCCGAGTTGTGGCAGGCCGTCAGTGCTCCGCCAGACCGGTTGCTCGCGGAGCAAAAGCTTGACGGATGGTTGGTGAAACCCACGGACGGCCTTTTTGCCCGAATGAATCGCAGGATCTCTATTCCAATCAGCCGCCAGCTCATCAAATTTCCGATTACGCCGAACATGGTGACCCTGTTTACGCTCGGAGTTAGCTTTCTTGCCGGCGTGTTCTTCGCACTGGGCGGCTACTGGGACACCTTACTGGGCGCGCTTCTCTCCGCTTGGGCAAGCATCCTCGATGGCTGCGATGGCGAGGTCGCTCGTCTCAAGCTGCAGGTAAGCAAGCTCGGTTGCTGGCTGGAGACCATCTGCGACTACCTGTACTACCTGTTCATCTTTGTGGGAATGAGCATCGGATTGACTCGAAGTCGAGGGACAGAAGCTTACCTCGTTTGGGGAGGGTTCCTGCTCGTTGGAGCAGTGGCCAGTTTCTTGGCGGTTGGCTCTGCACGGCATCGGTTTGCATCCAGCCATCCCGAGAAGTTCCTGGCTCTGTGGCAAAAGAAGGCAGACAAACAGAAACGGAACCCGCTGATGTATGTCGCGCGCCAGACGGAGTTTATTATCCGTCGCTGTTTCCTCCCCTATGCTCTTCTGGCGTTCGCAGTTCTTAACATAATGCACGTTGCCTTTATTGCAAGTGCGATCGGCGCGAATCTCGTCTGGATCATTGCCTTGTACTCGTACCGAGTAATTTCTGCGCGTTCGTCTGTCGTATCTTCGCCTGCCATAAAGAACCGGAGGCGTGAGTGCGTGAGCGGCGCGGTTCTGCTCTCGGCTCATGACGCAGATTGAAACAGGCTCGTTCCCTTGTTCTGAAGGTATGGAATCTCGGAGTGCGTTTCGTGTCATCAGTTGGAATATTGCGCGAGGCTCAAAGCTGGAGGGTATCCTCGAATTCCTCGCCACCGCAAATGCAGACATCATCTTTCTCCAGGAAGCCGACAAGAGTGCTCGGCGAACTGGGTATCGAAATATTGCGAAAGAGATCGCGCAAAAGCTACGACTGAACTATGTCTTCGGATGCGAATTTGAAGAACTGGCACAGGGCTCGACCTCATCGCCTGCTTACCATGGACAAGCCTCGCTCTCGCGTTGGCCGCTGTCCAATTCCTCCATCCTGCCATTCCACAAACAATCGAACTTTTGGCGTCCGCGCTGGTTCATTCCCCGTCTTTCGTCCCTGCAGAGAAGACGCGGGGGCCGCATGGCGTTGTTCAGCCAAGTGCTCACGCCGGACAGAAGCGTGGCGACGTACAACCTGCATTTTGAGAGTAGGGGAAGCGACGATCTCCGCTATTCTCAGCTACACGAGCTTCTGGAAGATTTGAAACGCTGTAGCCCTGACGTGCCGGTCATCGCCGCAGGCGATTTTAATTTTGATCTTTCACAGGGTCAGCCAGCTGCAGCTCTTGCCGACGTCCGATTTGTCAATCCGTTCGCCACGCTCCGTCAGGCGACGACAGTTACGCATTCGCTCCCAGCGCGTGATCGCGTCATCGACTGCATACTGCTCCGGGGCCCATTAATCGGTACCGACGCTCACGTTCACAGTTCGGTTCTAGCATCCGACCATTACCCATTGTCGCTTACGGTCAGTTTCTGTTGATGCCGCTGCGGCGAGCACAAAGAAAACGGCGCCGACATATCTAAGGCATGAAGCAAAAGAGGTGCACGAATCCATCCATAAGTTCATTTCCGGCATCTCGGCCGCAAGTATAGTCGTTTTTTTGACGCAGTATCGGCAGGATGAAATCAAGAGAACGACCTAAGATACTCAGAGCGGGCGGGCCATAGGGCAGCCCATCCCGCTAACAACCAAGCCGGATCCCGTTCACTGTGAATAGGCAACTGCAATACTGACCGCGTCGGCGATACCCAGCAACAGCCCGACCCCACAGAGCACAAAGACAGCCATGATTTGGTTTTCCATGCTGTCTGCCTGCAAGTAGCAGCTCATTGGGTAGATCATTGCGACCAGATTGATTAATCCAAGTATCAGCCAGAAGTCCTCTCTCGCTTTTTGTTTCTTCATTGTGCACCTCAACTTCACTGCAGCGTCCGAGACACGTGGTGCAATTCCTTTGCCAATTCGAGCTTTACCTAACCCGAGCACAATTTGGTGTTTAAGGTTGATTCTGGAGCTTCGCTTGTGCCCTCGGTAGGGCATTGCCGCAATGCGGGCAGAGTCCGAACGCTAGCGTTTGATCAGCCTCAGTCGCAGAAAGCACTTGCAGCTGTTGCGATTTTGGCTGGCGAGGTGCAATACCGAGAGTCACGAAGTAAATTGCGAATGAAGGTCAATTCTCGTCGCTTCTGGGCGGCGTTTATCGGGGCAGTTCCGAATTCCGCATGAACCATTGGGGAAATCTCGATGCTGCGAAATTCGATACGGCGCAATTAGCCGAAATGAAAAAAAGCGTCAACACCACTGTCGTTTCGTGCGGAGGATGCACCAGCGGCTCGCAAGTCCGAGATCACATTTGCTCATGAGCTACAGCCACTTTGTCGGCCTACCGAAATCGCTCATCGCTGTTGGTATATTCTGGTTAGTTTTGTGTTTGCAGGCATTTGGCACGGAACTCAAGCCGCCTACGGACCAAGCCTTTGCGAATATGTGAAAAAAGGAGGAGCAGCGCATGCAGAGTGAAGTGCACGATCCGAATCATTTCCTGTACTTCGACGGGCTTCCCGACTCAGAGAAGACCGAAGTGTTTCCAGGTTGCGAAACGGAGAGGTCATCACCCCGCCGATGACCGCCAGTGAGCACCAAGCGCCGGATCCCTGCGCGCTGCGGTCAACATTTAGGGGAAGATTAACGGCTCGCGCGATTCCCTGTGATTCAGCAGGCGATCGAAACAATCCGGTTCCAAAAGGTCGAGAGACTCCACCACCACATCGGCCCGAAGATCCTTGCCGTTGTGGCTTATCCCTATGCTCCGCATACCGGCGCGGCGCGCCCCTTCGATGCCGGCGCCAGCATCCTCCACAACAATGCACCTCTCGGCAGGAACGCCGACTCGAGAAGCAGCCAACAGGTATACCTCTGGATCCGGTTTGCCCCGGTGCACATCTTCAGCGGATACAATGCCCTGAAAAACATGTTTCACGGACAGGGCCTCCAGCACGGCATCAATATTGGCGCGCGGGGCTGCCGAGGCGATGGCTTGCTGCCATCCATGCTTGTGGAGTCTGTCCAACCAAGTTGCGACGCCGGATTCGGGTGCAACGCCAACCCGGCGCACCAAATGCCGATATAGTTCTTCTTTTGCTTGCCCGATTCGTTCGATTCGCTCGACGGTTGCTGCGGAGCCAAGCCAAGTGGGGACAATAGAATCATTACGCTGGCCAAATGTCGAAAGAAACTGCTCGCGCGTGATGGCAATGCCCTCGTTCGACATCGTGGTGCGCCAGGCGATCCAATGTAGTTCTTCTGAATCGACTAACGTACCATCCATATCCCACAGAACTGCCTTGGGTCCGGTCATTACTTAAATCTCCACTAGTATGGCGTCTCGCCAACTTCTTCGCCCACTTCACAAAGTGTGCAGTCGTCCAGACGGTGGCATCGCTGTTGAATTTCCTGATTCCTCCGCCAGCTTCTGAGTTCTGAATGTGCCTCTTCTACTGACTGAAAAGCAAGCGCTCGAAGAAAACCCATATGATCGAAGCCGCCAACAACAGCGCCATCGAGGTGAAGAGTATTTGACTCCGGGAGACCACTAATTCAGCAGTTATCCAATCACGCTCTGCAAACCGAGGCATCGGATCACCTTTACACGCCACGAACTAACATCGTCGGTGGCTGCTCGGGACAGAGCAGCCAAGATGCCAATCGCCCAATTCGCGAGTTGTGTTCATCCCCTGTCAACGTGCGCGTAAGTCGCCCCACTGTCCTCCTCGAAGAGCGGCGTAGCAACCGTGACCGCTAATGGGCATCTTGCGCCTTCCTATCGTCACCAATGTGGATTCTCAACCTGGCTGCTGTCCCCTGTCGGTTCGATCTTATGGAATTGGGTTCTGATCCGTGGCGGAGCGATGGTGGAACAAGACGTGCACTACTCGCACTCACGATTATTCAACAATACCAACCGCGTTGATTCAAGCCTCTATTGATCAGCAATGCTGCTGTAGGTAAAGCATTCGAGACTCGCCAGCTATGGCCAGCTGGCACGCGGATGAATTGTGGGGTTCGCGGAAAAGTGGTTTCGGACCGATCTCACATTTACGGGAACGCTGCTAGGATGTAGCCGCCCGGCGGCGGACGCTTCGCGTGAGGCTAACGGAGCAGTGGTTGCTTGTTGGTTGAGATAAGTTTTGGGCCACAAGGAGGAATTCCCTGTGACCCATTTGCGAAAAATGATGTTGGAAGAACTCCAGGGTCGTAATTTCTTGTTCAGGCGTCCTCGAAGTTGCAGTCAGAAAAGTGCCTCGCGTAATGCATTTCGAATATGTGGCCCCCGGGTCACCGAAGACGGGTTCGTCATGGCTGTTCGTCGGCACCGATGGTCCGCGGGCGTGTAGCTCAGCTGGGAGAGCACCTGTTTTGTAAGCACGAGAATTCATTCTAAGCATTCCATTTCCTGCTTGAGTCTCTATTGTTTCCAACGAACTGGGGAACCTGCTTCTCGTTCAGGGGTAACTCCAAGGGCCTCAATCTCAACCATAAATGCACGGTTCGCGCACGGTAGCGCACCTGCTTTTTTCAATATCTTCGGTCTAAAGCGGGTGATAGGCGATGTGCAATAGGTACGCGGATCAAGGGATGATTGAGGGACGAATCCGACCATGAATCCTGTAGACAGCGAAATCTTTCTTGTCGACGGTGAATATTTTGCGAAAGCCTTCCCGCTCGGCAATCCGGATGAGGGCTGCGTCGGCAAGATCCATCGGACGATCGGCATATTTCCGCAGAAGTTCACGGATGCGTGGCAAATCGACCAGGCCAAGCGGTAGCAGCTGCAGCGCCTTCCTCACCAACATCTCCCATAGAGCTTC
>Ga0210392_10001073_pt1 | contig 14820 bp, 14 predicted proteins | sample IncBWC30OmetaG_FD_161057 | JGI IMG/M metagenome (GOLD analysis project Ga0210392, IMG submission 161057) | Forest soil microbial communities from Barre Woods Harvard Forest LTER site, Petersham, Massachusetts, United States - Inc-BW-C-30-O ...
AACACCCGTCCCTCCATTCGTCATTCGTTATTCGTCATTTCATTGGAGCAATATTGAAATAACGTCTAATGAATCGCCGCCCGGTGTGTCATATTAGTGCCCACGATTTCCATGACACACAAAATCCTCCTCTGCCTCGCTGCGGCCATTCTGGTTGGCCCCGCCGGCCGGGTTTGGGGCAGCATGGTCGTCATATCGGTGGATTCCACGAACATCCTGTCCCTGCCGTTCGTCGTCAAAACCGGCCCCGCCGATTCCGGCAAAAGCATCTCGTTCAGGATCATTGCCGACCCCAAAGGTCCGCCTTACGCCGCCGATGATAACATGCATTTCTCCCTGGCCGGGGCATCCCTGTCCGTTTATGACGGCTCAAACTGTGTTTCATCATGCAGTGTCGCCGGCCAGAAAGTGCCGTCGAACATGGACGGTGTGAAGGCGCCGCTGGCGGACAGGGGCGTTTTGTTTGAGTTCACCGTGGCCGCCAATCATCTGGCCGCGGTCCAATTTGAAATCGGGTACGCCTCCTCCTTACACCCGGCGATTGATAATTACCGGTTTGCGCTGCCGACTTTTGTCCCCGCGCCGGACCTCGGGCTTTCGCCCGGTATAAAAAAGCAGCCATGAAACCCAAACTCATCCTCTGTCTCGCGCTTGTCTTGGGCGGCCATTGCTTTGCGGCCATCACCTATCCCCAAGCCCCGGACGGCGGGAGCGAGGTGGTGATCAAATATCTCGGCCTTCAATCCCTTAAATTCCTTAAAGTTTCACGCGTCGAAGATCTGACCATCGCCCGGCCGTTTGCGGAATATCATGTGACCAACCTGACGGACTTGTCTTCGAAGAATTTTCTCGTGGCGGCGAAACAGGGCGTCTGGCTGTATCAGCTTGCCCAAGGAACCAACGCCGTGGGGGAAGTTGGATTGATGCCCGGCCGGCGCTCTGGAAACCGGCTGGAATTTGAGCACCTATCGGGGATGGGTTCAACCCATGCCACACTGGATGGACTGCGCGTGGCGGAACGGTTGCCGCAAATTAAAAATCAGGATTACGAACTTCGTCGCCTGGATATCGCCCCCATGCTTTTCCATTCGGTCTGGCTTCATGGAAAATCCGATGACATCCTCATCCCCTTGCCTCCCACTTTTGGCAGATGGAAGGCTAACGAACCTTATTCCGAGGCCCAAATGCTCGCGCTGTTGAAGCCCGAGGTGGAGAAGACCCGGCAAGCGTGGAAATCATTTGCTCCAAAATAAGCGACCGATGAAACCAAAGCTCATCCTCTGCCTCGCCCTCGCTTTGAGCGGCGCAACGATGGCTTTTGCGGATTCGGACCAATCCTCTGCGCTGCGCGTCGTCATCATCCCCTCCACGACCGATGTCCGCATCCGGGAACCCTTCAGCCTAGCGCTGCGCGTCGAAAATCCGGCCCGGACGAACCAAACCATCCGCGTGATGACCTGCAGTTGGGATGAAGAGTGGCAATCCAGCAACACCAATGTCGGTTGGACCGGATGGGACTGCACCGCGAACTTCCCGATCGATGTCACTATTCCACCGGGCGGGGCGTACACAAACCGGTTCGAGATGTATATTTATAATTTGATCCCGGACAAGGCACTTCCCTTCCGCATGGCTTTTACGCCCATCGGCAGCGCGAAAAAATTTTGGAGCAACGAAGTCAAACTCCACATCCTCCCGCCCGACACCTGGCAGCGCGCCGGAAAATATTATCGCGACCGCAATCACGACGGAAAGATAGACTGGGAAGTGTCCGGCGAGACCTGGATGGGGCGCATGGTCTATCCTTATAAAATGGTCACGAATTCTGCCGGGACCGTCATGGCAACCCTCGAAGTGACCGGACAGGGCGTCGACACCTACCAAGTGGATACGAACTACGACGGGTTTTACGATTTGAAATACGGCGCCGGCGGAACCAACGGCCAAATCCAATGGACCACAAACATTCATGAGCGGGTGCCGGTGGCCGGCAAAGATTTTACTCCCGTCGGGAAAGAATCATGGATGGACTACTGGCTGCCAAAATGAAATCCAACCTCCTCCTCTGCCTCGCCCTCGTCTTGAGCGGTGGTTTATTCGGCTGCTGCAGTACAAGTCGTGCCGACATGGGCGTGTATGCTTCTGTTGAATGGCTTACGGCCATGGGGGACGACATTGGATTATACCACGCCGAACGTATCTACGGGCCGCATTCTGTCACCAATTCCAACGGTGGCAGCACCAGTGGCTGCTACACGGCGGATTTCGGACTAAAAAGCGCGCTGCGGGGAAATCCGCCGCCGTCATTTTCCCGAAGCACCGCGTGGTGGTTCCACGCTGGCGATGATTATATTTTCTTTTTCAGGAGCGCCAGCCATCCCCCGGCAGGCGATTTTTCCGCAGACGAAGTTTTCACCGGTGGGGATTACATATGGCTGGATCGTCCGCCGGGTCGGGGACTCGCTTTCGCCATGGATCATCGGGGCTGCATACTGACAAACCGCCCGGCCATCTTGAAACTGATAAACGATTCCTTGAAACTGCCACGCGCCACTGCTGGCATTGTCCGCACATCCTTCTGGTTCACCGATAACAGCACGAACGCGCCGAAGTTTAACTTTTGCGAGATCGGTTTGCCGACACCGTTCACTTCTTGGAAAGACGAACCTGCGGTTTGCCGTCTGTTTTGTTCTGATGTGTACGAGTTGGTGATCCCTCAATGCCTTTACGAGGATTATTCATCTGCCACCAACCAACTGGCGGTTCAAAGACTGAAAGAGAAATCCAAACCATGACGCACAAACTCCTTCTCTGCTTCGCGCTCGCTTTGATCGGCTTCGTGCTTTCGGCGATGCCGGCCAAGGCGCAGCCGGGCGGTGACACCATCCACACCAGCCTGGAAGCAAGAATCCTCCAGGCACGGGCGGTTTTCCGGGGAACCATCACCAATGTCTCGGACACTATCCTCCACGACATCCCCTCGGCTCCTACGAACGTCAGCCACAATTACACGTTCACCTTGACGGTGGATGAAGTTCTCAAGGGAACCCCGCCGCGCCAGCCGCTCACCTTTACTGTCAACCATGTCGCCCGATGGCTGGAATTGGAAAGATCCGCCACCGCCCACGGCTCCTTCCTCTGGTTTGTGGATGGCTCGGAAAAAACCATCGGGCACGATTTCTTCGCCGGACTAAACCCGCCCAGCTTCGTATATCTCGGCCCGCCGTTGGTGTGGCAGGAAAACGAAGGCGGATTTGACCTGCGGACGGAGATCTATGACATGGACCTGACCCTGCTCACTAATCCTCAGCAGATATTGGCGCGGGCGCGGGCGTTCGCTCGAAAACGAACCAGTGCGGCAACGTTGCACCGGATTTACCTTCCCGAACACAGCACCAGCGACCACTATTTTTCCAGCAGTTACCTCGTGGTGCCGGTCGGACCGGGGCTCGAAAAAACCGCAAAACATCTGCTGGCCGCGCCGGGAGATTTTATCACCCGGACCAACGAACCCGACCTCATTCCCCAATGGCGTTGCGATTTGCGGACCGACGGCGTGGACGCCCTGCAATATTTCAAGACCGCCCAAAATATAGAGCTGCTCAAATCACTCTTGGCCGACCCGGATTGCTGGATGATCCGGACCTATCTCGCCCAACATCGGGAGCTGAACGTCACCAACAAAACCTATTCCGTCCGCAGCAAAGCGTATGATGTTTTGCACGGCTGGGGCGTAGACGTCCCCAAACCGGTCACGTCAGAAACCGTTCTGACCAACGGCACCGCCGTGACCTTGATTCAGCTCGTGGTCGTAAGAGCAGATAGCCCGGAAATCGGCAGCCAGACCGGTTCCGGGGCCTACTATGCCTTGGACGGCGATCCCAACACCTATTGGCACACTCAATGGCAAGGCGCCAGTCCCGGACTCCCGCACGAAATCACCATCGAATTATTTCCGTCCTCCGTCATCAAAGGCTTCACCTATCTGCCCCGGCAGGATGTGTCGGACCACGGCACTATCAAGGACTACGAATTTTACGTCAGTGACGATGGCACAAACTTTGGTCAGCCCGTGAAAACAGGCACCTTCGATTCCAGCAAAAGTGAAAAGGTTGAAACCTTCGAGCCGGTCAATTGCCGTTTCATCAAACTCCGGGCCCTCTCCGAGATCACCGGCCAGCCCTGGACCTCCGCCGCCGAAATCCGCGTGATTCAAACCAACGAAGAGGCTTCCGCCAAGGACTATTGGCAAGGCAACATCGGCAGGCCCGGCCCGGCCGCCTCCTCGAGCCATGATCCCGCCAAGCCGGATGCGCTTGATGCATTCGTAACCATGCTTTCAGCCGATGGCGGGCTGTGGATAAATGGAACCGACGCAATCGATGGGATTCAAGCTGAGACTCCAGAGGATGTGGTTTCCAAGACCTTGCGGACGGCTAAATTTGAGGCGGGCATGCTCACGAGCTACTGGATCGTCAGCCTGCGAAAGATTCACCTCGGTGAATTTCCCGACGATTACACCGCGGCCTTATTGGACACAAACGTGGGTCAAATGGTCATGCTTATGCAATACACGAAAGGTAACGACTCTACGCCTGGACATTGGTGGCGCCGCATTTACGATGCCCATCCGCCGATAAAACGGCTTTTTTAAATTGCGACTGGATAAAAATGAAACCCAACTCCCTCCTCTGCCTCAAACCCGTTTTGAGCGGCGGTTTCCTATGAAATCCAATCTCACAAAATGGTTTGGCTTTGGCTCACTATTGATTGGGCTGGCATTATGTGGCGTTGGACTTTGGCTCTTGCTGAGTCCGGCCGAGTACCAGGCCACGACGCGCATAAAGGTGGAGCCGGACGGCCTAATGATAGGAGGCGGTTACAGTTATGACCCCTATTTCATCCAAACCACGTTCGAAATCATCAAATCCAGACTGGTTCTCGGCAAAGTAGTGGATGACCTGAATCTCAACGTGGAATGGGGCCGACGCTACGCTATTGGCAGAACGCTTGATACCAGCGAGACCATAAAAAAACTGCAGCAGCGGCTGGAACTGCGGACGGTCCGCAATACCAAATTCCTCGAAATCCTTGTGACTGACGAAAGCCCGGATGAAGCGGCCAAAATCGCCAATGCCATCGCCCAAGGCTATCTCGATTATCGGGCGGAAAATTTGAAGAAAACTGGTGTGAAAGGCATGGAGACCCTCCAAAATCAATGGAATGAGGATGAGCAAAAGATAAAAGCTGCACAGGAAAAATTGGAACAGTTGCGGAAAGATTTAAACGTGCCCAATCCAGAACCAGCGGAAAACGAATTACAAACCCAATACCAGACTTACTCCGAAGAAAAACAAAAGTTAGGCAAGATGGTTGAGCTTCATAAAATTTTAGCGCTCAAAATTAAGGCGGCAAAAATTGATCTCAATATTCCGCGGTCTCTGGCTTGGATTATATTCCCCGCCGTCCCACCTGCATCCCCAAGCGGTCCAAACCGTTTATTTGGAATGACCCTGCTATTCTGCGGCATGGTCATGTCAGCGCAGGGAATTTTAATTGCGAGGAAACTATGAGCGACAAGTTCCTCCTCTGCCTCGCGCTCATTTTAAGCGGCGGTTTATCCGGCTGTTCGACAGCCGGCACCGGTTTGTCGGGTTGGCCGGTCCACTACCGCAATGCACAATACGATTTCACATTTTCATTGCCGGCCGGTTGGCAGGGCTATTCGGTGCTGATGCAGCCATGGGATGGCGGAGATTATTCAAGGGCCTTGGACAAAATTGTCGTCACAGAACATGGCCAGGCCATTGTCCTGCGGCATCCCCGGTGGCAGACGAATGATCTGTATCAGGATATTCCTATTGTTGTGTTCACCCACCGGCAATGGGCTGAGGAACAACAGGGTAAAATGTGGCCGGATATTTACGCCGGTGGCGTGATCGATGAACTGTGGCACAACCGCAAATATGTGTTTGCGATCAGCAGCCGCTACAATGCTGCCGACGATGTGAAAGGCCGGCAAGAAGCGGCCGAAATCATCGCCACGAATTGCGCCGCCCACCCCGGGCCGCCTCTATATCCCAACCGTTGAAACCCAAACCCATATTTTGCGGCTCACCCGCGTAACAACGATTTGCCGAGCTTCAACAACTTCTGCATATCCGCATCCGACTTCCCCTCCGCATATATCCGCAGCACCGGCTCGGTGCCCGACCCGCGCAGCATCAGCCACGTCGAATCTTCGGCCACAAACTTCACACCGTCCCGCGCATCCACCTTGGCCAGCGGTGACCGCAACAGTTTCGCCGGCGGATTCGCCTTGAGCGACTCCATCAGCGCCGCGCGTTTCTCGAGCGGATAATACGCGTCGTACCGGCCATACCGGTGCGGGCCAAATTCCTTTTCCAGCGCCGCGTAAATTTTGTTCACAGGGATCTTCTCCATCGCCAGCATCTCCAGCAGGAACAGCCCGGCCGCCAGGCCGTCGCGCTCCGGGATGTGGTTGGCGAAGCCGATGGATCCGCTCTCCTCCGCGCCATACAACGCGCCCGGCTTCATCAATTCCGGCGCGATGAACCGGAACCCGATGCCCACCTCCGTCAGCGGCAAATTCCACGCCGCGCACATCTTGTCCACCATCGCCGTGGTGTTGTACGTCTTCGTGACCACCCCGCGCCCGCCGCGCTTGGCACCCTCACCTCGGTTTTGCACCAGATGATGCAACAGCAGTGCGATCACCTGCTGGTTCGTCATCGGGTTCCCCCGCCCGTCCATCGCGCCGATGCGATCTGAGTCGCCATCCGTCACGAGGCAGATGTCGTGCGGATTTTTCCGCAACTGCGCGCCGCCCAGCGCATAATTTTTCGGCAACGGCTCCGGGCAGATGCCGCCGAACAGCACATCGTACTTGCCGTTCAACGTTGTCACCTTGCAATTCGTCTTCGCGAGCAGCGTCTCAAACACCCCCGCCCCGACGCCAAACAGCGCATCATGCGCCACGCGCAATTTCGACTTCGCGATCAATTTGAAATCCACCAGTTCCTTGATGGCCTTGAAATGCGCCGGCCGGATATCCTCGATGGAAATGTTGTGCTCACCCCGGCTGTCCCCGTTGCTCGTCGGGAGCGGATGGCTAAACGCGTGGTGCGACACAAAGTTCACGAAATTCTGGTCAAGCATGCCCTCCACGCCCTTGCATTCCTCCGGCCCGCTGCTGCCGCCGAAGTGCGATTTAAGCTTGAACCCGTTGAAGATGGGCGGATTGTGGCTCGCCGTGATCATCACCCCGCCGACCGCCTTCAAATTTTTCACCGCATAGGAAACCGACGGCGTGGGCGTGGGTTCCGGCGTGAGGATGACTTGAAAATCATTCCCGGCGAAAACCCCGGCGGTGATCTGCGCAAAGCGGTCCGAGAAAAACCGCCGGTCATACCCGATGACCACCTTCCGTTCCGTGCCGGCGACGGGATTGGCGCCCCAGTAATCTGCCGTGGCCTGAGCCACGCGCGCGACGTTGGAAAAAGTGAAATCCTCCGCGATGACCGCCCGCCACCCATCCGTGCCAAATTTGATCTGCGACATTGGGACACGCTACGGGGGAAAGGCCAAATTCTAAAGGCTAAATGCTGCAAAAGCTCCAAGAACCGGGCGCACAATGAAATTCCAAGCCCCGCCGCAAAATATGCGAATTGCGCAAAACAGAAGGCCTGGGGTGCGCGAGGCGGATGGCAGCAATCTCTTACTTCCCGGGCGGATGCCGCATCTTCTCCTGCACCTCGTAGATGATATCACCGATGTTCGGATTGTTCGTGGCCTGGACCAAGGCCTTGTAGCCGGCTTCACTGCCCAGGTCCCGCAAGGCATAGGCGGCGCTGCGGGCGACGACCGAATTATCGTCGTCCAAATAAGGAACGATGAGTGGAATCACGGCTTCGGGCTGGTCCTGGATTCGCCCGAGGCCGGACAAGGCTCCGGAGCGGGCCTGCCAATCGGGCGGATCTTTTACGATCTTGGCCAACACCGGCAACACATCTTTGGAGTCTTTTGCAAAAGCACCCAACGCCGTGCCGGCATCACGGCGCACCATCCAATCGGAATCATTGAGAGCTTTTGAGATGACGGGCACGGCCAGATCCGGGCGTTGACCGATCTCACCCAAGGCGCTGACCACGCCATCGCGCATCCAGGAATCCGGGTCGTTCGCCCAACCGATGAGCGCGGGAATGGCGGGTGCGCCGTTGGTGCCAAGGTTTCCAAAATTATGGACGAACTCCCATAATTCATGCTGCCCGTGAAGGTTGGTGACGACGGTCAACATGGGCATGATGGCATCCGGGCCCAGATAAGAAATGGCCTTGTCGTTTTCAGTCCACACCGAATAATCGTCCGCGTTTTTCCACGACCGGCCGATGATGTGCGCCAGTGTAGGAATGGCGGCCTTGCCTTCACTCCCTAGGGCAAACCAAGCGACTTCCAACCCATCCCAACCGGGAAACCCTTCCACGGGTCTCTCCATGCCCGGATGCGGCATCCATTCGAGCAGGAAGGGAACGGCTTTGGGACCGATGGCGCGGATGGCGGCGATGGCATCTGCGGGCGGGCCATCGAACCATTCTCTTTGCCCGGCTTTGATGACCCACAGGCTGAGCGGTGTTCCCTGATAGACGGGTTCCGGTCCGAGCGATGATTTTTCGGCGAGCAGTTTTTTCATGGCGGCCTTGCGCGCTTCCTCGGCTTCTTGTGCCTGTTGTTTGGCCTCGGCTTCGAATCCCGCTTCGCGCTTGGTTTTGAGTTCGGCATCAATCCGGGATTGCTCCTCGTGCGATGCTATGGTTTGTGCCGGGGAAGCTGCCAAGGGCCAGACAATGTCCGGTTCTGGAGCCGGCCTTGGGAAACCGGCCCGGTTCGCGGCTCTTTCTTCCATGGACGGCGTCTTGACAATCGTGTCGCCGTTATCGGCACAATCCAAGCCCACCGAATAAAGAAAAAAACGTCCGCCTGGAGACGGATGATAATGGAGCGGCTGGCCACTCATGAAATCCAGAGGCACTGCTTTCACAAATTCCGGGGCCAACGCCGCCAGGTTATCGGGATATTCCCCGTGTTTGATCCGGTAACGCTCCAAAGCGATGGCCGCCATGATCAACCGGCGTTCGGCTTCCGCCTGCGCCGCATGCCCCAAGATGCCGATGCCCTGGCCCTGAAATTGCATCAGTGTTTGCCGGTGAATCCGGCTCATGGCAAACGGACCTCGGAACCGGGATTTGGGTTGGAAGAAAACCTCATTGGTCACACCAGGCATCTGGCGCATCTGTGCCCAGTTTGTGGCTTGAACGGCATTATGATATTCGATTTCGCGATCACGGTAAAAGAGCAGCAGACGGGCTTCATCATCAAACATGCCTGGCCCGGGCTTTTGGGCCGTCGCGGGATCCAATTCCATCGCCTGAAGATCGCTGGCGCGCTGGAAGGCCTGGATTTCCGGCAACCTGCCCAGAAAATCGGCGGCTGCCCATTCGGCTTGAAGGTGGGCGAGTTGATCATCCGTCCAGGCATTGGTCTGGAGCAGTTGCCAGGTGGCGCCAAAGACCAATTGGGCATTGGCAAAACGTGTGAGATCCGAAACCGTGACCGGCTCCGGATTCCAGGCGGTCACGAGATGCGTCGCGGCCAGCAGATTGGTCAAGGCCGCCGCGCGGTCGCCAGCATGCAACGCCAGCATGGCACAATCGTTGAATGTTAGCGTAAGGCGCTTCAACAGGGCGAGGTGCGGAAGTAACATGGAGTTGCCGTCGGCGGCTTGCAGATCAAATTGGATGGGGCCGGACAGAATGGCGACGCGGGCGGCGGCCAATTCCGCCTCCTCGTCGCCGGTCTGGTCACGAAAGTCGTCCCAAGTGAGGTCATAGTTGGTGCTGGGCCAGGCGGGTGTTTCGCGCTTCAAGTGATCCTGCTGCCAAACGACAATCACAGTGTTGCTATTGATGGCCTCCATCAGGTTGGGATGTTCTGGCGCCGGACCATCCAACCCGTCGCGCGAAGCTGCTTTTAGGATTGCCTCGCTGGCGCGCAGCTCCGGGGAAGTTGAGAAATCAAAATCAGTGACGGCGGTTTTGAATCCCTGCTGCTGCAATTCCAAGCGCGTCTTTTCCAAGGATTGCCTGGCGGCGGTCAAATCATCCGCTTGGGAATCGACCGCCACAAAAAAGAAAAACGCGACGGTCGCCGAGACCGTCCCTGACCAGATGGGTAACCAGTTCCTCATATAAACTTCTGCTAGGTTTGAACTGCAGTATTGTTTTGCTTGCTTTTTGAAACGTTGGCAAGCCGGAATGGGTGCCGGGGTGTGAGCGGAACTGACGGGCCGCCTGCTTTAAACCTCACCTCTGCCGGGGCGGTGCCCGGCACTCCGGGAACAGGATGTCAGGGCCGGGCGGAATCTGGTCCCATCTGGCATCACCCCGCCGTACTCGACACCTTTCATCCGGTTAGCTAGCTTTCCCCGGAGCCCGACCATGTTTGACCGCCTCAAAAAACTCTTCCAAAAGGCGCCACCGCCTTCCCCGACCACAGCCGATGACGCCGCTGCGCACGTCTGGTATGAGCAGAAGCAGGCAGTCATGGAGCGGTTGATGGGCAAGCAGCACGACAGCGTCATGCACGCGATCATTCCCTATCCGATTGGCGGGCTGGACCTCTATTATTATCCCAATGGCATCCCCGGCACCGGCGTCGCCACCATGGAAGTTTCCGAGGCGCCTGACAAAGGCTCGTCCAATGCCGCCTACTCCTGCTACGAACTCGTGATGTTCACCAAACATCCGCTGGACTTGGACCAGGCTCATCAACCGGAAACCGCTTTCGGCAAGGCCCACTCCAACATCAAAAGCGTCCTGAACTGTGTCGCCCCCTTTAGCGCGACCGCAAAGTTGAACGGTAATGACACCTGCGAGTTCCCGGCCGAGATGGAGAAACTCGCCGGCAAATGCCTCATCTTTCACAACTACGGCCCGCACGACAATCCGCAGCGCGGCTTTGGCGTGCTCGCCGTGATCGAAATCTTCCGTTCCGAGATGGATTTTGCGCGCCAAGAGAGCGGCGAAAAGCTGATCCAACTGCTCAAAGACGCCGGCCACTTCCCCTACTCCGACCTCGACCGCCAGCCGGTCGCGTGACCATCTGCATCCGCCTTTCTCCGGAGTGCGCCCGTCCCCGGGCGCAGCAACTCGCGTGAACCATGCCGGGTATATTCGCAATATGATTCCTTACAAAAGGGCATCGCTGCGGCCGGGGACGGCCGCACTCCCCCGCGCTCGACACCATCCCGCCTGCCGACTAACCTTGCCCCATGAATTTTCTCGTCACCGGCGGCGCGGGCTTCATCGGCTCGCACGTGTGCGAACGCCTCCTGCACGACGGCCATTCCGTCTGGGCTTTTGACGAGCTCAACGACTTTTACGATCCGCAGCTCAAGCGCGCCAACATCCGCACCCTGCAGGCGCTCGCCAAGCCCTTTGAATTCGTGCAGGGCGACATCTGCGCCGCCCGCGCCCTCGGCGAACTGTTCGCGGCCGTAAAGTTCGACCAGGTCATCCACCTCGCCGCCCGCGCCGGCGTCCGTCCCAGCCTCGAACATCCCGCGCTCTACCAGCGCGTGAACGTCGAGGGCACCGTCAACCTCCTCGAGGCCGCGCGCCAGCACGGCGTCAAAAAGATGACGCTCGCCTCCTCCTCGTCCGTCTACGGCGTGAATGCCAAGGTCCCGTTTAGCGAGAGCGACCCCATCTTTTCCGCCATCTCGCCCTACGCCGCGAGCAAGCTCGCCTGCGAAGCGCTCGGCCACACCTACCATCACGTCTACCAGATGGATGTGGCCATGCTCCGCTTCTTCACCGTGTACGGCCCGCGCCAGCGTCCCGATCTGGCCATCTCCAAGTTCACCAGCCTGATCGAGGCCGGCAAGCCCATCCCCGTCTTCGGCGATGGCAGCACCGCGCGCGACCACACCTTCATCAGCGACATCGTGGACGGCGTCATGGCCTGCACCAAAAAGGAATTCGGCTTCGACATCTTCAACCTCGGCGAATCGCAGACCGTCAAGCTGGCGGACCTCATCGCGCTCATCGAATCGGCGCTCGGCAAGAAAGCGGTCATCAACCGGCAGCCGTTACAGCCGGGAGATGTGCCCATCACCTTCGCCGACATCTCCAAGGCGCGGGCGAAGCTGGGTTACCACCCGCAGGTGAAGGTCGAAAAAGGCATACCACTTTTTGTTGATTGGTTCCGCAAAAACAGGCAGTAATAGGGGCAGTCAAGGTAAAACAGAATGAGCAAACCAACCTACGCCCGTCCGTCGTTGAACGCCGCGCTGTCTGCGTGGCGGGAATGCCTCACCCAGGCCGGCCTGCCGTCCGAGCCGCTCTGGGTCTTCGCCGAGAACCTGATCCTCGAACCCGGCGCCACCCCGGACAGTTTCCACACGAGCTTCCAGACGAGATTTACGCCGCCGGATGACGACGCGCTGGAGATCGCCTACGACATCTTTTCGGAGACGGACGCGCGCATCGTTTTTTACCGGCTCGGCTCAGTGGGGAAAAAATCCGTCTGCATCCTGCTCTGCGACCCGTGGCTCGATAAACGGGCTGCGGAGGACGGCTTCATCCTGCGCGATGACTGGAAAATCTCCTTCCGTCCCGGCTTTGCGGGCAATATCGAGGAAGTGACCGACCTCACCCGTTGGGTCCGCCGCATCAAGCGCGGCCGCGATTTCCAGGACTCCGACTTCGGCATGGCCCTCGCGACCATCGACGAGATCAAGCTGCACGGCCGTTCCCTGATGCCCTACGAACGCATGGCGGAAAAGATGATCGGCAACCTGCGCCGCAAGCTCGGCCAGCCGGTATAACCGCAGTCGCCCGCCGTCACTTCCCCACCGCCCCAAACACCGTCTTCATCAGGTCTGTCGTGCGCGCCACCGGATTTGAACGGATGTTCTTCTCCTCGTCCGCCACCATTTTGAACAGGCCTTCGAGCGTCTTGTTTGTCACATACGCATCCACATCCAGCGCGTCGGCGCCGAGATAATTCCCCGCCAGCCCGCTCAACGAGCTCCCGAACGAACTGCCGCCGCTGACCTTGGCCATCATGTTCTTGTAGGCGCCCGTCACCCCGGCCGCGGCCGTCGCCTTCTGCACGATGGGATAAAATTTCGCGTACAAATTTGTCGAGGTCGTGCGGCGGAAAAATTGCGTGGCGGAATCCGCCGGCCCGGTCAGCACAGCCTTCGCATCGTCGATGGACATCGACTTCACCGCGTCACCGAACACGCTTGCGGCCTGCGGCACGGCCTGCTCCGCCGCGTGGTTCATGGTTGTCACAAATTCATCCGCCAGCTTGTCCTGCCCGGCCGCACGCAACATTTTTTCTGCTGACTGCAGTTTTTCCGGCAGCGGAATCTTGACGTTCACGTTCGTCAGGAACCCGCCGTCGTGGCCGAGGCTGGCGATGGCGTGTTGCAAGCCGTTGCCGAGCGCATCCTTGAGCCCGCCCACGACCTGCGTATCCGAAAGCGCCGCCAGCGCCGCCGAACCGGTGGCGGTGGAGTTGGTGTTTTTTGTGAGTCCAAGGCTGCTGAAGAAGTCCGCTCGGGCGGAAACGAGGGAAAGCGTGAGCACGAGGGAGAGCAGGATTTTTTTCATAAGAGAATGGGGGGTGTTTGGCTTCCTGAGCAAAGCCAAACACCAACGGTTCTCCTGGTCAAGGCTTCCCGGATTAAAACGACATCAAGACCAATGACCTGTCTCGTTCACCCGCCCGCCCCATCTGTCCACTCTTGGGACAACAGCGGTTTAATCGGGCCTGTTTACAGGGGAAATGAGCACGGAAAAGGGTTGGCTTGGCTTATGCTTTGTAGGATTCCGTATGACAAACACGAGCTTGACGGTTCAAGAAAAAAGCGGGGTCAACGAAATCTCTTTGATGCGTTCGCCCGAGGCCAAGGGCAGCCATTTTGGTGTGATCGACGGTGCGCTCATCGTTGGTTTCTTGGGCGCCTTTGTGGGCCTCGTTTTCCTGCTTTCGAAATAATTTCCTTACGCCACGCCGCCGCCGCAGACAGGATTCATTTCTTGGTCTTCGTCGGCGGCTGGTTTGTTACGGGGGTCTTGAAGGCCGACCGCAACAGCCAGTGACGCTTCAAGCCCTGCACCAGGTCGTCCGTATCCCCCACCGTCTTCGCGATTCCGCCCAGCATGTTCGAATTGGACTGCACCTGCGCGTTCAACCCGCCTGTGAGGTCCGCCAGGTTGAAGAGCAATGCCCCCAAATTCGTGTCCGTGTTCACGAGCAGCCCATTCAAATTCGTCAGCACCCCCTGCACCTGTCCATTACCCTCCGCGCCCAGCGCCCAGATCAGCGGACTGCCCGGGTCGCGCAGTTCCCCGCTGATGAAGGTAAGATTCGTCACCAGCGGCTGCGTGGCCGCGAGCGTGGTGTTCAAATTGGAAGTCGCGTTCGCCGCGTTGTCCAAAATGAGGTTCAGCTTGTTCGTGAGTGACAGGAAGCCCGGCAACGCGTTCTGCACCTGTGTGACCATCCCCTGCAACTGGTCGCCGATCGGCGCCGTCTCCATGGCGTGCAGATAGGCGTCGTCCGAGTTGGGCGTAAAATTTTCGTACCGATGATTCCGCTTGTGCCAGGAAGCCACGATGTGGTCGTAGCTCTTCTCCTTGTTATCGTAGGCGTAGAGGGCTTCGGGCTTCAGCGCCACGATGACTTGCAGGTTGGATTCCGTCAACGTGTCGTAGGCGTGGAATATGAGGT
>Ga0210392_10001074_pt1 | contig 14818 bp, 14 predicted proteins | sample IncBWC30OmetaG_FD_161057 | JGI IMG/M metagenome (GOLD analysis project Ga0210392, IMG submission 161057) | Forest soil microbial communities from Barre Woods Harvard Forest LTER site, Petersham, Massachusetts, United States - Inc-BW-C-30-O ...
ATCGGCTCGGCCGGCGCGAGAAGCGGAAGCGAGGCAAGCGCCAAACTCCACAACAGATCGGCTCGTAACGACATCCCGCCTCCCTGGCTTATTTTTCTTGAGCATGCCGATCATGGCGAACTTGCTGGCTGGACGCAATGATCGGCGACTCGCCTCTCGGCTAGAATGAGTGAATGGTCATAATCTGTTTGGTTTGAAGCCGCTGTCCTGCCGCGTGCTTTTCGTCTGCCTTGGGAATATCTGCCGAAGCCCAACCGCAGAGGGCGTTCTGCGGCACTTGGTTGCGCAAACCGCGCCCCATCTGAAAATCGAAATTGATTCCGCGGGAACGGCCGATTATCACATCGGCGCGCCGCCGGATTCGCGCAGCCAGCGCGCGGCCCTGCGCCGCGGCATCGACCTCAGCGGCTTGCGCGCGCGGCAGGTGACTGCGGACGATTTTGCGCGCTTCGACCTGATTCTGGCGATGGATCGGGACAATTTGCGCGAGCTTCAGGCCATGCAGCCTCCTGCCTCGCACGCCTCGCTAAAACTCTTTCTGGAGTACGCGCCGGAATTGAAATTGCGCGACGTGCCGGATCCTTACTACCGCGACGCCGCCGCTTTCGAGGAGGTTCTAGATCTGGCCGGCGCCGCGTCCCGTGGACTGCTGGCGAGCCTACGACAGCGTGCGTAGCAGCCAATACAGGCCGCCGGCCAGTGCAATGGACACCGGCAGCGTGAGCACCCAGGCCATCAGCAAGTTGCGCACGGTTGCCCATTGCAATCCGGAGTGATTGGCCACCATGGTGCCGGCCACTCCCGAGGAGAGAACATGCGTGGTGCTGACCGGTAAACCGTACATCTCGGCGGCACCGATGGTCGCCATGGCGACGATTTCCGCCGACGCGCCTTGCGCATAGGTCATATGCGTCTTGCCGATCCGTTCGCCGACCGTCACGACGATCCGCTTCCATCCGATCATTGTCCCCAATCCCAGTGCTATCGCGACGGCGACCTTGACCCAGGTCGGAATAAACTTCGTAGAGCGATCCAGCTGCTTCTTGTAGGCATCAAACGAGGTCTGATCCGCCGCGGATACAGCCAGCGATTTTGCTTTACTGATGAAGCGCAGGCCCTCGCTGGCCAGGTACATATCGTTGCGGATGTTGACCATGGAGCCGGGCGGGACCTTGTCCATGGAGTGATACCGGCCCACTTCCGTCGCGATCGTTCCAGTCAGTGCCGCGATGGCAGCCACGCCTTGCGGAGTCACCTTTCTGTCGCGAACCACTTCGAGGGTCGCGGCGTGTGGATCGGCCGGCGCGCCACCGACGGCATAGTGCGACAGCGCGGTTTGTGCCTGCGCAGAGGCCGCCAAGAAGGTATTCACGTCTTGTTCGTGCATGGTGCGATTGAGCGCATACGCGGTCGGCACCGTGCCGATCAGGATCAGCATGATGAGCCCCATGCCTTTTTGACCATCGTTGCCGCCGTGGAAGAAACTCACGCCGGTGCAAGTCAGGATGAGTAATCCGCGAATCCAAATGGGTGGCGGCTTCTGACCCTCCGGTTCCTTGTAAAGAGCCGGGATTCTGATCGTTGCCTTCAGGATGGTCAGCAGCAAGTACGCCGCGCTGAAACCAATCAACGGTGAAATCAGCAGGGTTTGGCCGATCTTGGTCGCTTGAGCCCAATCCACGCCGCTGGTGCCCGAGCCGCTCGCCGCCATCAGCTGATTCATGAGCCCGACCCCGATGATGGAGCCGATGAGGGTATGCGAGCTCGATGAAGGCAGCCCGAAATACCAAGTTCCCAAATTCCACAGAATCGCGGCCAGGAGCAATGCAAAAACCATGGCAAATCCGGCGCCGCTGCTTACTTGCAGAATCAATTCCACAGGCAGCAGGGAAACTATGCCGAACGCCACGGCTCCGGTGGAGACTAAAACGCCCAGGAAATTAAAAGTGCCGGACCAGATGACTGCCAGGTTCGGCGACAAAGAATTGGTATAGATCACCGTGGCGACGGCGTTCGCCGTATCGTGAAATCCGTTGACGAATTCGAAGCCCAGCGCGATCACCAAGGCAATGCCGAGCAGGATGTAAGGATAGGCGCGCGTATCCTGGACCACCGATAAGTCGGCCGCGAGATGAAAGCCGGCGTAGATGATTCCGGAAATGACCACGACGATGGCAAGGACGTTGAACCAGGGACTGGGTTTATGCGCGAGGAGCTTCGAGGAGGCAGGCGCCTGCATCGATAATGAGTTCTGGTCGATCGCGGAGGTGTTGGCCATTCTTGTATCCTGTCATTCGTGAGGCACAGCCTGCAACTTATAGATACGCCATGTGACGTTTCGATGACACACTAGGCTTGCATGCCCTTCACCATTTCCCACACTGCTGTCGTTTTGCCGTTCTCGCGCCTGCTGGCACGCTGGCGGCTGCTCTCAGCCACGGTCATTGGCGCCATGGTCCCGGATTTTCGGATATTTTTCCCGGGGGTACCGCGAGTGGAAACGCACAGCGCCATCTCCCTTGTGACGTTTTGCCTGCCTGTAGGCTTGATCACGTATTGGGTGTTCGAGCGTTTGATCAAGACGCCCATCGTGCAAGTGCTGCCCGAGGGAGCCTACGCGCGCTGGCGTCCCTATGCCGCGGAGGGGGACATCCGCAGCCTGCGCCAATGGTTGCTGGCTGCCTTCGGGATTTTGGCGGGGGCCGTGAGCCACTTGATATGGGATGGATTCACTCACGAAGGCGGGCGTGGCGTACGCATGTTCCCGGTGCTCGACGATTCGATTATCGACATCGGCCGGCGGCATGTTCCGGGTATTTACGTGATGCAAGACTTAGGCTCGCTGATTGGGATGGCCGCGGTATTGGGGATGATCTGTTACGCGCTGCGTCCCGGCACGCAACCGCCGGCGCCGGATCGCCTCGTTCCGCGCACGGAGCGAATCCAATGGTTTTTGAGCTACATGCTGGCGGCTATGGCATTCAGCGCCGCTTTCTATGTTTGGCCGCGGCTTGGGCAAGCCATATCGCACTCGATTGTCGGGCGCGTTTCCGACGTCGCAATCGCCAGCTTGCGCGGCCTTTCGGCCGCGTTACTGTGTGTCAGCGCCGCGTTGCAAGTAAGACTGCGCGCGCTTCGTTACCGCTCGTCCGGGCCAGACCGCTGAACGTCGCTCGGGGCAGAGGACCACACGACATATTTGTTGTCCGTTCCCGCGCTCGACGCCGGCGTCTCGGCGGCGCGTGCAGGTGCCGGATCACGCGTCGCTTCGAAGGGTGCCGGTTCAAAAGGTGCCCGCTCGCCGGAAGGCGCCGCGGGCGTTGACCCCGGTGCTCGATCGCCCATATTCCCATCACTCGGTCCTGCAGCGTTGCTCGGTCCTGCAGTGTTGCTCGGTCCCGAGGTGTTGCTGGCGCCTGCGCTTGAGCCTGGGCCTGCGCCATTCGCGTTGTTTTCGCCGCCATCGCGTCGGCCGCGGCCGCGCCGGCGGCGGCTTCGTCCGCCTCGCTCACCGCGCTCGCCGCGTTCGTTGGCAGAGCGCTCGCCTTCGTTGCGAGGTTGATCGGTGCGCGGCGGTTGCTCGGATCGAGGCGCCTGGTCTGAAGAACGAGGTCCTTGGTCTGAAGAACGAGGCGCTTGCTCTTGACGGGGTGCTTGCTCTTGCCGCGGCGCCTCGCTACGCGGGGCGTTCGAGCCGCGTTCTGGTTGTCCGGCACGGTTGTCCATCCGCGGATTGTCGCCGCGTGGACGTCCGTCCCGGCGCGGATCCCTCGGGCCGTCGCGCCGAACGTCTCGATTGCGGTCGCGATCTCCCCGATCGCGGTTTCGATCGCGATCGGCACCGCTGCGATAGCGGTCGTGACGCGCATCGCGATTCTGGGGCCGGTCGCGTTGCGCTTGGGACGGCGCGGTCGACGCAGCCGCATCTTTGCGGGCAGAGCCGCCGCCGAACAGCCAGCGCCACAATCTCACGAATGCGCCCAGTTGCACGGTCTCCGCAGCAGGCTTCGCGGGAGCGGGAACCGGCATCGGCACGATGGGCGCCGTCGATGCGGGGAGGATGCTGGGAACCAGCGGCACGTCGCCCGGTGGTTTTTTGTCCCGATTTCCGATGTTCTCGTCTTCAACAATCGGCTGATCCGCGAGCTGATAACTGACAGCGGTGTTTTCCGGGAGCTCCTTTTCATCGTCGCGAATACGCCGCAGCGTATAGGCCGGCGTCTGCATGTGCGGATTCGGCACGATCACCAGCGAAACTTTGTCGCGGGTTTCGATTTGATTCAGCTGTTCGCGCTTCTCGTTCATGAGATAGGTCGCGACGTCGACCGGCACCTGGGTAATGACCCTGCCGGTCCGCTCCTTGCGGGCCTCTTCGCCGATCAGCCGCAACAGGGCCAACGACATCGATTCCACCCCGCGAATCGTGCCCATGCCGCCGCAGCGCGGGCAGTTGATATGCGTCGTCTCGCTCAAGGCCGGCCGCAAACGCTGCCGCGATAATTCCAGCAAGCCGAAGCGCGACAGCCTGCCGAGTTGTATGCGGGCCCGGTCCATCTTGACCGAGTCGCGCAGCATGTCTTCCACGGCGCGTTGGTTGGCGGTCGACTCCATGTCGATGAAATCGATGACGATGAGTCCGCCGATATCGCGCAGCCGCAGCTGCCGGGCGATTTCCTCGGCGGCCTCCAAGTTGGTATTGCGCGCGGTGGCTTCGATATCGCCGCCGCGAGTGCTGCGCGCCGAGTTGATGTCAATCGACACCAGCGCCTCAGTGTGATCGATCACCAGACTGCCGCCGGAGGGGAGGGTGACCTTGTGCGCATACGCCGACTCGATCTGGCTCTCGATCTGAAAGCGCGTAAACAGCGGCACTGGATCCGTATACAGCTTCAGCTTGCGCTGCGCATCGGGCGGCATGAAGCGCTGCATGTATTCCTGAGCCTTTTGAAAGGCCTCAGGCTGATCGATCAGACATTCGCCGACGTCATCGGAGAAGTAGTCGCGCAGACCCCGTGTGACCGCGTCGCTTTCTTGGAAAATGAGAAACGGGGCGGGCCTGCCGTCGTTCGCGAGGACAATCGCGTCCCAAGCGGTTTTGAGATTGTTCAAATCCCATTGCAGCTCTTCGGTGGTCCGGCCAACGCCGGCCGTGCGCACGATGGCGCCCATGCCGTCGGGAATCACCAGGCCGTTCATGGCGTCGCGCATCTGCTCGCGATCCTCGCCCTCGATGCGGCGCGACACGCCGCCCGCGCGGGGATTGTTCGGCATCAACACCAAGAAGCGGCCGGCGAGACTGATGAACGTCGTGAGGGCCGCGCCCTTGTTGCCGCGTTCCTCCTTTTCCACCTGAACGATGAGTTCTTGCCCTTCCTGCAGAAGGTCCTTGATGTTGAGCCGGGCGCCATTCGCAGGCTGCGCGCGGAAGAACTCCTTGGAGACTTCTTTGAGCGGCAGAAAGCCATGGCGCTGCGCGCCGTACTCGACGAAGGCCGCTTCGAGACTGGGCTCTACGCGGGTAATCCGGCCTTTATAGATATTGGATTTTTTCTGTTCCCGGGACGGGATCTCAATCGATAAGTCGTATAGTTTCTGACCGTCGACGAGTGCAACTCGCAGTTCTTCTTCTTGAACTGCGTTGACGAGCATTCTTTTCATGTGCCCCAACTAATATGGTAGGGGCCGAGGAGAGCTTGAGAATCGAGGCTGGGGTCGTAATGATGAATACGGCAAAGAATAGGGATCCGCCGAGCGCAAGAAATGCGACCGGCATCAATTCCATCACTTTAAACCAAAACGTATACGGCAAGCCCGGGGCCTTGTTCTCGGTTAACCGCTTGTCAGCCGCCTAAGCTTAAGATTTAAGCCGTCGCGCGTCTGTCTCATCGGCCGAGCGATGGTCTGGAATTCCAGAACCAACTAATATGCGACTCCCCATCGGATGGGGGGCCACTGGAAACCGGTGTCTTTGCGTTACCTGGATAGGCTTGAGGCCCTTCTGAAGGCGATCGCGCCTGACACGGTTTTAAGACACTATCACGACAACGCTCCAGGGTCAATGTAATCAATATCTTAGGACACCGGTCGAACAAGTTAATCGAAACATGAACAGCCCCGCCGCCGATTTGCCGCATTCACTCGGACCGAAAAGCCCGCTCACCATGCGCACCGTGACCGCCGATGAGGCCGGTCAACGCATCGATAATTTCCTGATGCGCCACTTCAAAACCGTGCCGCGCAGCCGCGTGTATCGGCTGCTGCGCAAGGGTGAGGTGCGGGTGAACCGCAAGCGCGTGGATGCCGAATATCGCATCCAGGAAGGCGACGAGCTGCGATTGCCGCCGGTACGCATAGATGCCGATGCAGAGCCCGGTCGGCCTTCCACCAGCCTCTTGGAATTGCTGGAGCGTTCAGTGATTTTCCAGGACCGGCACTTGCTGGTCATCGACAAGCCGGCCGGGGTCGCGGTACATGGCGGCAGCGGCATGAGTTTTGGCGTCATCGAGGCGCTGCGCGCGTCGCGGCCGCGAGAAACGCTCGAATTGGTGCACCGGCTTGATCGGGATACCAGTGGCTGTCTGTTGATTGCGCGCGATCGCAGCACCTTGACGGCGCTGCATGCGCTGATCCGCAATGGCGGTATGCACAAGACCTACTTGGCCTTGGTCGCGGGCAGCTGGCAGTTGGGTACCAAGCGCATCGATGCGCCGCTGGCGACGGACAACCGGCAACACGGCGAGCGGCATGTGCGCGTGGCCACGGCGGGCAAGGATTCTGTCAGCGTCTTCAAGCCGGTGCAGTTTTTCGGCTCGCTGGCCACCTTGATGGAAGTCGACATCCCGACCGGACGCACGCACCAGATTCGCGTTCATGCCTCCTTTGCCGGTCATCCGCTGTTGGGCGACGACAAATATGGCGACCGCGAGCGCAACGCCGATCTCAAGGCTCAAGGGCTCAAGCGCACATTTCTGCACGCCCAATCGGTGGCATTTGAGTGGCCGGGCTCCGGCGTCCCATTCCACGTAAGTGCACCGCTGCCGGGGGAACTCACCGCCGTGCTGGACGCCATTACGCCGATGAAGCGCAAAGCGCCAAAGCACGGGACCCCCAAGCGCGGGGCACCGAAAGATGCGACTCGTGCGAAGCGTCCGAAGCGCTAGGGGAGTTCGAAGCGCTAGGGGAGTTCGAGGCGTTAGGGGAGTTCGAAGCCCGCCGAGCGCAACGCCGCGCTCAATCGGATCAAGGGCAGGCCTATCAGGGCGCTCGGATCTGCACTGTCAATCGATTCGCACAGCGTGATGCCAAGTCCTTCGCTCTTGAATCCGCCGGCGCAATCGAGCGGCCGCTCCTTGGCCACATAGCGCTCGATGGTGGCCTGATCCAGCACGCGAAACGTGACTCGCGTGGTGTCAACGAACTCGAACAGCGCGTTGCCCTCTTGGCGCATCACGGCCACCGCCGTCAGAAACACGATGGCGCGTCCGGAGCAACTTTGTAGCTGTTCTATGCAGCGCATTTCGGTTCCGGGCTTACCCAGCGTCAATTCCGTGCCCGCCTCGTCGACGCTAACCGCCATTTGATCAGACCCGATGACCCAGGCGTTGGGCTGCTGCGACGCTATGCCTTCGGCCTTGGCCCGGGCCAGCCGCGCTACCAGCGTCTTTGGGTCCTCGCCCGGCAGCGGGGCTTCGTCGGTCCCCGGGGCGACGCAGGAGAAGGCCAGCCTGAGCCTTTCTAAGAGCTCCTTACGGTAGCGCGAGGTCGAGGCCAAAATAAGCGGGGGCGGAGACTTCAAAAACAAAGACTTGCACCGGATTCGTTTTGACAGAGGTGGGAACGCGCCCTATTATACGCGGCCCATGGCATCGGGCTCGACTGACCGAGTGGATTGCGCGCGCCTGGCGGAAGACGCGGCGGTGTTGGAGCGCGTCTACCCATTGAGCGAGCTGCCACGGGTGCACGATTTATTGGCGGATGCGGGCGGGTCGGTACGGGCACGATTCGCTTTTTCGAAATTGGAGGCGGGGCGAGCGGGCGCGAACGTTGCCGTGCAGGCAGCTCCGCGGCTGGTTTGCCAGCGTTGTCTGCAGGGCTTCGAATTGCCGTTGACCAGCGACAGTGAGATTGAATTTGCGATGAGCGATGCGGATGCTCCGGTGGAGTCGCCGCGAGAGATTTATCTGATGGACGACGGCTTCGTTAGCTTGCGCGAATTGGCTGAGGAAGAATTGCTGTTGGCCTTGCCCGTCATCGCGGCGTGCAGCACGCCGGAAGCTTGCGGGCGAGCGCCGTCTTCGGAACAGCGTCAGCGGCCGTTTGCCGTTTTGCAGGATTTATTGAAGAAAACTTGATAGGACAGACAACCCATGGCAGTTCAAAAAAGTAGAAAGACCCCGTCAAAGCGCGGTATGCATCGCTCCCATTCGGCGCTCGCGGCACCTGCTGTGTCGATCGACGCAAAGAGCGGTGAGACGCATTCGCGACATCGCATCTCCCGCGACGGCTTTTATCGCGGCAAGAAAGTGTTGCAGACCAAGGCGGATGCGGCAGCTGCCGAAGAATAAGCCGTCAATTTAACCCTCGGCGAATTGCGCACCATGTCTGCGCCGCTCCATATTGCCATCGACGCCATGAGCGGCGATCGGGGTCCATCGGTATCCGTTCCGGCGGCACTTGCGGCGGCGCGTGAATTTCACGATGTGCGTTTCACGCTGACCGGCAGGCAAGCCGATTTGGAGCGCGAGCTGGCCGGCGCCGCCTTGCCCAATGTGTCGTGCCTGTTTGCGACGGAAGTGGTCGAGATGACCGACCACCCGCGCGAGGCTCTGCGTCGTAAGAAGGACTCATCGATGCGCCGCGCCATCGATCTGGTCAAGGCCCACGACGCACACGCCTGCGTCAGCGCCGGCAACACCGGGGCATTGATGGCCACGGCACATTTCGTATTGAAAATGCTGCCGGGCGTCGAACGGCCGGCGATCGTTTCCATCATTCCTTCGCGCGGCGGCCATACCTACATGCTGGATCTCGGCGCCAATGCCTCTTGTACGCCGGCGCAACTATGCCAATTCGCCGTAATGGGATCGGTGCTGGCTGCGGATCTCGAGGGTGCGCACGAACGGCCCCGCGTGGGGCTGCTCAACATCGGCGAGGAAGAGGTCAAGGGCAACGATGTTGTCCAGGCGGCACACAATTTGATGGCCTCAGCCGATATCAATTACGTCGGCTTCGTCGAAGGCCACGACATTTTCTCCGACAAGGTGGATGTGGTGGTCACGGATGGATTCACCGGCAACATCGCTTTGAAGGTGATGGAGGGCGCATCGCGCCTGATCACCAATGCCATGCGCGAAGAGTTCGCGCGCTCGCCGCTGCGCAAGCTGGGCTATCTTGCCGCGCGCCCGACTTTGAATGCGCTGCGCGCACGCATAGATCCGCGTCGCTATAATGGCGCGGCCATGGTTGGCTTGAACGGCATCGTCATCAAGAGTCATGGCGGCACCGACCTGTTTGGATTTCAGCGCGCCATCGAGGTTGCGGTTTTGGAGGCGCGTAACGGCGTGCCGGCTCGGATCGCACAACGGTTGGGGGCTGCGCGCGGCGCTTGAAGGATCTCAATGTATTCAAGAATCGCCGGCACCGGCAGCTATCTGCCCGAAAAGATCCTCACCAACGCCGATCTCGAGAAACTGGTCGACACCAGCGACGAATGGATCCGCACCCGCACGGGTATCTCACAACGTCATGTGGCGGCGGAAGGCGAGACCACCACGGATCTGGCGGAGCATGCGGCGCGCCGCGCCATGGATTCCGCGGGAGTCAGCGCAGAAGACATTGACCTGATTTGCGTCGGCACCACGACGCCGGATCTGGTATTCCCCAACGTCGGCACCTTGCTGCAGGATCGGTTGGGGATTCACGGCTGTCCGGCATTCAGCATGGAGGCCGCGTGCACGGGGTTCGTCTACGCGTTGAGCGTTGCAGATAAGTTCGTCCGCTTAGGCGAATCCAAGTGTGCGCTGGTGGTCGGTGCCGAGACATTGACCCGAATCATCGACTGGAACGATCGCGGCACTTGCGTGTTGTTTGCGGACGGCGCGGGTGCCGTGATCCTGCAGCCCTCGGCTGAGGCGGGAATCTTGAGTACGCGGCTGCATTCCGACGGCAAGTACAAGGATTTGCTCACTTACCCCGACGGTGTATCAAAGGGCTTCAAACTGGTACGTGAGGGCAAGGCCAGCGTGCAAATGAAGGGCAACGAGGTCTACAAGGTGGCGGTCAATACCTTGGGACAATTGGTCACGGAGACATTGAACGCCAACAACATTGACAAGGCCGAACTGGATTGGTTGATCCCGCACCAGGCGAATATTCGAATCATCGAGGCCATTGCGAAACGGCTCGATCTGCCGATGGAGCGCGTCATCGTGACCATCGATACGCAGGGCAATACCTCCGCCGCATCCGTGCCCTTGGCTCTGGATACCGGAATTCGCGACGGTCGTGTGAAGCGCGGTCAGTTGCTCCTGCTGGAAGCATTCGGCGGCGGGTTTACCTGGGGATCGGCGCTCATTCGATATTGATGGAGGCGAGGGAGCGATGCGCGCATGGTGGTTGTCGGCACTGCTGGTGGGTGGGTCGGCCGATGCCCAGACCCTAGCCGCCGCGGGTCGCCAGCGCCGGCGGGATCGAGGCGGCGCGGCGCGCGGGCAAGAACACGGCGATCTGCCCCAGTGCCAGCAATAATAGTGCTCCTCCTAGGACTTGGCTGTCAGCCATGCGGACCATTTCGAACCGCTGCACCATCCACAAGTTCAAAGCGACGGCGAGGGCTACGCCCGCGAGTGCGCCGGTCGCGGCGATCATGAGGTTTTCCTTTTGGAAATGTTGCAGGATGTTCAATCGCGTGGCGCCGAGCGCGCGGCGGATGCCGATTTGTTGGCGGCGCACTGTCACCCAGTAGCTGGTCAATCCAACGATGCCGAAGCCGGTCACGAGCAGGAGTGCGGTGGATATCGACAGCAGCAGCGTCACGAGGCCGCGATTGCCGAGGTAGGCTTTGGCACGAGCCTCTTGCATCGAAACCGTGCTCATAATCATCTCGCTGTCGTGCTCCAACAGCGTCCGTTCGGCGCGTTTCATGACCTCGGCCAAGCGGCCGGGCTGCACGCGCACCATGAAACGGGGATATTCGTTGATCGGACGGCTCGGGCGAATGGTCGAATTCTCTGCGAAGGTACTGAATCGGCCGGTAGCCGCGAAATTCGGTCCCTGCAGGCGATCGATGATGCCGACAATCTGCGATGGGTTGGCATTCGAGAGGTAGACGGTTTTGCCGAGCGCGTCCCCCTGCGGAAAAAGGGTGTTTGCCAACGCTTTGCTGACAATGAGGACTCGTGCGGCAGGGAGCGCGTCCTCGCGATGCGTTGTCACCTCTTCGGGGGTGAAATTGCGGCCGGCTATCAAGTTGACGCCGAGGGTATGGATGGCGTGCTCGTCACCTAAATAGTGCGAGGTACGCACCGAGGGCGTTTTTTGATCCGGGCTGAGCGAAACCGATCCCGATGAACCGCCGCCTTGCAATGGGTAGTCGTTGGTTAGGTAGGCGTCCATCACTCCGCTCAAACTGCGCAGCGCGGCCAGTTCACCTGTGCGTCGCGCCTCGAGATCTTGAGATTCGGTACTCGCGCGGATGACGAACACGTTGGCCTCGTCCAGTCCGGTTGGACGCGCGCTCCAAGCAACGCGCTGCTCGATCAGTGCGAAGGAGTTGGTGATGAACGCCAAGGTTAGCGCCATTTGCGCAACAATCAGGATCGCGCCAAATTTATTGCGGGTCATCGCCGCGAGGATGGGATGAATCCGCATCACTGCGCTGCCTTCAATGCCTTAGCCGGCTGCACACGCATTGCGCGCCAGGTGGGATACAGGCCCGCCAGCATGGTGGCGACAATTGCGAGCACCACGGTCCCTGCCGTGTCGATGGTATCCAGATGCGTCAACAGTACAAATTCATTCGGTAACAATGAGCGCGCGGTCAGCAAACCCACCGCCGTCAATAGCAAACCCAGCAGGCCTCCGGCCAGGCCCACAACCCCGGTCTCAATCAAAAATTGAGACAATATTGCCCGACGACTGGCGCCCAAGGCGCGCCGCACACCGATGTCGCCGGCTCGGCCCATGATTTTCGCCAGCATCAGGCCCGTGGCGTTCATCAGGCACACCAGCAGAAAACCCAGCGAAACCATGATCAGAATATTCACTTCGCTCGGAATGATGGCATTGTAGGCAAGCCACTGAGGTACATCACGCAATTGAGTGTGCGCGGGCCAGGTGAATCGGCCCGTGGTGCGCTGCTCTGAGGCGTAGTTGTTCAAGAACGCGCGATACTGGTCCGCGTCGGCTTTCGTCGGTAGCTCCACCCAAAACTGAATCCAGGTGCACTCGGATTGAAGTTTCCCCTCCCAACTCTGTTCGGGCGGCTTGGGGCACGCCATGCTGCCGTCCATGATCAGGTGCTTCTCGATGGCAGTTGAAAATGGAATGAACAGTGCGTCGCTCTCGCCGAAGGGAAGCACATGAAGATCATAGAAATGCGGAATGGGTTTCCAGGGCTTCAACACACCCACCACTCGATAGGCTTGCTTGTCGAGATTGATGCTTTTTCCGATGCTATTTTCGCCGCGAAAGACGCGATTATTAATGTCGCTGGACAACACAACGACCGCAGCACGGTCAGCATCCTCTTGGGCCGACCAGGCGCTTCCGTACTGAAACGGTACATCGAACATGCCGAAGAACTCGGAAAAAGCTGCACGCGTGAACTCGTATGTGGATTTTTGCGCCGTGTCCGTCGGTCGCAATGCGAGATCGGTCAGGTAGAGGGCGCTTTGACGTTTTGCGGCGTGCGCCTGCATCAGTGCCATGGCATCTAGATAGGTCAGCTGGCTGGTAAAGCCATCATCACCAGGACTCGTTTCCGTGGGTGCCGAGTTTTGGATCTGGGGTGCGAACAGTTGATGCGACTTGGCTGGAATGGGATCGGCAGACATTGCGCGAAACACTGTCAGGGTGGTCATACAAGCGCTGATCCCCAACGCTATCGCGGCGATCATCAAGCCGGTGAGCACTGGGTTCCGCTTGAGGCTGCGAAGCGACAGATCCAGGTAGTAGCTGAACATGAGAGCCTTTTAGTCCCTGGCCTTACGGACCATCAGCTTAGTAACACCCCCAGTAAAAAAAACGCCGCGGGGCTGCCGCGGCGTTCAAAGTTGCTAAATCCGATACCGATTACTTGGAGACGGACTTCTTGAACATGCGATCGATCTTCTCGTTGATCGCTTCGATGGCAGTCGAATTCGCTTGTGCGGTCGACAAAGCCTGATTCGCCGTGCTCTGCGCGCCCGAGGCGGCAGATTGAGCGCTGTTCGCCGCAGCATGTGCGGCAGCCGCATCGCTCGAGGCCCGCGCCGTATCGCCCTGCAGCTTGCTGACCTGTGACTTCAGGTCATCGATCTGCGCCTGGATCGGCTTGAGGTCGGTGCACCCCGCGAATGCGATGACGCAAGCCGCGGCGAGAGAGACCTTTAGTGTTGATGTCAGATTCATAAAAATATTCCCCTACGGTTAATTCATTTGTGTCGGAAGACTCCGATGTGTTGCCACAGCCGGTACAGGCCCGCCATCGGACCCCGCCCGCGTCGCAGCACAGTCCTACATAAAGCCAAATTCGCGCCGCGATTGCAACTGAAAATAGCGATTTGTCGGTATAACAAGACGCTTTTCTGCGTAGTTCATTTCTGACAGGCGAGCACAACATTAAAAATGCGCCATGTAATGAAAATTTTACAGCGCTCGCGTGTGGATGATGGAGCAACGGCCGCCATGCGCGAACGGCACCGGTGCCGTGCGACAATCAATCGGTCCGCACCAATGTTTGTTGACCGAAGAAACGCGCTGATGCAGTCCATGGCGTGTCATGGAATTTGCGCTGGCCTCTTAAGTGGAATTTGTTGCGCTTGGCTTGGGACAGTCGATGCGCATTTTCGGAGCCGGGGAGCAATGAGCCGGGGAGCAATGGGCCGGGGAGACTTGTTGCGACAAGTGGGCTGCGAGGGCGGACACCGGCCGCTTGTACGGCGGCGATTCTTTGGCGTTTGCAGTCATGACTTGCCAGCGCTCGCAGACTGTATATAATAACAGTCACTGTCTACATATACAGGTGATGCATGTCGGACCTTACGCCCCGTCAAACTCAGATCCTTAGACTGATTCAAAACGCCATTTCCGAAAGCGGCATGCCGCCGACCCGTGCGGAAATAGCGCGTACGCTGGGTTTCAAATCACCGAATGCTGCCGAAGAACACTTGCGCGCCCTGCAGCGCAAAGGCGTGATCGATCTCATTCCGGGAGCTTCTCGCGGCATTCAACTCAAAGACATTCTGCGTGAACAATTGGGTCTGCCGCTCATCGGCCGCGTCGCTGCCGGCCGTCCGATCTTGGCTGAAGAGCATATCGAAAAGCGCTATCAAATCGACCCGCAATTATTCCAGCCGCAGCCGCATTATCTGTTGAAAGTGCAGGGCATGAGTATGAAAAATGCCGGCATCTTGGACGGTGATTTGGTGGCCGTGCATCGCACCCCTGAGGTGCGCAATCGTCAAATCGTGGTCGCGCGTTTGGAAAACGAGGTCACGGTCAAGCGTTATCGCCAAGAAGGAACAATCGTCTGGCTGATGCCTGAAAACGCCGACTTCGAACCCATTCGCGTCGATCTCAAAGAACAACCCATGATTATCGAAGGGGTGGTGGTCGGTGT
>Ga0210392_10001075_pt1 | contig 14818 bp, 11 predicted proteins | sample IncBWC30OmetaG_FD_161057 | JGI IMG/M metagenome (GOLD analysis project Ga0210392, IMG submission 161057) | Forest soil microbial communities from Barre Woods Harvard Forest LTER site, Petersham, Massachusetts, United States - Inc-BW-C-30-O ...
GCGCGACGCGGGTTTTGATCGAGGTGACCGATACGGGTGTCGGCATGGATGAGGATACCCGCCGGCGTTGCCTGGAGCCGTTTTACACCACCAAGGGGGAGCGCGGCACCGGCCTTGGGCTGGCGATGGTATACGGCATGGTCCAGCGGCACAGCGCCGAACTCGAGATCGACAGCGTGCCCGGTCAGGGCACCACGGTGCGCTTGAATTTCCCTGCCTTTACCTCATCCGTGGTGTCGGCACCCAAAACGAAGCAAGCGGCCGTGGTGAAACGGCGGCTGCGCATCCTCTTGATCGACGATGACCCTCTGTTGATCAAGTCGCTGCAAGACACGTTGCAGGAGGACGGCCATCTCATCACGGCGACTCATGGTGGTCGCGAGGGCATCGAAGCCTTCACTGCCGCCGCGAAGCGCGGCGAGTCCTTCGACATTGTCGTCACCGATTTGGGCATGCCGCATGTGGATGGCCGCAAGGTCGCCTCTTCGATCAAGGGCGCCTCACCGACGACGCCGGTGGTGTTGCTCACCGGTTGGGGGCAGCGGCTCATCGCGACCAACGATGCGCCCGCGCATGTGGACAAGGTGCTCGCCAAGCCTCCGCGCCTGCATGAATTGCGCGCGGCTTTCGCGGAGCTGGTCGCATGACGGCCGCCCCCCGACTGCTGATCGTGGATGACGAGGCCGCGCAATTGCGCGCGCTGTGCGACACGCTCGAGCTCGAAGGCTACATCACGCATGGCTTTGGCTCGGGACAACAGGCCCTGGCAACTCTGCGTCCGGGTGAAGTCGATCTGCTGCTGACCGACCTGATGATGCCGGAAATGGACGGCATTGCGTTGATCGATGCGGCGAAGAAAATCGATCCCTCGCTCGAGGCTTTGGTGATGACCGGCCATGGCACCATTGATACGGCGGTGCGGGCCATGCAAGGGGGCGCGCTCGATTACATTCTCAAGCCCTTCAAGCTCAATGTCATTCTGCCCGTCATTTCGCGCGCACTGGATCTACAGCGGTTGCGGCGCGAAAACGCGGAGCTGCACGCCCGCGAGAAGCAGCAATCGGCGGAATTGGCCGCCGCCTATCATGACCTTGAAGCCTTTTCGTATTCGATTTCGCATGATCTTCGAGCGCCGCTGCGCTCCATGGACGGATTCGCCGGCATTCTCGAAAGCGACTTCGCCGAGCAACTCGGCGAGGAGGGCCGCAGGATCATCGGCGTCATTCGAGCGGGCAGCCAGAAGATGGACGAACTCATCGTCAGTCTGCTGGAATTCTCCCGCGCCGGGCGGTCCGCGCTGCAGATTGACCGCGTCGATATGACCTTGCTCGCCGAGGCCGCCATGAAGGAAGTGAGCTCGCTGTACACAGGGCCTGAACCGCAAATCGAGATTGCTGACCTGCCCCCCGTCGATGCGGACCCGGTCGTCATCCGGCAAGTCTGGTGCAACTTGATCGGGAATGCGCTCAAGTACAGCGCTAAACGCGCCCAGCCGAAAATTCGCGTAAGCGGCCGCGTCGAACATGGCGAGGCCGTCTATCAGGTGGAAGACAACGGCGCGGGTTTCGATATGCGCTACGCGGACAAGCTCTTCGGCGTGTTTCAGCGCCTGCACCGAAGCGAGGACTTTGCGGGGACCGGCGTGGGATTGGCGATTGTGCAACGCATCATCGTCCGACATGGCGGCCGCATTTGGGCTAAGGGTTCCCCCGATGCCGGAGCCTGTTTCCAGTTTGCACTTCCGATCAGGTCGGCCTCATGATCCCAACGAGTTGGCCGATGAACTTGCGATGAAGACTCAATTGAATCTGGTTGTCGTGGAAGACAGCGTGGCGGATGCCGAGCTGTTGGCGCGGCATTTGGCAAAATCCGGACTCAACTGCGTCATCAACCGGGTGCAAACGGAACCTGAGTACCTCGATGCGCTGCATCGGGTCAAACCCGATCTGATTCTTTCGGATTTCTCCCTGCCCAATTTCAGCGGCCTGCGGGCCCTCGATCTTGCCGTGATTCACGCTCCCGACACGCCTTTCATCTACGTGTCGGGAACCATCGGCGAAGAGAGAGCGATCGACGCGCTGCGCCGGGGAGCGACCGACTATGTGCTCAAGAGCAATCTGTCGCGGCTTTCATCCGCCATTGAGCGGGCACTGCGCGAAGCGGACCTCAAGGCCGAACGGCGCCATTCCGAGCAGGTGCGCACCGAACAAGAAGAGCGCTTGCGCCGCCTGACCCGAACCTACCGCATGCTGAGCAGCACCAGTTCGGCGATTCTGCGATTGCAAAATCGCGCGGAGTTGCTCGACGAGGTTTGCCGCATCGCCGTTCAGCAGGGAGGCTACCAGCGCAGCGCCATCAGCCTCATCGATTCCGGCACGAAGGTTTTGAAGCAGCTTGCGTGCGCGGGCCTGGACTCGCAGCCGCATGAGGGGACCGACTACGTCATGGATCCCTTCGGGCCGCAATCGGACCTCATGGAAGGCGTGATGCGCACCGGCTTGCCGGTGATCCACAACGATTTGCAGCGCGAGACGCGCAACTCGCAACTTCGCGAAAGTGCCATCCTGCTCGGCTACCGGGCAGTAGCAGCCCTGCCTCTGAAAATCGACAGTGCCACAATCGGCGTCATCAGGTTCTTCAGCACGGAGCCGGGGGTGTTCGATGCGGCGGAAGTCGGCGTGCTGCTCGAACTGACCGCCAATATCAGCTTCGCGCTCCAATATCTCGAGAAAGACGAAGCGGTTCATTTTCTATCTTACTTCGACAGCCTGACAGGACTCGCCAAGCGGCCCCTGTTCTGCCAGCGGCTCGCGCAAACCTTGAGCCGCGATGCAAACGAAGACTCCGGCCGCACCGTATTGGTGTTTGACGTACAGAAACTGGGCGCAATCAACGATTCGTTCGGACGCTACGTGGGCGATAGTCTGATCGAAAAAATCGCCGCGCGCGTGAAGCAGGCGTATACCGATTCCGAATGCGTCGGCTATTTCGGCGGCGGAACCTTTGTCATCAGTCTGCCCAATAGCGGCAATGCGTCGGATACCGGACTCATGACGCAGAGCGCGGCCGCGCCTCTGTTCGCCGAGCCCTTCTTCATCGACGGACAGGAATTGCGGCCCACCATCCGTTCGGGAATCGCCTTCTTTCCATATGATGCAAAAACCGCCGATGCCCTGGTGCAAAACGCAGAAGCCGCGCTGAAGGCTGCGCGTGAGGACAATGAAAAGTACATGATGTACGGACTGGTCACGCAGCGCCCGACGTCGAGAAGCCTGGCCCTTGAAGCGCGGCTGACCCGGGCGCTGGATCGAGAAGAGTTCCTGCTTCACTATCAGCCCAAGGTCGATATCAAGAGCGGCAAGATTCAAGGGCTCGAGGCCCTGCTTCGCTGGCAAGACTCCGAGGACGGCATCATTCAACCGTCGGTATTCATTCCGCTGCTCGAGCAATCCGGCGCCATCGTCGACGTCGGCGAATGGATCTTTCTGCAAGCCTCACGTGACATCCGCAAGTGGAACGACGCCGGCCTGAACGTACGCGTCGCGGTCAATGTCTCGCCGCTGCAGTTGCGGCGCCGTGACTTTGTGGACCGGGTACTGGCCGGCATCGCGCCTGCGGGCTCCTCAGGCGTCGGACTGGACATTGAGATCACCGAGAGCATGTTGATGCAAGATTTGGAGCTGTCGATCCGCAAGCTCTCCCAGCTTCGAGAGGCCGGACTCGGCGTCGCGATCGATGATTTCGGCACGGGATATTCCTCGCTGCGCCTCTTGGCAAAGCTGCCGGTCGATACGCTCAAAATCGACAAGTCATTCGTGCAAAGCATCGCGGATACGCCCAATGTCGCGACCCTGGTCGCCACCGTCGTGACCCTCGCACGGGCATTCAACATGAAAACCGTCGCGGAGGGTGTGGAAACCGCCGAGCAACTACAAAAATTGCGGCAGATGAGATGCGACCAGGCACAGGGTTACCTGTTCAGCCGGCCGGTACCCGCTTCGGACGTGCCGTCCGTCATTTCTCGTTTGGAGAGTGCACAGTCCTCAACTGTTCACGCATTTCCCAACCCCGCCGACTCTACCCGGTAGACTTCCATTCCTGAAGATTGACGCTAAAATTATGTAGCGATTGAGTGGGTTGGGATATGCATTTTCGACTGAAAGCCTTTTCGTTGCACTTGCTCTCCAGTGCGATGGTATTGACCCTGATACTCGGTTGTCTCTATTTCGGTTGGTATCGATGGCCAGGCTGGTACCTGACCGATGTGACCCGGGTGGTTCTCGTGATGGTGTGCGTCGACGTCGTGCTCGGGCCCACGCTGACGCTCATCATCGCCAACCAGAAAAAATCCCGGCGTGAACTTGCCCGCGACATCGGCATCATCGTTGCCGTACAACTCTGCGCGCTTGGCTACGGGTCGGTATCGCTCTGGAACGGCCGGCCTCTGTATTACGCCTTCTCCGAAAGCGTACTGCAAATGGTGCAGGCCTACGACATCGACGCCAAGGAAGCCCAACTCGGTCGCGAGCAGAATCCCACCTTGGCGCCGCATTGGTATAGCCTGCCGCGCTGGGTATGGGCGCCGTTGCCTCAAGACCCGGACGAGCGGGGAAAAATTGTTTCCGCAGCTGTTTCCGGGGGTGACGACGTTATTTCGATGCCGAGATACTTCAAGCCCTGGGCGGCGGGAGTGCCTTCGCTGCGGAGCCAGCTCAAGAAAGTGGACGACGTTGCGTATTTTGCCAAGAGCGAGAAAAAGAGGCTCAAGGACAAGATGAAAGCGGCGGGCATGGCCGATGATCGTTTGAATACCATGCCGCTGACGGGCAGGGGACATCCGCTTCTAGCCGTGATTGATCCCGCGAGCTTGAAAATAACTGCGGTATTCAATGCCAAGTAGTGGCCGTCATAAGGGCAGTCGTTCTCAGGCCGAGTTAGTTTGGCCGACCAGGGGTGATCAATCTGGGCGTTGGTCGGTCGATATCCGAGATGCGTATACGTCAGATTGCGATTCGGCTTGCGCGCAGCATTACGCTACTGACGCGCAAGGAGTTCAAAATATCGCCGGGAATGTGCTGTGCCGCATTGCCTATCATGTTCGGACAATACTACGTGGCACAGATCAAACGAACCGTAGATCTCGTGCAGCAAGGCGGCCAGCTTGAGAAGCTCGTTGGGCTCCAAGCGTTCCAAGCGCGTCACATCCGGCACGTAAACCGCGTCGCTCCACAATTGTTGGCTCAGGGGCATGTTTGGGTCGTCGTTCACCATCAACGGTCTGTAGGTGCGACCGGCCAAGCCGAGAAACCGGTGGAACATAAAACCGTGGCCACGCAACAACCGATCAACGTCGGCAAAGAGGGGCTGTTCCTCGTAAAGTGGAACGAACTCTACCTCGGACTGGACGATTAGACACCGCTCGAGAGTCCTGGTGGCATGCGCGAGTATTTCCGCCTCGCTTCCCTGGGTATCGAGTTTGAGCATGTCGCATCCGTGCTCGCGGATCTCCGCGACGTCGTCGAGACGAACGGTGTCAACGTCCGGGGTCGCGACCACCTGCATGAGCTCGGACAGATTGTTGAAAAGCTTCGCGAAGCTCAAGTTGGGCCGTAGCAGCGACGAGGTCATCCCCGTGTTTGTCACGTAGAACTTACGCCGCTCACCATTCCCGACTGCGTAGGGCAGGTACCGCCGGCCCTGCCGGCCGAGAGCGTTCAACTTATCGCACTCCGCGGGCAGTGGTTCGAAACCGATTACGCGGAGTCGACCAAGCTCGCTCAACCGGGCCAGTGGGTCAATTTGGCCCCCCAGCAACATCGCACCGATATCCACCGCCGTCATTGACGGCTGCATAACGATCTCTTCAAAGAAGAACATTGCTTTGGTCCGTTTCGTGGTCGATATACAGGTCGACGTTGGCCCGCTTGGCGACTGTGGACGGCGTTCTTAGTGCCTGCCGCAGCATCGACCCACGCAAAATTATGGCGCGCCCGGAGAGATTCGAACTCCCGACCTCCTGGTTCGTAGCCAGGCGCTCTATCCAACTGAGCTACGGGCGCAAGGGGCGCGAATATTATCACAACGACTGGGGATCACCATTCCCGCAACTCGCAACCCCGAGGGGGCCGACTTGAGCCAACCATCGCGCAAAATCAAATACATGCGGGAATTCGCAATAGCCGCCCTGACGGGCGTTATCCCGGCTTCGTAGCTGTCACGCGTAACTGATCCAGGCCACCGAAATTTTAAGTTACCGCTGGCGGAGAGGGAGGGATTCGAACCCTCGAAGGGCTTTTGACCCTTACGCCCTTAGCAGGGGCGCGCCTTCGACCACTCGGCCACCTCTCCGGATCAAGCCTACGAGGCTATTCGCGGAGCGCGGGATGATACCTGCCCGAAGCAGTCCAGGTAAAGCTAAGAGGATCTATACGGCTTTTTCAGGCGTCGTCGACGATCTTGGCAGCTGTGCCCACGTTGCCGTCATGATCTTGTTCGCGCTTGATACGCTCGTAGATCTCTTCGCGGTGCACGGCGACATCTTTCGGTGCGTTCACACCGATTCGGACTTGATTGCCCTTCACGCCCAGCACGGTTACCGTAACTTCGTTGCCGATCATTACGGTCTCGCCGACTCGCCTAGTCAATATCAACATAATCCAGCTCCTTGCTAACCTGGCACGCGCAGCGGCAAAAATTACCGTGCTGCACACCGCTTCGCGCCAAGCGTTCGGTCGTAAGTCGAACGGTGGTTGCTATTCCCACAACAATTCTTCAGTCGATGGACAAGAATACAAGAATACTAAACCCAATTGTTACAACTTCTGTAAGAATAAAACAATCGTTCAATTAGAGAGCCGGCCGCGCACCAGCGATTCGACACCCGCCAGCGCGGCACCCAGATTTTCGGGCTGTGTGCCCCCCGCTTGAGCGAAATCCGCTCGACCGCCGCCGCGGCCTCCGACTTTCGCCGCGACAAGACCCGCAATCTCTCCTGCCTTGATGCGCGCAACCAGGTCCTCTGATACTCCCGCCACCAACAGAACCTTGCCCTCCTGGACGCTCGCCAGGACGATGACCGAGGAACCGAGCTTGCTCTTGAGCCGGTCCATCGCGTCCCGCAACGACCTTACGTCGGCCCCGTCAATCTGCGCCGCCAAGACCTTGATGCCGCCGACATCCTTGGCAGTCGCCGATATATCGCCGCCATACCCGCTCGCAAGTTTTGATTTGAGCTGCTGAACCTCCTTTTCCAGCCTGCGGGCGCGCTCGACCAGCTCGCGGACCTTCTCATCGACGTCCTCTCGGCTGCCCCGAAGCATTGCAGCAACATCGCGCAGTACCTGATCGGTGTGCACGACCCACTCATAGGCCCCACGGCCGGTCAGGGCTTCCACTCGGCGAATTCCGGCGGCGACGCCCGATTCACCCGTGATCTTGAACAGACCAATGTCGCCAGCACGTTGGACGTGCGTTCCGCCGCAGAGTTCCATGGAAAAATCACCGATCGAGAGAACCCGTACGTCGCTCTCATATTTCTCGCCAAACAATGACATGGCGCCAGCGGCCTTGGCTTGGTCCAATGCCATGACACGGGTTTCCACCGGGGCATTCTCGCGAATTTTGGAATTGACCATGCCTTCGACTTGGCGCAATTCGTCCGGCGACAACGCCTGGGTGTGCGAAAAGTCGAAGCGCAATCGGTCGGGGGCGACCAGCGACCCTTTTTGCTCCACATGCGTGCCAAGAACTTTTCGAAGTGCGGCATGCAGCAGATGCGTGGCGGAGTGATTGAGTGCAATCGCCTTGCGACGCTCTTCATCGACCTGCGCGTCCACCGCATCGCCGATGTGCAGCTCGCCGCTCTCGAGCTCGCCAACATGGGCAAACGATGAGCCAATTTTTTGGGTGTCGCGCACGATAAAGCGCGCACTGGCCCCTGTTAAGACGCCCGTGTCGCCGACCTGTCCGCCGCTTTCCGCATAGAACGGCGTATGGTCGAGGACGACCTGGCCTTCCTGGCCTGGCCGCAGCACATCGACCAGGGCGCCATCGAATATGAGCGAGGTGACGCGCGCCGAATCCGCCACGCGATCATATCCGGAAAAATCCGTCCTGCCTGACAGCTTGATCGAATCACGCAGTTCCGCGCCGAACTTACTCGCTGCTCGCGCTCTGCCGCGCTGCGCCTCCATGGCGACATCGAAGCCGGCCTGATCGATGGTGAGGCCTCGCTCACGCGCGATATCGGCGGTCAAATCCGCGGGAAAGCCATAGGTATCGTAAAGCTTGAAAACCGTGTCGCCGGGAATCACCGATGATTTTAGCTTGGCCGTTACCGCATCCAGCAATGCCATGCCGGTCGTCAGCGTCTCGGCAAATCGGACTTCCTCCTGCGCGAGCACCTCGGAGGCACGAGCTTCGCCGCGCTCCAGTTCTGCGTAATAGGACCCCATTTCCCGCACGAGCGGCGATACCAGCTTGTGGAAAAATGGCTGGGTCTGGCCGAGCTTATAACCATGACGAATGGCGCGCCGGATGATGCGCCGCAATACATAGCCGCGGCCCTCATTCGAGGGCACGACGCCATCGATGATGAGAAACGCGCAAGCCCGGATATGGTCTGCGATGACCCGCAGACTCGGCTTTTGCAAATCCTGAGTTCCCGTCACATCCGCGGCGGCACGAATCAATGACTTGAACAGGTCTATATCGTAGTTGCTGTGGACCCCCTGCATCACGGCTGCAACGCGCTCGAGACCTAAGCCGGTGTCGACCGAGGGTTTGGGCAGGGGCACGAGCACGCCATCCGAAGTACGGTCGTACTGCATGAACACGAGATTCCAGATCTCGACGTAGCGATCGCCGTCCTCTTCCGGCGTCCCCGGCGGTCCGCCGGCAATCTCGGGGCCGTGATCGTAGAATATCTCTGAGCATGGACCGCAGGGCCCGGTATCGCCCATCGCCCAAAAATTGGACTTCTCACCCATTCGCGTGCAGCGCGTCGGATCGATTCCGATTTCTTCGACCCATATCCGCTCAGCCTCATCGTCTTCCGTGTATACCGTCACCCACAGGCGGTCCTTCGGAATTTCCAGCGTTCCGGTGATGTAGTTCCAGGCGAAGTGAATTCCTTCGCGCTTGAAATAATCGCCAAAGCTGAAGTTGCCCAGCATTTCAAAAAAGGTGTGGTGGCGCGCCGTGTAACCGACATTCTCCAAGTCATTGTGCTTGCCGCCGGCGCGCACGCAGCGCTGCGCCGTGGCCGCGCGGGAATAATCGCGCACTTCCTTGCCCAGAAATAAATCCTTGAATTGGACCATCCCGGCATTGGTAAACAACAAGGTTGGGTCGTTGTGCGGCACGAGCGAACTCGACGGCAGCACCGCGTGGCCGTTCTTGCGGAAAAATTCCAGGAAGCTGGCCCGGATTTCCGAGGTCGTCATCGATTTCAGTTTTGCGTCGCGTTTCATTTCTCTTCAATATCTGAATCAAGTTCAACGTCAAAGCCTAAAGCCATTCGTATCTGGGCGCTCGTGAAACCTCGGTAACCCAAAAATCGCGCCTGTCGCTGCCGGTCAGCGTAGGTCGTTGCCGCCTTCGCGCCAAATTTCTTCAGGCGCGCCTTCTTCAGCAGCACGAGCCAATCAGGGTAGGCGTCGAGGTACTCCTCAACCAGCGGTCCCTGCAAACCGTGTCGACGCAGATCGACACGGATACGAACCGGCCCTTGACCCCTCGCAGCGTGATAAGCCACGAAGTTCTCCAGGTAGCGCCGATCATCGAGTAATTTTTCGTCGCGCAGCACCTCGAGCAAGGGCAGCACGACAGATGCATCGTAACCGTTCTCGAGCAGTTTAAGGCGTAAATCCGCGGAGGAATAGTCGCGCCGAGCCAGCGCGTCGAGCGCCGCCACCCGGGCCCCGCGGGCGTCTAGGGGCTCGACTGGCCGGCCGACCAGGGCATTACGCCTCTTTGACGTCGCCGCCCCGATTCATGGTCGCCTTTTCCGGAATCAGCTTGGTGCGAACCTGCGCCTCGATATCCTTGGCGATCTCGGGGTGCTGCTGCAAAAATACGCGCGCATTGTCCTTGCCTTGACCAATCCGCTCGCCCTTGTAGCTATACCAGGAACCGGATTTTTCCACCATATTATGTAGGACACCCAATTCGATGAGTTCGCCCTCCTTCGAAATTCCGGTGCCGTACATGATTTCAAATTCGGTCTCCCGGAATGGAGGCGCGACCTTGTTCTTGACCACTTTGACGCGCGTCATGGAACCCACGACTTCCTCGCCGTTCTTGATGGCGCCGATGCGCCGAATATCCATGCGCACCGACGAATAAAACTTCAGCGCGTTGCCGCCCGTCGTGGTCTCAGGGTTGCCGAACATGACGCCGATCTTCATGCGGATCTGATTGATGAAAATCACGATGGTGTTGGACCGCTTGATATTGCCGGTGAGCTTACGCAGCGCCTGCGACATGAGCCGCGCCTGCAACCCCATATGCTGATCGCCCATCTCGCCCTCGATTTCGGCTTTCGGCGTGAGCGCCGCAACGGAGTCGACGACAACCACGTCGACGGCGCCGGATCGCACCAGCATGTCGGTGATTTCCAAGGCCTGCTCGCCGGTATCAGGCTGCGACACCAATAGGTCATTGACCTTGACGCCGAGCTTTTCCGCATACACCGGATCGAGCGCGTGCTCCGCGTCCACGAATGCCGCCGTCCCGCCGTTGGCCTGCGCCGAGGCGATGATGGCCAGAGTGAGCGTGGTCTTGCCCGAGGATTCCGGACCAAATATTTCGATGACTCGCCCGCGCGGAATGCCGCCCACGCCGAGTGCGATATCCAGCCCCAGCGAGCCGGTGGGGATCGAGTCCACCTCATACGTGGCGCCTGCGTCACCCAAGCGCATGACGGAGCCTTTACCAAATTGCTTCTCGATCTGACTCAACGCGGCCGCGAGAGCTTTTTTGCGATTCTCTTCCATGGACAGTCCTCAACGATGTGTGCCGCTATTATTTCATATTCAGCGCGCGACGCTCGTCTGATATGCAATGAATTCGCAGAGATTTCTCACGGATTTTCTATTTCATCCAGTAGTGGCCAGGTGTCGAGCACTGTATACGCGGACTCCACGCCACCGGTGTCGGAGCGAATCAAGCTAAAGTTGGTCGCGCGCCAATCAATCGGCGACATTGCTTGCAGCACAGGGGGTTGCGCCACCTTCCTCGCGAGCGTTACATGCGCACGCAGGCGCTCCCTCGGCAAGCCAATCGCATCGTTCAGCTGTATCCAGAAATCATGGAATGCCGGCGGCGCGACTTGGGCCGCGGCCACCATAACTTGCGACTTTCGCCAATACTCGAGCGAGTCGCAGGTGAAGGCGAAGCGCGGTGCTCGCAATGATCGGCCGATCTGTTGCAGCACCGCGAGCCGGGGAGCAGCGATCTCGCCGACGAACGCCAGTGTCACATGATAGTTTTTCGGGTCCACCCGGCGGCTGCCCCTCTCGAGGTTCAGCCGGAGGGCTAGGCGAAAGAGTTGTTGCGTAATGTCATCGTCCGGCCATAGCGCAAAAAATAATCTCATGGCGACCTTGGGTCCGGCGGGCTCAGCGCTTGAGCAACCCCAGCAAGGCCGCCTGAACGGTCTTGCGTCGCACCGCCTCGCGATCGCCCCGAAAATGTCTTAATGCCGCGGCGACGCGAATCGCGCCATTGCGGCGGGTGGCCCAGGCCAACCAAACAGTTCCTACGGGCTTTCCTGGGACGGCACCGCCGGGACCGGCGATACCGGTCACCGCTACCGCCACCTGCGCCTTGCTGCGCCGAAGCGCGCCGGCCGCCATCGCTCGCACGGTCGCTTCGCTCACCGCACCCTGCTTCTGCAAAACGCCGCTTGGCACTCCCAATCGCCGAACTTTGGACTCGTTGCTGTAAGTGACAAATCCTTCGACGAACCAATCCGAGCTGCCGGCAATATCCGTCAGCGCCTTGGCAATCCACCCACCGGTGCAAGACTCCGCGGTTGCCGCGCGGCGGTGCCCTTTGAGCAAGTGCCGCCCCACTCGCTCGGCAAGATGTTTCAATTTCCCGTCACGGTCGGTCACGGCAGAGAGTCTACTGGAATAGAATTCCGTAATGATTCAAAACCCCACCCACGGTCCACAGAATACGCCCGACCACACCCCCATGATGCAGCAGTATCTGCGCATCAAGGCGCAGCACCCGGACGTGCTGCTGTTCTACCGCATGGGTGATTTCTACGAGATGTTCTACGACGATGCGCGCCGCGCCGCGGAACTCTTGGACATCGCATTGACCCAACGCGGCGCATCGGCCGGCGCGCCGATTCCCATGGCCGGCGTGCCGGTCGTGACGCTGGACGGCTATCTGGCCAAATTGGTCCGCAAGGGCCAATCGGTGGCGATTTGCGAGCAGCGCGGCGATCCCGGAAGGGGCAAGGGCCCGATGGATCGGGAGGTGGTGCGCATTGTCACGCCCGGCACCGTGACCGATGAGGCGCTGTTGGAGGAGCGCCGCGACACCGTCTTGGCGAGCGTTTGCGGCCAGGGGGGCCGGTACGGGCTCGCCTGGCTCGATTTGTCGGCGGGGCGCTTCAGCGTCATGGAACTCGGCAGCCTGGCCGCGCTCGAGGCCGAAGTCGAGCGCCTGCGTCCCGCGGAGATTTTGACCCCGGATGGCGGGGAGCCGGAGTTAGTTCGCGCCTCGGCAGAGGCGTGGCCCTGGCGTACTCGGGCGCCGTGGCATTTCGAACTCGACTCCGCCACGCGGGCTCTGACCGAACAATTTCGCACCAAAGACCTGGCCGGTTACGGCTGCGCGGACAAACCACTGGCCATTGCTGCGGCCGGGGCCCTACTAGCCTATGTGCGTGAGACCCAGAAATCCGCGCTGCCGCATCTGCTGTCGATCACGACGGAGGAGCGCGACGCCGCACTCATCATGGATCCTGCCACGCGCCGCAATCTCGAACTCGACGAGAGCCTCGCAGGCTCGGCCGAGCTGACGCTCGCGGGTGTTTTTGACCGCACGACCACGGCGATGGGGGGCCGCCTGCTGCGTCGTTGGCTGCATCGTCCGCTTCGAGATCGCGATATCTTGCGCGCCCGCTATCACGCGGTCGCGACTCTGATCGATCAGAATCAACACGCAGCCATCGCTGAAGGATTGGCGGCAATCGGCGATCTGGAAAGGATACTGGCGAGAATCGCTTTGCGCTCCGCACGGCCACGCGATCTGGTGCAGTTGCGCGCGGCACTCGGGGCATTGCCGGCACTGCGGCGCATCGTCGCCGACGCATCGTCGCCTTTGCTGCAGCAACTCGCCGCGGACATCAGCGATCATCAAGCCGAGCACGGCTTGCTGCAGCGGGCGGTCCACGAGGCTCCGCCCCACTACCTTCGTGAGGGGGGAGTGATCGCGACGGGGTTCGATGCGGAATTGGATGAACTGCGCGCACTCGGCGCCAACACCGAGGCCTTCCTGATCGACCTCGAACAGCGAGAGCGCGAACGCAGCGGTCTTTCCAGTTTGAAACTGGGCTTCAACCGGGTTCAGGGCTTCTTCATCGAGGTGAACCGCAGTCAAGCCGACCAGGTCCCGGCGGAGTACCTGCGCCGCCAAACCGTTCGGTCGGCTGAGCGATTCATCACGCCGGAACTGAAATCCTTCGAGGAGAAGGTCTTGGGTGCCCGCGAGCGCGCGCAGGCGCGAGAGCGGTTCCTCTACGAGGCATTGCTCGAGCAGCTGTCGGCAGGTTTGGCCGCGCTGCAGGGGAGCGCCGCAGCCATCGCCGAAATCGACGTCCTGAGTTGTTTCGCCGAACGTGCGACGACGCTGCAGTGCGCGCAGCCGGAGTTGATCGAGGAACCTATGTTGCGCATCGATGGCGGTCGCCATCCGGTGGTGGAACGCGCCGGACGCGAACCCTTCATACCCAATGATGTGCGCTTCGATGATTCGCGCCGCATGCTCATCATCACGGGCCCGAACATGGGTGGAAAAAGCACGTTCATGCGCCAGACGGCGCTGATCGTGATTCTCGCGCACATCGGCTGCTTCGTGCCGGCCCGGCGCGCGATCATCGGACCGTTGGATCGCATCTTCACGCGCATCGGCGCCTCCGATGACCTGGCGGGCGGGCGCTCCACGTTCATGCTCGAAATGACCGAAACCGCGAACATATTGAACAATGCCACCGAGAAGAGCCTCGTGCTGATGGACGAGGTCGGCCGCGGCACCAGCACCTTCGACGGGCTGTCGCTGGCCTGGGCTTGTGCGGCGTTCATCGCCACCAAAATCCGTGCCTTTACCCTGTTTGCCACACATTATTTCGAACTCACCAGCCTCGCGGGCGAGGCGCCGGGTGTGGTGAATGTCCACGTCGAGGCGGTTGAGCATGGCGACCGGCTGGTATTCCTGCACAGCGTCAAGGAGGGCCCTGCCAATCAAAGCTATGGGCTGCAAGTCGCGGCGCTCGCCGGCATCCCTAAATCGGTGACCACGCAGGCGCGCCGTTATTTGACCGAGTTGGAACGCGAGCGCGACGCGCTGCGCAGTTACAACTCACCCCAAGGGGAATTGCCGCTATTTGCCTCGGCACCGCCCCCGAGCCGGGAATCGGCTGCGCTATCGGCGCTGCGCGCGGTGGATCCGAATGCGTTGAGCCCGAAGGACGCGCTCGATCTGCTGTTTCATCTCAAGAATCTGGATCGCGACGATCGCTTTAGTCAGTAAACTTTCCCGAGCGCAGGAAGGCGGCGGTCTGATGCGCAACCGACTTGGAGAA
>Ga0210392_10001077_pt1 | contig 14793 bp, 8 predicted proteins | sample IncBWC30OmetaG_FD_161057 | JGI IMG/M metagenome (GOLD analysis project Ga0210392, IMG submission 161057) | Forest soil microbial communities from Barre Woods Harvard Forest LTER site, Petersham, Massachusetts, United States - Inc-BW-C-30-O ...
TCCGTCAATTCATCCAACTGCTTGCGCGAGTAGCTCGCCGCACCAGGCGCAGCGAACGCAAACACACTGCCTTCGATCTGCAGCTTCTGCTTGGCTTCGTCAGGAAAGGCTTCCGTCACCTCGTGAAGTTCCATGCCAAATCGCACGTCCGGCTTGTCACTGCCATACTTGCGGATCGCGTCCTGGTGCAGTATACGGGGGAACGGCGCCTCTGCCTTGATCCCCGCGACCGCGCACGCTCGTACCATCACGTTTTCGATCACGCTGAAAATATCTTCTTGCCGCGGAAACGACATCTCCAGGTCCAACTGCGTGAATTCCGGCTGCCGGTCAGCGCGCAGGTCTTCGTCGCGAAAGCACTTAACGATCTGGAAGTAGCGATCCATCCCGCCAATCATGAGAATCTGCTTGAAAATTTGCGGCGACTGCGGCAGCGCGTAAAACTGCCCGTGATGCACGCGGCTGGGCACCAGGTAGTCGCGCGCACCCTCCGGCGTCGACCGCGTCAGCATCGGCGTTTCCACTTCGATGAACCCCATTTCGTCCATTACTTTGCGGATTTCCAGAATGATCTTGTGGCGCAAGGCCAGGTTGCGGTGCGGCTTCGGCCGACGCAAATCCAGATAGCGGAATCGGAGGCGCGTCTCTTCCGTCGCGTTGATTTCGTCCTCCACGGGAAATGGCGGCGTCTTTGCAGTGTTCAGGATGTGCAGTTTCGAAGCGGCCAACTCCACCTCGCCCGTCGCGATTTCCGGATTTGCCTTGCCGCGTTGCAAGACTTTGCCTTCCACGGCCACAACGAATTCGCTGCGCACCTGCTCCGCCTTCGCATGCGCTTCGGGCTGGGTCTCTTTGTTAAACACCACTTGCACAATTCCCGTGCGGTCGCGCACATCCAGAAACAGCAAATTCCCCAGGTCGCGTCGCCGGTGTACCCAGCCCATGATCGTGGCATCGCGGCCGGCGTCGCCAGCGCGCAGCGCCCCGCAGTAATGTGTTCGTTTCAGACTGCCGAGAAAGTCCAACACGATGATTCATTCCTCACTTTTTCTAACCTGTCGCCCTGAGGGCACCCGATGAGGGTGCACCGAGGGCCTCAACCGCTGCTAAGCCTGGGCGATCTTAGGTTGAGATCCTTCGCTTCGCTCAGGATGACAACGCCTTTGCCTTCTTCAAAAACTCCAACAATTCCGCTTCCGTAAATTTCGCCTGCGTTCCATCTGCGAGCGTCTTCAGAGTCCACTGACCCGACGCGGCTTCGTCTTCGCCCAGAATCAGCGCGTAGCGTGATCCAATCCTGTCCGCCTGGCCCAACGCTTTTCCAAATTTCTGCTCGACCGGTGGCAATTCCACGCGAAAGCCGGCTGCGCGCAACCCCTTCGCCGCATGGATCGCGGTCGCGAGCGTCTTTGCTCCCATCCACGCAATGTAGACGTCGCGGCCCTTCGCTACGTCGCCTTCCCCTGCTTCCAGTAGAGACAGGATCAGGCGGTCTTCGCCAATCGCAAAGCCAATTCCCTTCGTCGGCTGGCCGCCAAGGAGTTCGACCAGTCCATCATACCGCCCGCCGCCACACACCGCATTCTGCGAGCCTAGCCCCTGCGCCGTAATCTCAAAAGTTGTCCGCATGTAATAGTCCAGCCCGCGAACCAGCCGCCAATTTTCTTTGTAGCCCACGCCGCGCAGTCCCAATTGCCGCTTCACTTCGTCGTATTGCTTCGCGCAGTCCGAGCACAAGTGTTCGCTGATCCGAGGCAGCTTCGCGATGATCTCCTGCTCCGCCTCAAGCTTTGAATCCAGCACGCGCAGCGGGTTGGTGTCAATCCGCCGCTGGCTGTCCGGTCCCAGCCTGTCTTTCACCTTGCGCAGTTCCGCGCGCAGCGCCTCGACGTACTTCGGCCGGCACTCGCGGCACCCAATGGAATTAATCTCCAGCTGCACACCTTGTAGTTCCAACCGCGCGAAGAACTCCATCACCATCTCGATCACTTCCGCGTCGGTGGCGGCATCCTTGAAAATATCCTTTGCGCCACCCTGACCGGGCTGAATACTCTCCAATACTTCAGCACCAATCTGGTAGAACTGCCGGTATCGCCCCTTCTGCGGCCGCTCCCGCCGAAACATCGGCCCTATGTAGTACCGCTTCACCGGCTGTGGCAGCGCGTGCATCCCATGCTCGATGTACGCACGACACACTGAAGCCGTCGCTTCGGGGCGCAAACTCACGGAGGTCTCGTCGCGATCCTCAAACGAGTACATCTCCTTCGACACAATGTCCGTCTCGCCACCGACAGCCCGCGCAAACAATTCCGTGGACTCAAAAATCGGCGGGCGAATCTCACCGAATCCGTAGGTACCAAATACTTCGCGCGCGGTCTGTTCCACCCGGTTCCACAACTCCGTCTCCGGCGGGAGCAGATCGCGCGTACCCTTAATTGCCTGGAATTTTCGTTTTTCCGCCATGGGGAGTGCCGGCCAAACGGCTCAGCCTTTGTAATTGCTCCAATCTACGTTCTCGCCCCGCTCCGTCGCTTCGGCGCGATAGATGTCTTTGTATCCGGCATAGCGCGTGGCATACATCCCGATCGTCTCGATATCCTGCTGTGTTAGTTCCCGCTTTACTTTGCCCGGCGAGCCCATTACCAAACTCCCCGGAGGAATTACGGTCCGCTCCGTAATCAACGTGCCCGCCGCGATGATGCTGTTCGTCCCGATCACCGCGCCATTCAAAATGGTGCAGCGCATTCCAATCAAAACATGCGACTCAATGGTGCAGCCATGCAAGGTCACCGAGTGCCCCACAGTAACCTCGTCTTCCAGCACCAGCGGATACTGATCCTTCATCACGTGCAGCACGCAGCCGTCCTGAATATTGGAGCGCTTGCCGATGCGGATGTAGTGCACGTCACCGCGCGCCACGCACATGGGCCAGACGCTCGCGTCCTCGCCGATCACCACGTCACCGATAATCACCGAGGCCCGGTCGATATACGCCGAAGGCGCAATCTGTGGCCACTTGCTGCGATACGCGCGAATATCCGGTCGCGCACTCATAAGGCCCTTCGAAAGCTCGTAAGTTATTGCTGGTCAACAATATAGACTGCCCTACGTTGCCTGCCAGCACGCACTGAGTCTTTCAAGATAGCACTCGCGTCACCCTACTGACAAGGAAACGCGCGCTCAGCCGCGCTCAGCCCCAGCGCTTGATTTTTGGCCAGGCTTTTTCCAAATCGCCGAATTTTGGGCGCCGACACAAATAAACATCGAAGTGCTGATAGGGCATCGACAAGGGGTGCGTCACGGTTCCAGCTAACTCCACGCTTTCAAATAACTCGCGCAGCCGATCGGGACGGTCGCCCATTACGATCAAGCACTCTCCCGTGTAGCCGTGCGGTCCCCAGTAAAAATAGTTCTGATGGCCGGAAATGGCCGGGGGCAATCCCATTTTTGCGCCGAAGAAATCGATGGCGCCGGCCTGCCCGTAGTTTTGCCCAAATATCCCACACGTCTTCTGTTGTTCGGGCGGAAGCTTGTGATACGCATCGGCTACCACCTGCGCCATTTCCTTCCAGCCAAATTGATCGGCGTAAATTTGCGGCAACGGGCCCATCTCATGGTTCTCCAGGCGCACTGGCGCAAGATGCATGAACTTGGAGTACGCAATGTATTGATCCACGGTCAGCATCGGAAAATATGCGAAAGGCGCAAGGACCAGGCCAGTCACCACGAGCAGCGAGACATATGCAGGTCTCAGCCAGCGGCCGCTCCGCAACCGGGTGAACCAGCGCTCGAACACCAGTCCTCCCGCGGCAAACAGCATGGGATAGGCGGGTGCCGGGTAATACATTCGTCCGTGCATCGTCAGCATGCAAATCATCAGCACAACGTAGGCGATGCCGAGCACGCGCCAGCCCTTGCCGTCGCGATCGCGCAGCAGCTCAAACAGACCGGCGATCCACACGGGCGCGGCCAGCGGATGCAGAATGAACGCCTGCACCAACAGGAACATGCCTGGTCCCATTTCCGTGTTTCGGCCGCTCTGCTGCACGTTTCGCAGCAGTTCGACGGTAGGAAAGTGACGTTCAATTTCCCAAAGTAGGTTCGGCAGAAAAATCACGAACGCGATCAGGCCGCCCAGCCAAATCCACGGCTTCGTGAACTGCTTCCTTTGCGAGGTGAGCAGCAAGCCAACGAAGAGACCAAAGCCAAAGATCAACATGGAATGCTTGTTCAGCAATCCAACGCCGCAAATCGCGCCAAACACAAGCCAGAGCCTTTGGCTTGCGCCATTGAAAATCTTCAGGACAACGACAGCCGCGCCCATCCAGAAAAGCGGCTCGAATACGTTCATGGTCAACAGTGAATCGAGTCCCAGGTAAATCGGCGCAACGGCTACGCAGACAGAGGCCAGCGCGATGCCAAATCGCCGGGAACCTAGTTCGCGCGCGATCAAGCCCGTCAGTAAGACGCGCAACCCCGCCGCCACCGCAGGCAGGAAATGCAGCGCCGAGAGCGAATCTCCCAGCGTCACTCGTTCCAGCCAGGTAATCACCGCGATCAACGGCGGCTGGTCCACGTATCCCCACGCCAGGTGATGGCTGCAAGCGAGGTAATACAACTCGTCCACAAAATAGCCATAGCGACCGCTCACCAGCATGTGCGCGACGAACACCAAAAAAGACAGCCCGCCCAAAAGTGCCCAAACTTCTGGACGGGCGTCTCGGGTGCGTTCGGGAGGATTGGATTCGACCGGTACGGATCCAGTCATAGAAACGCCCTCATGTCTTGGAACGTCCAAAATCGCAGGAAAGTTCCGCAGAGAATCAGGAGCGAACGGGAAAATCGATTAGAATTGAGCGCTAAAAACGAGACCGTCGTTCAGTCGATCTGGACGGTCGGCCCGCTGGACGTGGCGCCAACTTCGGCCAGCCGCGTGGCCACCGCTTTCGCCACTCGGTACAAACTCTGCGCCGCGGGAGCCGCTTGGCCCTGCGCCGCAACGGGCTTCCCGGTGTCGCCGCCAATGCGGATGCGCGGATCAATTTCCACCTCACCCAGCAGCGGTACGCCGTATTCGATAGCGGTCCTCGCTCCTTCGCCGTGACCAAAAATATCCACTGGTTTGCCGCAATGCGGGCAACTGAACGTGCTCATATTTTCCACCACGCCCAGCACTTCCACGTTCACCTGGCGGAACATTTCGATGGCCTTGCGCACATCCGCCAGCGCCACGGTCGACGGCGTCGTCACCACCACAGCTCCGGTCACCGCAACAGTTTGAATCAGCGTCAACTGCACGTCGCCGGTGCCCGGCGGCAAATCGATCACCAGGTAGTCGAGTTCGCCCCACTCCACGTGGCGCAGAAACTGTGTAATCACGCTGTGCAACATCGGGCCGCGCCAAATCACCGGCTTGTCTCCCGGATTCAGCAGGCCCATGGAAATCATTTTTAAGCCCTGTGCGTCCACGGGAATAATGCGCTGTTGCCCCACCGCCATCGGCTCGGTCGTAGAGCCCAGCATGATGGGCACATTTGGTCCGTAGACGTCGGCATCCAGCAATCCAACTTTGTGCCCAAGCTTTACTAGCGCCAACGCCAGATTCACTGCGACCGTGGTCTTCCCCACTCCACCTTTTCCGCTGGCGACCGCAATAAGGTTCTTCACTCCCGGAATTGGCTGGCGTTCCGGCATTTGTCCTGGCTTCGTGCCTGGCGGCATGGTTGAATCCTTCCCGGTGCAGAGTCGTTAGCCACACTTATCTGGCGTTCTTGATTTTCCTTGCTTCTTTGCTTCATCACTTCTTCTAGGAATTCGCTCCGTGGCACTTCTTGTACTTCTTTCCTGAGCCACAAGGGCAAGGATCATTGCGCCCCACTTTTGCGCCGGCGCGGACCGGCTTCGGGGCTTCTGTCTGACCAGCGCCTGTCTGATACTGCAAATCGCGTTGCTGCCGTTCCTGCCGCCGCTCCAGGGCACGCGCAAAATCCGGCAATCGTTGAGGAGCCGCTTCCTCGGCACGCGCCGCAGCGCTCGCCGCAGCCGCGATCGCCGTGGAGGGACGCGGCCGCGGAGGCTCAGGCTGAGGCGCTCTCGGCTGCGCAGGCTGCGCTTCCTGCTGAATCTGCACGTGGAAGAGGTAGCGCACCGTTTCATTGTCGATGCGCGCCATCATATCTTCAAACAGGATGAACGCTTCTTTCTTGAATTCTACCAGCGGATCTTTTTGCCCGTAGCCGCGCAGCCCGATTCCTTCCTTCAAGTGGTCCAGCGAGAGCAGGTGGTCTTTCCACTGCGAATCGACCACGTCCAGAATAATTCGCCGCTCCAACCATCGCAGCAGGTCCGGGCTGAACTGTTTTTCCTTCTCTGCGTAACGCTCCGCCACGGCGTTCGCAATCGCGTCCGAAAGCTCTTCGTGATTCAGAGCGGCGGGATCCGCGCCCGCAGCCTTTGCGTCGATGCCAAACTGGCTGTGCACCTCCGCCAGGAATTGCGCCGTGTTCCACTGCCCCGGATGCTGCTCCTTGGGGCAATAGGTGTTCACCAACTCGCGGGCGACGTCTTCCGCAATCCCCAGCACGTAGTCTCGCTGGTCTTTGCCTTCCAGCGCAGAGCGGCGAATGGCGTAGATCGTCTCGCGCTGCTTGTTCATTACGTCGTCGTATTCCAACAAATGTTTGCGCGCGTCGAAGTTTTGCGCTTCCACGGACTTTTGCGCATTCTCAATGCGGCTGGAGATCATCCCCGACTCGATGGGCACACCTTCCGTCATCCCGAGGCGAAACATCAATTGCTTCACGCGCTCGCCGCCGAAAATGCGCATCAAGTCGTCTTCCAACGAAAGGAAGAAACGCGAGGAACCGGGGTCGCCCTGGCGCCCGGCGCGGCCACGCAACTGGTTGTCAATGCGCCGTGCTTCGTGCCGCTCCGTTCCCAATATGTGCAACCCGCCCAGCGCCACCACTTCGTCGTGCTCGGCTTTGCACTGCTGCGCAAACTGCTCGTACATCGGCGCCCACTGATCCTGCGGCACCTGAAAGATTTTCCCCTCGTGCTGGAACAGCACCATCGGCACGGTTGGCTGAATGCCTGCGCCGTCAGAGCTTTCCGCCGCAATCACCGCGGGAGCCGCCGCATAGGGTAACGCCAGCTTGTTCTTCAAGAAATACTCGCGCGTCATGGCTTCGGGATTACCGCCGAGCAGAATGTCTGTGCCGCGGCCCGCCATGTTCGTTGCCACCGTGACCGCACCCTTGCGGCCTGCCTGCGCCACAATGCGCGATTCACGCTCGTGCTGCTTCGCGTTCAATACCTGATGCGGGATCGCTGATTTCTTCAGCAGTTCCGCAATCGTTTCCGATTTCTCAATCGAGATGGTGCCCACCAGCACCGGCTGGCCGCGTTCGTGATACTGCCGGATCCCATTTGCCAGGCTATTGTCTTCCTGCAGGATGCCGTTCACCACCGCTTCGAACTTCTCTTTTTCCGTGCGGTACACCACGTCGCGATTCTCAATGCGAATCAGCGTGCGGTTCGTCGGCACCACCACGACATCCAGATTGTAGATCTTACCGAACTCCGCCGCTTCCGTTTCCGCCGTACCGGTCATGCCGGACAACTTCTTGTACATGCGGAAATAATTCTGGAAAGTAATCGTCGCTAGGGTTTGATTTTCGCGCTCGATCTTCACCCCTTCTTTTGCTTCCACGGCCTGGTGCAGTCCGTCGGACCAGCGGCGTCCTGGCATTTGGCGCCCGGTGAACTCGTCGACGATGATTACTTCACCATCTTTCACCACATAGTCGACATCCAACTTGTACAGCGAGTGCGCGCGTAACGCTTGGTACACGTGGTGCATCTGCTCCACGTTGGCGATATCGGAAAGGTTGGTGATTCCCAGCAAGCGCTCGCACTTATTGAAGCCTTCTTCCGTCAGCGTGGTTGTGCGATGCTTTTCGTCCAGCGTGAAATCGATGTCCTTGATCAGTTTGGGAATGATCTTGTCGATTTTGAAATACTTGTCGGTGGACTCTTCGGAAGGACCGGAAATAATCAGTGGCGTTCTGGCCTCGTCGATCAGGATCGAGTCGACTTCATCGACGATCGCGAACTGGTGCCCGCGTTGCACACAGCTCGCCAAGTCGTACTTCATATTATCGCGCAGGTAATCGAAGCCAAACTCGTTATTGGTTCCGTAGGTCAGGTCAGCCGCATATGCCGCGCGGCGCTGCTCGTCGTCCAGATCATGCACGATCACGCCGACGGTCAATCCCAGCGCTTTATACAGCGGGCTCATCCACTCCGCGTCGCGCCGGGCCAGGTAGTCGTTCACCGTCACCAGGTGAACGCCGCGGCCAGCCAATGCATTTAACGCCGCAGCAAGGGTTGCCACGAGCGTTTTTCCTTCGCCCGTCTTCATTTCCGCGATTTTGCCGTCGTTCAGCACCATTCCGCCGATTAACTGCACGTCGAAGTGCCGCATCCTCAGGAAGCGACGCCCTGCTTCGCGCACCAGGGCAAACGCCGGCACCGTTACTGGCCCTAGCGCTTTCTGCAATTCTTCCTTGTAGGAAGGCTCCGCTGGATCCGCGTCCTTCAACTGCTCCTGCACTTGCGTCCTGAGCGCCGAGAAGCGCTCCTTCAACTGCTCGTCGCTCAGCGCTTGGACTTCGGCTTCTTGCGCATTGATCGCCGCAATGATTGGCTGGAGCTTCTTGATGTCGCGTTCGTGCTTCGTTCCTATAAATCGGGCTACGACGCGGTCGAGTATTTGTGCTGCTTCCATGAAGGTTCGCCGTCTCCTGACGGGAATGCGTGAATTTCCGCGCTTGCACAAGCCGGTAAGGCCGGGCTGCTACAAACACTTCATTGTAACTGGTTAGATGCGCCGCCGCCAAGATTCGCCACTCGCACGCCCCGCGCAGATGGCGCAATCAGAGACTTCGATCGGCCGGCCCGCGAAACAGCCGTCAGGGCGGTGCGCTGGGAATGACCTGCATCGCCACCGGACTCGGTACGCAGCGCAAGCAATATAATCAAGCGACCTCCAGGAAGGACGCTGAAAGAACCTTCCGTGAACGCAAGGGCAACATCCTGTCCCAACTCTACTTTTCGGTGGGAACCCAATTGATTGTGGCCCGGCAACCCTAAACGATCTTCACAAGGTCCGGCGGACAATCGCGCAAATTCTCCATGGAAATGTTTCTCTCGGACTTAAGCGCGTCCTCCGCTGGCACCATCCCAAAGGCGCGGTTGCGTCCTTCGCGTTTCGCCACATAGAGCGCCTTGTCTGCAAGTTCAATGACGTTATCGATCGAGAGCAGCCCCACATCCTCTTGTAGCCATGGGAACGGGGCCCAGCCGATCGAACACGTCTTGTGGATTTCCACGGCGTTGCCGATATCGAAAGGCAGTTCGCGAACCGCCTCCAGCACTCGTTCGCAGAGCATCGACGCATTTTCCCGGTCCGTTGTCCGGCACACCAACAGGAATTCTTCCCCGCCCCAGCGCACCAGGTCGTCCGAACGCCGCATCACCGAAGCGATTCGTTTCGCCACTTCCTGCAACAGCCGGTCGCCGGCAGCATGACCCAACTCGTCGTTCACGCGCTTGAAACGATCGATATCCACGAGCACGAAGATCAACTCCTGCCGCGGAGCCGGCGTTGCGGTGGCATCCAGGGATTTCAGGTGCGCCCGCAGTGTCTGGGCAATGTCCGTTGAAATCGTTTCGTAGAAATAGCGCCGATTCCGTGTCGAGGTCAACGGGTCGGTCAGTGAAATCTCCTCCAACTCCTTATTCTTCTGCATCAACTCCGCGTTCCTTTGCGCAACGGCCTGTTCCAATTCCCTGCGCCTGCGGCTTTCTGTTCGCGTTCTCAACGACACAAATCCCCACACGGCCATCAGGAAAAGCAGCATCGCCGATCCTCGCGCCCACCACGTCTGCCAGAAGTTGGGGCGCACCCGGAACTTGAAGCTGGCTTGCGACGCAACGGCCCGCGTTCCCTCGCGCCAGCACTGAACGGAAAACTCATATCTCCCCGCGGGGATAGCGGCGTACCGAATTTCCCGTAAGTCCGTTTCTGTCGCCAGTTCTTCCATGCCCTTCAACTGGTACTGGCAACTCGTCCTTGAAGGACTGTCCAGGTCCATTGGCGTGAACTGCACCGCCAGCGTGCCATCCGACGCGGATATCTCGGGAAGCTCGGAGACCTTCCGTTCCACGCCCCCCAGGGTCACGGAAGTGAACATCACTTTGGGAGCCACTTCCCGTGCCGCGCTAGCTGTCGGCCGATAGCGCGCTAGTCCTCGCGAAGTCGCAACGACAAAACTCCCGTCTTTCTCTTCCCTGATCCCGGTCCATGGGCTGATGTCGTTCCAGAGCAATCCATCGGAGTGGTTGAGCCGCTGTAGTCGGCCATTGGCATCGAGGATGGCGAGCCCGTCTGTCCCGTTGAACCAGACGCGGCCTTGCGAATCGCGGAGGACCACGGTCCAGTCCCAATTGCTATGCTCGAATCGCGCAATGCCGTTCTTTGCCAAGTGCAGATGACTGACGCCAACCACATCGTTGTAACCGATCCATACTTCATCATCATTCATGGCCACAAGACTGGTTACAGTTTGTCCGCGCAATCCGTCCCTCGACGTGATGGTCTTCCATTCTTTGCCGTCGAAGTGATACAGCGCTCCCGGACCCGTTCCCCACAGCACACCGCTGGGTGCGAACGAGAGAAAGTCAATTTCACCGGCCCCGGAAGGCAGCACGATGTCTTTGGGTTCGGCGAGTCCCTTGCCGGGTGTAAAGCGCACCAATCGCGTTCGCGTACTCGCCCAGATACTTCCGTCTGGCGCGGCGTAAACCGTCGAAAACGCGCGCCCGAAGTACACCGGGCTGACCGTCCTGGAAAAGTCTCGAGGGTCAATCCGCACCAGAGCTCCGGTCGGCGTCACACCCCAAACCGCTCCGTCTCCGGCCAGCTGAATCTGCCGGATCTCTCGCGGGCCATTCCCCAGCGTGACTCTGTCCCAGTGACGAGAGGCTCGGTCCCAAACTCCGATTCCTTTTCCAGTGCTGACCCACAATCTCCCGCTGTGATCGCGGATTGTTGACCACGTGGAATTGTCTGGCAATCCCTCGGCGGTGGTCCACGCGGACCACTCGCGCACTCCTGGCAGCCGGTCCAATCCGGTTCCGGATCCTGCTATCCACAATGTGCCTTCGCGATCCTCAAGCGCACACTCCACATCATTGCTCGTGATTCCTTGCCTGTCCGTCAATACCTGCCAGCGGCCTTCTTGTTTCCAATACAGTCCAGCAGAGGTCGGCACCAGCAATCGGCCCTGTTGGTCGATTGACGGCTTGCCCTCCTCTTCATTGGAACTGGCCGACACGCCGGTCTCAAGAGTGATCTTGTGCATACGAGGGTCGAGGCTTGCCAGGTGTGTCGCCGTTCTCAGCCACATCGTCTGACTGCCGTCGAATAGCAGCGCTACCACGCGATCCTTCGGCAATCGGATTTCCGGGTCCACAACAAATGCATTGCCTCCCGGATCCAAATGCGCCAGATGCGTGCCAAAGGTGATCCAGATTGTGTCGTCAGGCGCGCGCACAATTCCGGCGACGTTTTCCTGACTGTTCTCGGGCTTCCCAAATACGTTACTGCTGGCAGGGCTCTTTGGATCGATTCGCAGGACTCCACCCTTGAATAGCAGGACGAAGGCGACGCCTTGACTGTCCACCGCGAAGATCTGATTTCCGGTTGCCAAAGGCATCATCGCCGGTGAAATTGCCAGCCGCTTGAATTCTCCGTTCTTGAGGTGCGCGATTCCGCGGTTTCCGGCGAACCAGGGTGTGCCATCCGAAGCAATTAGCATGTCCACGATGTAGTGGCCGGTGATTGATTCAACCTCGATCATCTTCCGCGCTCGCGCGCCATCGTAACGGTAAAGCCCGGTTTGCGTGCCGATCCACAGAAATCCCTGTGCGTCTTGCCCCATGCAGGTAGCAGTCACCGCGCCCATTCCTAGCTGATCTTCCAGCCGTTCGACAGTAAATCGCGGATTCGCTGGAAAGGAAATTCGCGGCGGTACGCCCATTGCTCCGCACACAAACGTTGCCACCGCACACAGCAGCAGAAAGATTCGCGATGGGAATCCCTTGGGCAAAACAAAACCACCCTTTGAACCGGCCATTAGCCCCGGGGCAGCGGACATCTAGACGCGGTTCTTTACCATATAGGCAGAGTAAGAGGAGAATCGGTAGAGAGTAAATCGAACAAAGGTACCGTTGTATAGTACCTATGACGCGTTACTTACTAGGTACGTACAGCAGCAAGTAGAGCAGCAAACGTATTGTAAGCGCATGGCCCAAGGGAGATTCCGTGGACCCTGGAGCTGGGGTGAACCTGGTCTACTCCCCGGACTTGGTTCCTCTTTCCATGTGTTCCAACAGCAGCTTCCGAAACTTGCCCCGCTCGTCCAGACTCATGTCCACGATCTCGAACGACATATACTGCGCGCGGTAATCTCGCATCAACGCGGTCGCTTGCAGATTCCGCAGGCCGAGCTGCATCTTCAGCTGCACCTGCGTGCCAGGCGCCAAATGCATGCTCATGGTGGCCAGGCCGCCTGTCATGCTTGCCGTTTTGATGTCCAGGCCGCAGTTTTGCTTCAAGTTCGTGCTGACCGCATGCAGGTTCTTTTGGAGCTTAACGCGAGGATGGCGGCGCTGGCGCACAAATTTTGACTTTAGCGGGACTTGCAACGGAGCCAGCGACATCTCATCGCGCTCAATCCCACTCTTGGGGAGGAATTCTCTGGCCCACGCTGCATCCAGTTTTTCCAACGCCTGCATCGCGGCTATCCGCAGCTCCTGAGGATATTGCCAGCCAAATATCTTTCGAGTCTCCACGATTCGCTTCAGTGTGCTGACAGCCTCTGTGGCCTCCAGCCGCCCCAAGGCCTCAATCGCTTTCACACGCAAAAACGGAGCTGCGTTGACCGGCAAGTCTCCATCCGCAATCGTCAACATTCTTCCGAGAGCCTCGCGGTCGCCGGTCATGCCGATTTCGTCGACGACCAAAGGCATCACCAGCGGATCCACGTGATCCAGGATCGCCAGGAAAACGCGACAACGCCCCTGCGCACCGCTCGCAGCGAGTTGCCGCACAATTCTGTCTTGCGCCGCCCGAGGAAAATCATTCACCCGCCCGGGCAGAAACACTTCCGTCGCCTGGGGGTCAAGCTTTGCCAGCAGGCCCACCATCTCGACGGCTTCCATGGCCGGTCCACTGCGCACCGTACTTCTCAGCCATTGCACCGCCTCTTCGCCGAGGTCATGAGCCAGATTCGCCACATTCTCCACGTCGTCGCGGAGCTGGCACCGATTGAACCGCAGGGCGAGCTGCTCCATCGCCGTCTGTGGTAGCTGCTTCAACACGCCGGTCAATCCCGCCGAAATCTGTCGCGCGCGCAACGCCTCATCGACGAACTCCGGCACGCGTTCTTCGATGCCCATCTTCGATCGCAGCGTCCTGGCAATTCCCGGCCTTTGCGATTCCACCCCGGCCAGCAGATCCAGTGCCTGTTCCATCGCCGGGAAGCAGCGCTGCGTAGCAGCCTCCTGGCTCAGTCGCACAAACGCCGCGCTGACTAGCGACTGCAGATCCTGATCCTGCTCCACACTCAGACGCAGTCCCACATGGCGCAGGGCCTCGGCCAGCAACTTCGGATCGGCTTGGGCATACAGTTCGGCCATCTCTGAAAGCCCTGTGGCCGCGCGTTTTCGTGCGTCGGGCTCTTCGCTGTCGGCACACCTAGCGTAGTTTTGCAGGATGCTGACGGCCTCTGCGACATTCCCTTGCCCGATCAGCTCAGAAACATAAGATTGGACGTTCTTCGGCGGAATGGCCCAGGCCTCTTCCGACAGCAGTACTTCTCTCTTAGCACTCTCGGGCACCGATGCCCAGAATTGCCGGTCGAGAATTTCGCGGTGCGACTCCACCAGCAACCCCGCCTCGGCCATTTTGTCTTCGTGCTGGCCCAGAATCTTTCGCAGGCTTTCGACTTCCTGGTGCATGCGGTCCAGCATCTGACGCACGGCATTTACTTTCACTTCCCCGCGTTCGAAACGCTCCAGCGCGAATCGAATGGAGAGATGCTCCGCCAGTTGCACGAGCACGCTCTGATCGAGCTTGTGATTCTTGCCCTGTTCGGCGATGGCCGCCAGCGCGTTTCGCAGCATTTCCTGCGCGTCCACCGGCATCTGGTTGACCTGTTGCTGGAATTCCACTGCGGCGCCCGCTGGATTCTCTCCGGCCTCCATCCTCCCCAGCGTGGTCAACGCGCGCAGAATGCGGTAGATTCCTTCTTCTCCGGGCTCCCCGACACCAAACCCCGTTCCTCCGCCTCGGCCACCGTTTCCGGCTGTGCTTGCACCGTAATTTCCGCCGCTGCCTGTTCCGGCACCGGAGCCTGATCCACGCCCGGCGCCATTGCCACTTCCATTGCCAAGGATAAGGCCACTCCCGATGCCGCCGCTGTAGTTACTTCCCGAACCGCTGCCGGAACCCGGTCCACTTCCGGTTGAATTCGGGGCTCCTGTTCCTGCGCCCGAGCCGGTCCCTCCTCCAACGCCACCGCCGGAACCTGTTCCCGTTCCGTGGCCCGTGTCCCCACCGCCTACTCCCGTTCCCCAACCAGATCCTGTCCCACCGCTGCCACCGGAGCCTGTTCCCGTTCCGTGGCCCGTGTCCCCGCCGCCCACTCCCTTTCCCCAACCAGATCC
>Ga0210392_10001079_pt1 | contig 14767 bp, 14 predicted proteins | sample IncBWC30OmetaG_FD_161057 | JGI IMG/M metagenome (GOLD analysis project Ga0210392, IMG submission 161057) | Forest soil microbial communities from Barre Woods Harvard Forest LTER site, Petersham, Massachusetts, United States - Inc-BW-C-30-O ...
GGTTTAGGGTCCTTCCCCGCCAAATGCCGCCCGCGGGCTCGCCGCCCGCACCTATGCGATATGGTCTGACACAAGTAAGTTTGTTAGTTTCAATAGTTTAGTGGCTTCGTGGTAGATTTTGTGAGGATTTGTGGCTGGAGCGCCACGGTTGGGAGGGAAGACCGGGGAAACTCTCCCGATCCGCCTCAATCATACCATCGGATGGCGAAATTCTGGCGGGCCAACGGGATAAACGGTGGAAAATCTTGACAGGAATGGGTGAAACGGGTTATCTGTTGTCTTCGCTGCGTCCTAATTCTGCAACAGTCTGCAGTGTTGCAAAATGCGAAAGCCGCCCCGTCAAGAGCGGCTTTCCTGCAGTCTATCCGAATCCGATTGAGTCCGGCGATTTTCAGGAACCAGTGTAGATCGTTTCGGCGGTTTGACACAAGCCACCCTGATTATGCCGCACATGGGAATCACGGAGTACGCACGGCATCGAGGCGTTGAAGACGCGGCGGTCCATTATGCCGTGAAGATGGGGCGTATTCGCCGCAATCCAGACGGTCTGATCGATGCCGAAACGGCAGATCGCGACTGGGTAGACAACACGCAGGAACGGGAGCCGAAGCCGTCAGGACCGCCGCGAGGACACTACAAACCCTTGCCGCCGACAGAGCGGGCCCTGGAACCGGTCCCAGGCATCACCTACAGCGATGCGCGCGCGCTGCGCGAGGTTTACGTCGCTCAGAAGCATAAGCTCTCGATCATCGAGCGCTCGGGCAAGCTGGTTGACCGGCAGGAGGTCGAGGAAGAGGCCTCCCGGCTCTTCCGCATGCTGCGGGATGCCTGCTTCAACCTGCCGCCGCGGCTGGCGGCGCAGCTGGCGGCCGAAACGGATGAGATGGCGGTATTCGACATCCTCGAGGGGGCGCTGCGGCGCGTGTTTGAGGACTTCGCGGAGGGCCGGCTGCAATGAGCACGCAGGCGCAGCCGCTTTCCGGGGCGGAAGCATACCGCCAGGCCGCGCGGAATGCGGCGCGACCGGATGCGGCGCTGAAGGTCAGCGACTGGGCCGACAAGTACCGCATGCTGACGCTGCGGTCGTCGCCCGAACCAGGCCCGTGGCGGACATCGCGCGTGCCGTTTCTAAAGGACATCATGGACGACTTGTCGCCCAGTTCGCGGGTGCGGGTCGTGGTTTTCATGAAAGGCGCACAGATCGGCGGGACAGAATGCGGAAACAACTGGACCGGCTTCAATATTCACCTGGCGCCGGGGCCCATGATGGCCGTGCAGCCGACCACCGACATGGCGAAGCGCAACAGCAAGCAGCGAATTGGGCCGCTGATCGAAGATTCCAGCGTGTTGAACGGACTTGTGAAAGACGCGCGGCAGCGTCATTCGGGCAACACGGTACTCGCCAAGGACTTTCCCGGCGGAATCCTGGTCATGGTCGGCGCCAATAGTCCGCGGGGCCTGCGTTCGATGTCGGCGCGATACCTGTTCCTGGATGAAGTCGACGGCTATCCCGGTGATGTGGGCGGTGAGGGTGACCCGTGCGACCTGGCCATGGCGCGTTCCACCAACTTCCCGCGGGCGAAGATCTTCATCACGAGCACGCCGGTAATTTCCGGCCGCAGTCGGATCGAGCGCTTCTACGATGAGAGCGACCAGCGGCAGTACTGGATACCGTGTCCGCATTGCCGCGAAATGATGGTACTCGGGTTCGCGCAGTTGCGCTGGCCGAAGGGCCAACCGCATAAGGCGCAGTACTTCTGCGAGGCCTGCGCGAAGCCGATCGAAAACCACGCGAAGGAATGGATGCTGCCGCGCGGCGAGTGGCATCCGCAGATCGCGGATGCGGATCCGAAGGTCCGCGGGTATCACATCTCGAGCCTGTATTCGCCGGTGGGCTGGCTCTCCTGGGGGCAGATTGCGGCGAAGCGCGAAGCCGCCGGCAACGACCCGGAGAAGCTGCAAGTCTTCACGAACACCGTCTTAGGGTTGCCTTGGGCGGAAGAGGGCGAAGTGCCGGATGCGGAGCGGTTGTACGAACGGCGCGAGGCGTATCAGATCGGACGGGTCCCCCAGGGCGGGCTGCTCCTGACGTGCGGCGTGGACGTGCAGCTACGGCGCATCGAGTGCGAGATCGTAGCGTGGGGAAAGAACAAAGAGTCGTGGAGCGTCGATTACAGGGTCTTCGAAGGCGAGACGAACCAACCCGCGGTCTGGGCTCAGGTCGCCGCGCTGCTCGATGAGGACTTCAAGACCGACTACGGCGGGCCCCCGATGCAGATCCGGCGCATGGCGGTCGATTCCGGCTTCAACACGACCACGGTTTACGACTGGGTACGGAAGATGCCGCGGACGAAGGTGATGGCCGTCAAAGGCGAGAGCAAGGTCGCGGGCGTCGTCGGATTGCCCTCGCTGATCGAGATCGGACCACAGGGGAAGCGGATTCGCTACGGTGTGCGGTTGTGGCCCGTGAACACCAACATCGCGAAGGAAGAGCTCTACCGCTGGCTCCGCGGCGCCATGCCGGACAAGGCCCGCGGCGAGGCGTGGCCGACGGGTTACTGCCACTTCCCAGCGTATGGCAAGGAGTATTTCGAACAACTCTGCGCAGAGCAGTTGATCACGCGCACGATTGCCGGGCGGCGGATCACGAAGTGGGAACTGCTGCGCGACAGAAATGAGAGTTTGGATTGTCGAATTTACGCCCGCGCTGCCGCGGCATCGCTGCGCATGGAGACGTGGGCCGACCAGCGGTGGGAGCAGATGCAGGCCGAACTCATGAAGGACCCGCGGACGAACGTAGCAGAGCCTGGTCGGAGCAATAGCGGCGTCTCGCGCACTCCGGTGCCGCAGTTCCGGCCATTCCACGCAAGGGAGGACCCTGAATGAAAGCCACTTCGAACGGAACCCGCATTCCGAAGCCGCGGACGCCACCGCCCGCCCTGACGCCGTGCGACCTGCTGACGCTGGCGAAAGCGCAGATGATTGCGCTCGCGAGCGGGCAAGCGGTCGCCGAAGTTGAGACGCCGCAATTGGGCAGGGTCGTGTACACCAAAGCCGACCTTCCGCAACTGCAACGCATCATCGATGGTCTGGCGGCAGACTGCGCGGCGTTGACAGGCACTCCAACCCCTGGACGCCGCCGTCCAATCTCGATTGAGGCGTGGCCGTAATGCCTGGATTGCTGGACCGACTGTTGGGGCGCCGGGGGGACGCTGTTTCTGCAGCCGCAGTAGCAGTTACGCCCCCTGCGGCCCCGGCGGAATCCGCGCCCGGCGTGAAATTCGGCGCGAATGGCAGCAACGGCAGCAGTAGCGGCAATGGCGGCAATTGTTACTACTACCGCGACACGTCCTATGCGGGCGCGAGCCGCATCCGCAAGCAGTTGCACAACTGGATTCCGGCACGGGCGACTGCGGACGCCGACCTCTTGCCCGACATGGACATGCTGGTCGCGAGGTCCCGCGATCTCAACCGCAACAACGGGGTGGCCGCGGGCGCATTCCAGTCGCTCCAGGACAACGCCGTCGGCGTCGGCCTGCGTCTCAACTGCGCACCGGACTACAAAGCGCTGGGCAAGGACATCAACTGGCAGAAAGAGTGGAGCCGGATCACGGAGAGCCTCTGGCGCACGTGGGCCGACACCGTGTACTGCGATGCCGCGGGCCAGCAGACGTTCAATTCCCTCACTCAACTCGTCTTCCGGTCCTCGCTCGAAAACGGCGAGGCGTTGTGCCTGCCACTCTGGCTGGACCGCCCGGAAACGCCGTTCAAAACCTGCCTTCAACTGGTCGAAAGCGACCGGATGAGCAACCCGCAGTTCGTGCCGGCGAGCCTGTACCTGCGCGGCGGCATCGAGACGGACGTCTACGGGAAGCCGATTGCTTACCACATCCAGAAGCAAATGAACTGGCCGGGCTACTACTACGGGATTTACGGCATCCAGGGCTACGGCATTTCCTCCGGTCTGGAGTGGGAACGCATCCCGGCGATGACGCCATTCGGGCGCAGGCGCTTCCTGCACGTGCATGTCAAGGAACGGGTCGATCAGACCCGCGGCAAACCGATTCTCGCGCCCGTGATCGAGCAGTTCCGCATGCTCGATTCCTACCAGCGGACGGAATTGCAGTCGGCCATCGTCAACAGCCTGGTCGCCGGGATCCTGGAGACGCCGATGGACCCGGCAGGCATCGCGGAAATGATGGGCGGCGACCCGAATGCCTATCTGGCGTCGAAGAGCGAATATCGCGTGCAGCTTGAGGGCGGCACCATTGTCCCCTTGTATCCCGGCGACAAGATGACGCCATTCACTCCCAGCAGGCCTTCGGTGCAATATGCGGCGTTTGTTGAAAGCGTGCTGCGCCAGATCGGCTCTTCGATGGGCCTGCCCTACGAACTGGTGCTGAAGGATTTCAGCAAGACGAACTACTCTTCCGCCCGCGCAGCGTTGAATGAAGCGTGGCGCTTCTTCATCAACCGCCGCACGTGGCTCTCGACCTACTGGTGCGCTCCGGTCTACCGTCTCTGGCTGGAAGAAGCGATCAACGCCGGCATGATCGAGGCACCGGGCTACTACGACAACCCGGAACTCTATCTGCGTGCCAAATGGATTGGGCCAGGCCGCGGCCAGATCGATCCGACGAAAGAGGCCGAAGCCGCGCAGATCCGCATGGACACCTTCACGTCAACGCTGGAGGACGAGTGCGCGGAGCAGGGGCGCGACTGGGAAGACGTTCTGGAGCAGCGGGCTCTGGAAGTGGCGCGGATGAAGGAACTCGACCTGGAGTCGCCGTTGACGCCGCGCCCACCGAAGGGCGAGACGCTGGCACCGGACACGGCGGATGAGCCGCCCGCAGCGCCTGCGGGCCCGGCGAAGGAGGCAGCGTAATGGCCCGTACCCGCAGACTGCTGCGCGTGATGAGCGCCGTCATGGAATACCCGTGGGCGATCTCCGACGACGGCATGGCTCTGATCGAGCGTATCCTCGACCGCGCCATCACCGGGACCGATGTCGATATCGAGGCGGTCGCCACGCAGATTGGCAGGCCGCTCGACAACACCGGGGGACGCGTCGAGATGCGCGGCAGTGTCGCCGTCTTCGACATCCAGGGTCCGCTGTTCCGGCGCAGCGACCTGTTCACCAACATCAGCAGTTCGACCACGGTGGAGAACCTCGCCGTCGATCTGCAACGCGCTGCCGACAATTCGCTGATCACCCACATCCTGCTCAACATCGATTCGCCCGGCGGTCAGGTCAACGGCATCCAGGAATTCGCCGACCAGGTGCGCGAGGTCGCCGCGATCAAGCCGGTTGTGGCCTATATCGACGGTATCGGTGCGTCCGGTGCCTACTGGATTGCCAGTGCGGCCAACACTATCGTGCTCAACGACACCAGCATGGTGGGCAGTATCGGCGTCGTCGCCAGTATCCGCGACAATCGCGGAGCGCAGGAGAAGCAAGGCGTCAGGCAATACGAGATTGTCAGCACGCAGTCGCCGTTCAAGCGCCCCGATGTCGCCACCGAACAGGGGCGTGCGCAGATTCAGGAGATGGTCGATGCGCTCGCCAGCGTGTTCATCGACCGGGTCGCTTCCTTCCGCGGCGTGAGCGCGGAGGACGTGATGGCGCGATTTGGACAAGGTAAGATGCTGCCCGCGAAACAGGCGATGGATGCGGGTATGGCCGATGAAATCTCGAGATTCGAGCCGCTGGTCGCCCGTCTGGCGGTTGAACAAGGATCGCCACGGGCAACGATCAGCAAGAAGGAGAACCCTATGGCCGGAAACAATCCAACGACCACGCAGCCTGCCGCAGAGACGCAGCCTGCACCGCAAGCCACAACCAATCCCGCGCCCGCGGCAACGACCAATCCCGCGCCCGTGGCAACCACTGCGCCCTTGCACGTGGCGACGACCAACACCGAACGGCAGCGCATTGCCGCCATCCTCACGTGCCCGGAAGCCGAAGGGCGCGAAGGCTTGGCGCAGATGCTGGCGCTCGAAACCGAAGAGAACGTCGAGGTCGCCCGGCGCATTCTGGGCGCATCGCCGAAGGCAGTGGCCGGCGCACCGGCACCAGCCCCGAACCCGCTGGCGGCTGAGATGGCGAAGTTCAAGAACCCGGAGGTCGGTCCCGCGGGCAACACCGCGACGGACGACTCGCCGCAGGCCGAAGCCTCTCGCGTGCTCGCTTTCGTTTCCCCGACGCGGCGTCTTCCGAACGCGTCGTAACCCAGTGTTCTAACTAACCGAAAGAGAGGTTTTATTTATGGCAAGTTACGCTCCAATCGGACAAGCGAGTTTTTCCTCGACGCCGTTCAACTATTCGCCGCTGCTCAGTGACGGTGATGATGTGGTCAGCCGCAGCGCCTCGATGGCGTCTGGCGGCGGCGTCCAGAAACGCGGCACGATCCTCAAGTACGACCCGGCGACCGGGCTGATCACCATCCCCGCCGCCACAACCGACTGCAACGCAATTCTGGTGAACGACATCGACGCCACCAGCGCGGCGGCATCGGCGCTCATCTATGTGGGCGGCAAATTCAAGGCCGACGCCATCATCTGGCCCGGCGCGTTGTCGCATGCTCTCTGCACCGAATCGCTGCGCATGCACGACATCCAGATCGAGTCGGTCGTGTTCACCGACGGCACGCTGGTCAAAGCCCAATCCCTCGATTCCGAAGGGCAGGCCGCGCAGCAGGTTGTGGAGTTCAACAAATCCGAAGAAGAGGCGGCGAGGTCCGGTGCGCCGGGTAAGGCCGCTGCGGAGCAGAAACCCTCCATGGATAGCCCGTGGGCTTACCTGACCGCGGAGGAACGCGAGAAAAACCCCGAATTCGCCGAAGTCCCGACGGCCAAGGAACTGGGCGAAGCGGTGGGCGCAGGTGAGGGTTCCGGCGCTCCGGTGACTCTCAGCCCCACCAGTGATACGGTGGCGGCGACACCGGAGACGGCCAGCTTCCACGTGACCATGACGGCACCGGGCGTGGGGACCTGGACTCCGGTAAAAGACAGTTCGACGTGGCTCTCGATTGTTTCCCCGACTGCTCCGCAAAGCACTGACGGAGACGTCACCTACGCAGTCGGGCTCAACAATTCGGGTCTTTCGCGGACGGCCACGATCACCGTCAACGGCAAAACCTTCACGATCAACCAGTCCGCAACTTAACGTTTAGCGCCGTCCTGGCTGGGGCATCTGGCGACACCCCAGTCAGGCGGCATGACCTCAACCGTTTTCCACTAAGGAGAGTTTTCCCATGGCCGATCTTTTTTCCACCGACGTATTGAATCGGGTCGTCGCCAGCTTGCTCGGTGATTCGCAGTTCCTTCTGGATCGCTATTTCGGTATGACCCAGACCGAAACATCCGAAGAGATCCACTTCGACGTGATGAATGGCAAGCGGCGGATCTCGCCGTTCGTTTCGCCGCTGGTCGAAGGCCAGATCGTCAGCACGCTGGGCTTCGTCACCAACACGCTGAAACCCGCATATGTCAAAGACAAACGCGTCTTCGATATGAACCGTCCGCTGAAACGTTCGCCCGGCGAGCAGATCGGCGGCACCTTGAGCCCGGCTGACCGTCAGCGGGCACTCGTCGCGAGAGACATGCAGGACCAGTTGACGATGCTCAACCGCCGCATGGAAGTCATGGCGGGCGAAGTGCTCACCACGGGCAAGTCCACCATCTCGGGCGACAAATACCAGACCGTCGTGCTCGATTTCGGACGGCCCGCGGGCAACACCATCACCGTCGCGAAGCTCTGGAGCGACCCGACTTCACTGCCGCTCGATGACCTTCAGGACTGGTCGCAGATCATGCTGCAAGCCACGGGCGTCATGGCGACCGACGTCATCATGACCGTGGACGTCTGGAAGGCCTTCCGCAGTAACGCGTCGATCAAGGACCGCCTGACCTTGCAGCGCACCGCCAACGTCCTGCCCACCATGGAGCAGGCCGCGCAGATCACCGAAGGTGGCGTGTACATGGGCTCGCTCGACAACTTCAACATCTTCGTTTATGCGGGATGGTACGTGGACCCGGCGGACGGCATCGAGAAGCCCATCATCCCCCCGACCACGGCAATCCTCACCGCACCGCAACTGGAAGGCGTGCGGGCATACGGCGCAATCCGCGACGAGGCCGCCGGGCTCCAAGCGGTTCCATATTTTGTCAAGAGTTGGACCGAAGAAGATCCGTCCGTCCGTTTTCTGATGCTGCAATCGGCACCGCTGGTATTTCCGACGAGGCCGAATGCGAGTTTTAAGGCCAAGGTCCTGTAGCAATTTCCTGTCTGGGGGCGCATTGCGATTCTCCCCTTCTTCAGTGATCGGGACGCCCCCAGCGGAAAGCCAAAGCGCATTCACCCGGCCCGGTTCGGTCGCCGCCGCCGCCGGGAAATGCGCTGCGGAATTAGGAGGGAAGGAATGTTTGCCGGCTACGTCAACCCGTTCATCAGTTCGCACGTTCCCATTCTCTGGAACGCGCTGATTGGCGAGTTCGGGCGCAGCGTTGACTACTGGCCCGACGACGATTCGGCGCAGGTCGTGACGATCACCATCATTTGGAAGGAAGGCGCCGAAGACGAGACGATGTCGCCCGGCCGCTACTCCCATATCCTGGTGCAGAATTCGGATCTACCGCGCGACCCCAAGCCCGGCGACACGGTCGTGAACGACGGCATCGAGTACGATACCGTGCGCGTCAGCGCCTTCGCGTATGACTACAGCTTGATCGTCCTGCAGGACAGATCGGAGGATTTCTGATGCCCGTGAAAGTTCAAGTCAAGAAGACCGGGCGCCTGAAAGGACCTAACCTCAGCGACCCGCAACTCAAAGCCATCGGCGAGGAGATGGTGACAGTGCAGAAGAAACGCTGGGACGACGGGCTCAACGCCAGCGGCAATCAGGCCAAAAAACTCAGCTTTAAATATTTCAAGGAAAAGCAAAAGTACACCGGACAGGCCAGCCCGATTCGCGACATGACGATGACCGGCGAGACGGTCAAGAACTTCAGCCTTCGCCGGGCATCGCAAGGCTCGATCCGCGCGGAGAATACGTCGCGCCTCACGCGCCAGAAGGCGACTCGGGCGCAGAAGGCCGAAGAGATGATCGGTTTTGCGGGCACCGATCAGATCGCCGTTTTCAAGGCGAGCCAGTTGCAGTACGGCATCTACTTGCAAAAGGCCTGGATACCCATTGGTTAATTTCATCGATTTGACCAACGCGATTGTCAGCACGCTGGCTCTGATTCCAGAGTTGGTGGCGGCGTTGGGCGGCGATCCGGCCAACATCGTCGGGTACATCGACCGGAATCCCGACAATAACTCCACCTCACTCGCCATCTACAAACAGAAGCCCGGCAGCGTGCTGGTGATCTGGCAGGAGTCTGTGATCACGGAGGGCGAGATGGAAGCGTGGCTCCATCAGTTCGTCATCTTCGTCCGCGCTTCCCGCGGCAATTCTCCGCTCGATCTGATCTGGCTGATCATGAATGGCGTGCCCGTGCCCGGTGACGGGTTGCGCTGGCGCTACTGTCCCGTGATGCCGGGCGTGCTGCCCGCGCACATAACTCCCATCACCCGACCGATGGATTCCGAAGGCATCGACTATCACTCAATCGTTTGTGAAATCAAAGAAACAGGAGACGCATAAACATTATGTCTACGACTCTTGCCCCGCCCCGGCAACGCGACGGGATCAACCCGACCGCTGGTCCGACCAGTTGCCCGGCTAACATTCGCGAAACCAAGATCGCCTTCGGGATGAAGCCGCAGACCGATCTGGCAACCATCAACACCGCCCCAGAGCTATGGAGTCTCACCAAGACCAATCCCGCTCTCGGCGTCGTTAACCCGGTCACTGAAGATGACGCGCAGGACATCGGCAAAGGCGACGAATTCCCGACCACGGTCTATCCATCGAATCTCGACACGGCTGCGGTGATCGAGAAATACGTCTCCAGCGAATTCATGGCGTGGCTGTTCTGCTTCACCACGGGCAAAGCGACCAAAACGACCATCGGTGGCAGCGGGTTCAGTTACGCCGCGGTGCCGTCCGATCCAGTGGTCGAATGCATCAACCTGCCGCCGTTCACTTACGCCGAACAGATCCGCCCGCAGCCCGATTCCGTGGTGGACCGTGCGCTGGTCGGCATGGTGGTCAACGACTGGACGCTTTCGCTGGCGTCGGGACCGGGCCGCGCCAACTGCCGCGTCAGCGTCAACACCGTGGGCACCGGATCGGTGACGTTTCCGTCGGGGCTGACTTTCCCTGCCGTCACTACGGAGCATATGCTGAATGCTTCCGGCGCTTCGATCAACATCAACAACATCGATTACGTGCTCAACGCAAGTTTCATTTCCGCGGAATTCCGCTGGAACAACAACGTGCGTCTCGCCAGCGGCTACTATCCAGGCAGCGGTCAGCAGAACGGCTATGCCATCAGGGGCCGCATGGAATATGGCAATCGCGAATGCACGTTGACCTTCGTCGCCAGAGCGGCCAAGGGATCGCAGGAGTTCGCCAACCTGATGGCTCAGACGGAGGGCCCGGCGACGATCACGGTCAAGGGGGCTCTCATCGGCGCGGGACCGCAGACTCACCAGTTCTCGATTCTGTCAACACGCTCGTCAACCTCAGGCGTGGTCAATGGCGAGGCCGATGGCATCGTGACGGTCAATTGCACGGTGCGCTTCCTGAAGCCCGTCTCGGGCCCATATCTCTCGCTGACCGCGGTCTGCGAAACGGACGCCATCTTCGGGCTGTAAAGGAGGTTTCTGATGCCTATGGTCCGTATGGTGTTTCTCATCCTGGCTCTGGTCTGTTTCCTGGTCGGGACTATTAATATCCAACCGCCGGGAACCCGGCAAATCAACTGGGTGAGCGCTGGACTCGCACTGCTGGTGCTTGCCTATTTCGTGGGGGCTTAAACGTTATGTTCGATGACAAAGCTGAACTTGCGATGCCCGCGCCGGCCCGTCTGGGCGGCGCGATCGTGACCGTGCGCTGGCCGACCGACGCGGAATGGGCCATGCGCAGTCGCGCCCGCAAATTCATCACGCGGCGCCTGGGGCGCGGCAAGAGCGAAACCATCGCGCCCGAACCCGGCGAGGCCGACCTAAAGCTCTACGAGGCGATTTCGGTGAACGGTTCGCCGGCGCTTTCCCCGGCGGAAGCATCGATGGTGCTCGAGGCCATCTCCATGTGCCTGGTCACCAACGTCGAAGTTGACGGAACAGAGGCCTGCGTTTCACTGAACGTTGTCACTGGCTCCGTGCAGCATCACCTGAAAGTGCCGACCGCGGAACAGATCCTGCAGTATCGCAGGGCTGCGTTCCGGTTGATTGATTTGCCTTACAACCAGCAGGAGATTCGCTTTACTCCCGAAGCTGGCGCCAAGTTGTGGGACCAGTGCGAAGGCAAGGGCGACTCCTACCAGGGGTCGGTCCCGGCGCCGCACAAGGCCGAGGCTGTTCGCGCGGTGATCGACTTCGTTGACCAGCATCTGGGGCCTGCGACCGATGACCCAAACTCATAGCCGGCGGGGATTGGCCGGAACAACCTTCGCCGAAATTCATCTTTCACCGGATGCTGCGGCAAAAGGATCTCTGCCCCACGCCCGCGGAATGCCCAGAGGTGCTGATCTACGATCCGCTTGCCGGATCCTCCGCGCTGCCATGTCCAGAGTGCCCGCGACAGGCCCTCCAGAGTTACCTGGAATCGCCAGGCGGCCGGCTGATGTCGATCGTGATCGATCTCGATTTCGCGCTGCAAGCCGGCATCGCCGTGCCGCTGGACTCGATCCCGTATCCCGAATTTTTACTGCTGCGCCAACTGGCAGACGAGCGGGCGGAGTACGAGAAGGAACAGATCCAGGAACAAGCGAAGCGTAAATCCTGATGGCTTCCAATCGCATCTACATCCAGGTCGATTTTCAATCGCAAGACGCGAATGCGGCGATTACTTCGCTCAATCAGAATATCTCCAACATCGGCACGGCCTCGCAGCAGGCTACCGCGCAGGCTACGGCCGGCGTCAAGGGATTTTCGGTAAGTGTTGACCAGGCAAGTAATTCGCTGAGCCAATTGAGCGCAGCCCTGACCGGCCTGGGTGTCGCGAGAGTGACTCAGCAGCTGGTCGTGATGGGCGATCAGCTAAATCGGATTCAGAGAGCTTTTGCGGCCACGGCCGGCGGCGCGCAAGCCTTTCAGGAACTTCAAAAGATCGCCGAAGCTAGCCGCTTCTCATTCGAGAATCTGGCCGCCAGCGCCAATCAGTTGCGCAATTTTGGAGTGGCGATGAAGGACCTGCCCGGCGTGATGCGAGCCTTCTCCGGCGCAGTCGATCAGGCCGCCGGAAACACTGAAGACTTGAGTCAGGCCGTCCAAGCTTTCGGCCAAATGACCAACCAGCAGTTCGTGAGCGCCAAAAGTGTGTACCAGAGTTTCGGGGCTGTCGGTCTGCAAATCATGCAAATGCTTCGGGACGAGACACACAAAAGCGTGCAGCAGATCCGCGAGGATACGCGGCTCATGAATACCGACATCCTGGCGCAGATGATCATCATACAGGCCCGGATCAAGAGTCTGGAGGCGGGGCCGGTCGGCGAATCAGTCACCGCGCGTTTTAGCCAGTTGCTGACCTCGATTAACGCCCTCGCCCAGGAATTGGACCACGCGCTGGGACCATCTTTGGGCAAGGTGCTCGGGCTGGTGGAATCCCTTGTAACGGGATTGACCGATCTGACGAAGGCTTTCGAAAAACTGCCGGAACCCGTCAGAGATGTAGCCGTGGGATTGGGCGGGTTGGCTCTGGCCGGCGGGGCGGTCGCTGGAGCATTCGCCGCATGGCGCGGGATCGCCGGAGTAGTTGGCACCGTAACGGCCTTTCTCGGCGGCGCAGCCGCAGCGACTGCCACCGTGGCGGCCGAAGCCGGGACGGCTGCAACCGTCCTGACGGGTGTAATCAGTCTGGGTACCGGCTTAGGAGAAATTGCCGCGATCATTGCTGCCATTGTCGGCGGTGTCGCGTTGTTGATGTCTTTCGGCGAAAAAGCCAAGACGCAAGCACCGACCAAAGATGCCCGCGACCAGCAGATCGCGGACCTCAAGCGCCAATTGGCGGATTTGTCGAAGCGCCTGTACGCACCCGACGAAAAGAAGACCGAAGAAGCCAACAAGCGGGCCGCCGATCTGCTGGATGAAGCCAACAAACGCAGCCTGATGGTCGGCAAGGAGAGCATCGCCGCGCTCACGGAAGCCTACAAAGTACACTTTCGTTCCGTCGCGGGATTCGCCGAGGCCACAGCCACGGTCCGCAAGGCCCTCGAGGTGGACATCGCCACGGAGGTCAAGAAGGCTGACGAGGAACGCCGCAAGGAGCACCTCAAGAACCTCGACGAGCTTCTCTCACTGCAGCGAAAGGTTGATAACGCGCGCGCCAGCGTGATTCCCGACGAAACTTATGCTGGGCGGCAGCAGTCGGCGCAGCGAACCGCTTCTGACTTTGAAGCAGATATCCGCCAGCAAACGGCGAGCCTGAACGCGGAATATGATCGTCGCGCCAAGTTGCAAATCGATTCCTTGCGGGCCATGGGCGGCGAACACGCAGCGGAAGTCGCCAACCTCGAAAAGATGATGGCCGACAACCGCATCGAGCAGAACGCCATCGCGGATGCGAAGGTCGCCCAGCATCGGCTTCAATCGGAGCGCGAGATCAACGTTCTCATCGAAGAACAACGCAAGCAGATGGCCGAGCAGGATCTGCAGGATCAACTGACGCTCATCGAGCAGACCAAGAACCTGCGGGTCGCAGCATTGGGTGCAACCACGCCGGAAAGCCTCCCTGAACGCTTGAAGCAGATGCGCGACGTCCAGCAGGCGCAGATAGAGGCGATTCAAAAAACGCGAGATGCCCGCATCTCCGCGGCCAAGGGCGAGTACGATTATTTCGTCCAGGAGCATCCCGGCGCCACGGAGTCCATCGGCGAGGAGTACGCAAAGTTTGAGCATCTCCGCATCCAAACCAGCCGCGATGCCGAGGTGCAGATCCAGCTGGAGCGCATCAACCTCTGGAAGGAATCGAACGACGCCATCATCGCGGAACAGAAGAAGGTTTACGAGGGCATCAAGAGTGCCCTCGATAAGGTCTGGGACGCGCTGCTCAGTAGATCCCAAAGCGTCTGGCAGGCGTTGGGAAACGCCCTCAAGACGGCAGTGCTTGGCGCCATGAAGGAGATCGTCACCAGCCGGCTGGCGGCGACGATCGCCGGCGTGTTCGGTTACGGGACTTACAGCTTCAAGCGGGGTATCGGGGGCATCTACGAGCCGCCGTCGCCGTCCGGCAGCGGAATCCCGCTCGAGGTCCCCGCCATCGGCACTGGCGGTGGCGGCATCGTTACAAGCCCTAGCGGCGGCGGCCAGGGCGGCGCCGCCCGCTATGTCACCGATGAGCTCGGGCAGTACATGCGGGCTGCACAAATCGAAACCGGGTCGCAGGCCGACGTGGCGCGGATGCAGTCGCGTGGATACGCAGGCCGCTCGATGGACGATCAGGTGGGAGGAACGCTGCCCGCGGCGACTGGTGGCACCACGGGCGGCGGCGGCGGCACCACGGTGGGCGGAACCGGGGGCGGCGGATTCGGCGGATACGGCATACCCGGAGCCGCCGGGGGGCGCACTTCGATGCAGCAGAGTGTCGCGAGATTGCGCGACACGCTCAATATCGGAAAGCCGATCACGGTCGCCGACGGAACCTTCGATGCGAAGGGCAAC
>Ga0210392_10001080_pt1 | contig 14765 bp, 8 predicted proteins | sample IncBWC30OmetaG_FD_161057 | JGI IMG/M metagenome (GOLD analysis project Ga0210392, IMG submission 161057) | Forest soil microbial communities from Barre Woods Harvard Forest LTER site, Petersham, Massachusetts, United States - Inc-BW-C-30-O ...
GCGTGAACGCGCTCTCCGAATGGTTCGAGGCCGAGGTGCGGCGCGGCGGCAAGGTCTACCAGATGCGTTTCGAGCAGGGCAAGACCACCCAGAAACTCAGCGTCATCGGCGACACGAAGAAGAACGGCACCAAAGTCACCTTCAAGCCCGACGCGACGATCTTCGTCACCACGCGCGAATTCCAATACGAGATCCTGGCCAAGCGCCTGCGCGAGCTCGCGTTCCTCAATCCCGGCATTGAAATCCTGCTCTCCGACGAGCGCTCGCAGAAATCGGACAAGTTCTACTTCAAGGACGGCATCACGGAGTTCGTGAAGTTCCTGAACAAGAACAAGGCCGTCCTTCACGACAAGCCCATCACTTTTAGCGACAGCGTGCCCAATGAGGATCCGGCCAAGGCCGCCACCGTCGTCGACGTCTCGCTGCAGTACAACGATTCCTACAACGACCAGGTCTTCGCCTACGCCAACTCCATCTACAATCTTGAGGGCGGCACCCACCTCAGCGGCTTCCGCACCGCGCTCACCCGCGTTATCAACAATTTCGCCAAGTCCAACAACCTCATCAAGGACAAGGACCCGTCGATCACCGGAGACGACGTGCGCGAAGGCCTCACTGCTGTCGTCAGCGTGAAAGTTTCCGAACCGCGCTTCGAGGGCCAGACCAAGACCAAGCTCTCCAACTCCGAGGTCGACGGCATCGTGCAGAAGATCGTCGGCGAGAAACTGAAGTATTTCCTCGAGAAGGAAACCGCCATCGCCAAGCGCATCATCGAAAAGACCCTGCTCTCCGCCCGCGCCCGCGAGGCCGCGCGCAAGGCCCGCGAGACCATCCGCAAGGGCGCTCTCTCCGGCGGCGGCCTCCCCGGCAAACTCGCCGACTGCTCCGAGCGCGACCCGGCGCTGACCGAACTCTACATCGTCGAGGGCGACTCCGCCGGCGGCTCCGCCAAGCAGGGCCGCGACCGCCGCTACCAGGCCATCCTCCCGCTGCGCGGCAAGCTCATCAATTCCGAGAAGGCCCAGATCGACAAGGTCCTCAACAACGAGGAAATCCGCACCCTCATCACCGCCATCGGCACCGGCATCGGCGACGGCGAGGAGGAGTCGGCCTTCAACGTCGAGCGCGCCCGCTACCACAAGGTCATCATCATGACCGACGCCGACGTCGACGGCTCGCACATCCGCACCCTCCTGCTCACCTTTCTCTATCGCAAGATGCGCGGCCTTTTCGACCAGGGCTTCATCTACATCGCCCAGCCGCCCCTCTACAAAATCAAGCGCAAGAAGCGCGAGCAGTACATCGACAACGACGAACAACTCAATCGTATCCTCCTCGAGCTCGGCAGCGAGGACGTCGTCCTCGAACGCCTGAGGGACAAGCACACCTTCGCACCCGCCCAGATCGACAAGATCGTCGAGAACCTCGCCGCGCTCGAAAAACTCGGCGCCGGCGTCACCCGTTACGGCGCTTCGCTGGCCGAATACCTCGACCGGCACGACAAGGACTCGCACGAGCTCCCGCGCTACGTCGCCCGCATCCGCGAAGGCAACAAGGAGTCCCACGAATTCATCGCCAACGAAGCCGCGCGCACCAAGTTCAACCAGTCGCACGGCCTCGACGCCGACCTCTTCGAACAGACCGACAATACCAAGTCAGAAACCAAATCCGACGCGCCCGCCAAGCGGATCACCATCCACGAGATTTTCGAGAGCACCGAGATGGCCAAGCTGCTCAAGGCCCTGGCCAAGATCGGCCTCGACGTCGCGCAATATTCCCCCACCGAAAAAGCACGCTACATCGTCACGGAGAACCTCGGCCAGAAAACCGAGACCAAGACCGAGCTCTTCGCCCCGCTCGACATCGTCGCACACATCCGCGCCAACGGCCGCAAGGGCCTCAGCATCCAGCGCTACAAGGGCCTCGGCGAAATGAACCCGAAGCAGCTCTTCGAGACCACGATGGATCCGGAGAAACGCCGCCTGCTCAAGGTCTCGGTCAACGACGCGGCCAAGGCCGACGCGCTCTTCACCCTGCTGATGGGCGACGAAGTGCCGCCCCGCCGCCAGTTCATCGAAGACAACGCGCTCAACGTGCAATTCCTCGACGTCTGATTTGAAGCGCAAAGCCGCAAAGATGCCAAGCCATGAAACAAGTTGTCGTTCCGGACGAGATCGAGCGTCTCGCCACCCAGACGCTGAACGCCGCACTGACGGTTCACCGTGCGCTCGGCCCCGGATTATTGGAGAGCGCCTATCAAGAATGTCTTGCGATCGAACTCTCCTTGGCCGGCCTGAATCTCGAACGCGAAAAAGTCCTGCCCCTCACCTATCGTGGGCATTCGATCGCAAATGCCTATCGGCTCGATCTCATCGTCAATGGCCGGCTGCTCGTCGAACTGAAAGCCATCGAATCCATCCAGCCGATTCATCGCGTCCAAGTAACCACTTACCTCAAGCTGCTCAAACTGCCCCTCGGCCTGCTCATCAATTTCAACGTTCCGCTCATCAAAGATGGAATTACCCGAGTATTAAACTTGGATTTCCAATCTTAGCCTCTTTGCGTCTTTGCGCTTAATAAAATCCCGAAATGTACACCGGTTCTGAAAAACTTTCCTCGGCCAACATCACCGATATCATGCAGACGGCCTACATCGATTACTCGATGTCGGTCATCATCTCGCGCGCCCTGCCCGATGCGCGCGACGGCCTCAAGCCCGTGCAGCGCCGCATCCTCTACGCCATGCTCCGCGAGGGCCTGCTCCACAACCGCTCCTTCGACAAGTGCGCCGGCGTCGTCGGCGAGGTGCTCAAGAATTACCACCCGCACGGCGATTCCTCCGTTTACGACACGCTCGTGCGCCTCGCGCAGACGTGGGTCATGCGCTACCCGCTGATCGACCCGCAGGGCAACTTCGGCTCGGTCGATGGCGATCCCCCCGCCGCCTACCGTTACACCGAGTGCCGTCTCAACGAAATCGCCGAGGATCTGCTGCGCGACATCGATGAGGACACCGTTGATTTTGTCCCCAACTACAAGGAATCGACGACCGAGCCGACCGTATTGCCGGCCGCGCTGCCTAATCTCCTGATCAATGGCTCGACGGGCATTGCCGTCGGCATGACGACCAACATCCCGCCGCACAATCTGACCGAGATCATCGACGCCACCTGCGCCATCATCGACAAGCCCAGCCTCTCCGTCGATGAGATCGTGAAGATCGTCAAAGGCCCTGACTTCCCGACTGGCGGCGTCATCGCCGGCCGCGAGGGCATCGACAGCTACCTGCGCACCGGCCGCGGCATCGTCCGCACCCGCGGCAAGGCCCACACCGAGGAAATCAAGGGCGGCATGGAGCAGATCGTCATCACGGAAATCCCGTACAACGTAAACCGCTCCACCCTCGTCACGCGCATCGCCGAACTCGTCGGTGAGAAACAAATCGACGGCATCCGCGACCTGCGCGACGAATCCGACGAAAACACCCGCATCGTCATCGAGCTCAAGCGCGGCGAGCAATCCAAGGTCGTCATCAACCAGCTTTTCAAGAAGACCGCCCTCGAGTCCTCCTTCGGCGTCATCCTGCTCGCGCTCGACAAGAAGCGCCCGAAGCAGATGAACATCAAGGAACTGATCGAGTGCTACATCGAGCACCGCCGCGATGTCATCACCCGCCGCACCAAGCATCGTCTGAAGGAGGCCGAGGACCGCGCCCACATCCTCGAAGGCTACAAGATCGCCCTCGATAACCTCGACGACTTCGTCCGCATCATCCGCAGCGCCGCCAACCGCGAGGAAGCGAAGTTGAAGCTGATGGCCAAGTATCCCCTCTCCGATCGCCAGACCACCGCCATCCTCGAGCTCCGCCTTTACCAACTGACCGGACTCGAGCGCAACAAGATCGAGGCGGAATACCTCGAGCTGATCAAACTCATCGAGGAGCTGCGCAGCATCCTGGAGAGCGAGAAAAAACTTCTCTCCATCATCAAGAAGGAGCTGCTCGTCCTCCGGGAAAAATACAACCAGCCGCGCCGCACCGAGATCACTGCCGCCGCCGAGGAGTTCCGCATGGAGGACGTGATCGCCAACGAAGGCTGCGTCATCACCGTCTCGCACCAGGGCTTCATCAAGCGCACGCCCGTCGCCTCCTACCGTTCGCAGAAGCGCGGCGGCAAGGGCATCATCGGCACCGAAACCTACGAGGAGGATTTCGTCGAGCACCTCTTCACCGCGTCCACCCATGATTACATCATGTTTTTCATGAACAACGGCCGCGTTTACGTGGAAAAAGTTTACGAGGTTCCCGAAGGCACCCGCGCCTCGAAGGGCAAATCCGTCTCGTCGTTCCTCCAGCTGCAGAAGGACGAAAAAATCGCCGCCATGGTCTGCGTGAAGGAATTTTCCGAAAACCTGCACCTCGTCATGTGCACGAAGAACGGCGTCACCAAGAAGACCACCCTCGCCGACTACTCCAACCCGCGCCGGGGCGGCATCATCGGCATCAAGCTCGAGGAAGGCGACGCGCTCATCGGCTCCGTCCTGACCAACGGCGAGAACGAAATCGTCCTCATCACCTACAAGGGCATGTCGATCCGCTTCAAGGAATCCGACCTGCGCGACCAGGGCCGCGCCACCGTCGGCGTCACCGGCATGCGCTTCGGCGAGAAAAACGATTACATCAAGACCATCGCCGTGGTCGATCCGAGCTGCACCCTCCTCGTCGCGAGCGAGGAAGGCGTCGGCAAGCGCACGCCCTTCGACGACTACCGCCTGCAGTCGCGCGGCGGCTCCGGCGTCATCGCCATCAAGTCGGAAGCCGTGGCCGGCGCGCTCAGCGTGCACGAGAACGATGAGATCATGCTCCTCACCGCCAAGGGCCAAAGCGTGCGCTGCCCGGTGAAAGGCATCCGCCAGAGCGGCCGCAACACCCAGGGCGTGAAACTACTCAGCCTCTCCGAAGGCGATCGGCTCCTCAGCATCGCCCGCATCGTCGAGACCGAGGAAGAAGGCGCCGACGCACCCGCGAGCTGAGCGAATAAAAATTCAAAAACCAAACCGCCCCGGCCCCGCGTCGCGGCGGTTTTTGTTTTTGAGGGCTCCTGCGTTTCGCTTTGAACAGGTATTATGGTGGAATGCGGCGTCCCGACGCGTTCACTGATAAATGTCGAATATATGGCACGTCTTCCAGCCGCCATCTGAAAGGAATCGGCCTTGGATACTGATCCTGATTTAGCCACGAAAGAGCACAAAGGGCTCAAAGCGATCCGGCCGAAAACCGACGGTCGGCTGGGGGCAGCCGACCCTACCGAACGCAAATGGATTCCGAGGTAGGGCCCGTTGCCCCAACGGGCCGGGCGCATACATAAACGCGTCGGGACGACGCGTTCCACCTCAAGCCCGCTAATCCTCATCTCCAAAAACAGAAGTGGCGGACCTTTGCAGGTCCGCCACTTTGTTTTGCTATGCCGAACAGTACCCCCTTAGTCCTATCCGGCAAAGGTAAATTGATTAGTTGGTCACAAGGACCTTACGGGGGTGAAAAACCCACCGATGCATTTATATTCTGTTGGGGGTGATAACGCTAAGGGGTTGAAATACTGCGGGTAAGGGTAAGACCGGAAGCAATTGGATTGGCTGAAGCTTAAAAAGATTGGCAGAAGATGGAATACTTGGTTTGTTTTTATCGTTAAATGAAAACCACTACCCCGGTTTCCATGCGCGATGTCGCTCTCCGTGCAGGTGTTACGGCCGCCACAGTTTCCCTTTCCCTCAGGGGAAGCCCGCTCATCACGGCGGCCACACGCACCAAGGTGCTGAATGCCGCGCAGGCGCTCCACTACCAGTCGAATCCGCTCGTGCGGGCCCTCATGCGTTCTCGCCGCCGCCGGGGTGCGGCGCCCGGCGGGCCGACCCTGGCCATCGTCACCGGCTTTCCCACCCGCCACGGATGGCGCAATCTCACGACGCCGGTTTTTCAGCAACTTTTTACCGGCGTCCGCGCCCGGGCCGGGCAATACGGTTATGCCCTGCAGGAATTCTGGCTCTATGAGAAAGGGATGACGCCGCGGCGATTCTCGAACATGCTGCACGCCCGTGGCATTCTTGGCCTGATCGTGGCCCCGCTGCCCGAGGCCAATTCAAGCATCGAGCTGGATTGGGACAGCTTCGCGGCGGTTGCCCTCGGCACCACGCTGGCGAAACCCGTGCTGCATCGCGTCGTCAACGATTTGTTCCACTCGATGATGATCACAATGGAACAATGTTACAAGCTCGGTTACCGCCGCATCGGCCTGGCCTTGCGCGCGACCGTCAACCAAAAGGTGGAACGTCGGTGGCTCGCCGGCTACCTGCTGGCACAAAGCGAGATGGCGGGCCTTGCCCCGCTGGCCCCGCTCCTGGCCGAGCCGATGAGCGAGGAAGCCTTCCGCACCTGGTTTCGCCGCGAAAAACCCGACGCGGTCATCGGCCAGCCGCACGACATGCAACGCTGGTTCAAGTCGTGGGGCGTGCGCGTCCCCGAGGACGTGGGCGTGGCCAGCCTCAGCTCAGCGCAGCTCGGTGATCCGGTTTCCGGCATCTACCAAAATTCCGAACTGATCGGCATGCGCTCCATCGACCTGCTCTCGACGCTGCTCGAGCGCAATGAACTCGGCGTGCCCGCCGTGCCCGACTCCCTGCTCGTGGACGGAGTCTGGAATCAAGGCCACACGCTGGTGGCGCAGTAGAACGCCTAACATAATTTAGGTAGGGGCGGCTGACCCAGCCGACAAGACTTCGTACTTGTCGCCGCCCGCAGATTTCGGCCCGTTGGGGGCAACGGGCCCTACCCATAACGCACGCCCTACCCTCACCCGATCTTTTCCGCCTCGGTCTCCAGCCGCGAGACGAGTTCGTCCATCTGGCCGATCACGGCCTGCACCGTCTCACGCCGGGTGAGATCCACCCCGGCCGACTGGAGCTGATTCATGGGGTAATCGCTGCCCCCGCTCTTGAGCAAGGCGAGATAGCGCGCGACCGCGGCGGCGCGGCCGGACGCGCTGCCGGTGGTCATCTCCTGAAAGAGCTGCGCGCTCGAGGCAAAACATGTGGCGTATTGGTAAACATAATACGGCGAGTGGTAGAAGTGCGGGATACGCGCCCAGGTAATCCGGGAGAGTTCGTCGAAGGTGACGGCGTCGCCGTAGTAATCCTGGAGCAGTTTCTCGTAGATGCCGCTGAGCACCCCCGCGGTGACGGGCGAGCCCTGCTCGGCCAGACGATGCACCTGCAATTCGAAATCGGCGAAGAACACCTGCGTGTAAAAGGTGCCGAGGATGGCATCGGCCGCGTGCTGGATCAGCACGAAGCGCTCCTTGGGATCCGTCGTCGTCTCGAGCAATTTTTCGAGCAGGAAACGCTCGTTGATGGTCGAGGCCACCTCGGCCACGAAGATGGTGTAGTCGGACGTGACGAACGGCTGGTTTTCGTACGACAGCAGGGTGTGCATGGCGTGGCCGGCCTCGTGCGCAAAGGTGAAGGCGGCGTCGAGCGTGTCGTTGTAGTTCAACAAAAGATACGGCCCCACGCCATAAACGCCCATGCTGTAGGCGCCGCTGCGCTTGCCATCGTTTTCATACACGTCGATCCGGCCGCCGGAGGTGAACTGCCGGTAGCTTGCCTGGTAGTCGGCGCCGAGCGGGGCGACCGACGAGATGACGAGCGGCACGGCCTCGGCGTAGGAATATTTTTTATCGACGGCAAAAATCGGGATGGAGTTGTCGTAGAGATGGTAGGTCTCGAGCCCGAGGAGTTTCTTGCGCAGGCGGAGATAGCGGCGCAGCGGGGCGGTGCCGGCGCGGGCGGCGTCCACCAGCGTTTGCACGACGGCGGTCGGGATGGCGTTGGCGTCCAGCGCCGCTTCGATCGTGGACGGGAAGTTGCGCGCCTGCGCCAGAAACCAGTCGCGATGGAGGAGGCTGTTGTAGATCGCGGCGTAAGTGTTCACGTTCGCCGCGTAGGTCTTGTAATAAGCCTCGAAGGCCAGCGCGCGGTCGGCCTGGTTGCGGTTCGTCAGCAGCGTGGCCTGGTAGGCGGCGGGCGTGAGCGTGACCTCGCGGCCGTCGGAAAACTTCACCGAGGGAAACTTGATGTCGCTCGTGCCCAGCTCCTGGAACACCGCCGCGGGCGTCTGGTTGAATTGCGCGGCATAGGACAGGAGCCGCTCTCCTTTCTCATCGAGCACGTGCTTTTGCTGGCGGTAGGCGTCGAGGATGGTGAAACGGTAGATACCCAGGCCGGGCGTTTCCGCGATCCACCTTTCCATCGCCGCCTGCGGGACGGCGAGCAATTCGGGCGTAAACCACGCCATGGCCGTGCCGAACTTCGCAAAGAGCGCCTGCACGCGCTGGAATTTCCCCGCCACCGCCTGGTCGCGCGTATCCACGTCGCGCTGCAGCTGCGGGTAGCAATAAACCCGGTACTGCAGCATGCCAATCTCGTCGTGCCGCTGGTAGGCGCGCAGCACGGCGGCGGGGCCGGAGGCCAGCGTGCCCTTGAGCGCGGCAAATTCTCCCATCTTCGCATCAAGTGTTTTCATCCCCTGCTCCCAGGCGTCCCAGTCCGGGAAAATCGGCGAGAAATCCCATTTATGGGCCGGGGAAATGGTGGTGCGGTCGGACGTGGCCGATTTGGCCTGGGCGGTACTCATGAGGGGAAAAAACAGCCGCCAATGCGCGGCAACGCGAGACGGAAAAATCATGGCCCAGCTGTACTTTTATGTCCCAATTGGATATCTTTTGGGCCAGCTTCTGCCCATGATCCGCGCGCTTATTTTCGATTTCGACGGTCTCATTCTCGACACCGAGACGCCGATGATTGACGCCTACGGCGAAATCCACCGCAAGCGCAACATGCCGTTCGACCGCGCCAGATTCACACGGTTCATCGGCACCGCCGACCAAGGCTTCGATCCATGGAAGGCTTTCGGTCCGGCCGCGCCGCGCTCCGACCTCGAAGCCGAAAGGCTGCGCCTCAACCAGGAATTTCTCGCGCAGAAAAAAATCCTGCCCGGTGTCGTCGAGCTGATGGACGAGGCCCGCCAGCGCGGCCTGCCGCTCGCCGTGGCCTCGAATTCTTCCCGCGAACACGTGGACGGCTACCTCAAGCACCTTGGCCTGTACGAAAAATTTGAATTCACCTCCTGCCGCACGGACGACCTGCCACCCAAGCCCGCGCCCGATCTTTACCTCGCCGCCCTGAAAAAACTCAACGTGAACGGCGATGAAGCGCTCGCCCTCGAGGATTCAGCGACCGGCATCGCCGCGGCGCACGCGGCCGGCCTGTGGTGCGTGGCCGTGCCCAACGAATCCACCCGCGAACAGGATTTCACCGCCGCCCACCTCCGCCTTGAATCTCTCTCCGGCCAGACGCTGGCCATGATTTACACCGGCCTGCGCATGGGCGCACGCGGCGGAAAACCTTAGCCATTGGATTCGGCCCGTTGAGCCGACTTCGCCAAGGCTACGACGGCCAGGGAGCAACAAGCCCTACCACAATGTCATGATAGCAAAAAATCTCTTTGTGCTCCTTGTGATCTTTTGTGGCTAAAAAATATCTTCGTGGCGGATGCTTTGGCCACAAAAGATCACAAAGAGCACAGAGATAGTCTTAAAACAGTTCGCGCTGCTGCAGGGCATCGCGTTTTTCCGGATCGAGCGCGCTCAGCGCGAGCATCTGCGCCGGGCTCAGTTCCGCCAGCCACGGCTCGCGGGCGAGCGAGGCGAGCAGCAACGCGCCGGCCAGCGCGTCGTAGAGCGCGGCATGGTAACGGCGACGCGGCGGCGGACAATGCACGGCGGCCAGCGCATCGAGTTCCGCCTGCAACCCGCAGGCGGCGACGAGGTCGGTCAGTTGCAACGAAACCAGCCGCGGATAAAGCTGCGCATAGAGAGGGCCCGTGTCGATCCACGGCCCCCACTCGGCCAGGCTTCCGCCCGGCCGTGAGAAATCGGGCGAGCGGCGCGGATACGGCCAGGCCGACTTGAGCAACGCGTTTTCCACCCCGGCATAATGTGCCGCCAGTGGGCCCTGCTCACGGAGGCTGGCAAAAAAATCGAACTCGTCCGCAAACGGCGCCTGCGCCACCAAGTCGTTTTCGCGCAAGCCATGCGTCGCCGTCTCCTCGGCCCGCACCCGGCCGGCCGCGCGGCAAAGCCGGGTTTTGGCCTCCACCACCCGGTCGCCGAGCACCGTGACGACACCGTATTCCAGGACGCCCGTGGACTGGCTGCCTTCAAAATCGACGAAAAAAACCGGTTGCTCGACCCAACGCATGGGGGAGTTTTTGCACCGAAAGTGGCAAAGGTCACGAAGGGAATTCGCCGGACGCACGGACGCGCGTGGTAATTTGGATTTGGGATTTGGTAGTTGGTAGTTGGGAAATTAGTTAATCGACCAAACACCAACTACGAATTACCAACTACTCGCATCGAAAGCATGAATCTCGATTCCTACCGCACCTTCGCCCTCGAGCTCGCTGAAAAAAGCGGTGAGTTTATCCGGCCGTTTTTCGCCAACCCCGGCCTCGTGGTGGAAACAAAATCCGATTCCACGCCCGTGACGCAGGCCGACCGCGGCGCGGAGGAACTCATGCGCGCGCTTATCCGCAAAAAATTTCCCAGCCACGGCATTCTCGGCGAGGAGTTCGGCGAGGAAAACGCCGGCGCGGAATTCGTGTGGGTGCTCGATCCGATCGACGGCACGAAGTCCTTCGCCAGCGCCTGCCCGCTCTTCGGCACGCTCATCGCCCTGCTCCACCGCGGCCAGCCCGTGCTCGGCGTCATTCACCAGCCAATCTTGCGGCAACTCCTGCTCGGCGACGGCACCACGACCACATTCAACGGCCGGCCCGTGCGCTGCCGCGCCACCACCCGGATCGAAGATGCGACGCTGCTCACGAGCGACCCGCTCAACCCGGCGAAATATCAGGACGGCGCCGCGTTCGACTCGCTCGCGCGGCGCGCCAAACTCGTGCGCACGTGGGGCGATTGCTACGGCTACCTGCTCGTCGCGAGCGGTTGGGCCGATGTGATGTGCGACCCGGTCATGAATCCCTGGGACATCGCCGCGCTCGTTCCGGTCATCCGCAGCGCAGGCGGCGTCATCACCGACTGGCAGGGACGCGACCCGGTGGGCGCGAAATCCATTGTGGCCGCAGCCACCCCGGCCCTGCACGCGGAAGTCATCGCGGCATTGAACGCCTAGGAGCCCATCGGGCTTCGCCCACGGGCCTCTTAACAAATGACTCCGCCATTTAGGGGAGAGATAAGTAATTTTATCGGAGCGGTGGATAATATCAGCGTCAATCCGAGTGATCTGCGGAGAAATTACTCCTGAGGTTTCATCACTGATCCCGCCAAAAATCCGGTTTTAGCACAAAAACCTGCCCGCAGAAATCGGGCCTATCGACTTAAACAACATGTGGTTAAAAACAATAATGCAATTGTTTAACAATACAAATATCGATGCGATCGATTTGCAACAAGGCAGTTCTATCGTGGTCTACCCGCCTCGTTTGATACCCCCTTCCCGTAAAACGGGCTCTCACCTTGCCGTGAAGAACCTTTGTTAGAATAGCCCCCCCCTAAAAAGAAGTAACTTCAACCCCGATAGTGTCATGAAAGCGGAAAAATGTCTTGTTAAAACCCTCGCTGCATTTGCACTCATTTGCGGCTTATCCGTCTCGGCCCACGCCCAACTCGGCAGCGGCTGGACCCCCGACAACGAAACCTACACCCCCCAAACCTCGTCCGGCTGCACCATCACGTCTATTTCCGGAGGATTTGAATTCTCCGTTCCCTCCGGCTCCGGCCGGTCGGAGCAACGCGGCAATAATCTCCCGACCAACACCACGAATCAGTGGCAGGGTTTTGCCACCCTGAAATCATTCCCCTCCGGTTCCGACAAGATATCCATGCATCAGGTTTTCGGGCCGGCTCCTTCCACGCCTGATCTCATCCTCGATGAGGCCCATTTTTCCGGGGGCATTGAAATCATGTCATTGGAGCAGAGTGACGCCTTTGAGGCCGCGATCCAAGTTGGCGTGCAGTTCCAATTGAACACGATCTACGATCCGGTCGGAAACATCATCAGGATCTATGTCAATGGCTCGCAAACGGGGACGAAGACTCCCAATTCGGGCGTTCACTACAATAAATACGGCCAATATGTGTCGGGTTCCGGTACCGGTCCAGCCACCATGGACTGGGTGAATATCCAGTCTTGGGCAGGTGGTTCAGCCGGCGGCGGCGGCGGCAACCACTTTACGATTACGGCCAGTGCCGGCAGCGGTGGATCGATCAATCCGACTGGCAATGTCGTGGTCAACCAAGGCGCCAACCAGACCTTCACGATCACAGCCAACTCCGGATTCAATATCTCCAGCGTAACGGTGGACGGTACGAATCAGGGTGCGATCGGTTCTTTCACCTTCTCCAACGTGCAGGCCAATCACACGATCAGTGCTGCGTTCTCGCAACAAGTGTCAGAAGGGCCGTTCGGCGGAACGCCTGCCGCGATTCCCGGCACGGTTCAGGCCGAAAACTATGACACCGGCGGCCAGGGCGTGGCCTACAATATCGGCTCGATCAATGGGACGGATAATGGCTACCGTTCCGACGGCGTTGACCTGGAAGTGACTTCCGACACCGGCGGCGGCGTTGACCTCGGCTGGACCTTCGGCGGCGATTGGTTTAAGTACACAGTCAATGTGGCCACAGCCGGCACTTACACGGTCAGCTTCCGCATCGCCGCTCCGACTGCGGTGACGGATGCCTTCCATATCTCGAATTCCTCGGGTACGAACCTGAGTGGTAACGTCAACCTTCCCGCGACGGGCGGCTATCAAAATTGGGCCACCGTGACGGCCAACGTCACCCTGCCCGCGGGCCAGCAAATCCTGACCATAAACCAGGACAACGGCGGCTGGAACCTCAACTACGCTGTGTTCCAGCAGCAATCGTCCGGCGAAGGCCCCTTCGGCGGGACTCCGGCCGCCATTCCTGGCACGGTGCAGGCCGAAAACTATGACACCGGCGGCCAGGGCGTGGCCTACAATGTCACTTCAATCAATGGCACGGATAACGGCTATCGTTCCGACGGCGTTGATCTGGAAGTGACTTCGGACACCGGCGGCGGCGTTGACTTGGGATGGGAAAGCCCCGGCCAGTGGTTTAAATATACGGTCAATGTGGCCACGGCCGGCACTTACACGGTCAGCTTCCGCATTGCCGCTCCGGGTGCGGTGACCGATGCCTTCCATCTGTCGAATGCTTCGGGTACGAACCTGAGTGGTAACGTCAACCTTCCCGCCACCGGTGGCTACCAAAATTGGGCCACCGTAACGGCCAACGTCACCCTGCCGGCGGGCCAGCAAATCCTGACCCTGAACGAGGATAACGGCGGAGGCGTATGGAACATCAACTACGCGAGCTTCGCCCTGAACGGATCGAACCGGACCCTGACCGGTTCCTCGGGTGATGGCTGGCACGCGCTGGCGATCTCGCCGGCCGCGACCGGCACCTTCACCGCCACCTACGACGCGACGCCCACGGCCTCGCCGGAAAATGCGGTGGTCGGCCTGTCCAATGGCGCCGCCACCGGCTTCGGCAACCTCGGTTGCATCGCACGCTTCAATCCATCGGGCCAGATCGATGCCTACAACGGCACGGCCTACGCCGCGGCCTCGAGCATCAACTATTCCGCCAATGTGTCGTATCACTTCCGCTTCGTCGTGAATGTGACCGCGCACACTTACTCGGTCTTCGTGACCCCGTCCGGTGGTTCCGAAATCACCGTGGGCAGCAATTATGCCTTCCGCAGCACGGCGAACACCATGACCAGCCTGAACGACTGGAACCTGTATGTGGATCCCTCGAATGCAGGCAGCCTCACCGCGACCAACCTGAGTCCGTAATAAAACAAAGGTTCCTGAAATATTAACCAGGGTTTTGTCGGACAAATTTCCGACAGGGCAAAAGCAAGAGGCGGGCCTTCATGGCCCGCCTCTTTTGCTTTTATATACGCGGGAAAAACCCACCTGTAGACGGCCTGCAATGATATCGTTTAACGATACAAATAACGATTCCGACCATTTGGGCAGGGAATTCCATCCGGGTGGAATATTTTCCTGGCTGGGTCGCTCGGGACAATGGACGTCCCCTACCCCCTGTTAACTCCATAGTAACCTGAATAAGCATCATATATGAAAGCGGAAATAAGTATTGTTAAAACCCTCGCTGCATTTGCCCTCATTTGCGGCTTATCCGTCTCGGCCCAGGCCCAACTCGGCAGCGGCTGGACACCCGACAACGAAACCTACATCGCCCAGAATTCGGCTGGTACCTCCACCACGGCCATTTCCGGGGGATTTGAATTCACGACTCCCTCCGGCCAGGGCCGGGCGGAAATGCGCGGAAATAATCTTCCGACCAACATCACCAACCAATGGCAGGGATTTGCCACGCTAAAGTCGCTTCCCGCTGGCTCGACCAATATCTCCATGCACCAAGTGTTCGGGCCGGCCCCGTCCACCCCGGACCTCATCCTTGATGAGGCGACCGGCGGTCCCTCCGGGATAGAAATCATATCGCTGGAACAGGGGAAGGCCTTCGAGGCGGCGATCCAGATCGGCGTGCAGTTCCAGATGAACACGATCTACGATCCGGTCGGAAACCTGATCTCGATCTACGTCAATGGCTCGCTCACGGGCACGAAGGTTCCCAATTCGG
>Ga0210392_10001082_pt1 | contig 14742 bp, 10 predicted proteins | sample IncBWC30OmetaG_FD_161057 | JGI IMG/M metagenome (GOLD analysis project Ga0210392, IMG submission 161057) | Forest soil microbial communities from Barre Woods Harvard Forest LTER site, Petersham, Massachusetts, United States - Inc-BW-C-30-O ...
AGGCCGCGAGCTCATCGTAAAGCGTCAGGTCTTGCGATCCCCAACTTTGAATTTACATTCACATCCGGTATTAGCTCGCCTTTCAGCGAGTTATTCCAGACTTTACGGCAGATTACTCACGTGTTACACACCCTTGCGCCACTCCGACATCCAAATATTGCTACCTGAATGTCAGCGTTCGACTTGCATGTCTTATCCACGCCGCCAGCGTTCGTTCTGAGCCAGAATCAAACTCTCCGTATAAAAATACGTTAGATGATTCATATGTCTGATCGTAAAATCAGACGCATTACTAATTATTTGGTTAAAACCCTCAGAATCAGCCATCTAACTGGCTTTTTCTGAAGGGGCTCTTACTAATCGCACAATTCAATTTTCAAAGAGCAGCGGACGGTTTTACCCATCCAAAACTCGTTCCAGCTCAATATCTTATCCCCTCATTTGGGGACAAAAAAACCCGAGTGCCGAATCACTTCTTCTTACCCGGCAATCAGATTTAAGTCTGGTGGATACTTTCACTTTCGTATCCGATGTCAACCGGCTTTCGCCGTCCCGTTCGTTACTCGCTTAGTAGCGCGAAGGGACATAAAATTTATCAGAGTCCGGGAACCTTGCAACACTTTTTTTGAAAATTTTTGGAGACATTCAAAACCGCAATATCTCCAATGTTTATAAGGCTATTCCAGCCCTCGCTCCTCCAAATCATCTTCATCGAGCCCTAAAAAATGTCCCAGCTCGTGCAAAAAAGTGGTCCGAACTTCGTCGGAAAAGACATTTTCGTCGCCTTCGGCGAAGTCCCAGAGGTTTTCCAGGAACAAAATGATCTGCGAAGGCATGGGAACCGCGTCTTCTTCCGCGAATTCAGGGCCAACAAACAGGCCCAACACATCCGAATCAATGCCATCGGCTTGCAAACCGGCGTTGGGAACGGGTTCAAACGTGACGGGCAGCTTGGATGCGCGTTCCCGCAATTCACGCGGCAATTCTGCGAGGGTGGCTTCAACCTCGGCCGTGGCGATGGCGCACAATTCTTTCCAGTCCGGATTCATTTTCCCCAATCAACCACAAAAAGCTCCAAGAACCAACTTCCAAGCACCAGAGAAATTCCAAGCACCAAGGCATCGTGCCATGAACGGGAATTTTTTCACGCAAAGGACGCGAAGGTTTTGACCACGTCTGGCTGCCGGTGCCATTCAGACTCTGACCGAGCCGCGGAATCCCCTGCCGCCATAATACGAATCCGCGCCGTTGTGACCAACAAAGACGCGGCCATAACGGCGATCACAATACAGCGCGCCGCCAAGCTTGCGGATGTCCGCCGGTGTTTTTATCCAGCTCGACCGCTTGGTGTCGAACTCACCCAGTTTTTGCAATTCGAAATATTGATCTTCGGTCAAGACCTCAACGCCCATGGCCGCCGCCATGTCCATGACCGTGCTCTTGGGTTTATGTTCCTTGCGGGAATCCAGCGCTTCGCGGTCATAGCAAAGACTGGTGCGGCCGGCGGGAGTTTGCTCGGAACAATCAAAAAAGACGTATTCGCCCGTCTTTTTGTCATGACCCACCACATCCGGTTCGCCGCCGGTCTTTTCCATTTCACTGAGCGACCACAGTTTTCCGGCATCGGCTTCCAGCCTGGCCTTCACTTTGGCCCATTCCAGACCTTTATGACGGTTCAGGTTTTTCTCGAAACGGGCTTTCAAGGTGGCCAGCAGTTCTTCGCGTTGTGCCGGTGACAGCTCCTTTTTATTGCTCTTGGTGTTGTTCATACATTTATCTCAGGCCGGTTGCTTTGACTGTCGTTCGCGGAGCATCAACCAGATCTTCCGCGCGATAAATAACGCGACCTGGCTCAGGATCGCCGCCCCGTATCCGGACAACTGATAGGCACCAAGCCATGTCGCGACACCAATAATGGCGAAGACTATGCCGGAATACATCCAAAATCCTGAGAGGATGATCACCGGCACGAAGACCACCCGGACCGCGCCGGCGTACTGTTGAACGTCCGAAGCCGGCCCATAAATGTAACCGAGTATCGGAATGCTGAAGACGAGATGGATCACGCGCAGGATCGTGCGTCTGGTGGTGTTGCTGATCATAACGGGTTATTTCAATTTGCCGGCGATGTCCTGCAACCGGTTATGGGCCATGTTGATGCCCTGCGTCATCCCCATCTTTAGCATCTGGTCCCGTTGCGCCGCCGATTCATACAGGACGTGCATGTTGAGTTTGCTAGTGCCGTCGGCAAGTTTTTCAAATTCGAGGAACTCGAGCTGGACGCCAAAAGGGGTGTTCTCAAATTCAAAGGTCCGGATGATTTTCCGGTTCGGGCTGAATTCATGGATCACCCCGTTGAACCCGTATTTGTTGCCTTTGGGATCGGTGGTTTCAAACCGGTAACTGCCGTGCTTTTGGCATTCAAGTTTCAGCACTTTCGTCCCCATCCATTGCTCAACGATGTCGGGCTCCACGTAGGCCTTGAAAAGCAGTTCGACCGGCAGGTCAAATTCCCGGGTGATCACCAGTTCTTGCTTGCCGTCCGCGGCATCGATCTTTGTTTTTCGCTCCATGGTGTTCTATTTTTTTGATTTGTATGTTTTCATGATCGTTTCCAGCTTTTCAAACCGGTCATCCCACAGCTTGCGGAAGGGTTCGATGAAGCCGGCCACTTCGTTCATCTGGCTGGCATTGAGGTGATAGTAGATTTCCCGTCCGTTTTGCATCGGCTTGAGCAATTCACACTCGGTGAGGATCTGGATGTGCTTGGAAATCGTTTGCCGGGAGGATTTGAAATTGTCGGCAATGGCTCCGGGCGTCAACGCCTGCACCGCCAGCAAGGTGAGGATCGCCCTCCGGGTGGGGTCGGCAATGGCCTGAAAGACGTCTCTTCTTGATTCCATATATGCAGCTATTTGACTGCAAATATATGCGCAGTCATTTGGCTGCGCAAGCTTTTTAAAGGCCTTTTTTGGAAGCGGGGTGAGAAGGCGGCAGGAAAGCCGCAAGAATAATCTTGGCAATTCCGGACGAAGCGCGAAAATTCAAAACATCAGGCAGAACTGTTTGGGGAAGCCACAGGACCAAAAATGGAAACTGTCAGGCGTCCATGGGGATCAGATATGTGATTTCTGAAACAGACAAACCGAACCCGGAAAAATGCGCGTCGCAAACTTCATCACCCTCAGCCTGATGCTTTTTGTTCTGCGGACTTCGGCCTCGGTGCTGTATGTGGATGTGAACAGCGCCAATCCCGCCCCGCCTTACGCCGATTTGACCACCGCTGCTGTTTCAATCCAAGACGCCGTGGATGCCGCGACCAACGGGGATTTGATTTTGGTGAACGACGGAGTTTATCAGAACGGACATCTGCCGATCTCGCAAAAATCCGGCATCTTACCCCCGTCAAGCCTTTACGACACCAACCGCGTGGCGATCTGCAAACGCATCACGGTGCAAAGCCTTAACGGCCCCGTGGCGACCTGCATCAACGGCGGTGGAATCTACCGGTGCGTCTTTTTGACAAACGGCGCAGCCTTGAACGGGTTCACGCTCACGAATGGCGCAGTGGGATGGATGGAAACCAACATATCTTTTGGGCGCACAATCACCACAACCAACACCGCCGACGGCGGAGGTGTGGCGGGCGGTTTTTTTGGCGGGGGTGCCCTTTCCAACTGTGTACTGGCGGCCAACACGGCCATCGGAAATGGCGGCGGGGCTTATGCGGTCACCTTGATGAATTGCACGCTGACCGGCAATATGGCACGAAGCGGCGGCGGCGCCGGTGCAGCAACCTTGATCAACTGCATCGTCACAAATAACAGTGCGCAAACCAACGGCAATACCGGCAGTGGCGGGCCATTTCCAACCGCTCCGGTCGGATTTGGCGGCGGCATCAACGCGAGTTCCGCCATCAATTGTTTGATCGCCAACAACAGGGCTTTTGAGGGCGGGGGCGCAGCGAACGCGCTGAATCTCGCCAACTGCACCATGGTGAACAATTCGGCGGCTTTTTCCGGCGGTGTGTTCGGGGATGGCAGTTTTCCCGGCAGCCACGTTACCAACTGTATCATCTATCACAACGCGGCCGGTACCAACGCCAATTTCACCACCGGCAATATCTCCATCGATCACAGCTGCACTTTTCCCCTGCCCGCCGGCGGCGTGGGCAACCTCACCAACGACCCGGCGTTTGTGGATTATTCCGGCAGCGATTTCCATCTGCAAACCAACTCGCTTTGCATCAATTCCGGATACAATGCCGCCATTACTCAAAGCAGCGATTTGGACGGCAACCCGCGCATCCAGGGCGGCACAGTGGACATAGGCGTCTACGAATTTCAGTCGCCCACTACGCTCCTTTCTTATGCTTGGGCCCGACAATACGGCCTGGCCGTGGACGGTTCGGCCGACCATGTGGATACGGATGGCGACGGCATGGATAACTGGCAGGAATTTCTGGCCGGTACAAACCCGACCAATGCGGCGTCCTTTTTGGCCATGTCATCCGCCATCCCTGTGTTCAACCTGCATTGGGTAGTGGTCAAATGGCAGAGCGTGGATACACGGACATATTATTTGCAACGCAGCACCAATCTCGGAGCGCCAACCGCCTTCTCAACCATTCAAAGCAACATCTCTGGACAGGCTGGAACGACCATTTTTACCGATACCACGGCAACGAATGGCGGCTCTTTTTTTTATCGGGTTGGCGTGCAGTAAGGCACTGGGCGACGGGTTATCCGGACGTCTTTGGCCGGGTGTGGTTGCTGCGACCCTGCATTTTCCAGATTTTAAAAACCTCTCGGTTTGCCAGCAAATCCGCAGATTTTGGACGGACGGCGTTTCTGGAAACACCATTTACCCCTAATAGTCACGGGGTGAATCTGAATTTTAGGAGTTTTTTTCCGGCGGACCCCCTTCCCACTCCCGAAAAATGAAAATAAATGACATAAATCTGCATGCTACATTCCCGGGAGAAATTCAACTTTTGGGGAGGTGTGATACGGTCGGGGGATGAAACTGAAAATTAAGAATGCAGAATGCAGAATGAAGAAGTTGGCGGCGCGGGGCGCGGGGCCACTGGGCGCAAAGGTCGGATTCAGGTTCAAGGGTTCAGGCCGGCAAGTAATTGTGGGGCAAGGTCCGTCAGGCTTCGTCAGGCTTTGTCAGACCCTAGAATTTTTGTGCGAGCCGGACTGGCCACAAGGTCGCGGCGCGCGACGGCAACCGTTCGCCCATATTCGGCGATATTCGGTCGAATTCGCCGATATTCGCCCAATTCGGAGAAAAAAATTACCGCGAACGACGCAAAATACGCGAACGGGCAAGCCCACCGCGCTCCGGGCAACCATCCATTCCCATCGTTTCACATCCATTCCCAGATTTTTTGGATTTTTTTATTTCAATTACGGAGTAGTACGGGCGTATGGCCGCCGTCGTCTGCGTTCCAATCGTGCCCAATCGTGCTTAATCGTGCCGAGGTACATCCAAAATCTTAAAAATTGAAAAATGGCCAATGAATCGAACGAAATTAAGCCAGATTAAACCAAATCAAACCGCTTATGATTTACGATACCGGATTTACGGGCGCATGGTGCGAGCAGGTTCGAGGACGAGGACGAGAACGAGAACGAGGACGGTCCGGCTTCCCCCTCCCGTCCCAATGGTGGCCGTGGCCAGTACTTTTTTCTGGCTCTTGAACGGGGCGCGTTTAACGTTGTCTGAAATCAACATGCTATGATGTCCAACATTCACAAAGCCAAAGCCTTTTTGCTCGCCGGGTTCGTTTTTACGGCCGCCGTTTCATCCACAACCAGCCAGGCGCAGGAAATCTTGCGCGATACGCTGCCGAACGGGATGCAGGTGATCATCGTCCGCAACACGATCGCGCCGGTGGTCACGACGATGGTGAACTACCGCGTAGGGTCGGACCAGACGCCCGCCGGATTCCCCGGCAGCGCGCACGCTACGGAGCACATGATGTTTCGCGGCAGCCCCGGCCTGAGCGCGGACCAACTGGCCGCGGCTTCCGCCGCAATGGGCGGGAACGACAATGCCGACACGCAGCAGGCGGTCACCCAGTATTTTTTCACGACGCCGGCGGAAAATCTCGACGTGCCGCTGCGCATCGAGGCGGCGCGGATGCAAAAGCTGTTGCCGGATGAAAAGCTCTGGGAAAAGGAACGCGGCGCAATCGAGCAGGAAGTGGCGCAGGACCTGTCGAATCCGGTCTATGTTTTTTACAAGCAGCTCCTCGAAGCGATGTTCGCGGGCTCGCCTTATGAGCATGATGCGCTGGGCACCCGGCCGTCGTTTGACAAGACCACCGGCGCGGACCTGCGGAAATTTCACGATGACTGGTATGCGCCCAACAATGCCATCCTCGTGATCGTGGGCGACGTGCAACCGGACCAGGCGCTGGCGCAGGTAAAGGACATTTTCGGCAAGATTCCTTCCAAGAAACTGCCCGCGCGTCCGGAGTATAACTTTTCGACGGTCAAACCGGCCACGTTGCACACGGATACGGACCTGCCTTATGGCATGACCGCGGTGGTGTTCCGCTTTCCGGGCTCGGACAATCCGGATTTTGCCGCCGCGCAGATCTTGTCCGACGTGCTGAGCAGCGAACGCGGCAAGCTGTACGGCCTGGTGCCGGAGGGCAAGGCGATCTTCGCCCAGTTTGAATACGAGACGCTGATCAAGTCCGGCCTCGGTTACGCGATCGCCGGTTTTCCGACCGGCGGCGACCCGACGAATCTGCTGGGCAATGTGAACGCCATCTTGCAGGCGGAGCTGACCAACGGCGTGGAGGCCGACCTGGTGGAGGCCGCCAAGCGGCGCGAAATCATCAGCGCCGAGCTGTCGAAGAACTCCATCCAAGGGCTCGCGAATGCGTGGTCCAGCGCGGTGGCGATCGAGGGGCGCAATTCCCCGGACGATGACATCAACGCCATCCGCGCGGTCACCGTGGACGACGTGAACCGGGTCGCCAAAAAGTACCTGGATTTTGACCATGCGATCACCGCGATCCTCACGCCGCAGGACTCGGGCAAGCCGATCTCCTCGAAGAGCTTTGGCGGCGCGGAAAATTTCGGCTCCTCCAAAAATCCGAATGTAAAGCTGCCGTCGTGGGCGAAAAAGCTGACCGACAAGCTGCCGGAACCGGTTTCCACGCTAAACCCGTTCACCACGAATTTGCCCAATGGAATCAAGCTGATCGTGCAGCCGGAATCCGTCAGCGGCACGGTGAGCGTGCATGGCCGCGTGAAAAACAACGCCAAGGTGCAGGCGCCCGCGGGCAAGGACGGCGTGGACCGCGCGCTCGACGAACTTTTCTCCTACGGCACCACATCGCTCGACCGGTTGGCGTTCCAAAAAGCCCTGGATGACATCGGGGCGAACGAATCCGCCGGCACGGATTTCTCGCTGGAAGTGCTGCCGGAAAATTTTGCACGCGGCGTGCAATTGCTCGCGGACAACGTGCTCTCGCCCGCGTTGCCGGAAGCCGATTTCAAGATCATCCAGACGCAACTCGCGGCGAAGGTCGCGGGCGAGCTGTCCAGCCCCGACCACATCGCGGGTCACGCGCTCACGACGGCGCTGTTCCCGAAAGGCGACCCGGCGCAACGCGAAGCCTCGCCCGACAGCGTGAAGGCGCTGACGATCGATGACGTGAAGAATTATTACACGGGCGCGTTCCGGCCGGACCTGACGACGATCGTGGTCATCGGAAAGATTTCCACGGAAGACGCCGTGGCCGCCATCGAGAAAAATTTCGGCGGCTGGAAGGCGGACGGCGAGAAGCCGGACACGCTGTTCCCGGTGGCGCCCGATAATGCCAAGGCCATCACGCAGGTGCCGGACGCGGCCCGCGTGCAGGACAAGATCACGCTCGCGCACACGATGGCCATCACGCGGACGAACGCCGATTATTACGCGTTGCAACTGGGCAACCACGTGCTCGGCGGCGGATTTTATGCGACGCGGCTGTATCGCGACCTGCGCGAGAAAGGCGGGCTGGTTTATTACGTCGGCTCGAGCTTCAACATCGGCGAAACCCGCGGCGTTTATCAATCATCGTACGCGTGCGATCCGCAAAACGTCGCCAAGGCGCGCACGTTGATCCTGCGCGACCTCAAGCAGATGCAGACGGAAAAGGTCACGGACCAGGAACTGCACCAGGCCAAGCTGATGTTGCTGCGTGACATCCCGCTGGCCGAAGCGAGCGTGGGCGACATCGCCGGCGGGTGGCTGGGGCGTTCGACGCTCGGCCTGCCGCTCGACGAGCCGGTGCGCGCGGGGAAAATCTACGCGCAGCTCGGCGCGAAGGAAGTCCAGGCGGCGTTTGCGAAATGGCTGCGGCCGGACGACTTCGTGCAAGTGACGCAGGGGCCCGAGCCGCATTGAGGGTTTGGGCGAAAGCTCTTTGAAATAATTGAAAAATGGTGCGCCTGGCGCGAATCGAACGCGCGACAACCGGCTTAGAAGGCAGGTGCTCTATCCAACTGAGCTACAGGCGCTTAAATATTATGTGTGGGGCGGGTTGTAATCCGCCACCGCCATGGTGCAATACATTGGCACCTGAATGTATTATGCAAGAGCCAAGGCGGGCGGCAAGCTCGTTCGCCACAAACTCAAGACGGTGGCGGGGCACCCGACGTTAAAGACCGGGTTGCCAGTTGGTCAACACGACGCGCACTGCCATGCTGGCACCGGATGGGATGGAGTCTTGATAAAATTGTGGCGCTTATTTTTCACCTGGTTGCATTTTTGACGATGAAATCCACGACCGGTTGTGGATCTTGGGGCGCGAGCGGATAATGTCCCGCACCTGCCTTGATGATGACCGTGATCCGTCCACCCAGCGCTTGGTAACGTTTCTCGATCATCCGGGTGTTGTCTTCCAGACCCGGGTCGAGGCTGCCGCAGACACTGATGATCGGCACGTCTGCTTTGGCCAGAATGTCCAGGCTGTCGAGCAGCGGGATTTTCGACAGGTTGCTGTGCATGATGGGATTCTGGCCATAGATACAAGAAACTTTGCCGGGATTTGCCATGGCCCAGGCGCAGGCTTCGCCCGCTGCCGCCCCATCACCTTCCATGACCGGTCTCTTGGAAAACCCGTGGTCCGTCAAATATTTATAGGTCGCGTCCCATTGTGCCGGAACCGGGCCGACGTCGTATGGAACCGGGCCGGTGACAATGTAAAAACCATTGGCCAGCAGGGCCTGATCGACCACCGCATCCCGGCTGACAAAATCCGCGCGGAACACCCAGGGATTTCCCGGCGCCGGAACCTTCGGCACGATGATGTTCAAACCGCCTCCGCTAAAGTTATCGATGTTAAATTGATATTGGTCGTAGCAAGGCAGGAACAGCGGGCCCCGGCAGGTGACATACACCCCTTCTTGCGGCTCATTGCGGTAGAGATTCCCGTCGCTGTAATAGGAGCGTTTGGTAAATCTGCCGGTCACAAAAGACGGTGGCGCGCTGGTGGTTTCCTGGACGCTTTGAGTGATGAAATCCACGATGGGTTGCGGGTCGCTCAGGCTGTGCGGATGGTGGGCAACGCCTTCTTTGATCATCACTGAAATCCGTCCACCGAACTGTTGATAAATGTTCTCAATGGCCGTCGAATACTTTCCAAGAATCGGGTCGAGGCTGCCACAGACGTGCAACAGCGGCACGTCATACTGGGCCAGCTTCCCGAGCAGCATGAGATTTTCCTGGTTGCCGCCCGGATTGTCAGCGTAGATGCAAGCCACCTTGTCGGGATGGGTGGTGGCCCATGTATATGCGTATTCTCCGCCCCGGCTCATGCCAACGAAGGCCGGCTTCTTGGACAGCCCATGCTGTTCCGTGAGAAATGCATACCACGCGTCCCATTCCTTGCCAGGTTTCAACGTGGCGTCAGCCGAGATATAGGCCACGCAAAAGCCATGCTTGAGCAATCCGATCTCCGTCTGGGGCATATGATTCCAGTAGCATCCTTGCCAGGACCACGGATTGCCGGGCGCCATCTGTTTTGGCACCACGACGATGCAACGCCGTTCTCCTTTTGCCGGGCCGCTGACGCCATCACCTTCATTTTGCGGAGCTTTGAAAGGCGTGATGGCCAGCGTCGCCTCATCCATCACGAAGTCGTAACGGTCAAACCCATGCCAGGCGGTCTTTTCTCCAGTGAAGGCCGGCAAATCTTCCGCCATCGTTGCCGCGGTTGGAGCCAAAAAAAACGTCATCATGGCAAGCGCGGTCGCGAAGGTGAAATGTGCAAGTTGGCGGGCGGGCCGGTGGATGGATCGGTTCATAAATTATCGTGAATTGTCAGAAATTGTAATTGAACGTCCGGCATCAAAACATCCCTGAAAGCGGGTATGAAACACCGTCCATTTTATTAACGGTTCACTTCGTTTGCGACGTCGGGGCAGCAGCGTCGGACTTGGCGGCGTCGCCCGTCCAGACGGCGCGGATCGCCTCTTCGTCACCCAGCCCGGTTGGGACTGCGGCACTGGGGTTGTTGGCATAGTACCATTGCGTATCCGGCGACCTCGCCGTGCGGCTGGCGGGCATTTGCAGGAAACCATTGGTGTCGGTGTTTCGCACCCAGTCCCATGCGTATTGCAACCAGCTGGCGCGATATTCCCTGGTCTGATGCGCAAACCATGTGATTTCGTCATAGCCCCAAACCCAGTTGAACTCGCCTTTCGTATTCGGCTGGCCCGGATGCTGGCTGACGCCGTAGTTATCGAGTTCCACGAGATAAGGCAGATGCTCGCATTTCCAGCCGCTGAAAGTGAGGCCGCCTTTGCTCCGGTTGTAGAGGCCATCGGAGAATCCAAGTTTCAAGATCGCCTCCTGCGGCCTGTCGGGCGTCTCCTTGATGCGCAAGGGAAACGCGTTGAAATCCAGCAGCGGATTCCCGTTCCGCTGCAGGCCGCCGGTGGGAACATGGCCGTTCAACAACACCATGTGGCGGCGTGCGTTTTTTGCCGCGTGTGCGCGAACCAGATTGAACAAGTGTTCCCAGTGCGCATTGTCACGATCATTTTTGTTCATGATCTCGACCTGCCCGAAATGGATCCCTTCAAAACCGATGTCGATGTAAGACGCCGCCTGATAGTAGAACCAAAGCTGGGTCTCCATCCGCGTCTCGTCTGGAACCTGGGCATTCCGGCCCATGGGCCGGCGTTGTTCCGGCGCGGCATAAATCATGTTGGTATAAATGAAATTCCTTTTCTCCACCGGCTGATCCAGCGCCATGAACACCCAATCCGGAACCGGAACCTGTTCCACACCGGGACTTACGGTTTCAAAAACACATGCTTCCAGAATCAGGTCCGGATCGGCGGCCAGGGCTTTGGGAACCTGTTGCTTCGCCCGTTCGAGGTTGCCCGGGAAATTGGCCTCCCCATTCCACAGGCACAGGCTTCGCCCGACATACTTTGCCCCGATGCTCTTGATCATTCGGATGTTGTCATCAAGATCGCCATGTCCGTTGAAGACGCCTTCCATCGAAATGGACCGGGACAGGTAATTTTCCAGAACCTTCCTGGAGATCGTTTTATCAAAATGATAATCGCGGACTGGCGCGACCGGCATTTCGGCGGCAAGCACCCGTGGCGCACTGCACATGAAACTGGTGGCGAGATATATCGCCATCAGCGCACTCGCGCGCTTGCTAATTTTAAGAGGACTGTTTTTCACGGGTTCCGTTTTCCAAACCGGCAAGGCTTTCTGTGAGATTTCGCGTGGCTCCTTGGTTGCAAGCGCCTTTTTCAATACAGACAATGCCGCCAGTCTGCTTTTCCCAATTTTGGTGGCCGACCATTTTTGCAAGGGCATCCACGCCACGCCATCCCCTAAAACGGGGAGTGAGACGCCCGGTCCGGCCCGCTATGCTAAAACAATTCACAAACACGTCCCAACAATCATGATATGAAAAAAAACCTCTGTCTTTTTGCAGCCGTCCCGTTCCTTTTGGCCGGCTTTGCGGCGCAGGCGCAGGTCGAATACGTTGATCCCGCCATGGGCGGCCAGGGATTCATGCTCGAGCCGACGCGCGCGACCGTATCGTTGCCCAACAGCATGGTGCGCGTCTATCCCATGCGCAAGGATCAGCTGGATGATCAAATCCGTTCGTTCCCCCTGACCATCATTTCCCATCGCCTCGGCGAATTGTTCTGGTTGATGCCGGGCGAAAGCACAGATGGCCAATGGGATCGTCCCGCGGCCTATGATCAGGAACTGGAAACGCCGTATTATTATTCCACGCGCTTCGACGGTTCACTGATCCGGACCGAATTCACCCCCACGGCCAGATGCGGCTATTTTCGTTTCACCTTTCCGGATGGCAAAGCGGTCGTCCGCCTCGCCAATCGCATGGAGGGCAATCTTTCTGACGCCGGCAACAATGGCATTTCTGGCGTGGAGCGGTTCAACCACATGGCGGCGTATTTTTACGGCGAATTCAGCACGCCGGTCCGGGTGCAGGCCGGTGGTGACAACCGCCGCCTGACGGTTTCGGCGTCCGGCGGCGATAAGGTTTTGGAATTCCGCTACGGCATCTCCTTCATCAGCCTCGAGCAGGCGAAGAAGAATCTGCAGTCCGAAATCCCGGCCTGGGCCTTTGACAGGGTGAAACGTGCGGCGCACGACCGTTGGAACGAAGTGCTCGGCCAGATCCAGGTCGAAGGCGGCACGCCCGAGCAGAAGCGCGTTTTCTACACCTCGCTTTATCGCTGCTACGAACGCATGGTCAATATCACCGAAGATGGCCAATATTACAGTGCGTTCGATCATCAGGTGCATCAGGATGCGCGACCGTTCTACGTGGACAACTGGCTCTGGGACACCTATCGGGCGTTGGAACCGCTCCACATATTGCTTAACCCGGAAATGGAGGCAGACAAACTGCAATCCTACGTTCGCATGTATGAACAATTGGGATGGTTGCCGTGTTTCGCCGTGCTTTGGGGCAATCACGAATGTATGACCGGCAATCCTGCCACCCCTTGGATGGCGGATGCCTGGAGCAAGGGTCTCACCAATTTCGACCTCGCCACCGCCTACGCCGGAGTAAAGAAAAATTCTGTAGAGGGCACCTGGCTGCCATGGCGTCGCGGACCAAAGAGTTCGCTGGATGATTTTCTCGCGGAACATGGCTATATGCCCGCGCTGAAACCTGACGAAACCGAAACTGTCCCGCAGGTCCATCAGCACGAACGGCGGCAGGCCATCTCGGTCACGGAGGCGCAAAGCTATGATGATTGGTGCGCCGCACAAATGGCCCGCGCCTTGGGCAATGGCGCGGACTATCAGTTTTTTGTCAAACGCGCCGCCGATTACACGAACGTGTTTCGCGTGGACAAAGGGCATGCCTGGCCGAAGGATGCCGCGGGCAATTGGATCGAATCGTATGAACCGGGCTTTTCCGGCGGCCAGGGCGGACGCGATTACACCACTGAAAACAACGGCTACACCTACGATTGGGATGTGCAGCATGATTTGCAGGGATTGTTTGAACTGATGGGCGGTCGCGCGAAGGCGGAGGCGAAACTGGATCAATTGTTCCGCGAACCGCTCGGCATGAGCAAGTATGAGTTCTGGGCCAAATTCCCCGACGCCAGCGGCCTTGTCGGGCAATTTTCCATGGGCAACGAACCCAGCCTGCACATCCCCTATCTGTACAATTATCTCGGCGCCCCCTGGAAAACCCAGAAGCGCGTCCGCATGTTGCTCGATACCTGGTTCACGGACACGACCCTGGGCATGCCCGGTGACGAAGACGGTGGCGGCATGTCGGCCTTTGTGGTTTTTTCGATGATGGGATTTTATCCCGTGACGCCCGGTGTGCCCATCTACGACCTGGCCAGCCCGGTGTTCGACCGCATCACCATCCATCTGCATAACGGCAAAAATCTCACCATTATCTGCCGCAATAATTCGCGCGATAACAAATACATCCAAAGCATCAAGCTCAATGGCCGGCCGTTGAACCAAGTCTGGTTCAAGCACGCGGACATCGTCAACGGCGGCACGCTGGAATTGCAGATGGGCAACACCCCCAACGAAAAACTGGGCGCCAACCCGGCTGACTTTCCGCCCTCCGCCCGTTTGCTGGGCCCGATGTGATGTATTTGATGTTTTACGATGCACCGTCATTTGGTTTTTCTTGCTGGGCTTTCGCTGTTTGGCGGTGTTGCGGCTGATGCCGCAACCTTGCCTCTGCCACCAAATTTGCCCGGCCAATGGACGTCCGTTGGCCGGGCGAACATTGTGACCAATGCCGGTTCAGCCGTGATCACCGGCGGGTATGTGGTGACCGGGCAAAGTTGGGATGATGCTGAAATCACTTTTCGCGCCCGTGCGCCGCTGGGCGCCGGACAAGTCCAGATCTGGGCCGGCCTGCGCCAGCGCGACCGGGACAGCCGCTACGTTTTTGCGTTACGCGGCGGCAATGATAACGATCTTTACATCGCGCGCTATGCACCGGATGGCGGCGCTAAATTTCTCGGCTTCGCCCCGCTGGACTTCAAGCCGCGGCCCGGTGAATGGTATCGTTTGCGTGCGGTTACGTTGGGCGACCGCATTCTGATTTTTCTCAACGATGAAAAACTGCCGCGCCTCAACGTGGCAGACCGCGACAGTTTGTGGCACGGCGGCAACGTGTGTCTGGGTGGCGGCTGGTTACCCGCGGAGTTTTCTGATTTGCAGGTAAAATCGCTGACCGCAGAGACC
>Ga0210392_10001084_pt1 | contig 14716 bp, 10 predicted proteins | sample IncBWC30OmetaG_FD_161057 | JGI IMG/M metagenome (GOLD analysis project Ga0210392, IMG submission 161057) | Forest soil microbial communities from Barre Woods Harvard Forest LTER site, Petersham, Massachusetts, United States - Inc-BW-C-30-O ...
CTTTCGAGCCACCGGTCGCGCCTGAGCAAGTTCAACGACTTGCAAAGGTCGGCGCCTCCTCGCCGCCGTTTGACGACGGACAATTGATCCCGGGGTGACAAAACGCCTAAACCGTAGGAAGGCTCGTTCAGGCAACTTTCACTTCGATCGCCACCGTGAACCCAGTGGAGTATCGCCCCCGCGCAACGCCGCAGCCCCACGATGTGAAAGCATCGTGGATGCAGCACCCGAAACCCCTCCCGATGACGGAGGGGTTTCGGGTTTTGTGGGTCGCCGCTGTTGTGCGCGGCAACGCCAACACTGTCTCAGCCAAACGAAGGCGGCGGGGGCCTGCGGTCGCTTGGTCGCGCCGCACGGCGGCGGTCCTGGCGCAGTTCGTCGAGTCCGCTCGGATTGCTGCGAAGGTGGGCCGCACCTGCCGGCCAGGCCTCTGAAGGCGATTGTTGCGGGCCGAATCGCCGATTCAGCGTTCTACTAAACGCTCGAGCTCTTCCACGTCCGCGAGGTCTTTGTGGCGGCCCGCTGACTTCTTGTTCGCGATGAGTGCAGCCTTGCCGATATAGGGGATTTGAAAGCCGTCGAGCTCGAAAGCCTTGGAGCCTTGCAGGGCTTCGTCGAAAGAGACCCCGCTGATCTTGGTCAGCACCTCCACCTTCAGCGGTGCGATGCCAAAGCGATAGGCATCCCCCTCCCTCGCGAAATGCGCTGGCTCAACGGCGTGCGATCGCAGCGGTGCGCCGAATGCCTCCAAAGCAGTAAAGACGCGCTCGGAATTCAGAGTGGTAGGCCTGATGAAGATATCCATTTCGTCCGTCGCACGGACGTGGCCGCACAGAATCACCGCCCAACCACCTACCAACAGGAACTCCGCCTTTGCCTCGCAGAGCTCGATCAGCAGATCCGTGAAGTCCTGAGGGAGCTTGGCCAAGCCTACTCCCTAGCTACGACGGCTTCGCCTGGCCACGCTTCGCGCGGAAGCACCGAGTAACCGCCGCGCAGGGCCTGGTGATAGTCGATCAGGCGGACGGCAGCTGCCAGCCTCTCATCCGGGGTGCTGTCCGCGTAAGGCGATGGCTTTCGCTGTCCCAGCGCGACCACTTCGACAGTCATGAGGAGCGTCGCCCGCGCGGCAGCTCTGTCCTTCCGGGCTTGGGCGTCGCTTGGCATTACCATATCTTATCATAGGGTCGGCCGCCGCTCATGCCGGAATCCGAACGCGAATCTTCGAGAAAACCGCGTGGTACATCGGTGAAATCGCCCCCGCGATTTGAACCTCCGACTGACGCCCGTGCGCACGCGAGGCGGCGCAACAGTCGAAGCCGACGCGCGCCGGACTGCGTTCCGTCGGGCACTCTGGTACGCAATTGAGTTTTTCTACCGGTAAGCACCCGCAAGCCCACGCCGTCGAAATGTGCTTACCGGTAAGGTCTACCTAGCGCAGCCAATCCGAAATGCCTTACCGGTAAGGCCGCGAGCCACAGCTCGGTCCGCTTACTCGCTTACCGGTAAGGAAAATCCAGCGCCGGTCTTTCTCCCGAGCCTTGCCGGTAAGCGTTCTCGGTCACCCCGTATTGCCAGACCCTTACCGGTAAGCATCCGCAACCGCGGGGCTTTCACGAGCCCTTACCGGTAAGCAAATTTCAGAATCGCACAGCCACGCCGCCGCGCTGGTTCGTGGTTCGCGATGCGCACACGAACGGCCTTGGTTTGCTGCAGCCGCGCTGGGCAATGTCCCTAATGCGCGGCCCGATGACGCGGAGCGAGCTCAAGAGCGCCAGAGCCGACCACGCTCGCGTGATCGGAGGCTCGAAGCCTGCGACGAGTACGGCGACGACAGACGCTCATCGCGCACCAATCGCAGCCACACCGGACCAAGCCGCGTCCTATTGACGCTTACTACCGAGCCTTCGTGATCGCGTTAAACAATCCGCCGATCCCGGAAGGCTACAAAACTGCTGAAGCAGTCGGCGGTCACCGCGAAGCTAACGGCCTTGCCTACATAATGACGACGTGACCGTCAGGAGGGCAGTTCGCCGCCGCCGGCCTCCTCAACGTCGACAAATTCTGCGACCAGCCGCAGGCGCTCCGCGGTTCCGACCAGGTTCGCTGCCGCCATTCCGAGCTGTAGCGCTGAGCTTTTCACCTCGTCCCGATCATGCTGATCGCGCGTTTGGCCGTGAGCGTAGAGCGGCAAGGCAAGGGCATTGGTGCGGGGTTGCTCAAGGATGCGATGTTGCGCACGCTGAACGCTGCCGACATTGCCGGTATTCGCGCGCTAGCCGTGCATGCGAAGGACGACGCAGCGCGCACTTTCTACGAGCACTTTGACTTCGTGCCGTCGCCGAGCGACCCGCTGCATTTATTCGTATTGATCAAGGATCTCGCGCGCGCGGTTTCGCGGTGACCGGCAACACTCGTACTGGCATCACCCGTTTCGGTACTGAATGGAGGCGGTTCACTGCGTAGTCGAGCAGACTGACCGCGATCTCCTTGCAAGCATGCAACACTGTATCGATATCACCGCCCACGCAGCGGCTCAGGGGCGCTTCTAACGAGTGTCCCTGTCCGATCATTTTCCGCTCAGTGTGGTCGGGCGTGGCTCACCGTCGTAGGTCGGACTGGCAAAAGTACTAAGCGCTGAAGTACGGGTTATGCAGACAAGGCGGTGGTACAGTTGAAGGATGGCATTGGCTCAAGGGCTGCTAGCCCCGGAGAAGACGCGGATCCTGCTGGTCGACGATGACGCTGCTGTTCTACGGGTGATTCAGAAACGTCTAGAAAGGGCAGGGTACCACGTGGTCGCCTGTGGCGGTGGCGCTGAAGCGCTCGAAGTCCTCGCGAACGAGGCGTTCGACGTCATGATCAGCGACATTCAAATGCCTGGCCTCTCCGGGCTCGCGCTCTTGCGTGCAGTGCGCGAGCACGACCTCGATCTGCCGGTGGTGCTGGTTACCGGAAACCCTGGCGTGAAGAGCGCCACCGATGCGGTCGAATACGGTGCGTTCCGTTACTTGATCAAGCCGGTGCCCTTCGATGAGCTCGACGCGGTCGTTACTCGCGCCGCCACCATTAGGCAAATGGCGCGTTCGAAACGGGAATATGTCGAGGAGTTCGGCAGCGGGAAATTCAGGATTGGCGACCGAGCCGGGGTCGACGCAATGTTGGATCGCGCGCTCTCATCGCTGTGGATGGCGTACCAGCCGATCGTCCGCGCGGTCGACTCGAGCGTGTTCGCGTACGAAGCCTTGATGCGTGTCGACGAACCGATGCTTCCGCACCCCGGCGCGGTGCTCGACGCGGCCGAGCGTGCGGACAGAATTCACGATGTCGGGCGAGCGGTGCGAGCCAACGTCGTCGCTGGCACCCGAGGGGCAGACAAGGGCTGGCTGTTCTTCGTCAATCTCCATCCCGAGGACCTGCTAGACGCCACTCTTTTTCTGCCAGACTCGCCGTTTGCAGCGCTCGCCGAGCACGTGGTTCTCGAGATCACCGAACGAATGTCGCTCGATCACATCTCACACGTTCAAGAAAAAGTCGCGCTGCTGCGTGAGCTCGGCTTCAAGATCGCGCTCGACGACCTGGGCGCAGGCTACGCCGGGCTGACCAGCTTCACGCAGCTCGAGCCGGAGTTCGTCAAGCTCGACATGTCGCTCGTGCGTGACATCCACGAGACTCCGACCAAGCGAAAGATCGTGCGCTCGATGGTCGATCTCTGCCACGACATGGGCAAGCTAATCGTCGCCGAAGGAATCGAGAGCGCTCAGGAGCGAGATGTCCTGATCGAGCTCGGCTGCGATTTACTCCAGGGGTACCTGTTTGCGAGGCCGGGGAAGCCTTTCCCAATCGTGAGCTCTTGAAAGCTCACGGGCGCGCGCGACCGACCGCGCGCAGCCATCGCTGAATCCGCTGCTGGGGCAGATTCGATATGCGTGGCAACGCAAACCTACGCCGAAAATTCGCGTCGAAGCGGACCAACGAGTGCCAGCGCTCTCTCGGCGATGATTTTTGTCGACCGAGTCCGCAAAAGATCGCGTATTTTTCTGGAAGAAATGCGCATCCAACGGAGCCGGCTCGAGCAACACGACAGAAACATCTGACACTACGTAGTCACAACTCCGGAGTCGGTGGACTTGCGTGTATGGGGAACAGCGAGCGCACCTGTAACAAACTCCGTGAATAGTCGCAGAGGGGACTGGCGGATATCGCCAGCCGCGACTGCGCAACATTTGTCACGACGCAACGACTCGTTGGTGAAATGTGACACACGGTAATTGACGACGGTGATGCAGTCTTGCGTCGCTCACCAACGCTGTGGTTGATCGGGCTGCGGCCTGACCCCCCTTTCCACAACCGATGAGGTATCTGTGATCGCAGCACACTTCAGCATCGCGCGGCTCGCGCGTTTGGAAGCCCAATCGGTTGACACGGCGCTGGCTTTGCTCGTCTCTGATCGGCACGGCAAAGGTTCGGAGAGCCTCGGCGCATCGCTCGCGCGGCGGGCGCTCTTCTCGTGCATGGTCGAGCAGTCTCTGCCGATCCCGTTGGCTCTGCTGGGCATCCGCTCGGTGCTCCTGATCGACGACGAGCCAGCCGTCTTGCGAGCTACGTCGCGCGTGCTGCGCCAAGCCGCGCCCGACCTGAAACTGACACTCGCGGAGGGCGCGAATGAGGGGCTTCGGCAGGTCGCAAGGCTGAAGCCCGACGCGGTCCTCGTGGATGCATATATGCCGGAAATGAGCGGGGTCGACGTGTGCTCTCTCATCCACGGCGCGCGCGCGACCGCGCACTTGGCGGTGGTCGCGATGACCGCAGATCCAACCCCGGAGCTGGCTTCCGCCTTTGCTCGCGCCGGCGCTATTGCATTTCTAGAAAAGCCGGTCGATGCGCCGGCCTTGTTCGAAGTTCTATCCGCCCACTTAGTGCCGAATTCGGCTGGAGATCGGTAATGACCAAGCAGCAGGTTGTCGCGTTTGTTCAAGACGAGGCTCCCTCGGCAGTGATGAAGGCTGTCGACCGGAGCAGCGCGCCCGAGTCGGAGCAGAGGCCGCGCGAAGAGTTCAACCGGCCGCGGCGGCTGCGCGCGCGACGGGTGCGCGCAGAAGAGATGCAGCTCGATGGTCTCGAGGCGAGCGGTCGCCACAGCACGCTCGGCGAGATTCGCGCTGTCGTCGAAGACCTGTCTTTGACGGGTGCAGCGCTGTTCATCGCGGGCGGTGCTGCCAAATCCAGCCTGGTCCTGAACGGCGACCGCTTGGAGCACATGCAGATGGTGTGCCGCGGGGCGGTGCTCTACGAGGGTGACGCCCATGTGCGTCGCGTCACCGAGCGTGGAAACGACTTGATCATCGGAGTCGAAGTGCAAGAGCGCACCATCGACCTGTCGGAGCTGTACCGCCTGGGCACGAAGCATAGCTTCTCCGAACGCCTGTACGGCGCGTTCGAGCCACAAGAGGACGACGTCTCCGACGAGTTCAAGGTTTGGGTCAATGATCTGCGCAACTCGCTGGAACGCGTCAAAACCTTCCTGGACGCCGAGGAAGCAGCGCTCGCAACTTTGGATCTATTCACGCGCCAGCAAACCCTGAAGACTTATCTGGAGGGCGCAGCTCCGCGCTTGATCGATAAGCTGAACGTAGCCTCGCGCGAGTTATTTGCGCTGGTCTCGAACCTCGCCGAAGATCAGCACCCCATTTATCGTAGCTACTATAAGAAACAGATTAGCGAGCTCATCGTCCATTCGCCTCTGCTGAAGCGCGCCTACACGAAGCCTCTCGGCTACGCGGGCGACTACGAGATGATGAACATGCTCTACCGTGACCATGCGGAGGGCGACTCACTGTTCGGGTGTGCGCTGAATCTGTACGCCGCGCAAGAGCAGGCGGCACAAGCGAACATCAATCGCCTGGAATATCTGTCGAAGAAGCTCCGAGCGGCGATCGAAGTGCGCGGGCGCGTGCGCGTGGCGAGCATTGGCTGTGGTCCGGCACGCGAGCTGTTCGTTTTGCTCGAGCAGAGCCCCGAGCTCGGACAGTACATCGATGTCGCTTTGATCGACCAAGAGGAGCGTGTCCTCACCTACTGTGAGCGTACGCTGTCGCCGATAGCGATACGGACTGGCGCCAAGGTGCACTTCATCAAGGAATCCGTGCGGCGCTTGCTGACGGCCAAAAAGCTGAAGGAGGCGCTCGGGGAGCGCGACTTCATCTACAGTGCGGGGCTGTTCGATTACCTGAATACCCGCAGCTTTTCGGCGCTATTGTCAGTGTTGTACGATGCCTTGGCGCCGAGCGGGCATTTGGCGATTGGCAATGTTGCGAGTAACAATCCAAGCCGGTACTTCATGGAATATTGTCTGGATTGGTTTTTGATCCATCGAAGCCGCGCAGATTTGCTGTCCTTCGCTGACGCGCTCACGCCCACCCCTGCTCGCGCCGAGGTCGACGCCGAGCCGAGCGGAGTGAATCTGTTCCTGCACATCTGGAAGTAAATGGGGGAAGCGCCCGCCCGGCACCCGAGCTTTGAGGAGTCGCTGGCGGCCATCAACCTAGCGGGCGCTCGGCTCGGCTACGTGCTGTCGGCACTGTTGATGCCGGGCGGCGTGCTGCTGGACATCGTCGTCGTTCCGAAACATGCCCAGTCTTTTCTCGTCATTCGCTTGGCAGCCGCAGCGCTGGCAGTCGCGTGCTTGGGGCTCACGTACGTGCGTGGAGCGGCGCGCCACCCAGTACTGTTGGGCGCAGGCCCACCGCTGATTTGCGCGGGCGCCATCGAGCTCTTGGTCACGCGCTTGAACGGAGCGGTGTCGGCTTACTACGCCGGTCTCAATCTGTGCATCTTGGCGGTCGCAGTACTGTACACGTGGCACTGGCGGCAGGCGGCTCTAGTGAGCTGCGCCATCCTCGGGCTGTGGCTCGTGCCCGCGCTACCGAGCGTGCTCGCTGGGCAAGCCGAATTTGCGCCCTTTTTCAACAATCTGTACTTTCTCGCGCTAACGAGCGTGATCGCGGTGGCTTCCGCCGTGATTCGTTACCGCTCGGCCGAGCGAGAGTACGCCGCTCGCTTGGGGCTCGCCGAGACCAGCGCAGAGCTGTCCGCGACGCTCGACCAAGTGCGCGAGCTCGACCGCCTGAAGAACGAGTTCTTCGCCAATGTTTCCCATGAGCTACGCACGCCGCTGACGCTCATCCTCACGCCCATCGAGGATCTTCTCACGCGCCAATTTTCGGACGGCACGCGCGACGCGCTGGTCGTCATTCGGCGCAACGCGTATCGCCTGCTTCGGCTGATCGACGATTTGCTCGATCTTGCGCGCCTCGACGTGGGCGGCTTGCGTCTGCATGTCGCCGAGCTCGATCTGATCGAGCTGGGCAACCGCGTGGCCGACGCCGCACGCGCGACAGCCGACGTGCGCCGCATCGTCCTGTGCGTCGATGCCGACGGTCAGGAGCTGCCGGCCTTCGGCGATCCGCACCGCCTGGAGATTGTGCTCACCAACCTGCTCGGCAACGCTCTGAAATTCTCGGCCGACGGCGCGCGGATCTCGGTCCGCGTCTGGAGCGACGGCGCGCGCGTCGGGTTCGACGTCGCTGACACCGGACCGGGCATCGCCGAGAGCGAGCTCGAGCGCATCTTCGATCGCTTCTATCAGGTCGAGGGTTCTGAACGCAGGCGCCAGGGCGGCGCGGGAATAGGCCTTGCTCTGGCCAAAAAGCTGGTCGACTTGCACGGTGGAACCTTGAGCGTGAAAAGTCAGCTCGGCGTCGGCTCGACGTTCAGCGTCAGCCTGCCGCGCGGGCGCGAGCACTTCCCCGATGCCGTCTTGGAGCGGCGTCGAGTCAAAGTCGAGCTGCACCCGGGGCGACGCTCGAACGATCGCGTGAATGAGCTACCGACCGAAAGCTCGCTCGACCCGCCGGTACCAGAGCCCCAAGCCGAGCCGTTACGCATGGACCGCGGTCGCAGACCGCGCATCTTGCTCGCCGAAGACGAGCAAGATCTGCGCGAGTACATCGAGACCACGCTCAAGTCTCAGTTCGATGTCACGAGTGTCGGCGACGGCGCTGCCGCGCTCACCCGCCTCAAGGCAGGCCGGGTGGACTTGGTGCTCACGGACTTGATGATGCCCGGGACCAGCGGCACCGATCTGTGTCAGAAGATCAAACAGGACCCCAGCTTACGCAGCATCCCCGTGATCGTACTGACCGCTCTGTCCAGCACCGACAACGTGCTCGATGCGTATTCTGCGGGCGCCGATGACTTCGTGACCAAGCCGTTTCACAGTCGCGTGCTCGTCGCGCGCATCAACGCCCAGCTGAAGCTGCGCGCGCTGGGCTTTCAGATCGCGGACCAAGCACGCCTCGCCACGGCCGGCATGCTCGCCGGCGGCGTGTCGCACGAAGTCAAAAATCCCCTGAATGCGATCGCCAACGCGGCGCGCCTGCTGCCGAACGCGAAGCTGCGACCGGAGCTCGAGCTGAAGCTCTTGGGCATCATCGTCGAGGGCGCCAAGCGCATCGAGGACATCGTGAATTCGCTGGAAGAGCACGTTCACCCGGCCGAAGGCGCGCAGGCGTTGCCTTGCGACCTGAAATCGGGGCTAGAATCGTCGCTTCGTCTGTTGGAGCACAAGATGAACGGCGTCCTCGTCCATACTCGGTACGGGAGTACTCGTCCGGTACTCGCTCTGGCGCGCGAGCTGAATCACGTATTTTTGAACCTGCTCGACAACGCGGTGCGGGCAGGCTCCTCGAATATTTGGATTCAGCTCGAGGACAGCGAGGCCCACGTCCAGCTCAGCATCTCCGATGACGGCCCCGGGGTCCCGGCGGAAAGTGTCGAATTGATTTTCGAGCCCTTCTTCACGACTCGCGCAATCGGCCAGGGCATGGGGCTTGGGCTCTACCTGTCGCGGCGCATCGTCGAGAGCTGCGGCGGGCGGCTTCAGTATCGGCCGCGGGATACCGGGGGAGCCGAATTTCTGGTCGAGTTGCCGAGCGGCGAGGCGGCCTCGTGAGCGCCAAGGTGCTGTTCGTCGACGACGACGAGAGCAATTTGATTGTTTGCCGCGAATCGTGTGGTGACGAATTCTCGGTGCTGACGGCAGACGGCGCGGAGGCTGCCCTCGACCTCCTCGGCAAGCACGAAATCGGCGCGATCATCGCCGACCAGCGCATGCCGGGCACGACCGGCGTGGCGTTGCTCGAACGCGTTCGCGCGGAATACCCCGACACCGTCCGCCTGCTCATCACCGCCTACAGTGACATCCGCGCCGCGATCGACGCTATCAATTGCGGTCACGTGCGGCGCTACCTGAAAAAGCCTTGGCTGCCCGAAGAGCTGCGCAACGAAGTTCGGGATGCTTTGGACACATACCGCTCGAAACGCGAGCGGGACGCGCTCGAGATCCGCTTGCGCGAGACCGAGCGCGTTTATGCGCTCGGCGTGGTGGCGGCCAGCATTGGCCACGAGTTGAAAACGCCGATCGGCTGGATCACCAACAATCTTTCTTACATGCAGCGCGAATTGCAGCTCCTTCACAAGCCGCTCGAGCCCGAACGCATGAGCGCTCTGCTCGAGGAGGTGGACGCCAGCTTGACGGACACGCGAGCCGGGGTGGAGCGCTTGCTGGAAATCGTGCACGGTATCGAGGCGGCCAGTCGCGTCGGCGTCGTGGACGCGCAAATCGTGGATCTCTCCGAGGTGCTCCGGCAAAGCTTGCGCCTGGTGTCGAGTGAGCTGCGCCGCGGTGCGTCGCTCGAGGTCAATGTCATTGGCGCGCCGAAGGTGCGCGGTTCCAGCACTAAGTTGGGGCAAGTGATGCTGAATTTGCTGGTCAACGCGATTCAAGTCTTGTCGCTGCGGCCGCGCGACGAAAACGCGATCAGCGTGCGTCTGCACGAAGACGGAACGAGCGCGCTTTTTCAGGTCGCGGACAACGGACCCGGTATCCCGCCCGAGACGCAAGAGAAGATCTTCGATCCGTTTTTCACCACGAAGGCCTTTGGCTCCGGTCTCGGCCTCGCCATCTCCCGCCGCATCGTGGACGAAGCGGAAGGTCAGCTCAGCGTCGAATGTGACGCGGAGCTCGGCGGAGCTTGCTTCACCCTCAAGTTGCCCTTAGCGCGTTGAGCTCGCAAAGTCGCGCTGAAGCCCCGCTTCGGACCTTCAGTGACGCTGCTCGATCAAGCTCTCGATGAGCGCAGAGGGGCCTAGGTCGCCCGCGGTCGATACGGCTGCGGGCGGCTTTGCGTCTGCGCTGACGGTAGCGCTTGCAGCCGGCTCAGCGCTCGACGAGCTCGTCGAGACACGCTTGTGCGGCGCTGCTTTGGCTGGGGGACGCGCACTCGGAACAGGTGCTTTCGACAGCTCTGCTTCAGCTAGCGTGACCTCGACGTTGGTCGCGCGCGAGCTCGGAGCACTCACGGCGCCTTCGTTGAAGGGGGTGGGTGCGGCTCGCGTTGCCGCGGACGGTGTGGCGACGGCAGGAGGTGGCTGGACCGCGTGTCCACGTAGCCAGATCACCGAGCCGAGGACCGCCACCGCTGCGACCACGCCCAGCTCCAGGCGCGAGCGAGGGCTTGGGCCAGACACGACTTTGCGCACCCCGCTCGTGCCAGCAGAGGCGGGTGGTGCCGAGGCCGGCGCGGCAGCGACGGACAGCGTCGGATCGTCGTTGGGGAACCCGCGAGCCGTGCTCGTTGGCGTCGCCGTGCGCGCTCGGGACAGCCCGGTGATGCGCGACAAGGACAGACGCGCATCTTCGCTGCCGAACGGGGCCAGTGCCACCGCAAGCTCGGCGGCGTCGGCGTAGCGTCGGTCACGCTGTTTTTCCAAGCACCGCGCGACGACTCGTTTGAGCCCCTCTGGCAGCGAAACCGCGAGCGGAGTCTCCAGCGATTCCGGCGTCGCGCTCAATACCTGAGACACCAAATCTGCGTGGCTCTGCCCGCGGAACGGCTGTTTGCCGCTGATCAGCTCGTACAGCGTGACCCCGAGCGCCCAAATGTCGGCGCGCGCGTCCACGTCGCGAGGATTGCGCAGCTGTTCGGGGGGCATGTAAATCGGCGATCCGAGCTGCGTGTCCTCCGAGTTGGTCAACGCGAAATCTTCGGCTCGATCCGACTCCAGGGTCTTGGCGATGCCAAAATCCAAGACCTTGATCAACGGTGTTCCGTCCGCGCGCTCGGTCAGGAACAGGTTGCTCGGCTTCACGTCGCGGTGGACGATGCCGCGGATGTGGCCTTCAGCGATCGCCTGCAACGCCTGGAGCAGGTGATCGACCGCGAGTTGCGGGGGCAGCGGGCCGTCTTCCCTCATTAGCGCTCGAAGGTCTCGGCCCTCCAGATACTCCATGACCAAGAGCGGTGTGCCGTCGGGCAGGGTATCGCTCTCCAGCAGCTTGACGACGTGTTCGCTAGTGATGCGTGTCGCCGCGCGAGCTTCGCGCAAGAAGCGCTCGCCGGCCGTGCGCGAGGACAGCAGCCGCGGCGAGAGCACTTTGATCGCGACTCTGCGATCGAGCAAAATGTCACGCGCGGCGTGCACCACGCCCATGCCACCGACGCCGAGCAGCGTGCCGACGAGGTACTTTCCTGCAACAGTGTGCCCCTCACGTACGAGGGCCGTGGAGCCCGGATCGCTCTCTGTCGGACGGGTAGCGGATTCGGCCATGGACGACTTCCCCATGATTATGGGCTAGGCGGGCCGAGAATATCAGTGACTTTGGCCATGGCGGGAATCGCCACCCAGCCGGTTGGGACCCGTTGGCTATGGATTCGGCAAGTTTGACGCCGGACTTAACGGCCCGTGGTCATAAATTCAATCGAGCGGCCACTCGACTCCGCTGCCGTCGGCGAGCGGCGGCAGGCTGGGCGGCTCTTCGTCAGGCGCGGCTGAGCCGCCTGCCTCGAGCGCGGCGACGGCACGCCACCAAGGCTCGACACCAAGGGCGCGCGCCGGCTCTACGGGCTCGCCCAGCATTGGCATCACGAGCTCTGCGCCGCGCTCCGGCGCAAGGCGCAGCAGGGTTTCTGCGGGCTCGTCCCAGGCATGAAGCGCCAAGTTGAACGTGCCCCAGTGGACCGGCAAGAGCTTCCCGCCACCGAGCAGGCGGAGGGCTTCGAGTGCGTGCTCGGGCCCGAGATGAATATCACCCCAGGACTCGTGAAACGCGCCCACCTCGAGCAGCACTAGATCGAACGCACCGAAGCGCTGGTGTATCGCGCCGTATTCCGGAGTGAGCCCAGTGTCGCCGCTGAAGAACACCGCATGCTTCGGTCCACGCACGACGAACGACGACCACAGCGTCCCGTTGCGCCCGCCCAAGCCGCGCCCCGAAAAATGTTGCGAAGGAGCCGCACTGATCGACAGCCCCGTGCCCGGCACGCTGGCCTCCTCCCACCAATCCAGCTCCGTGATGCGCTCGGCAGGCACACCCCAAGCTTGCAAATGCGCGCCCACCCCGAGCGAAGTGAAGAACGGCACATCCCGCTTGGCCAGCTCCAAAATCGTCGGATAGTCCAGGTGATCGTAGTGATCGTGCGACACGATCACGGCGTCCAGCTCCGGCAGCGCGGTCACCGGAATGGGTACCGGTTGAAAGCGCTTCGGCCCTGCGAAGCTGACCGGCGACGCGCGCTCCCCCCACACCGGATCGGTCAGCACCCGCGCGCCGTCGAGCTCGAGCAACACGGTCGAATGTCCGAGCCACGTCGCCCGTAAGCCGGTCTCGGCAGCCTTTTGCCAGCCGGGCAGCGGACTCTGCGAAGGCAACGGCGCGCGCGGCGTACGCCGCTGACCGCCGCACAAGAACTCAGAAATGGTCGGAGCAGCCGTGCCTTTCTTCAGCCCCTGCGCGACCTGCGCCGTATTCACGAACGCGCCGTCCACATAACGCGGCGAAGCCTTCATTCGCTCCAACCGCAACCCACTAGCGTGCGCTCCGAAAGACTTCAGGTGCATGCTCTTCTTCTAGGGCCGCCCCCGCACGACCGCCAGCCGCCCCCCCGCACCCGGCAATTCCCGGGATCTTATTGATGGTCACGCAGCATCCCAAATAGCGGCACAGCCTTCGGCGTCGCGGATGCGAGAGCGGGAGAAACGAACCGCCAAGCCGCAGAGATCGCCAAGCAGAGTGGGACCGGGAGCCGCAGAAGAGACGACCCGCCAAGCCGCGACCGATGATTGGTCCCAGTCCGGCACTGTTCCATTCGTAGTTCGGATGTAAAACTTTTGCATCCAAACGTCCGAGCAAAAGCGCTCAGCACCTCAGCCGCATTCTGGTCTGGACTGGTCTGGTCTGGTCTCGTCTCCGGTGCGCGCGCAGCGCCGCACGCCTCGGCGCCCAAGCGCGCGCCAAGCAGCGCAGCCTCTCTCTCCTCTCGGTGCGCGCGCAGCGCCGCACGCTTCGCGCCGCAGCGCGCGCGAGGCAGCTCAAAGGCCCTGCGAATACCGTATTCGCGGGGCCTTTTTGCGTGCGTGCTTACTTCCGCGCGGCCGCTTCCTTAGCGAGCTTCTCGCGGTAGGCCTTGATCATCTCGTCCTGCTCTTGTTTCGGCACGGGCGCGTAGCGGGCGAACTCCATGGTGAAGTTGCCCTTGCCTTGCGTGGCGCTGCGGAGATCCGTGGAGTAGCCGAACATGGCGTTCAACGGAACTTCGCAGGTCACGGTCACGTTTTCGTCGCTGACCGTTTCGAGAATCAGACCACGGCGTTGGTTCACCTGACCGACGACCGAGCCCTGGAACTCGATCGGGGCGGAGATTTCCACCTTCATGATCGGCTCGAGAATCGTGGGCTTGGCGCCCGAGTACGCTTCGCGGAAGCCCATCAAGGAAGCAGTGCGGAACGCCTGATCGGACGAGTCGACCGCGTGCGACTGACCGTCGTTGATCACGCAGCGCACGGCTACGACCGGGAAGCCGATCAGGTTGCCGCGCTTGATGCCGTCCTTGAAGCCCTTGTCACAGGCCGGGATGTACTCCTTCGGGATCGAGCCACCGGTGGTCTCGTCCACGAACTCGTAGTTCTCGACCGCGTCGGCGGGTAGCGGTTCCATGTAGCCCATCACGCGCGCGAACTGACCAGAACCACCGGTCTGCTTCTTGTGCGTGTAGGCGATCTCGCTGCGTTGCGTGATCGTCTCGCGGTAAGCCACCTGCGGCTTGCCGGCGATGACTTCGCAGCTGTATTCGCGCTTCATGCGCTCCATGTAGATGTCGAGGTGCAGCTCGCCCATGCCGCTGATGATGGTCTGCTGCGACTCTTCGTCTTGGTGCACGCGGAAGGTCGGGTCTTCCTTGGTGAAGCGGTTGAGCGCCTTGGAGAAGTTGGTCTCCGCCGCGCGGTCCTTCGGCGCGACCGCGAGGGAAATCACCGCTGCAGGCACGTGCATCGAGGTCAGGGTCCAGTTGACCTTGCCGTCGGTGAAGGTTTCGCCCGAGCTCGCCTCGACGCCGTAGAACGCGACGATGTCGCCGGCTTCCGCCGTCTTGATCTCTTCGCGATCTTCAGAGTGCATGCGGAACATGCGCGGCACGCGCACTTTGCGGCTCTCGTTCGAGATGTTGTAGATGGTGTCGCCGGCCGTGATCGAGCCCTGGTAAATGCGGAAGTAGGTGAGCTGCCCGTATTTGTCCTGCTGCAGCTTGAACGCTAGCCCCACGAACGGCTTGGTCGGGTCGGACTGAACGATGACCTTCTCTTCGTTCTTGTCCTG
>Ga0210392_10001088_pt1 | contig 14647 bp, 14 predicted proteins | sample IncBWC30OmetaG_FD_161057 | JGI IMG/M metagenome (GOLD analysis project Ga0210392, IMG submission 161057) | Forest soil microbial communities from Barre Woods Harvard Forest LTER site, Petersham, Massachusetts, United States - Inc-BW-C-30-O ...
GAGCTTGGGTCTCGGTGCGGAGACGGTGTCGACGCAGGTTGTCGCGCGCGATCGCCACGCGAGCTTCTTTTCGGCGCTGGCGCTACTCGCGGCGGGCATCGAGCGCTTCGCGACCAACGTGCGCCACTGGCAGCGCAGCGAGGTCAGTGAAGCGGAAGAGCGCTTCTCCGCGGGCCAAAAGGGCTCGAGCGCGATGCCGCACAAGAGGAACCCCGTGCTCAGCGAGAACCTGTGCGGGCTGGCTCGCGTCGTCCGCGGCGCCCTCACCCCGGCGCTGGAAAACGTCGCGCTGTGGCACGAGCGAGACATCTCGCACTCTTCGGTCGAGCGCATGCTTGCCCCGGACGCGACGACCACGCTCGGCTTCATGCTCGAGCGCTGCACCGGTCTGGTCGAGGGGCTAGTGGTCTACGCGGAGAACATGAAGCGGAACCTCGACCGCAGCGGGTCGCTGTTCTTCAGCGAAGCCATTCTGCTGGCGCTGATCGGTAAAGGGCTCGGTCGGCAAGAGGCGTACGTGCTCGTGCAACGGAACGCCATGAAGGCGTTCCAGGGCGAGGGCGAGTTCCGCGCTCTCTTGGGCGAGGATGAGGATGTGACGCAATGCCTGTCGGCGGCCGAGTTGGACGAGTGCTTCAACCTCGAGCACTCACTCCGCTTCGCTGAGCAGATCGTCGATCGCGCCGTCCGGGCCTGAGGGCAGCGCGCGACGCGACGCGCGCTCGCGCACATAGCGCCGCGCAATCAGCCACAAAATACTGAGCGCGTGCCAGGCGCGCACGCCGCTCTGTTCGTCTGCATACACCGGGCGCACCGGCACTTCGAGCACCGAGAGCTCGCGCGCAGCGAGCATGCCCAGCAGATCGTTCGGGTAACCGAAACGCGGCCAGAGGTCGTCGAGCGGCAGGCGAAGCACGGCAGCGCGCGAGATGGCAGTGTAGCCGCACTGGCAGTCGTCGACCGTGAGGCCCGTGGCCAAACGCGTTGCGAGCGCGAGCAGGCGGCCCGCGCTGCGGCGCGTGAACGGCATGTCCGAGTAGCGCGCGTGCCGAAAGCGATTGCCCTTGACGTAGCTAGCGCGGCCGAGCGCCACGGGAGCAACCACACCTGCCAAATCGTCGGGGGCCATCTGAGCGTCTCCGGCCATTACCGCGAAGACGTCGCAGCCCGCGTCGAGCGCGGCGCGGTAGCCGCTGACGATCGCGGCGCCGACTCCGCGATTTTCTACGTGCACTACGAGCTGGACGCGCGGGTCGCCCGCCGCGAGAACCGCGCGCGCAGTGCCGTCGTCGCTCGCGTCATCAACCACCACGACCAGGTCTACGAACGCCGGGATGCCGGCAATCGTGCGTGAGATTAGGCGCGCTTCGCGAAAACAGGGAACGATGACGGCGACCCTCGCCGATTGCCACATGTTCGTCGGCTAACACTTTCCGGACGAGCTGGAAAGTGAGATCCGTTCTAAGCTAGCCCGCGAAACATGCCCGCGCGCCGCGTGCTCACGATTGTACTTGCCGGAATCGGCGCTGCCCTGCTCTTGGGATTCGCGTGGGCGAAGGTTTCTTTTCCGAGCGACCGCACCCCGCAAGGCGCCTATTTGCGTATCGGCATCGCGGTCAATCGCGGCCGCGCGCAGGATTTTTTTGCGTACACGGAGACACGCGCAGAGCACGCTTGTTACACGATCCGCGACTATCGCAAGAAAACTCGCGACCGCGTGCTGGCTGCATTTCCGGAGCCCGAGCGCTCACGGCTCGCGGCACAGTACGCGGACGAAGCCGCGGCGCCCGACGGCTCGGACGTGCTCGCCATCTACGCCCAGCAGAACGGCTGGATGAACCGCTTGCGCAAAGACATGTCCGGGATCGCGCGCGTCGACATTCAGGGCGAGCGCGCCACGGTCGAGACTGCCCGCGGCACGCGCTACCCGTTCCGGCGTCGCGAGAACGGCATCTGGGGGCTCACTCTGTTCACTGCCGAGCTCAGCGCCGAGGCCGAAAAGGCCGCGCGCGATTGGGATTTGATCGACAAGGCCGCCAGTGACTACGAGCACGCCGCCAAGGCAGACCCCAAATGACGCAAAAATGCGCCATTTACTGCATTTTCTTGCTGATGTCGTCGTGCAGCGGTGAGCCCGGCAAACCGGCGGCCCACGCCAAGAGCTCGCTGCTGTCGAGCGCCCCGCTGTCGGCCACTTACGCGAGTCCCGCGAGCTGGCGCTATCACCCGCCCAAGCAGGCTCCGATACAGGCCGAGCGTCGCTTGGGTGATGGTCGGCTCTTGTTGGCGGGTAAGCGCGGCGAGCGCTGGCTACTCGACCCGCAAACGCACGCGTTGGCCGCAGGCGCCAACCTCGCTCCCGAAGATTTGATCGCCGTGCTGAGCAGCGATGACGGTTATTGGTTCGTCGGGCAAAGCGGCACCAACTACGAAGCGCACGATCCGCTGGGCAAATTCGTTCGCTCGAGCGCGCCGCTTCAGCCACTGGTTCGCGTCAGCGCTGCCGGTCGCTCGATCATCGGCATCCCCGCGGATCGCTCGTTGTCGCGCAGCGCGGACGGCGCGGCGTCGTTCAGCAAGGTCGGCCCGGATCACGTCGCTTTCGCCGACGTCGAATTGGCGAGCGACGGCAGCGGTCTGGCGCTGGCCATTCCAGAAGCGATCTGGCGCACGGTCGACGAGGGCGCCCATTGGGCCGTTTTGCCCGGGAAAACCCACGGCGCTTTCGCTCTTTCGAGCGACCTGCAAGGTCATCTCCGCGTCGACACTGTGTTTGGACCGTATCGCTTTCTGGACAACCCGCCGCGCCTGGAGCCCGGCTCGGATCCCGCGCCCGCGCCCGACCTCGCTTCCACCGCGCCGCCACGCGGCCCGGACGCAGCGGCACTGGCTGACGGCCGCGCAGTCGTGCTCAATGGGCGTTACTTCGAGGTTTCAGCACCTCCCGCGCACCCGAGCAGTTACGAGCTCGTGCAGGGCCCACTCGACGGCAAGCTGCAAACGAGCCCGCTGCCAGAGCTCAAAGACTGTCGCAGCGCGCGCCTGGCGGCCTTCGACCGCTATTTGGAGCTGGCGTGTTTGCGCGGCGCCCCTGACGGCGGAAGCATTCCGATTACATTTCTGCGCAGCGACACGGACGGCGGACATTTCGAAGTCGAGCCGTTCTCGAGCTTCGGCACTCCAGGCAGCTTTCGCTTCGCTTTGGGCGCAGGCGGTTCACTGATTGCCACCGGGCTGTGCGGCTTGCCGAACCCCGGCTGCAGCACCGGAGGCGTGTTTTTCAGGCGCGAAACACCACCCGACGACGCCCCGAGCAAACCGAAACCAGGCGTTCCCAGCGCGCCCCGGCCCAAATTCGAGCTGTTTGCCTCCGCCATACCGACGCTTGCGGAGAGCGCGCTCGGCGTCACGTTCTCCCTCGACGGGCACACCGGCTACGCGGTTGGCCGTCGCTCCAAGACCGGCGCGCTGGCCATGTTCGTAACGCACGACAGCGGCAAGAGCTTCGAGGTCCGCGACCTCGACTTGGTGCGCGCGGATTCGGACGACGAGGATCAATACTGGGAGCACACGCAAGCCACGGTGCACCTCGAGTCCTTCGCTGCGGGAGAAGACGGCTCGGTGTCGCTGGTGATCGCAGACCGGCGCGGGCGCGCGCTCGTGGTGGTCGACGAACAAGGGCGCTTGCTCTCCGGTTCGAAGCCCCCCGAGGAGCAAGCGCTGGTCGCTTCCGTCGGCACACGCGCCTTCGCGCTCGTGCCGAGCACCCGGAAAACCTGGGAATCCATGGACGGCGGCGTGACTTGGCAAGCGCTATCACGCCTTCCAGTCGCGCTTTGCGCGGGCGACGGCGAATGCGACGTGAAGGTGCGCTGCGCGCCCCGCGGCTGCGTCATCGGCAACGAAGTGTCGCGCATCGGCTGGGCCGGGCAAAGCGACGACGATAGCGATTCGCTGCCGCCGCCGAGCCGCGAGGCGAGCCCGCTCGTCGAGCGCAAGCTGCGTTCGCCGATCGCCTGCACGCTGGACGAGGCACCCTGGCAAACCATGCCCGGCGTGACCGAGTTCCCTTTCTCGCGCGACGCGGCCTTCGGCAAAGTGAGCTTCGTCGCGATCTCGAGCGACGCTGCTCATGCTGCTTCGTCGATGGTGCACGGCATCGGCGGTCCGCGACCGCACCTCGAAACCGTTAGCTTACTGTCACCACTCGAGCACCCGAGCGACTACGCGGTCGAGCTGCTCGATCAGGTGGAGGGTGCCGCCGCGCTACGCTATCGCCTCCCCGAGGAGCCCGCGAAAGACAGCCATTTGCGCAACGTCGAGGTCGCTTGGGACAACGCGATGGCCGGCCAGGTCGGGCACGCGAAGCTGCCCGACGGCGGCGTCATCGCGCCCGGTGACTACGAGCGCGGCGCCGCGACGATGCACGCCGTTCCAGATTTGCTCAGCATCGGCGAAGGTGGCTTGTACCTGCGTCTGCATCACGCTGCGGTCGACAACCAAGACACTTGGTACTTCGACGGACACGGCACTACGCGCATCCCGCCCGTCAAATGGCCAGTCGCAAGCAGCCTGCGCGGTCGCACCGAGATGGCGCGCAGCGAGAACGCGCACTTGGCGTTGATGCTGTTCGGCCGCGGCACCACCGTGGCACGCGCGCGGCGCGTGGGGGCTGACTTCGAATTCGACGCGGAGACCACCGCCCTGCCCGATCCGAGCGCATTCGGACAGAGCGTGAGCAGCTACTTGGCGTACTTGGGCAACGCCTCGGGCTGGTACGTCCAGTCAGAAAGCACGAACGACGGTCGCGCTAGCGCCGTGTACTATCCATTCCGCCCGAGCGGCGAAGTGACAGGCCCACCGATTGCCGTTCCCACCCAGCGAGACCTTGCGGATCGCCCAAACCGCTGCGCTCCGAGCGAGCTCACCAGCACACCCCGCATCGACGCAGGCTTCCTACCTGGGACTCGCCATCCCATCATCGTCAGCGACTCCTCCGACGCGCCGCGACTATTCATCAGCGAGGGCGCCGTGCTCTACGGTACTCCCGACAATGCCTGCGCCACAGCCCTCGACGCCGAAGAAGTCGCGGTCGATGCTGCCTCGGCCCGCGGCGAGCGCCTGATCCTCCTGCTCGACGACCTAGACCACAGCTGGCTCTTTCACCTCCCTCACCCCACCAGCACCAGCCAAGCCGGCGTCCAATACCGAACCATGAAATGCCATTTCGACCCCGACCTCGAAGTTCCGAGCGAAGTGTACCGCGCGTCAGGAACGCTGGTGCGCCGGGGAGACTAGCGCTCGGCAAAGCCCGATCTGCCGCCCTCCGGAGGGGGATCCAAGCTTCGATGGGAGGACGCCCAGGCCCGCTGAATCGCCGCCGTCGGGCTCAACCCAAGCGCTCGCCGTTCCATACGACGACGTCGATGCGCTGTGCAAAGTGCAGAAGCGGAGGGCCGCGCACCTCGATGCCATGGGTGTCGAGCATCGTGGACGGCAGCGCCGCGCTGGCGCAGCTACGCCTTCACGATCTGAAAGACGTTGCCTTCCGGATCCATGCCGTCACACGCGCCCCAGGGGTGAGGCTCGAACATCACCGCGCCGTGCTCGATCAAGTGGGCGCGCGCCTGCGCGACGTCTGTGGTTCGGAAGATGAGCTTGATGGGTGTTGTGTCGCGTATTTTTGGCGGACTCGTCACCTCGATGTCTTTCGCGATCTCCGCCGGGATACCATGAAGGCAGAGCACCACCGCACCTGCGTCGAGCTCCGCCCAGCCCTCCTTCGATCTCTCTACCAATAAGCGGAGGCCGATACCGTCTCGATAGAATGCGGTCATCCGCTGCATGTCTTTGGCGAATATCATGGTGCCGCTCAAGTCCATTCGAACCTCGCCTGCCCGGACAACACTACGATACATCACGAGAGATCCGCCACCGGCATTGGCCGGGAACAGTGTGAGATTGGGAGGTGCGATGCGGGAGCGCGAGCGCCCATTCCCCTGAACGCCGTATCGCATCGACTCGCACTGCCCCATGGCGCAGCATACATCGCTTCAGCGAAGCGGCAAATACACGTCGGTGACTTGTTCGTGCTCCTGCACGGTTGGCATGCGTTTGATGTAGTGGAAGAAGCAGGGGAAATCGCGGAGCTGTTCGCCGCTCTGCGGTAGCCAAGTCGCGTACAGCGCGTGCACGGTTTGGCCGATGGCGTCAGTGGAGCCGATGTGGCGCGCTACCGCGCAGCGACCGGCGGGAATGACTTTCTCGATGATCCCGGCGTCGTTTTCGTGCAGCGGGCCCTTGAGCTCGCCGCAGATGTCGAAGCGAAAATCCTCGGGTTTGGTCGTTCGCGGGTCGTCGTAAACGATTCCGAGCGTTCGGCTGCTGGCGTTCGGTGAGTCCTGACAGGATTTGCGCCACGCGATGAAGCGCCCGACGGACGCCATCAGACTCTCCGCGGGACCACGGTGCTCGAGCACGGCCACGCGGGTTTCTTCGAACTGAACGAGATCTGGGTTCATGCTGTTGCTCCGGGTTGGTGTCGGTAAGGTTTGGTCTCGCGCCCAGGTTTCCCAGCGCGGCGCGCGGCGAAACTCCGTCGGCGTTTGTCCCTGGGCCTCTTTGAAGGCCCTGGAGAACGACTCCGGTGCCGAAAAGCCGGCGTCGAGCGCGATCTCGATGATGGGTCGGCTCTCGTCGAACGCCAGCTGATAGGCGGCGCGCTTGAGGCGCGTGATGCGCACGAACTGGGCCACCGTGAAGCCGGTGTATTCGCTGAACTGGCGGTGAAAATGAAACTTGGAGAAGCCCGCAACACCGCTCAAGTGGTCTACGGAAAGCTCTTCCTGAAGGTGAGAGCAAATGTAACCGACCACCTTTTGGATCCGGCGATCGTAAGCGTCTCGGTTCGTTCCATCTTCCATGTGTCGGCCAACTGAGCGACCAGTCTGCCGCTCTTCGCGCGCGCCGTCCTGACTCGGATTGCTTTTTCGACCTTCACGCTAGTCCGGCGTATTCAGCACGAGTCTAAGGCCCGCGTCATACTCACCGAGCTTACGCAGGTTGCCATGGCGAGCGTCCCAAGTTCCATCCTGGAGGTCGCGCTGTACGGCTGCGACCGCGCGATCCACAACGGCTTGTGGCATCCGAGCAAACCCGGAGGTTGCGCTGCGCGCCGAAGCGTCGAGCAAGCGATCCGGGTGGGCCCAAAACGACATCAGCGTCCTGGACTGGCCTGCCCGATGTAGATCGTGTGCCCGTCGGGATCCCGAATTGTAAACTCGCGATCACCCCAGGGCTTCGTGGTGATCGGATAGACGAGCTCGGCCTTGCCCTCGAGCTCGCGAAAGGCCGCCTCGATATCTGTCACCCTGATATACAGGTGGAGGTGATCGCCTTCCCGCACGTAGTCGATCGACGGATCTGTTTCGTCAACCCTTTTTAGATGGAGCGATGTTCCGTGCGCACGGAGCCCAGCATAGAAGTCCTGGAACTGGAACTCTTCCTCGAAGCCAAGCGTTTCAACATAGAAGCGAAGCGCCCGCTCCAGATCGGCAACTCGCACCTGTGTCGCAAGGGTTACGATGCGCATGACCCAGTCAACAATACCAAAGAAGACGGGAGCCAGGCCTCAATTCAACCCAGCGTCAGACGCCGCCTCGCCCAAATCGCTACGCGCTGCCCAACTTCGGACACGCTCAGCTCAGTGGTGTCCACGATATGCGCCTGCCACCGCTCGTCACCGCGCTTCCAGTCGGACCAGCGGTCCCACAGCATTTCCGGCGCTGAATCGGCCGATATTACGTCGGCACGCCATTCGGGGTCGACAACGTGTACACGCTGCCACGCGGCCCAGTTTAGCGTGTCCTGAGTCGCACCGTGCTCCCCTCGACATCTCAGGCGATCGATCCGAACGATGTCCGAGCAGTCGAGGAAACAGAGCTCGAGGCGGGAGACCTCCGGAGCCGAGGGACAAGCTAGGATTTCTCCAAGCACGGCGCCGCCACAAATCATTGTGGAGCGCTCCTGAGCCTCGTAGGCCAGCCCCCGCCGCAGCCAGGCTTCGGTCGTCCGTTGCCTCCAAGTCTTGTCTGCGTCGGCCGGCACCCCCAACTCGTCGAAGTCGTGCATTGCGACTTCCGGTAGAAGGTCCGACAACCGCGGAAGACAGGCGCTCTTGCCCGACCCGCTAGCCCCCGTTACGAAGAAGATCATTAGCTGAGTCAGGCCAACATATCAGGCCTAAGCTGCCGTGGTCTACCTTGGCCGACCGAAGAACAGAACGTAACCGTCGGGGTCTTTGACTTCGAAACCGCGCAGGCCGTCATCGGTGTCAGCAAGCGGCGTACTCAAGCCCACGCCGCGAGTCGAGAGCTCGGCAGCCAGAGCATCTGGGTCAGGCGCGTGCACAAAAGCATCCCACCTTGCCCAAGGGTGGCGCCTCCAGTTCGGAACCGGTTCGACGTCATCGGCGACGACCTTGAGGAAGAGCTGCGCTCCATCGCGCCGAACGATGGCAAAGAACGGGTCGGGGTCGGGGGTCCGAAAGACCACGTCAAAACCGAGGCTCTCACCATAGAACGAGAGCGACTGGGCAATGCTACTGATAATGAAGAACGGCGACGCGGAAGTCATCGCTGGCTGGGGCTTGGAATTCGTCATCAGCATGTTCCTGGTGGCGGTTCTCATGTGTCAGCCCATCTCCGGTGCGCGACGCTTCCGCCTTGTGAGGTCTCTATTCGCGCGCCCGACGCTCGCCACTGGAACATCGAAATTGGGTTGGGTGGCGGCATTTCGCAAGATCCGCCGTAGCCTTAGACAACTGCGAGACAGAAGCAAACACGCGCGACGGACCGATGATCGGGACGCATCAGCGAAGCGATGAAGTCGCCACGGATGGCATCGAAGCTCAGGCCACAAAAGTCGCGAAGGCTACTCATGCGATTGAGGCGAGCGTTCCAAGCGTCCACGACCTCTGAATCTGCGGGACCGTCAAACGACAGCTCACGGTCGAGTACCTGCTGGGCGGTCATAATTTGATATCCGGCTTGCTCGAGATAGGCGCGCAGCTTTCCCCCCATATGAAAGTCGTATCTGTTATTGTCGAGAGCATCCCGGGCGTAGGCCGCGAAGACCTCGCGCGTATCCGCTTCGACTGGCTCGTGACCAAAGAGATTGTCGACTTCGGTGAGCGCGATCCACCCACCGGGTTTGATTAGCCTCTTCCAACGAGCAAGGGTCGGTCCTAGATCGGGAACGTAGGCCGTCGCGAAGCTGCACCAGATCCCGTCGACAACGGTTTCAATGTCGGGCTCCCTCAGGTCTCCTGCCCGAAAGTTCGCTCGTGCGATTCCTCTGGCCTGCGCCGTGGCTAGTAGTTCCTGGTTGGCCTCGAGCCCGACCACGCGAGCACCCAGTGCCGTGAGCTCGAGTGCCTGATCACCAATGCCACAACCGAGATCTAGAACGACGTGGCCGTCCATCGAAGGCAGCAGGCTCAAGACTCTCGCCCACGCACGCAAGGCGAACTGACGTCGGTATTCGTCGGTAAGACTCATGAGATGTCATGCTCGTGGACCGGCTCGTCGGTGATGATGGTCGAACCGTTCGTGGTCAACGACGCGTGGCCACTAGAGTTCAACGTTGATGCGATCACCCTGGGTTGTCGGCGTGGACACGACCAGAAACGCCGCATCGACGTGACCGACGTTCCGAACGCGATGAGGCTCCCCCGGCGACACCTCCAGCGAGTCGCCCGTCGAAAGTCGAAACAGATGGTCGCCGAGTTGGATCTGCAGCTGGCCATCGAGCACGAAGAAGACCTGTCGCGCCCGGGAATGGTAGTGCAGGACTTCGCCCGCACCCGGAGGGATCCGTTCCTGAATGACACTGAGATCCGGCCGCTCCAAGAGGCGCCAGCCGTCGCAAACCTGGCCCCAGTGATAGTGCTCTGCTGTCTTGACGTTATGGATCATGGATAGCGCCATCGCGTCCGCCAAGCGTACCAGGCCTAAGCTGCGCGGGTCGAGCGAAGCGAGATCTGCGTCTGCTTCAAGCGTTGGGCAACGGTTCTCGAATCGGCGAGCCCGGCGAGTGGCTGACGTTTCAGGCTGCCTAGCGCTGTCCTTCTGCTCAACCCAACGTACCGGTGTTCAGCGAGACCTGAGCGTCAGCGGGGGACGGTCGTAGCATTGTGATTGAAGGAGCCGCGCTCGAGGGCGTGTCCTTATTTGACGACGGGGATGACCGGGGGCGCGGAGATGTGCTTCAGATTCAAGCCGCCCGGATAATAGTAAGAGGTGGCGAAGCCGAAGCCTTCGACTTGCAGGCCCAAGCCCGCGGGATCCGTCGTCGAGATGTCATGGGCGCCCGTGCCCGTATTGTTCAGCTTGGCTCGCACGAAGCCCCAGGTGCTACCCGGAATGGCTGTCGGTGTGCCCATGAGCGGCATGCCATCCAGCGTCACCGCGGCGCCCATAGGGACCAGCACGTCCGCAAAGTTCTCTTGATAGTCGGCCGGCGCGAGGAACGTGTATTGCTGACGGAACTGTGCCGGAGCCACTTCCATCGTCATGGAGGGGTCGCCTTGTGAAGTGGAAGCGTCCGTGCCGGGCATTTGCAGCGTGCCGCCGACCATGAACGAAGCGACCGCGAACGGCTGGTCGCCTTGGACGACGAAGGGCTCGTTCACCATGCAGTGATCCGGCACTGTGATGCAGTCAGGCGCGGGCTGTCCGGTGGGCAAGGGTGGGATTTGCACCATGTCGCCGGCCATCAGCACGTCCGGCGCGCCTGGGGGTTTGGTGCCTGGGTACGTGAGGTGAGTGTTGTCCACGTTGCCGTAGATGCGAACGACGTGACCGACCGCGTTGCCGTTGGGCGTGGTCGGCGGCACCACGATGTATTCGTTGCCGAGCACCTCGGCGGGCATCACGGTCTCTTCCATGTGATCTGCATTTGCTACGGAGTAGTCCGGCAGCTGTGCAATGGCGTTGAATGAGATGACCTGTACCGGAGCGGTCGCATTGACGACCGAGCCGCTCAAATCTGCGTTCTTGGTCTGCGGGTCCGCGGCCCAAGCAGCGACGAGCTCGACCACGTCGCCAGCGTTCATCATGTACTGGACGATGTCGTTGGCTTTCTGCTCGGCCACGCCGGGGCCCGTGCTCGCCGACACGCACACGCCGAGATCCGTCGTCGGGTAGAGCTCAGCGCCACACTTCGGGCCCAGCTGAACCGTAACGACGGTGTTGTCTGCAGTGGCCGTGATAGCCGCGCCACTCGGCACGGAACCCCACTGATCACCCTCGTTCTTCGAAGAATAACCGAAGATGCGATAGTTGCCGGTCATTGCGGTAGACGGCAAAAGTAGCGATGCGTCGACGGATGCGGAACGGCAGCCGTTCTCTCCGCCGGTGATGCCCGGACAGGCAGCCTTCGTGTATTGCAGTGGGTTGAACTGCCAAGCAGTGACGGGCACGCTACTAGTCATGTGATAGGCGCCCTTGTCCACGCGCGCGGAGTTCTTCATCCGACCCGTCGAGGTGTTCACGGTCGAAAACTCTGGACCCTTCAGGTCCGTCACCCACTTGAGCAGCACGGTCTGGAGCCCGCCGGGCGCGACCGTGACTTCCTGATGGAACGCATTCGGCCCATCGATGACCACCTTCGCGGCGGCGGTACCGCCGTTAGCCACGACGACCGCCGGATCGAACACGTCCCACACCGGGTTGGCGACAATCGTCGGCCAGAAGTCACAACCGACGTAGCTGTGGATGCCCCCGGCCTCCTCGCACGTCGCCGGCAGGCCGCCGTCCGAGTCGGGCACGCCATTGTCACCGGTGTTCAAGCTCGAGCCAACTCCGGTGCTCCCACCGAGGTTCAAGCTCGTCGCACCAGAGCTGCCAGTCGAATTACCCTGACCGTGCGGACTACTGCCCCCGTTACTGCCCCCCGCGCTGCAGCCGCTGGCCGCCGCCAGTGCACCGGCGGTCACGAGAGTGATGAGAGAAGTCGACAGTTCGAATTTGGTCATGGCGCCTTGATGAGGGCCCGATCAAAAAGACCGCAGCCAGTTCGAGGATTCTGAGCCGAACTGCCCGGCAGTGCGTGATCGAATCCGTCCAATTTCGTGACCGATTTTGCCCATCAGTTCACGATCGTCATCGATGTACACGACAGCGCCCGACACTTCGTCGAGGCAGAGGAGATCATGCCAATCCCGGTAGAACGGGCGCTTCAGCCGGGCACCTGCTCGAATCCGACCGTGCCAGGACTTGAACAATCCGAAGTCTCTCCAACTCTCAGGCCTGCCCAACGTACAGGTGTTCAGCTACGGGGCGCCAGAGCGCGCCGAAGGCGGGCAACAAGCCCGTCCGCGGCAACACCAAGTTAGCCAGCACCTCCGACTAGGTCGGCATCGAACGATGCTAGATCAAGGAGCCGTCGCAGCAAGAGACAGACCATCACGAGGCGTCTGGATTGGTCAGCTCGATGCGACAAGCAAGGGAGCGCGCAGCGCGAGGGCGGCTTCTTCCGCTGCAAAACCTTGTTAGCCAGGCGGGCGACGTGCGGCAGCAAAACCACGCTCGCCGCGAAGGTCGATATCCTTCGAGACAATGTCGGACGCCATGACACGACAGCCGCTGTCGACCTAGCGACGCGCTCGACGGGCAATGATGAAGCGAAAGACAATGCACAGCGAGAGAGGCACTGCCAGTTGGAACAACGAAAAAAGCACCGCGTCACGAACCTCGGGGCGCGAAGCCGGAAACCCATGCTTGTCACCGCGGACGACGAACCACGCGACGGCTTGGGTCACACCGATCATTGCGGCGAAAACCGGATCGGCAAGACTCTCGAGCCACGATCGGCGTTTCGTGTTCATCGTGCTGTTACCAACATGTGTGGTGAAGACCCGCGAAACACACGACACGGATGATCGACCACATCCGCCCAACGTACCAGGCCTAACTGCGCGAGCGGAGCGGGTCGAGCGAAGCGAGATCCGCGTCTGCTGCAAGCCGTTGTTGGGCGGCGCGCGCCACACAGCGCCAACGTACGAGCCCGCCCGCGCCCAATCATTTGTTTTGTTCGCTTCACTGTCCCGAGTGGAGCTCGGTCACGATCTCGAGGTTCATCTGAATTTCTACGCCGTTCGTGCTCGAGTCGGTCCTGGTACGCATAGTCGATGTCGAGTGCGTGAGGAGCGGGTCTAGCGAAACTTCGATCTTCCCGGTCCCGGTGCTGCTCGTCGCTCCGACGTTGACGGTGGTACCGTTTTTCACGACGGTGCTCGGCGCGCCGGTGACGCTGCTCGTCATTTCGAGCTTCACCTTCGTCCCCTTAACGGAAACGAGCGTGACTATGACATCGCGCGCGAAGTTCTTGCCCTTACCGTAGTTGCTCACGATTTCCCACTTGGCTCCGACGCCGACCGGCTCGGCCGGCCACGGCAGGGTCAACGCGGACATGCTGTCTGTCATTTGCTGCATGCTCTCAAGCATCGTGGGCTCGTGCACGGCGCTCAAATCCATGTGAGAATCGCTGATCTGTCCGCGCGCGTCGATCACGTCGTCGAACGAGATATTGCTGACGGCTCGCAGCATTTCCTCCATTTTGGCTTGAACCTGGGGCAGCACGCCCGGCCTGGCGATCACGTTCATCCCCGAAAGCGATCCGTTGCGATGCGCAGTTCCGTCCGCATCGACGCGCTTCGTGTTGGCGACGCCGGTGCACTCGACGCCTGGCAGAATCTGGTGGATTGAGCGAGGAGCTTGCGTCGAGCTCAACACAGTCGCCGACACCGTCGTGTCCATCACCATGTCCATGCGCATGCGAAAGGGGATCGATTCACCTTGATGAAAGACGTAACGCAGCGCTTTCCGCGGCTCCACGCCCGCGCCCCAAGAGCTGTATCGTGGCTGCGCCCTTGGCAGGAACGGCAGCCGACGCCGGCTCGGGCGGAGGGGCGGAAGCAGAGGTAACCGGTGCAGCACTGCTCGCAGGCTCGGCTTGACTCGCTTCGGGCGCAGGCCCGCTCGCGCGCGGCACCTTGTCGTGATGAGCCGCTTCCGGCTCGCTGCTCGCCGATCCTTCTGGCGCGAGCGGCGTCACCGACGCGCTTGCGCAACCCGCCAAACTCACGAACACCGCCGCCATTGCCCGCATGCGGCGCAGTGTATATCAATCGTACATCGTCAGGAACAGCTCGGCCGGCAAAATCTGACCAGAAGCGCTTAGCTGCCGAGCCCGATCAACTCGCCCGCCGCGCGTTCAGCGACGAGTCCGAGGCAGTGCAATCCGCGGTCGGCTTTTATTTTCGAAGCGAGGTGTCGGTCCGTCATCAGTTGAGCGGGGGAATTCACCGGCTATGGATTCCGCCCCGCATCCCAGAAAAATCCCACACAGAATCAATACCCCGTTCTTCTTCACGCCGCGTCTCCTTCTGAATGATCATTGAGTCTGCCCTACGTGTCAGGCCTAAGCTGCGCGGGTCGAGCGCAGCGAGATCCGCGTCTGCTTCAGGCCGGAGTTGGCCAGCCACGCCGGCCCAAGGCAACGGCGGCGAAGGCGTTCCCCGGCAGATCTTGCTGGTCGATGGAGTATGATGTATTATCCTACCCATGGCGAAAGCAAAAGTGGCCGT
>Ga0210392_10001090_pt1 | contig 14633 bp, 9 predicted proteins | sample IncBWC30OmetaG_FD_161057 | JGI IMG/M metagenome (GOLD analysis project Ga0210392, IMG submission 161057) | Forest soil microbial communities from Barre Woods Harvard Forest LTER site, Petersham, Massachusetts, United States - Inc-BW-C-30-O ...
ACGATGCCGCAGAGCACGCCGCCGCGATCGGCGCCGAGCGTGGTCTGATTTATGTGCACCCGTTCGAAGACCCGCTGGTAATGGCGGGACAAGGCACGATCGGTCTCGAGTTGCTCGCCGACACACCGGATCTCGATGCCATCATCGTGCCAGTGGGTGGCGGTGGCCTGATTGCGGGCGTGGCTTGCGCGGTCAAAGAGACACGCTCCGACGTGCGTGTGCTGGGCGTCGAATCGCAGCGTTTTCCGAGCATGAAACACGCCTTGGACAGCATCGCTCCGCCGTCCTTGCCGGGCGGAAAAACGATCGCCGACGGTATCGCCGTACGCCGCGTCGGGCAAATGACGCGCGAGACAGTGCGCAAGTACGTAGACGAAATCGCGCTGGTCGACGAAGCCGAGATCGCAGAAGCCGTGCTCTTGCTCCTGGAGCGAGAAAAAACCGTCGTCGAAGGGGCCGGCGCGGTCGGCATCGCGGCACTTTTGCATCACCACTTTCCGTCGCTGACCGAGGGCTCGCGCGTCGCCGTAGTATTGAGCGGTGGCAACATCGACGTGAACCTGGTCGCGCGCATCATCGAGCACGGCCTAGTCAAAACTGGGCGATTGGTGCGCATCGTGCTCACGGTTCCGGATCTGGCCGGTGTGCTCGCTCAGCTGACGCGCGTGATCGCCGACACGCGCGCCAACGTCGTGGAGCTGAATCACGACCGCGCCTTCTCCGGCGCCGAGCTGGGCGAAACATTGATCGAGCTCGTGCTCGAGACGCACGGCTTCGAGCACATCGACAAAGTGTATTCGTGCCTGGAGCGCGCCGGCTACCGCTTCGAACGCAACTAGCTAAGCCCCGGAAAAGTGGCGCTCGAGCGCGTCGAGTAAGCCGTCGACCGTGAAGGTGGTGGCCTCGCTGTCGACTCGAATGCCTCGCTCGGTCAACGTCCGCGAAGTGATCGGCCCAATGCTGGCGACAACCACGCGAGACAGTATCTCGGCGGCTCCCGAGCCTAGCGTGTCGACCACGGCATTGACGGTCGAGCTCGAGGTGAACAGGATAGCGTCGATTTCTCGCCGTTCGAAATGGCTGCGCAACGCCTGGCCGGAGTCTGCGGAGACGGTCTCGTACACCGGCACCACGTCGACCTGACCGCCCGCTTCGCGCAGCAGCTCGGGCAACGCGTCACGCGCCACGAGCGCTCGCGCCAGAAGCACGCGCTTTGGAATGCCCCGAGCAAGCACAGCGCGCGCTAAGCCCTCACCGACGAACTCCTCGGCAACGACGTCAGCCCGCAATCCGAAGCTCCCCAAAGCCAACGCCGTCTTCGGACCGATGGCACCGATTTTGGTATTGGCGAAGGCGCGCGCGTCGAGGCCTGCGCGATTCAGCGCGGCAGTAAAATGCCTGACGCCATTGGCGCTGGTGAACAGCACCCACTCATAGCTGCGAAGCTCGGCAATCGCGCGCCCGAGCGGCGCCGGATCAGCCGGCTCGCGAATCTCGATCGCGGGCAGTAGGCGCGCGCTCGCGCCTCGCGCGGCAATCGCCGCCGCGGTAACCCGACCTTGCTCCGCCGGCCGAGGAACGAGCAAGGACTTCCCAAATAAAGGCCGGTTATCGAACCACTCCAGCTCGCTCCGTAGCGACACCACTTCCCCCACTACGATCACTGCCGGATTGGCGATGCCTGCCGCGCGGGCGAGCGCTGCAATCGTAGTCAGCGTGCCAGTCACGACGCGCTGCTCGGGGCGCGCGGCCCATTGAATCACGGCCGCAGGCGTCTCTGCGTTGCGCCCACCCGCGATGATGGCGCGCATGATGTCTTCGATTCGGCGCATGCCCATCAAGACGCAGATCGTATCGGTCGCGGTGGCGAGCTTAAGCCAAGACTCGGGTGACCACTCTTTGCCCTCGCGGTCGCTGCCCGTGATGAACGTCACGCTCGACGATAGCTCGCGGTGCGTCAGCGGGATCCCCGCGTACGCGCTCGCCGCGAGCGGCGAGGCGACGCCCGGCACGATCTCGAATGGGATCTTCTCCGCGCGCAACGCTTGCAGTTCTTCGGCGCCGCGCGCAAACAAGAGCGGGTCGCCACCCTTGAGCCGCACCACATGCTTGCCCGCCTTCGCCAGCGCGATCAGCTCGGCGTTGATCGCCGTTTGCAGCGCACTGTCTTGACCGTAGCGCTTGCCGACGTTGCGCTTCGCTGCGTTCGGACAAGCGTCGAGCAACGCGGGGTGCGCCAGCGCGTCGTACAGCACTGCGTCGGCGCGCGAGAGGACCTCGAGCCCACGCACGGTGATCAGCCCCGGATCACCAGGGCCTGCACCGACGAGATAGACTTTGCCGAGGGTCATGCGTTGCTCATTTGGGCCACGAGCTATTGAACGCGGATTCGGGCACGACGCAAAAACCCGCCAGACGCGACCAGATACGCCGCAATGCGTCACATGAAAACACCTTGACGATAGAGCGCACAACCTGGACAATTGTCGCACCTTGTACGCCAATGTGTCTAATTTGCACACAGATCGCTGGTTCGTAACCAACGGCGTGGTGGCAGTGGGCCCGGTCACCTACGAGCTCGTCTTACGGGGGGTGGCGTACGGGCGGATCCCAGCGGGCTCGTTCATGCGTCACGAGTCGTGGCAGGTGTGGCGCAAGCTCGAGGACATCGACGCGCAAACCGCGGGCAACCGCCGGCAGACGATCGAAGACCTCGCGCAGCACAGCGCGGGCGTCGAGACGCGCGAGCGTAGCGCATACAGCGAACCACCGCCTCCACCGAGCGGCGCCGAGCTGTCGTCGCGCCCGCACAGTTTCGATCGCGCCTCGCGTCAAAGCTTTCGCCCGATCGCCGTCGATCCGGTTGGCGTGTTGTCGAGCACGAACGAGCTCTCCGAAGCGCTCTTGCTCACCGTGGTAACGGCGGTAACGGCGGCTGCCGCGGATGTCGGTTTGGTGCACCGCGTGCGCGCGGATATCGGCGCGGCGGTCACCGTGGGCGGGCACGGCCTCACTACCGAGCAACTGCTCGGCGAACGGCTGACCAGCGACGACCCGACGCTCGTCGCTGCTCGCGCGGGGCAAACCGTGCTCAGCGAGCCGCAATGCGGTGAAGTCGGCCGTCACATGCTCGGGCGCCTCACGCGCTGCTCGCCGGAGGTGTGCAGCGTCGCCATGGTGCCGCTCCTGGTCTACGGAGAGCTGGTCGCTCTGTTCGAAATTGGTCGCAATTCAAGGCCTTTTCGGGCACGCGAGCTGGGCCGGGTGGAAGACGTCGTGGAAGCGCTCGCCGAGCGCAGCGTCGTCATGGGCTGGGCCGAGTAGCTCGGCGCCTCCTGCAGAGCTCACTCGCCCGGGGCGTGCTCGAACGCGCTTTGCAAGGCCGACTCTTGCTCGGCGCGCGAAAATTGCAGCTCGTGAAGCCGTGCGTACAAGCCGCCTTGGGCCATCAGCTCGGCGTGCGTGCCCTGCTCCACCACGCTGCCTTTGCGCAGGACCAGGATGCGATCGGCCTTCTGCACCGTACTCAAGCGGTGCGCGATCACTAGCGCGGTGCGACCGCGCATCAGCTCCTCCAGCGCGCGCTGTAAGCGCGCTTCCGTATCACTGTCGACGCTCGCGGTGGCCTCGTCCAAAATCAAGATCTGCGCGTCGCGATACAAAGCGCGTGCGAACGCGATCAGCTGACGCTCGCCGGTCGAGAAGTTGGACCCGTACTCATCCACGCGCGTGTCGATGCCGCGCTCGCGCGCCGCAAACAAATCGAGCGCTCCAATCCGGCGCAGCACCTCCTCGACGCGATCGCGATCCGGCTGTTCAGAGGCCGCGACGTTGCTGGCCACCGTGCCGGGGAACAGCACTACGTCCTGCGGAACGACCGCGAAACGACAGCGCAGCGTGCCACGCTCGAGGCCTGCCACGTCGTCCCCGTCGACGCGCACGGTGCCGCTGTCTGCCTCGTACAAGCGCAGCAAGAGCGCGGTGATGGTCGTCTTGCCCGAGCCGGTCGGACCGACGAGCGCGATGCGTTCGCCGCGACGCGCGGCGAAGCTTATCCCCGACAGCACGGGAGTGCCCGGTTTGTAGCTGAAATCGACGTTCTCGAGTTGCAGCGCAAACTCAGGGCTGCCCTTCGGCTTGGCCGCGCGTGGTGGAGCGTCGGGTTCGACTACGTCGAGCAAGCTGAAGACGCGCTCGGCGCCGGCCATGGCTGCTTGCAACAGCGTGTAGCGTTGCGCAAGCTGCGAAATCGGCTCGAAGAACTGCGACAAATAGGCGCTGAAAGCAACCAACGTCCCGAAGCTCACCGGCCTGTAGCCGAAGGCCATGATCACGAGCGCGAGACAGACAGCAGCGATCGTGTCGATGGCCGCGTCCTGGATCGAGTCCCACTTGATCGCGCTCATGTTCGCTTGGCGATAGGACTCGTTGCTCTCGTCGAACTCGCGCGCGGCCGCGTCTTGACGACTGAAAGCTTGGATCAGGGTCATGCCCGTCACCTGCTCGTTCATGGTCGCGTTCATGCGTGAAGTTTTGGCGCGAATGGCCCGAAAGGCTTCGCGAATATTGCGCCGCACGAAGACCACCAGGATGGCCATGGGCGGTACCGCGGCAAAAGCAATCAAAGACAGCTTCCAGTCGAGCACCAGCATCAAAGTGACGATGCCGACGAGACGCGCCAGATCCCCCACTGCGTTCAAAGCGCCCGAAGCAAACATCTCCAAGATGGCGTCGGTGTCGTTGGTGACGCGCGAGACCAAGCGACCCACCAGCTGGTTGTCGAAAAAGCCGAGCCGCAGCCCCTGCACGAACGTAAACACCTCACGACGCAGGTCGGCGACGGCACGCGCGCCCGCGACCTGCACCGCGTACATCTGCACCAGACCCAAGACCTGCTCCACTAGAAGCACGGACGCAAGCAAGACACCGCCGCGGAACAACGCCGAACGATCCCCGCTCTTGATGACCCCGTCTATCGCGGAACGCATAATCAACGGACGCACTAGAGCGCCCGCCGACGTGATCAGGATCACGAACACGGACAGCCAGAGCAGCCAACGGTAGGGCAGCAAGTAGCCCCAGAGCCGCTTGGTGAGCCGGGCGTCGTAGGCCTTGCCGAAGCGCTCCTCTTCGTGGAACGCCTTCAGGATGCGCTCGGTGCGCTTCTTGTCGGCGCGCCCGCGTTGCTCACGCGCGGGCGATGCGTTGGACTCGACCGAAGGCGTCACTCGGCCACCTGCTGCTCGTCCGGAACGATCCCACCCAGCTTGGCGAGCTCGTTTTCGATCCGCTGCTCTTCGGCGAAGATCGCGTAAATTCCGCCGGATTTAGTCAATTCTTGGTGAGTCCCGCGCTCCACGACGCGGCCCTTTTCGAGCACCAGGATTTGATCACAGTGCGCTGCCGCCGAGACGCGATGCGTGATCAAGATCAGGCCACGACGCGCTCGCTGTCGATCGATCGCCGACAAGATGGCGCGCTCGGTGCGCGCGTCGACCGCGCTCAGCGGGTCGTCCAAGATCAGCACCTTGGGCTCCGACGCAAACGCCGCCGCTAGCGCTACGCGCTGCTTCTGCCCGCCCGATAGCTGCACCCCGCGCTCGCCCACTACGGTGTCGAAGCCATCCGGCAGATCCAATACCTCGTCTTCGATGCAAGCTTCGCGCGCCGCTTCTTCGACTTTGACGATCGCTTCCGGCTCGTCCGGCTCGTCCAGCGAGAAACCGATGTTGCGCGCCACGGTGGTCGAAAACAGAAACGCGTTCTGCTGCGCGTAGCCGACGCTCTGGCGCACGGCGTCCAGCGGCAGATCGCATACGTCCACGCCGTCTAGGAAGACGCTGCCACGCGGTGTCGGTTGTAAGCGAGCGAGCAGCACAGAGAGCGTGGTCTTACCGCTGCCCGTGCGGCCAACGATGGCCAAAGAGCCGCCCGCGGGCAGCTCGAAGCTCACGTCGTCGAGCACCGTCCGCTCTTTGTATGCAAACGAGAGGTGCCTCACCGCGAGCTGGCCCTTGCCATGTTCGGGTAACGCCTGATCACCGTCCAGGATGTCCGGCTCGGCGTTGAAAATGTCGGTCAAGCGCGAGAAAGCAGCGCGGCCACGCTGCAGCAAGCCGACCACGAACCCGAGCGAAATCAGCGGCCACGTGAGGCGCCCCAGCGCGCGATAAAACGAAAGGAAGCCGCCTGCGTCGAGCTCGCCGTGCAGCATCATCAGGCCGCCGTACCAAAACACCACCAGCACGCCAATCGACATGGTGGCCTGTAGGATCGGCCCGAGCGCGCCGCGCAGCCTGGCCAGGGCGAGGCTCTTGTCCAGATATGCCTGATTGGTTTTTTCGAAGGCCGCGATCTCTTCTGCCTCGAGCGCAAAGGACCGGATCACGCGGACACCCGCGACGCTCGACAAGACGCGTGCGCTCATTTTGCCGAGCGCATCTTGGTTGTCCCGGGTGCGCGTGTAGAAGTGCTTGGAGAAGCCTCGGGTTATCAAGAGCACGAAGGGTAGCGTCAACAAGGAGGCGAGCGTGAGCTTCGGCGAGATGGGAATGGTTACGGCGAGGGCGCTGACCAACGCAAAGCCCGTGTTGATGATGTTCAGAATGCCAAAGCCGAGCAGCAGCCGAACCTGCACCAAATCATTGGTGACCCGGCTCATGATCTCGCCCGTGCTCATCTTGCGGTAGAAAGATGGGCCGAGCTTGAGCAGCCGCTCAAGAATCTCCTTGCGCAGCTCGTACTCGGCGATACGCCCGGCGTTGAAGATGCACACGCGCGACAAGACGCGCACCACGAACGCAGCCAGCGCCGCCAGCACCAGCATCTCGCCCAGCGCGATGGCCTGCGCGCTGGCCCCGCTGGTAGCGAAATTGATGGCACGGCGCATGCGCGTGTCGAACCACCATTGAAACAACTGATAGGCGGCGAGCAGCACCAATCCGACGCCGTAGCGCGGCGCATGGCGATAGAATTGCCCCATGAGCCGAACCGGAACCGCGGGGTGCTGAGACTGAGCTTTGTTCACGGCGTGGGCCGAGGCTTATAAGACCTCGTCGTCCACCTGGTAAGCCCCTTCGGGCTAGTACGACGACTCGGAACTCCGTTCCGGGTCGCCTTCGCACGTCAAGGCAGATAGCGTATCGAGGATAGAATGGCCGAACCGAGGTACTCGTCTCGAGTTCGGCGAAATTTCTGGCATGAATCTGCTGAGGAATGTGCGTTTCTGAGATGTCCGTAGTGCGAGGAGACCACCCACAAAGTCTCGCGACCTTGGCTGTTCGCTGGGCAGCATGCGCCGGTCTCGCTAGTCTGCGACGGCGGGCATCAAATCGCGAACTACGGCGAGCAGCTCCTGGGCCGTAAAGGGCTTGCGCAGGAAGCACGCGCCGTCTGCGAGCGCGCCCACGTGTTCCGGGGAGTACCCGGAAATATATAGAACTTGCGCGTGTTCGCAGGGCTTGCGCAGCCGGCGAACGAGATCTTTGCCGGACACACCGGGTAGCACCAAGTCCGAGACGACGAGCCCGATCGAGCCGCCGTGCTGCTCGGCGTGGGCCAAAGCCGTACGTTCGTTGTGAGCCGTGATCACCGAATAGCCGAACGCGCGCAGGATACGCGCGGTCACTGCTTGCACCTGCGGCTCGTCTTCGACCAGCAGAATCAGACACGCTCCGTGCGGCATGGCGATCGCCATGCGACCGGAAGAATTCGACGCGACTGCATGCGGGAGGTGCGCGACGAACGCCAGGTCGTTGACCGAGAGCAGCACGAGCTCCAGCTGCCCGCCCAGGCGCGTCAGTGAGCTTTCCAGATCGGAGGCGCCTTGCTCTGGATGAGTTTGCGCAGCTGCGCGCTGAGCGGGCTGTTCGAGTTGCTGCGCGCGCACGATGAATCGCGCGCGGGCGTCCGCCGCAGGCTGCGACAGCGTGAGGTGCGCGTCGTTCAAACCGCGCGTTTCGACGACCAGCCGCCCGCCGGGACTCAGCGAGCCGCTCGCCTCGACGCACAGGGCGAGCACGACCTTCTCGAGCTCCGTCGCGGACACGGCCACGCGCCCCGCGTTGGGCGACAGCGAGAACTGCACGCCGACACAGTGCCCAGCGACACGCGCGATGGACTGCTCCAGACGGGCAACGACCTGGTTCAGGTCACTACAGCTATCTTCGGACTGTGCCGAGTGCAGACGACTGGCGAGCGCAGCGGAACTCATCCCAACTCAACTATCCGACTCCCGATCACCGCCGATGTCAACGCGCGCATGACCGTCCGCGAATCGCCACGACGCCCTTCCAGCCGAGCCTGCACTCGCACTCGCACTCACCCCGCCCGGACCTAGCACGCACTCGCATACATCCAACTACTTTGGACTCTTGCTATTGTTGTAACGCCGCGTGGTCGCACCCCCGTGCAACCGATGAGGTCGGAAAATTAGCGATAATGAAGCTAAAAACGCTACGCGCCGACGATCTTGCGTTTGATGGGCCAGCTCGCCCTAGGGATTGGAAACGCCGGGCGCGCGAACAGATAACCTTGTCCGTACTGTGCGCCGGTATCGATCACCGCAGACAGCTCGTCGTCGGTCTCGATGCCTTCGGCGACGACTCGCGCACCGAGCTCACGGCACAACGAAACCACTTGGCGCACCAAGATCTGTTGCCGTTTGCTCTTCTCGATGCCGCGAATCAAGGCCAAATCGAGCTTCACGACGTGCGGTTCGAGATCGATGATGCGCTTCAAATTCGAGTGACCCGCGCCCAAGTCGTCAACGACCAGAAACGCGCCGCTACGCGAGCAGATCTCTTTGAGTACATTTACACACAGCGAAAAGTACGTGAACGCCGCGGATTCGGTGACCTCGAGATACACCGGCCGATCGTGGAAGAAGAGCGGATCGTCGGGGCGAACCAGCCAGCCCTCGTCGAGCTCGTGTGGGTGCAGATTCACGAAGAGTGGTGCGTCGGTACAACGCGAAAACGCAACTTCGCGCACCTTGCGCCCCAAACTGCCGCAGCAGCGCTCTTCCTGAGCTTGCGCGAAGAGCTTCATTGGGTTCTTGAATTCCGGCCACTTACAGCGTGTGAGCGCCTCCTGGGCGAAGGTCGCGCCGTTCGACAAGTCGACGATGGGCTGGAACACCACGTCCAAATCGCTGACCGTAATGTCACGCACGCTCGACGCCGAACCGTGCGGAACCTCAGAGGGAACGGGGCGGGCGATGGGCTGCGTCACCGAGGTCGGCACGTCGCGGCTCGCCGAGCTCGGGGGTCGGCAGGTAATAGCCTGGTGAATGGCAGAGGCTCCCGGAGGCGTCGTACGGACCATGCGGCAACAATGAGAACGGCGCCGCGCACGCCTGCATAAGCTCAGGGTGTCAAAAATTCGTCACGTCGTTTTTGAGCCTGAAAAGTCGTCCCGGCTGACTGATCAGGGAGTACCGAACGAGTCTCAGTACAGACCGATGCTGAAATGGAATGCGCCGATGTCTTCCCAGAACCTCTGGTTTTCTCGTTTTGGGAAAAAGTCGTCGAGGACGCGATCGACATTGAAGCCGTAGTCGAAAACCAGCGGACCGATCGGCGTCGCAATCCGCAACCCGGTCCCCACCGCGTACGTAAATCCAAGGGTTGGACACGTGCGGGATCGGTCCACAGATTGCCGGCGTCGACGAAGAGCGCGGTCTCCACGCTACTCCCGACCGGGATGCGCAGCTCGGCGCGCGGGTTCACGAACACGTCGCCACCGCGAATGACGACGTCATTCAGGACCAAGCCAGAGCTCGGATTGAGCAAACGTTGGGCGATGTCCTGCGGCACCAGCGAGTCTTGCAAGAAGCCTCGCAGTGAATCCACCCCGCCCATGAAGAACAAGCGATCCGGGTAGGTCTGCGAGCCCGAGAGCAAGTGTTGGATCACTCCCCAGCGGAAGCTCATCGCCAGCGCGAGGCCCTTGTCGTTCAGCCTCACGTAACCAGCCACGCGGCTCGTGTAGCGCAGGAAGTCGCTGGGCACCGATTGGAACGGATCAATCAAGGGCTTGCCGGTCGTGATCGGCGCGGCGCCCGCGCAGCCGGTGTCTTGCGAGGCGCTGGTGTCGATCGGATTGGCGTGCACGTGCTCGACGCTCGCTGACAGGAACGTCCCGCTGGTCGCGTCGAGCGGGTTGTCGCGACGATCCCAAGTGACCCCGAGGCGTTGCGCGAGAGCGATCGACACGCCTTGAGGCACACGAAACAGCGCCTGCTGCGTCGGATGGTCCTGAAGGTAACACTTCAGCGCGTCTTTCTGATCGTCGCCGAAGATTTGCGCGTAGTTGCGCTCGAGCGAGGCGCCGAGTTGCACGGACACGCGGCGATCAGGCCGAAAAGACAGCGTCACGATGCCAGCGTCCTTGCTCAAGCCGTAGTCGCGAGCGTTGTCTCGAACGTCCACGCCTTCGACGCTGAGCCGGAATAGCGGTCCGAGCCCGATATTGGGAAACTCCACTGTCGCAGTGTCACGCCGCTCCAGACGCTCGCCGACGTGCAGCTCATTGTACTTCTGTTGCACGTCGCTCTCGAGGATGAACGCCGTCGGCAAGTAGCCGAGCTGTGAGCGCAAGGTGAGCAAAATGGCTTGCCCACCCAAATTCCGATGCCCGTATTCGAAGGAGACGCGAAAGCCTTCTCCCGTGCTGAAACCGGGACGAACGTCCAAGTACTGTGGGACGCGCTCCTCCAGCTGAATCACCACCACCTTTTCTCGCGCCGGCACGTACGGATCTTCGAAGCCGACGTTGATGCTCGAAAACACGCCGAGAGTCGCCAAGCGTTCTTCGGTCTTGCGCACCAAGCTACGCTGGTAGAGGCCGCCCTCGTCGAGCGCGACGCGACTGCGAATCAAACTTTCGCTCGTGCGCTCTGCGCCGTGCACGACGATTTTCGAGACGCGCACTTGCTCGCGCTCACTGACGATGAAGCGCACGCGTGCCCGCGTATGGTCCAGCGACAGATCCAGGGCTGTTTCCACCTCGGCAAAGGCAAAGCCACGCTCGGCGTACTCGTCGAGCACGCGTCGCCTAGCCTTCTCGATCTCGACCTGTGAAACCGGCGTTCCGAGCGGAATATCCGCGACTTTCTGGAGCTCTTTCTCGACGATGGCTCGGTTACCCTCGAAGCCGAGATCGTAGAGCGTGGCGCGCGGACCGAGCTTGATCGGCAGGTGCAGCACGAGAGACGGCTCGCAGCGCACGCCGTGCTTCGGATCCGGGATGCAAGAGAGCGTCGGATCGACGGGCGCCTCTTCGAGCGGCAGGCCGATGCGATCGTAACGACAAGCGGTAACAGGGCGCCGTGAAGGACCGACCGGCAGGCACTGCCCGACGGGTGACCGGAGCGCGCACGCGCGTCGCAGCACCTGCACCGGGCCGACGTTCGCCGACAGGTAGCCTTCAGAGCGATACAGGTCTTGAACGTGTTTGATCGCCCGATCGTAGACCTCCGGTGCGTACACCGCCCAGGGGCTCAACTGATCCGGTGCAGGCCGCGCGCCTGTTTCGGACTTGGGGCCCTGCAGATCATCGACGACTTCGGGATCGACGGCGTCGAACAAACGACCGTTGGGCAGCTCGGCGAGGAAGCTGTCGATCTCGCTGCCGACTTCTTGAGGTGTGCGTTCGCCCGTCAAACACGGGTACTCGCGCGCAACGACGTGCACTAGCGCACCCTCGCGAATCGTAAAGACCACGTCCTGGATTGGGTCGGATGCTTCGCCGCGCTCCGAGGCGCTCACCTCAACGTCGAAAAAGCCGCGTTCTCGGTAGAATTTATTGATTCTTTCGATCAGCGCCGACGGCGATAAATCGCTCGCGCTCTCGACGTCGAGCACGTTCTCCAATTGCCCGGAGTCGAAATGGCGATTGCCTTCGAAGCGAAAGCGAACCTTGGCGTACGCATAGACGGAGACTCGAAGCACGGTCGACTGCGCGCCCGACAAGGCGTGCGAAACTTTGGCGCGATGAAAGCCACGCGTCTTCAGATCCGCTTCGAGCGCGCGGTCTGCCTCGCCGAGCGCGTCTTCGTCCGCGCGGTCGCCGGAACCCACGTTGTATCCGGACAAGGCCTCTGCCATGCCCGCGGCCTGCGGGTCGGGCCAAACGCCGAAGTGTCTGACCGCAATGATTGTGGGAGGGCCTGCCACGACGTCGATGGTTAGGACGATCGACGTCGGGTCGTCAGTGTCCACGGCCTCGACGACTGCGCGCGCATGCGCGTAGCCGCGGCGCACGTACAGGGCGAAAATTCGCCTCTGCATCGCTTGCAGCTCCGCTGCCGTGACAGCGCCTCCCTCGCGCGCGTCCGCGGCACGCTGCACTTCTTCCTGGTCGACCGGGCCGGCGGAGACGCGAATGCTGGCAATCAGGCGCCGCGGCTCGACGGTCAGTACGAGCTGCACACCGTCGCCGTCGGCTTCAACCGCCGCGCGCAAGTCGGCATAGCGTCCGGTGTCGCCCAGCTCGTCGAGCGCGCGCCGCACCAGGTCGGTCGTCAAGAGCTGGCCGATTCGCGCGTGCTCGAGCTTGGGACTTCCGACCCAGCGCCGGCCTTGCGTCACCACCCGGATGCCCGTGATCGGGCGCCCGACGAAGGCGGACAAATCGGGCGGCGATTGCAGCACCAAAGGTGTTTCGCCTTCGGCTGCTCGCGCAGCCGGCGAAGCAAGCCACGAGAAAACGGCTGCCAGCACCCAAAGCAAGGGCATCTGTCCGAGCCGCATGTCGCTTGTCTTACACCAGACCGCGCCGGCACGGGTCACGCTAAAACAAATGTCCGCTTTGGGTTGGGACCCAAAACTCAGGGATGGGCGCTGGATTACACGCCTCGTGATCCCCGCGGGGGACACTTCAGCGGGCGCGGAGGTGACTCGCTTCGAGATCCCCGAAGGGGGAAAGCCCCCGAAGAAGATCAACGGTTGGCAGGAGGAGCTTCCTCTACTATCCGGCCTTGTGTCATGGCGCGCCGAGCCACCCAAGAAGTGAAGCCGAAAGCGGCCAAAAAAAGCGCGCGGTTCGCGCGGGTTTTGTTTTGGCTGCTGGGTAGCGGGGTGCTGCTCGTGGCGCTGGTTTGGTACGCGGTGCACCATTTCGATTGGGCCGGGCCGCTGGTCGCCAATTCACTGCGTGCGGTATTTGGCGATGACACCGTCGCCAAGCTCGAGGACTTGGTGTACGGCGCGGAGGATCGCGTCAACCGCGTGCTCAAGAAGGACGAGCCCCCAAAAGCGTATTGGAACGTGCCGAGCGCGGCGGTCGCGCCATCAGCGGCGCCGATCGCAAGTACGAGCACCCCACCGCCTGCGGATGCTGCACCTCCATTCAAGCTCGAAAATCCCGGACCAGCGCTCAAGGATTGGTCCGCCCCGGGCGACGGCGAGTGGGTCGGCGTGCGCGACGCGCGGCACCCCGAAGAGCCGCCGCGCATGCTCAAGACCTTGCTGCACCCGGACAAGGGTCGCTCGTGGGCCGAAGTGTTCGTGATCGCGATCGACTTGAAGCAGGTCCTGCTGTTCCCCGTCGCAGGCACACAAGAGCCGCAGCCGGACTCGGACGAAGCCAAGAAGTACGTGCGCGAAGGCAAGATCCCGGTGGCCACCCAGGCGACGCTGCTCGCTGCGTTCAACGGTGGCTTCATGACCGAGCACGGCGGCTACGGCATGAAGCTCGACGGCGTCACGATCGCCAAACCAAAGCCGCGCGCTTGTACGATTGCACTCTACAAAGACGGCTCACTGCGAATCGCCAGCTGGCCCGAGCTTTCGAGCGGCGAAGGCGACATGCTCTGGTTTCGCCAGACCCCCGAGTGCATGTGGGAGAACGACAAGCTGCACGCGGGCTTACAAGCGGGCGCTGGGCTCAAGAAGTGGGGCTCGACCGTGGACGGCGAAACGGTGATCCGCCGCTCCGGGATCGGCCTCAACGCCGAGCGCAGCGTGCTGTTCGTCGCGATCACCAACCACACGTCCGCGCGGGTGCTGGCCGATGGACTGCATCACGCCGGCGCAACCGACGTGGCGCAGCTCGACGTCAATTGGTCCTATCCGAAGTTCGTCACCTTCGAGCCAATCGGGCGCACCAGCGTGCTGCATCCCGTTCCGCTCGCGCCGGGCTTCGAATACTCCGACGACGAGTACCTACGCAAAAAAGAGAAACGCGATTTTTTCTACATCCTGCGCAAAGAACCCGACGACAAACACTGACGCTGTCGTACGCGACGAACACCAGCGTGTGTACCGACTCACGTTTGGGGCCGGGGCCCTCGCTCGTGCCAGAGTCGGGGGCGGGGCCCCGCTGGATTACGCGCTTCGTGATCCCCGAAAGGGGCACTCCAGCGGGTGCGGGGGAGACTCCCCGGATGAGGGCGAGAGAATCTCCCGCACAAAAGTGGAAACCCCTGCGGGCCGGGGGGGACAGCCGCGTCAGGGGATCCACCACAAGGATTGATCACCCGGAGGCGATCTGCAAGATCCTTCAAGCGCCGCTTGTTTTAGACGCGCCAGGAAAGTCGAACCTTTACGGTAAGATCTCGATGGCGACAATTATGCTGGGAAACATAGGCACACGATTCGGGGCCGCGAAAAGCGCGCGGCTATACTGCCCCG
>Ga0210392_10001091_pt1 | contig 14627 bp, 16 predicted proteins | sample IncBWC30OmetaG_FD_161057 | JGI IMG/M metagenome (GOLD analysis project Ga0210392, IMG submission 161057) | Forest soil microbial communities from Barre Woods Harvard Forest LTER site, Petersham, Massachusetts, United States - Inc-BW-C-30-O ...
CTTGGGAACTTGGAGGGGACCGGCGAGACTGCCGCCAAAAGTATTATAGGCCTTGTGCGGTTTGTCGCCGGAGTTCCAGACTTCCGCATCGAAGGCACTGTTCTGCAAATATTCAAAGGCGCTGCCGTGGAACTGATCGCCGCCACTCTTGGTGGAGATGGTGACGTCACCGAGCTGAGCAAATTCGGCATTGTTGTTGAACTGCGCCGACCTTGAATTCACTGATCAGTACAGAAGAGGGGTTCACGTCGCCGAGTGCACCATTCTGGCGAATATTCACGGTCGAGGATCCGTCGACGGAGTATTGGACCTGTGAGGGAAGTCCGCCGCCGACGGAGACATTGCCGTTCGCATCCTGTTGAGCGCCGGGAACAGTGGCCAGCATAGCCAGTGGACTCGTGGTTGCGCCGCGGTAGTTTACGGGGAGGTTGGTGGATCTGCTGGAAATCCTTGGTGTCACCGATGGCGCCGTTTTCGGTGTTAATCACAGGACCGCTTTCACCGCTGACTTCGATGGTTTGCTTCGAGGTTGCAAGTTTGAGGGCCACGTCCACGTGGAACTCACGAAATCCTTATGAAGCTCTGAGGACTTCCTGAGGAGCGACTCGCTATTTTGGGTGGTTGTGGGGGGGCAGTTGCGCTCGCTGAACTGGTTGATTTGAGTCGAGAGAATTGAATCTCGCACCTGATCCCCCTGTGTGCCGTGACTCTTGCGGTTGTTAGCGATTTGTTTGTTTGCGTGTGTCTTCTATCTTTACGTCCTGTTTCAATCGATGAGAGACAGAAAGCGCAGCCCCATGAGTCGGCCGGCAATTGGCGGTGAATCGGACAAGGAAAGGTCTCGAGAAGCAACCACACTTCGTCAGTTCCCCAAAGGCCATCGGAGTAAGTGATCGACGCACGCTCAATCGCACGGGGCGTGCCGGAGCTTGACGCGACGGTCGAGAAGGAGTAATTCCAGCAAGGGTCGTCCCGAAGGATTTTATACCGGGTCGCGAGATCGTGTGGGATGCGGGAAAGCAGTTAGGAGAAAATATGCGAATTTTACAAGGGCGGAACTGTCTGGCTGAATTTGGGATGCTCATGCTTCTGAGCCTTGGATTCTGCGGAACTGGACGCGCAGACGATGATGCGAAGCCCACTAGGATTTCCACCACGTCGGTAACAAAGCCAGCCCCGAACTCGCCCGTGCCGGGCCTGAGCGAACGCGAGCAGTGGCTTCTGAATCGCGTGGAGCAGTTGGAGAAACGCGTGGAAGAGTTAGAAGCGAAGGGGCATGGCGGAAGTCCTGGTGTAGCGCCTGCGCCTTCGAATGCGACGAAGGAGGTTGCCGGGGGCGCGCACACTGAAAATCCCCCGAGTACGCGGGGTAGTTCCACTGCGCCAGCCATCACCGCTGAGGGAAGCACAAACGTTGGATTCGCCTCCAGTTTGGGTGGCGTTCAACCGGGTGGGGCACCCTCCGTGCAGCCAAAGCAGGATCCAACCTCGGGCGCGGCTGCAGCGACTGCCGCAACGAACGAACCGCAGAAGCCAATCGAGCCTTTTTCGGATGCGGACTGGACCTGGCTGAACGGCAATCCCCGCACGAAAGAGATTTACTGGGACACCAAATTTTTCACCCCGGAGATTAGAGCGGACACCCACTATGTTGCCGACTTCAACCATCCCACGGATCACTCCATGGGAGGGTCGAGCGAACTGTTTCGAACGTATGAAGTCCAGTTGGAGCAGTTTGGTGTCGGTGGCGACTTTCACTACGACAACGTGCGCGCACGGCTTATGACCCAGTTCGGCATGTATTCCGCGACGACTCCTCGGAATGATCCGAGTCCTGGGCACGGTCAATGGACGCTTGACACGGCGTACCGCTACGTCTCCGAGGCATACGGCGGCTATCACTTCAACGTGCTGCACGGTATTAACGTGGACGCGGGCATCTTCATGTCCTACATCGGCTTGTTCAGCTTCTACAACTTCGACAATTGGGCCTACCAGCCTTCGTATGTTTCTTCTAACACGCCCTGGTTTTTCAACGGCGTTCGCGTGCAGATTTTCCCAACGGCACATTTGAAGATTGAGCCCTGGTTCATCAACGGTTGGCAGGCTTACGGCTCGGCCAATCACACACCAGGTATCGGCGGCCAGATCAAATGGACTCCGAAGCCCTGGCTCAACATCATTTCGAATAATTATGGCGTAGGCCAGGACGACCTGTTCATCCCGGGACGCCGCCGCATCCATACCGATAACAGTATTGAGGTCAAGTACTACGACAACCCGGAAAAAACCCTCGATAAGATGGCATTTTCGCTGACGGGCGACCTGGGTTGTGAATACGGCGCCGGTGTGAGTTGCTACACCAACAAGAGCGGCGGGCCCAAGCAGAGCTTTGTCGGCTACATGGCGTACAACCGCTTCTGGTTCCACAGAGATCTGTTCGCGGTGACGGTGGGAGGCGGCCAGATCAACAATCCGGGACGCTATCTCGTGCTGATTCCACCGATCAATGGGGAGACTGCCATCACGGCAGCCACAAATTCGCCGTATTTTACAGGGAATCCGGGCAATCCCTTTAAAGCGTGGGATACGTCTTTCACCTTTGATTATATGCCGAAGCAATACATCACGTTTCGCGCGGAGTATGACTATCGCCACGCGAGCGTACCCTATTGGAGCGGCGCAGGTGGCATCACGCCTCCCGGCGGAAACAACGGTTCTCCTCAATTTTTCACCTGCAGCAACGGTACCTCTTCGGGGCAAACGAGCCTCGGGCCCGCGGAAACTGCGTGCGGTGGCGGACTCAGCAGCGTGTGGTTCCCAGATCTCCGTAAAAACGAGTCCTTTATCGACCTGGCGATTATGGTCAAGTTCTGAACCGGGCCCGGTATTTCGATTGTTGATTGACCACTCGTGACGCAAAGGAAAGATTGTGGCAGAGCGGCAGGGAGCAACCACAAGTGGAAAGGTGAGAGCCATGCTGGACATTATTTTCATCGCAGCGACGACGCTGTTTTTCGCGGTTGGGGTTCTCTACATTCGCGGCTGCGAACGGTTGAAATAGGAGCGAGGCTATGACGGCAGGTGACGCAGCACTTTTGGTGATTTGCATGTTTCTCTTTGGCTATTTGCTATACGCCCTTTTGAAGGCGGAGGAGTTCTAGTTCATGACCCAGAATGGCTGGTTTCAAATTGGACTATACCTCTTCATCATCCTTCTGATAACAAAACCCCTCGGGGTTTTCATGACGAAGGTCTTTAATCGTGAGAGGACGTTTCTCGATCCTATACTTCGGCCAGTCGAGAGGCTCGTGTATCGGTTGACCGGCATCCATGAGAAGCACGAAATGCGCTGGACGGAGTACGCCGTCGCCATGCTTCTGTTTAGCGGCGTTTCTATGACCCTTCTGTATCTTCTTGAACGCACCCAGAAATGGCTGCCGTTCAATCCGCAAAAATTCCCGAATGTTGAGCCAGGCTTGGCCTTTGGCACCGCCGCTTCTTTCACAACGAATACCAACTGGCAGGTATATAGCGGCGAGTCGACAATGAGCTATCTCACGCAGATGGCCGGTCTGGCATATCACAACTTTGTCTCGGCTGCTGTGGGCATCGTCCTTGCAGTTGTTGTGATTCGGGGAATCGCCCGGAAGGAAACGGACAAATTAGGGAACTTCTGGGTGGATGCCACACGCTGTCTACTGTGGGTTTTGTTGCCGGTTTGCTTAATCGGTTCTCTGATTCTGGTGTCCCAAGGTGTCGTGCAGAATTTTAAACCATATACAACTGCTGAATTGATCCAACCGTACACCACACAAGTCACAGGGCCAGATGGCAAGGTCACCACACAAACGGTGACTCAGCAAGTCATTGCGCAAGGACCTGTCGCGTCACAGGAAGTAATCAAGGAATTCGGCACAAATGGAGGTGGATTCTTCAACGCCAACAGCGCTCATCCTTTTGAAAATCCCACGCCCTTTTCGAATTTCTTCGAGATGGTGCTGATTTTTGCTATTCCGTCCGGACTGACCTACACGCTCGGCCGCATGACCGGCTCGCAACGCCATGGCTGGGCGGTTTGGGCGGCCATGGCTTTCCTATTTCTCGCCGGTGTGACGACGGCCTATTGGGCAGAGGCCAGAGGCAATCCGCTTTTGGCCGGCACCGACCAGCGTGCAAATGCCCTGCAGCCCGGCGGAAATATGGAAGGCAAAGAGGTGCGGTTCGGAATCGCGAACTCCACGCTGTTCGCTACGGTGACGACCGACGCGAGTTGCGGCGCAGTGAACGGCATGCACGACTCGTTCACACCCCTCGGAGGCATGGTTCCCTTGATAAACATCATGCTGGGCGAGGTTGTGTTTGGTGGAGTTGGCGCAGGTCTCTACGGCATTTTCGTTTTCGTGGTGCTGGCAGTGTTTATCGCTGGACTCATGGTAGGCCGAACGCCCGAATACCTTGGCAAAAAGATCGAATCGTATGACGTCAAGATGGCCATGCTCGCGGTTCTCATTCTGACGTTCACGATTCTCGGGTTTTCCGCTGTTTCGGTGGTTAAGCCGTACGGTACCGCGGGCATTACCAACCCAGGGCCACACGGTTTGTCGCAGGTGCTTTACGCGTACGTTTCGTCGACCGGCAACAACGGTTCGGCATTCGCCGGAATCAACGCGAACACGATGTGGTACAACACGACGACTGCCGCTGCGCAACTCCTCGGCCGATTCTTCATGATCATTCCGGTGCTTGCCATCGCCGGAAACCTCGCAAAGAAGAAGATCGTGCCGGAATCCGCAGGGACATTTCCGGTGACCGGCGGACTGTTCGCAGGCCTTCTTGTTTCTACGATTCTGATCGTGGGTGCGCTCACGTTCTTCCCGGCTCTGAGTCTGGGGCCGATTCTCGAACACCTATTGATGAACGCAGGAAAGGCTTTCTGAGGTGTCTATGGACCCAGTCGCTCAAATCAGGAAAAAATCGCTCGCAGATAGCGCTATTCTCACGCGAGCCGTGGCAGATTCATTTCGCAAGCTGGATCCACGGACGATGGTCAAGAATCCGGTTATGTTCGTGGTCGAGGTAGGGGCGGTGCTGACGACGGTCCAGCTCGGGTGGAACGCCTCTCACCACGCAGGTCAATTCAGTTTTGGCCTGCAGATTACGCTTTGGTTGTGGTTTACGGTCCTCTTTGCCAACTTCGCAGAAGCAATGGCCGAAGGCCGGGGCAAGGCGCAAGCCGACACGCTGCGCAAAGCGCGCGCGGAAACCCAAGCGCATCGCTTGAGGAGTGACGGCAGCACGGAAATGATAGTCAGTTCGAAACTGCGCTCCGGAGATATCGTCGTAGTTGCGGCAGGGGACTTCATTCCCGGTGATGGCGAAGTGATCGAGGGTGTCGCATCCGTGGATGAATCGGCAATTACCGGCGAGTCTGCTCCGGTCATTCGCGAATCCGGCGGAGACCGTTCCGCAGTCACCGGTGGGACACGCGTACTTTCCGATGAGATCAAGGTGCGGATCACTTCGAATCCTGGCGAAACCTTTTTGGATCGGATGATCAAGCTTGTCGAGGGGGCTTCACGTCAGAAAACCCCGAACGAGATCGCACTGAACATATTGTTGGCGGGTCTCACAATCATTTTTCTATTAGCGGTCGTGACGCTTCAGCCGTACGCCATTTATTCTGGTGCTCGGCAGAACATCTTCGTCTTGGTCTCGCTTCTCGTTTGCCTAATTCCCACGACCATCGGAGGCCTGCTGTCTGCGATCGGCATTGCCGGTATGGATCGCATGATTCAACGAAACGTCATCGCGATGTCGGGGCGCGCCGTCGAAGCGTCGGGTGACGTGGACGTGCTGCTGCTCGATAAGACCGGAACGATAACTCTGGGAAATCGCGCCGCTACCCAATTCTTTCCTGCGCCCGGCATTGAGGAGGCCTATCTCGCGGATGCGGCACAACTTTCTTCGCTCGCCGACGAAACGCCGGAAGGCCGCTCTATCGTTGTGTTGGCGAAGGAGCGTTACAACCTCCGTGGTCGCGATCTTTCTCACCACAGCGCGATGTTCATCCCATTCTCGGCACAAACCAGAATGTCCGGCGTCGACCTGGATGGACGCGAAATCCGAAAAGGGGCGCTGGAAGCAATTTCTCGCTTGGCCGGCAACCGTGGTAACGGGATTCCAGGCGAATTGCAGGTTTGTGTCCGGGAGATATCCAACGCCGGCGGAACGCCACTCCTAGTTGCGGAAAACGGCCGTGTCTTGGGCGCGATCGCTCTTACGGACATTGTTAAGGGAGGCATGAGGGAGCGTTTCGACCATCTTCGCGCCATGGGAATTCGCACGATGATGATCACTGGCGACAATCCCCTGACCGCCGCGGCAATCGCGCGCCAAGCTGGCGTCGACGATTTCCTCGCCGAAGCCAAGCCGGAAGACAAGATGGCACTCATCAAGAGTGAACAGGCCAAAGGGAAACTCGTGGCCATGACCGGCGACGGTACCAATGACGCTCCAGCACTCGCTCAGGCAGATGTCGGAGTGGCCATGAACACCGGCACCCAGGCAGCGAAAGAAGCCGGCAACATGGTTGACCTGGACTCCAATCCCACCAAACTCATCGAAATCGTCGAAATCGGTAAGCAACTTCTGATCACTCGCGGCGCCTTGACGACATTCTCGGTCGCAAACGACGTGGCTAAATACTTCGCGATTATCCCCGCGATGTTCGCGGGAGCGTTCCCGGTGCTCGGCGTCCTAAATGTGATGCATCTGCGGACGCCGGAATCGGCAATCCTCTCGGCAGTGATTTTCAACGCTCTGATTATCATCGCGCTCATTCCACTGGCTCTTCGTGGCGTGCGATACCGTCCCTTGGGCGCGGCTGCTCTGCTGCAGCGCAACCTGTTGATCTATGGCGTGGGGGGAATCATTGCCCCATTCATCGGAATCAAGGTGATCGACGTGCTGCTGACATATCTTCGGGTCGTCTGAGGAACTTATGAAAAAGAACTTCATGATCGCTATCTGGTTCACTTTAGTTACCACGGTGATGTTCGGAATCCTATATCCGCTTGCCATCACAGGCTTGGCCCAGGTGTTGTTTCCTTATCAGGCCAACGGACAGCTGATCGCGAAAAACGGAAAGATTGTAGGCTCTCGAATCATCGGGCAATCCTTCACCGGGCCCGGTTATTTCCATTCGCGGCCGTCCAACGCAGGAACTGGGTATGACCCTACTTCCAGCAGTGGCTCGAATCTGGCACCCACAAACAAGATTTTGATTGACCGGGTGAAAGGCGACGTTCAAAAGCTTCAGGCGGAGAACCCAACGGCAGCAATCCCAGTCGACTTGGTGACGGGTTCTGGATCCGGCCTGGATCCCGACATCTCTCCGGCTGCCGCGGAATTCCAAATTCCTCGCGTTGCCCATTCGCGTGGAATGAAGCAGGAAGATGTGCGCGCCCTTGTGTTGAAGCACACCCGAAGCCGCGATCTTGGGTACCTTGGCGAGCCCCGTGTGAATGTCTTGGAACTGAATTTGGACCTCGAGTCCGTAAATACCCCGCAATGAGGTCACGATTTGCGACGTGCGCGTTTTTCGGAGGCCATGCTTGGTAGCTGAAATCGGTATCCCAGCCACGGCTCGGTCAGAACGTAATGAGGATGCGCGGGATCTTTCTCAATTTTCTTGCGCAGTTGGTTTATCACGACGCGGAGATTCTCCGTTTGCTCGGCGTGATCGGGTCCCCAGACAATTTGCAGCAATCTCCTATGGGTGAGCGGCTTTCCTTGTTGAATTATGAGCGCGCGCAAGACGTCGAATTCTTTTGGACTCAAGTGGACTCTGTTACCGCGGACATCGACGATTCTTTGCTTGAGATCAACGCTCAATTCTGGAGTCTCGATTTTGGGGAGGGGCTCATCGGAGGCGGACCGTCGCATTGCCGCCCGGATGCGTGCCAACAGTTCACCGACGGCGAAGGGTTTTACGACATAGTCATCCGCCCCCGAATCGAGCGCGAGAATCTTGTCCTGCTCCGAGTTTCGGACGGTGACCGTGATAATCGGTCCACTAAAGGACAATCGAATCTTGCTGCAAACCTCAAATCCGCTCATGCCCGGCATGTTTACATCCAAGAGAATCAGATCTGGACGGTCCCGAATGACTGTCGCGATGGCCTCTTCGCCATCCTTTGCCTCGATTACCTCATAGCCATTGCTGGAGAGCGTCACACGCAGGACCCGACGGATTTGCGGTTCGTCGTCGACCACGAGAATGGTTGTATCGTTCACCGGTTGTGCACGGTCTGTACGCGGACCACAACGTTCAGCGCAGTGTCCGTCATGCTATGAAACGAGCAACGAGAAACGCGTGAGGGAATCCTAAGGAGTTCATAAAGACATGACCGTTCTGGATCTGCTTCTGGTCCGGCCTCTCGCGTCCGACGAGGCGAGTGCCGAGTGCGTCGGGGCGGCTGCCGAGATTCCGATCTTTGGGCTCGATGCACTCAGCTCCGCTGCCTACGGTCCGGAAGCGGCGCTGACGCTGCTTTAACCGAAACTAAAAGACGACGAGAACTGAGGCTAAGACAAAGCTGGGCCAACGGTAAGGTTGGCCCAGCTTGCCCGTTTAGATTTAGCAGGATTGAGTTGAATACTGCGTGTCGACTCAGCGAGCGTGGCCTCCGCCGCCGCCTCCAGTAAACCCACCACCACCACTGTGGAAGCCTCCACCATAGCCCACACCACTGTGGAAGCCGCCGGATGAGCCGCCATGGAATCCACCACCGCTCGAACTTACGAAGCCGCGTGGGCCGGAGTGGAAGCCCAGACTACCGACGCGCGCTGCCGAAGGGGAGCCGAAATTATGAGCTGTTGAGTTTGACATATTGTGCAGCCCAGTCGCATAGCGGGGATCGCCCGGATAGTGAGTGCCAGGGCCCCAATTGTGGTAGTCGGGGCTGAAGTGATGATAGTAGCGTGCGTACCCAAAGCCAAAGCCCGGCGCACCGTAGACGTAGAATGGCGAGTAGAAACCCCAGCCAAAAGGACTGTAGAAGATTCCATCGCCAGGGATAAATGTGAATGCGCTGAACCAGGGATCCCACCACCAACCACCAACCCACGCTGGCCCGCCCCACGGGCCCCAGCTATAGTTCGCGAAGTAGCCTGCCCGATCGACGTTGGCTTCGCCGAGATAAGCGGAGCGCAAACCGCTCCAGCGGTACAAGTCGTCGTCCTGGGCGGAGTTGCGGTCGAATTTCTGAGACTTGTGAGCCAAGTCTGTTTGCACCGTCAATTCGTGTCCGCCTTTCACAGTAGTAGTCTTTCCGCCGTTGGTGACTTCGGCTTTCCCGTCGAAGACGCGGAGTTGTTGCTTGTCCAGGTCAAAGTCGTATAGGCCGGCTTTCAGCAGCCGGGCGGTCGAACCGTCTTGCTGCACGCGAATGTTGTTCTGGGGATAGATCTGATCGACTTCGACCATGGCTTTACCGTGGCTGAGCTCGATTTGGGTATCGATCAGGCTGGAGGAGATCATGCGCACGGAACTTGCGCTGCCGAGCCTGAGAAACACGCCTGGAGTAAGCAGGACTTCCGCTTTGCCGTTTTCCGTGGTCAACGATTGGCCAGCGTCTACCTCGGTCGACCCAACGGATTTCTCGTCCAGGGTTTGATTGCCGAGCCAGACTTGTCCTTCGACGTAGTTGACCGTTCCAGGTCGAGCGCTCCTAGAGTTGGCGGTACTTGGGTTGTCGGTCTCGGCCCATGCCGGCACTAAACCTAGCGCCAAAAACAGACTCAAAAATTTCAGGAACCTAGAGAACCTCATACTGCACCTTCTTTCTGCCCTCTATTAGCTTAGATGTAATTTTGAGGCAGGAGGTAACGGTTAGCTAAACAGGCCGAAAAGAAGCTGCGTTGGAGGCAGTGCCCAGTCGTTTCGGGCACAAGCAAATGCGAGGTTCGATATCGCTTTAGATGCGGTAAGCGAAAGCCGGGATATCCGGAAGTTCCTGGCTCGAAGCCACCGCTATCAAATTCCAGGGCTGCCTTCTTCCAGGCGATCGACGACGTCGCGGATGGTTTCGACGGGAACGGCGATGCTGGGAGGGACCTGCGTCGTCGATTTGTCCGCCATAAACGCACTCCACTCGAGGGTCAGGAAGAGAATATCCCTCTCCTCCTGAGTGTCGAAAGCTCCTCTATTCGACTGCATTGCAAGCACTTCGAGCCTGCAACGGTCTATTCGCTGTGCGCAGCTCGGTCAGCCAATATGCAGCGTCACCGACTCGAGCAACTGCTTGATTCCGTTCCAAGCGATTTGCACCCCGATGCAAACCAGGAAAAACGAGGACAACTGCGTGATCACCGTCATTCCCGTTGTTCCCAGGATTCGTGCCAACCGGTCAGCAAATCCATAACACAGCAAAATACTGATCGCGATCAAAACCATTCCAATAAGTGCAGTCAGGATCGTTAAAGGATGAAGCGCGTGACGGTGCGCCGCGTTCGCGCCCAGCGTCATCGCCACGGAGATGGATCCAGGGCCTACCGTCAGCGGCAGTGTCAAGGGATAGAATGCGTGGCGGAACGTGTCCTGCGGCTGGACGGTTCTGTGGACGTTGTGTTTTTCGTCGTCTCGCGGCGTCAGCAGTGCCCATCCTGTCGCGATGACGACCAGCCCTCCGCCGACCTGCACGACTGGCAGCGAAATCCCGAAAAACGCAAGAATGTAGGTCCCGACAAAATAAGACCCAATCAAAAGGAAAAGGCTGTTAACGGCAATGCGCCATGACAATGCTCTTCGCGCTTCCGGCGCGTAATCCCTGGTCAGCGCCAGAAAGAAGGGGCTGCCTCCAAGTGGGTCCACGATCGGAAAGAGCGCAACGAGAACCAGGAGTAGATTTTTCGCCGCTTCCTGCATACGTCGGTCTTCTCTGCCTGAGTATAATCTTACAGACTGGGGGTCCTGCGGAATAGGCCTGTCACGCAGGAGTCAAATCAACGAGCAGGCGCACAGCGAAGAGTGCCTGTGTTACTCAGAATTGGAGTTTGAGGGCGAGCTGAATTTTACACCGTGTCGGTAGAACATTCGGCCATGGACCGCATGCTTGATTCGGCTGCTCTTCAAATCCAGCGGCGGCGGCTCGTATTCTGCATAATGGATTGTCACTTATTCGGTTTCAAATCAAAGCCGCTTCTGGATGCTTGTCCATTGAAATGGGCTCAAAACCAATGCATCTGATCACTGTTATCAAACAATTCGCGGTTTTTCCCGCGTGGCGCCGCATCCGTTAGTGAAAGGCCTACTGTTGGTCAGTCAACAACAATAAGATGATGCAGAGTGAGCGAGACATTGCTTGTATTATGTCGCATGTCATTCCCCTAACCAGACCGCGAGGCTCAAGCAATTCGTGGACCTGCTCGAGTCTGGTGAACGAAATTCGCGCGGGCAAGCGTACAACGAAGCGGTCTGCTTGTTCCTGTGCCACCGCAAAACACGAGCCGCAAGTGCCCTGAGTGTGGGCAGGTAGCAGCAGCGAATCGCAAGTCGCAAGCAAAATTTGCATGCGTCGAATGCGGGTTCTCAGCCAATGCGGATTTCGTTGGTGCTGTAAATATCAGAGAGGTGGGTCTCGCCTCGCTAGCCTGTTCGCAACCTTCGGGTGATGTAAGCCCGTCGCGTCAGGAACCCACCGAAAGGTATCCCCGCCTAGCTGGTGAGCCAGTAGGAATCCCCTCCCTTCAGGGTCCCTTCAGGGAGGGGAGGATGTCAAACAGCTATGCCCATGTCCTTGAGCAGTCGCTTGTCTGCGGGCGACAATCGCTGCTCGAACGTGGCATCCTTCGCATTGCGCTCGTTACTCACGCGCAGGCCCAGCCTGTTCGGAGTGCAGTTGAAATTCTGCAATTCGAGCGCCCTGCGCAGAGCTTCAGCCTTCTTGTAGGAATCGTTTTTGTTCATGGCGTTTCTAGCTCCATCGGTATCCGAAAAGGTCTAACAGCACGTGAACGTCCACGTGGACGCTGAAAACGAAACGCCAGCAACGGATTTAAATTGAGAGCATTACAAGGTTCGCCGCTGGTTTAAGGCAGTGCTGGAGAGTCGGGAATCTTGTCGTGGCGACAAAATTTCGACACCGGCAGAAGCAAATCCTTTGGTTTCGCGGCGGGAGCGTCACAAAACCAGAACTCCTAGGATTTCCTTCCTGTGTTTCGTGCTTCCCGATTCTAACCCCTGTGCAGTGTGTCAGTAACTGGGCACGGCGAAGGAGAAAACAGCGGCGCCAACCATGAAAGAGCGACGGGACAGACGTTCATGCCTCCCGAAGCGGGAGCTACCTAATGGGAGTGGCAAAGGACGAGGCAGGGATTCAAAGAGCACCAACGCAGGCCAATCTCCGAAAGCAGGCCGTAACGTGAGAGTTCTGTGGAATATTGATCGTACACCGGCCCGAACTTGGTGGCTTCGCTGTCGGTGAGCGTCAAATTCGCGTGCGACCAGCTGTTTCATCAGTAACCGAATGACTTTCCGCAGGAGCGCGAAACTGTTGGTCCATAAAATGCATCAGCACCCTCGGCCGAGGAGGCTGTTGCTTGCGGATGTGGATCTTGAGCGACTGCTCTGAAACTTCCAAACGCACAAATTGCAACGAATGCAACAACGACACACCGAGCGCTCTTCACGGTGTTCGCTCACGCAACTGGGACCGCCGAACCGAATGTGGGTAGTGAGTTGTGGAAGCAATCTGCTGTTGGAAACCGCGCATCGCGAAATGCCCGGTGACCACAGCAGCTGGATCGGACATGGACGAGTTCTATTGTTTTCTTGACGTGATTCGTTGTAAGACAAATTCCTGTAGAACGTTGATGGCCACGCTGGTTCCGAGGGCGATCCCGGCGTTTTCGAAAGTTAGCCGAGCTCCGTGACGGTCTCTTTCAGGGATATATAGATTCGAAAGGCCGCCGGCAGCGAGGTCGCCGAAGACGGAGGAGTAGTTCGGTTGCCAGCGTTGATTGTCCCCTTTGCAAATGAAGGGACGAGAGACAGCGTACAGGAATCGGGAACGCTTGGTACCGCTTCCCTTATAGAAGTACCGAGGATCCTGCTTGAGGATTGACGGCAGGACGGCGCCTCCGATCCATAATCCAGAAGCGAAGTTTGCATAGGAAGCGCCATAGCGCTTGGCGTAGCCTTGCGCACCTTGACCATAACCACTGAAGCGGTTCGTGCCCTGGTTCACCCCGGCGATAGCGGCGACGGCCACCATCGTCGCAGGATCCGTGGTGGCTTTCAAAGCAAGCTCGAATTTCCGCTTTGCGCTCAAAGGGGCAGCTTCACCGACGTAGCTGACGTAGAAGTTGGGAACAATGCCGAGAACCCGTTGCTGTTCCAGATCTTTGAACTCCTCTTGTGCGATTTCTTCCATTGAAGGCGAGACGCGCACCTCGGTGACCACCATGGCCAGGGACATTGTGATTGGGGGCACGACGTAATCTTCACCGGGTCGCAGCGTGTTCGAGATGGTTTGCGTGACAAAGCCCTCCGCCATGGTAGTGAGTTGAAAGGACCCGGGGGGTATTCGGTCAAAGTCGAATCGGCCATCCTCATCGGATTGCAGTTCCTGAATCGGGGATTCCTGGTCGCACCGGATTTGCACGTTGATCCCAGCAAGGGCGTTGCCGTTTTGATCTACGACCCGGCCGCTCACAGTGCCATAGCTTTTTTGTCGGGGCTGTGCTTCACCTGCTAGCGATGTCTCAGGGGCTGTCGGTACGTTCGTTTGTCCAGACTGGTTGTCGTGAGGATGCTGCGATGGTACGGGTGTTGCGGAACTGAACGAGTTGAAGAGCGCGGCACAGAAAAGGAGGCCTGCGACTCGGGCAAAGCGGGAGATCGTCGGAGTCGACAGTTTCAAGCGAGCAGTCCTGAGCAGATTGCCAAAGGTGTGCAACGCAAAGTGCAAGCACTCTGGAGTCGTGTAGGTCTGACCGACGTGGGCGAGAAGCAACGGCTCGAAGCGTAAGGATCGGAAAGAACCGCCAGGTTGAGCAAGTGGGAAGACCAGCGAGGACGGAGCGCACGAGGTGAGGGGCTCAAGCTTTGTCCTCGCCGGTAGGGCGGCAGGGGCGGTATTGCTGGGGAGATCGCGGAGGGTGACGTCTAACTGCCACGGCCGGCGAGCCAAAGGGGGGAAGTGTGTTTTTGACTCTCGCGCCGGGACAAACATGAACCCTCCTCCCGGTACTAAAGGCATGTTGCGTTCCAATGTTCGGTTTGCGATGTGCGGGACAGAAGGGAGCGCGAGGCCCTGCGCAACTCGCGAAGGGGGAGCTACTTAAAGGGAGTGGCAAAGCGGGAGGCAGGGATTCAAAGAGCACCAACGCAGGCCAAGCTCCGGAACCAAGCCGTAACGAGAGACGATGCTTTAACGAAGTCGTTAAGGATTTGCCACTCGTTTTCCTGAATCCGACGGTTGTCGCTGCACAGGACAATCGCACGGCTGCATCCGGTTGCCTGACAATAGAATCCGCGAGAGCGGTTAGCGAGCTCGAGTGGAAGCCCATTTGCATGCCATCTGCGTTTGAGCATTGGAGCGACACGTTCGATGGTCCCCACG
>Ga0210392_10001094_pt1 | contig 14617 bp, 13 predicted proteins | sample IncBWC30OmetaG_FD_161057 | JGI IMG/M metagenome (GOLD analysis project Ga0210392, IMG submission 161057) | Forest soil microbial communities from Barre Woods Harvard Forest LTER site, Petersham, Massachusetts, United States - Inc-BW-C-30-O ...
GAGAGCGCTCAGGAGCGAGATGTCCTGATCGAGCTCGGCTGCGATTTACTCCAGGGGTACCTGTTTGCGAGGCCGGGGAAGCCTTTCCCAATCGTGAGCCTCTGACCCGTACAGTCTCGAAGACGTTCGAGACGCTCGCCTCCGGGTGGCGGCGCTCCGCTAAATGGGCTTTCGCATCGCCGTCGACGACAGGTCGAAGACGGCCCACGCCACTACCAGGCGTGATAAGCTTCCTTTCATGCTCGCCAAACGTTGGCTCGGGGTGGCAGCAACCCTGCTCGTTGCCTGCGCTGGAAAGTCGGAAGGCTCGTCGGCAATCGGCGGCAACGCGGGTAACAACGCCGCGACAGGCCCAAGCTCGCTCAGCGCTTGCGATCCGCTAGCGGCGATCACCACCCCCGTCCAGCTCGATGCTTCACAAGTCGTGGCGGCGGGCCGAGCGAAAGATGGCTCTCTCTACGTAATCTACAACCGCGATAGCCTGTTCGTCGGCAGCGACGAGAATCTGGTGGAGCGAATCGTGATCGGATCGGGCGAAAGCCCCAGCCAAACGGACCTTGACTACACGGATGATGACGGCACACCTGTGATAGTCGAAGTCGTTCGCGACGGCACGGGCACACACATGGCCGTCGCTCGTGGCATGCAGAAAAGCAAAGGGATCGACAGCGGCAACGGCGAACCGCTCACGCTGGTAGACGCTGCGCTCATCGCAAACCTGAGCGCCAGCACGACGCAGACGTTCGAAATCGACTTCGCGGCGTCACTGCCCGACGGTCGCGAGCTGGTGGTCATCGCGCCCAGCCACGGCACTGGCTACGATCAATTTCGCGTCTTCCTCGGACCACCCAATGCGCTCGCCCAACAGGCGGTGACGAACTTCGGGTCTTCAAAGAGCGGCCAGCGCTTCGCCACTGTCATGATTGACGGCGCGCCCGCCGACCTGACGTACTTGGCGGGCGGGCCGAGCGCGCTCAATCCCGTCGGCGGACCATCAACGCTCACCGTCACCGGAACGGCCTACCCACTCACTGAAGGCCCAGTGCCAGCTGGCGCGAGCTACCTCTGCTTTTCGAATTGAGGCCTCGTCCCGGCGGTCGCCTGCGCGTTGCTCTCGACGGGCGCTGTAGTTGCGTCCCGCGACACTGCCCGGCAAAGTGCAGGCGAGTATTATGAATAAGGCGATCTCGATTGGGGACTTCTCGCGGATGACTCATCTGAGCATCAAGACATTGCGCCATTATCATGAGGTTGGCCTGCTCCCAAGGTGCCCGATCGCGCGCTCGCCCTTTGCTCCAAATTTCATTTGTTGAAGCTTCGATCTCAACGAGGGCTACAACGCATAACCCGGTAGTCACGCCGCTTTGCGTGCAGGTCTGTGCCGTGCGCGGAGCGCCAGGGTTGGACGGTGCCGTGTTGCCGACAGGGGCCTACATTATTGATGTAGCGGTTTGGCCGTCTGCACTCTTCGCGAGCTACACGCGGCCGAGGCTCTCGAACGCTACCCCACGTTGCAGCCGTGCTCAGCACTGGCCGAAGATATCGGCTTCAGGGTGAGCCGGGTCCTCGGGGGCGTCGAAGGGCGAGCCGCCTCATCTCAGTACTCGAACGTCGGATCGGGTCACACGAAGAGCAGTTTATTGCGAAGGAAAACCAGTTCCATGAACACGACGGCCCCTGAGCGCGCAATGCTGCAACAGGCGAGCGAGCAGGTCCCGCCAAGCCCGCCCGCCGAGGTGCTCCATGCCGACGATTGAAGGCAGGTACCGTGGCCTGCTGGAGGCGGCTCCGGACTCGATGGTGCTCGTGAACCAGGACGGGCAGATCGTCCTCTTGAATCATCAGGCAGAAAAGCAGTTCGGCTATCGCCCAGATGAGCTGCTCGGGCAACAGGTGAAGAACATCATTCCGGTGGGCTTCGCCGAACGCTTGATCGCGGACGGGACGCGAACCGCAGCCGAAGCGCTCGCGCAACAGATCGGTACCGGGATTGAGCTCTCCGCGCGGCGCAAGGATGGCAGCGAGTTTCCGATCGAGATCATGTTGAGCCCACTGCCAGGCGCAGACGGCGTCCTGGTGACAGCCGCAATCCGCGACATTAGCGTACGTAAGGAGGCGGAAAAGCACCTGGCACAGATGGAGGCCAGGTACCGCGGCCTCTTGGAGGCCGCTCCCGATGCGATGGTCGTGGTCGACCAAGCCGGCCAGATCGTCCTGCTCAACGCTCAAGCGGAGAAACAGTTCGGATACCGCCGCGACGAGCTGCTCGGGCAACAGGTGAAGAACATCATTCCGGTGGGCTTCGCCGAACGCTTGATCGCGGACGGGACGCGAACCGCAGTCGAAGCCTTGGCACAGCAGATTGGCACGGGCATCGAGCTCTCCGCGCGGCGCAAGGACGGCAGCGAGTTTCCGATCGAGATCATGCTGAGCCCTCTGCAAAGCGACGAAGGGATGCTGGTGACGGCGGCAATCCGCGACATCAGCGTGCGCAAGCAAGCGGAGAAGCACCTGGCGCAGATGGAGGCCAGATACCGCGGCCTCTTGGAGGCCGCTCCCGACGCGATGGTCGTGGTCAATCAGGCCGGCCAGATCGTTCTGCTCAACGTTCAAGCCGAAAAACAATTCGGATACCGTCGCGACGAATTGCTGGGACAGCAGGTGCGGACGATCATCCCCGAGGGCTTCGCGGAGCGGTTGATCGCAGACGGGACACGAACCGCAGCCGAGGCGCTGGCGCAGCAGATCGGCACGGGCATCGAGCTGTCTGGGCGCCGCAAAGACGCAACGGGGTTCCCGATCGAGATCATGCTGAGCCCGCTGCAAAGCGCGGACGGCATCCTGGTGACGGCCGCAATCCGCGATATCACCGAACGCAAGGAGGCGGAGAAGCACCTGGCCCAGATGGAGAGCAGATATCGCGGCCTCTTGGAGGCGGCTCCAGATGCCATGGTCCTGATGAACACCGATGGCGTGATCGTGCTGCTCAACCTGCAGGCGGAAAAGCAATTTGGGTACCACCGTGACGAGCTCGCAGGGCGACCATTGAGAGCCATCATCCCAGAAGTTTGGACCATCATCGCGGACGTAAAACAGCGGATCGCGGGGGCTCTTCGCTCGGCCGGCAATTCCAAGGCGCAGGAGATCGGCGCCGGGATCGAGTTCAACGGACGGCGCAAGGACGGCACTGAGCTTCCGATAGAGGTCACGCTCAGCATATTGCCGAGCGCCGAGGGCGTGCTGGTGACGGTGGCGATCCGCGACATCACCACGCGCAAGAAGGCCGAAGCACGCCTGCTGCAAACGGTGCAGGAGCTGAACCGCTCCAACGAGGAGCTGGGGCAGTTTGCTTACATTGCCTCGCATGATCTGCAAGAGCCGCTGCGCATGGTAGCGAGCTACACGCAGCTTCTTTCCAAACGCTACAAGGGCAAGCTCGACGCCGACGCCGACGAGTTCATCGCTTTTGCGGTGGACGGGGCCAACCGCATGCAGCTGCTGATCCAGGATCTTTTGGCCTATTCGCGCATCGGTACGAAAGGCAAAGATCTGCTGGCCACTTCCAGCGAGAACGCGTTGGAACGCGCCATCGTGAACCTCGGCGGCGCCATCGAAGACAGCGGCGCGCTGGTGACCCACGATCCGTTGCCCGACGTGCTGGCGGACGAGCGACAATTGGTGCAGCTATTTCAGAACCTGGTCGGCAACGCCATCAAGTATCAGGGCGCCGGAGTGCCCCAGATACACGTCTCTTCCGCCAAGAACGCGGACGCCAAGTGGCTATTTTCCGTGCGCGACAACGGGCTTGGAATCGAGCCGAAGTACTTCGAAAGGATCTTTGGCATGTTTCAGCGACTACATAGGCGTGAAGAATTCGCAGGCACCGGCATTGGACTTGCGATCTGTAAGAAGATCGTCGAGCGGCACGGGGGCGAAATCAGCGTCGAGTCACAGCTCGGGCAGGGCTCCACGTTTCGGTTTGCACTGGCAGAAAGCAGCGAGAAATGCTGAGGACCATCGGCTTGGGAGGCGCGCCCATCGAAGTCCTCCTGGTCGAAGACAGTCCCGGTGACGTCCGACTCACACAGGAAGCTCTGCACGAAGCCAACAGGGCGATCCATTTGCATATCGCCTTCGACGGCGTCGAGGCCATGGCCTTCCTGACGCGCGCGGGGGGCCACGCCGGTGCGCCTCGCCCGGATCTCATCCTGCTGGACTTGAACCTCCCCAGAATGGATGGTCGGGAGGTTCTGGCGCAGATCAAGGCGGATGAAAGCCTGAAGACGATACCCACCATCATCTTGACCACGTCCGAAGCAGAGGCCGACATCGTGAAGAGCTATCAGCTTCAGGCCAACTGCTTTCTCAGTAAGCCGGTGCAGTTGGAAGCGTTCGAGAGCCTCGTAAAGAGCATCAATGACTTCTGGTTGACCAAGGTCAAGCTCCCGCATCAGGGCGAAGGCGGAAGGACATGACCTCGTTCAACACCGTCCTGCTGATCGAGGACAACGCCGGGGACGCCCGCATACTCCGTGAGATGTTCAACGAAGGCGGCTCGAACGATACCGAATTGATGCACGTGGGGTGCATGAGCGACGCAGAGCTTCGTCTGGCCAAGCCTTCCGTGGACGTCATCCTGCTCGATTTGGGCTTGCCGGACGCACAGGGGCTAGGGGCAGTTCGCCGCGCGCACGCGGCCGCGCCGCGGGTTCCGCTGGTAGTGCTGACGGGCTTGGACGACGACTCCATGGCCGTGCAAGCGTTACAGGAGGGCGCGCAAGACTACCTGGTCAAAGGACAGATCGAGACGCGCGGGTTGCTCCGAGCCTTGCGCTATGCCGTCGAGCGCAAGACGATGGAAGAGGCGTTGTTCGCCGAAAAAGAGCGTGCGCAAATCACGCTCGATTGCATCGGCGACGCGGTTATTTGCACGGACATTCGCGGGAACGTCACGTTCTTGAACGTGGTTGCGCAAAAGCTGACAGGCTGGTCGTGGCGAGAAGCCGCGGGTCGACCGATGACTGAAGTGGCCCCAATGCTCGACGCCGCGACTCGCGGAACCACCGCAGCTTCGTATGCGTTGCTAGCCGAGAACGGACCGAACGATCGGCGACCTTCGAATCGCATCCTGATCCGACGCGACGGCTTCGAAATTCCCATAGAAGACTCCGTTGCCGCCATGCACGACCGCCAAGGGATGCCGGCAGGAGCGGTGGTCGTGTTCCGTGACGTGAGCGCGGCGCGGGCGATGTCGCTGCAGATTGCGCACTCCGCCGAGCATGATTTTCTGACCGGTTTGCCCAACCGAATGCTGCTGAACGATCGCATCCGGCAAGCGATCGTGAGCGCGCAGCGGCACACCAAACAAGTCGCGGTGCTGTTCTTGGATTTGGATGGGTTCAAGCACATCAACGATTCTCTAGGCCATTCAATCGGCGACAGACTACTGCAATCCATCGGTAAACGCCTGGTAGATTGCGGGCGCGCCGCGGACACGGTGAGCCGTCAAGGCGGCGATGAATTCGTGGTGTTGCTTTCGGAGGTGCAACACTCGGAGGACGCAGCAATAGCGGCCAGCCGAATGCTCATGGCCGTGGCGGAGCCTCATTCCGTGGACGAGCACGAGCTCCACGTGACGACGAGCATCGGCGTCAGCATCTATCCCGATGACGGCCTAGACGCAGAGACGCTGATCAAGAACGCCGACACCGCGATGTACCAGGCGAAGGAAAACGGTCGCCAGAACTATCAGTACTTCAAACCGGCGATGAACGCGCGAGCCGTGGAACGGCAATCCATCGAGGAGAGCTTGCGGCGCGCGTTGACGCGGCAGGAATTTTCGCTGCACTACCAGCCCAAGGTCAACTTTGGCACGCGAGCCATCACTGGCGCCGAGGCGTTGATACGCTGGACGCATCCCACGCGCGGCGCGGTCTCTCCGGCGCAGTTCATTCCCGTTGCCGAAGACTGCGGTCTGATCTTGCCCATCGGCAATTGGGTCCTTCGTCAGGCTTGCGCGCAAGCTCGGGCCTGGGCGGATGCCGGTCTGCCGGCGACCACAATGGCCGTCAACGTGTCGGCGAAAGAGTTTCGTGCCGAGAATTTTCTGGATCAGCTGTTCGCCATCCTAGACGAAACGGGCGTAGATCCGAGCTTGCTCGAGCTCGAGCTGACCGAGAGCGTGCTGATGAAGCACGCCGAGTCCGCCGCGGCCATCCTGCGAACGCTGAGAAATATTGGCGTTCAGGTGGCGGTCGACGACTTTGGTACCGGCTACTCCAGCTTGAGCTACCTTCGGAAATTCCCGATCGACGCGCTCAAGATCGACCAGTCCTTCGTCGGTCAGATCACGGCGGCCGGCGACGACGCCAGTATCGTGACGGCGGTGATCAGCATGGCTCAAAGTCTCAAGCTGCGGGTCGTGGCCGAAGGTGTAGAGACACTCGAGCAGCTGGAATTTCTGCAGGCTCAGGAGTGCGACGAGGCGCAAGGCTACTACTTCAGCCGGCCAGTACCGCCGCTAGAATTCGCGGCGCTGCTTCGAACCGGTATCTCAGTGCCGTCACTTCAATCGTAGCGCAGCCTGCTCACGGACGTTGCGATCCGACTCTTCATCAGCAGAGCTCGCGCAGATCCTGCGCGGCGCGCAACATCTGCGCGGCTTGCGCAACATCTGCGCGTTCGTAAAAAACTTTGCGATCGAGTCGAGTCGTCGAGTCGCAAGCGACGACGGGAATCGCCAGAGTCTGTTGCAGCCGTAGTGACTCTGAAGTTCATCGCGGGCTGGCCGCTACGTGTACTGAAGAACATGAAACGCATTCTGTTCGTCGATGACGAGGTTCAAATACTGGAGAGCATCCGGGACAATCTTCGAAAGCTGCGCGGCCTTTGGGAGATGGTGTTCGTCGATTCGGCGAAGGCCGCCCTGGCTGAGCTCGAGAAGAAGCCCTTCGACATCGTGGTGTCCGACATGCAGATGCCGGTCACCGACGGCGCCACTCTCCTGGGCGCGATTCGCGAGAAGTATCCGCGAACGGTACGACTGATCTTGTCGGGTCAAGCGGATCGGGACACGATCCTACGGGCGATTCCGGTAACGCATCAGTTCCTGAGCAAGCCGTGCGAACCGACGGTGCTCCGTGAGACTCTCGAACGAGTATGTACGCTCCTGGAGCTCGTGAACGATGACGCGATCCGCGCGATGCTCGGTGAGCTCCGGGCTCTGCCGTCCTTGCCTCAAACCTATATCGAGCTGACGGACGCGATTAGGCGCGTCGGCGTGAGCCGCTCGGACATCGCAGCGATCGTGGAGCGCGATCCTCCGTTGGCTGCCAAGGTCCTACAACTGGCCAACTCGGCCTTCTTTGGCACACCCAGGCAAACGAGCACGGTCCGGGACGCCATTGCGTATCTGGGAGTCGACCTGTTGAAGTCGCTGGCTCTCGCGGCAGACGTGTTCTTCTCGCTGGAGCACGCGAAGACCGGGCGAGCGCTGGCTGACACGCTACAGCAGCGCGCTGTTTCGGTGGCGCGTCTCGCCAAGCGACTCGCTCCCGATCCGAAGCTCGCCGATCTGGCGTTCACCACCGGCTTGCTCCACAACCTCGGCATGATGCTACTCGCGCTCAAGGTCCCGGAGCGCGCCCAGCGTATCGTTTCGACCGCTGCCGAGACGGGGAAACCCTGGCATGTCGTCGAGACGGTGGAAGGCGGCCCAGGCTATGCGGCGCTTGGAGCCTACCTGCTCGGAGCGTGGGGCTTGCCGCTGGAGTTGGTCGAAGCGGTTGCCTACCAACACTTCCCGAGCGACGCGCCACAGCGCTGCGCGCTCGAACCATTGGCAACGATTCACGTCGCGAAGACCCTCGTGGAGTCGATCTGCACGGGCGAGAGCGATCCGCTCGCCGGAGTCGACAAGGGGTTCGCCGCCCGAGCAGGGATCCTAGAGAAACTCCCGTCTTACCTGAGCATCGCTCGGGATGACGCGCTATGCGCTGAAGGAGCTCGCGCGTGATGGGCGTACCCAACGACACCGGCAAACCGCCCAAGATCCTGTGCGTCGACGACGAGTCCAACGTGCTCGCAGGTTTGGAGCTGCACTTGCACCGCCGTTACGATTTGACCACCGCGACCAGCGGAGCCGCGGGGCTCGAGCTCTTGGAAAAGGGCACCTTCGCCGTCATCCTTTCCGACATGAGAATGCCTGGCATGGATGGCGCCAAGTTCCTGAGCCGCGCCAGGCAGCACGCTCCAGACAGCGTGCGGATGCTACTCACTGGTCAGGCGGACTTGGATTCGGCGATGGCCGCCGTGAATGAAGGACAGATCTTTCGATTCTTGATGAAGCCCTGCCCGCCGGACCGTCTGTTGGCAGCGTTCCAAAGTGCGGTCGAGCAGCACCGCCTGATCACCGCGGAGCGTGTGCTCCTCGAGCAAACGCTGCGAGGCAGCGTCAAGATGCTCACTGACGTGCTGTCGTTGGCCAATCCGCAGGCATTCGGCCGCGCCAATCGCATCAAGGAGTCCGCATCCGCGCTGGCCAAGAGCGCGAGCGCTGAGGCGCTCTGGGAAGTCGAGGTGGCCGCGATGCTCTCACAGATAGGTTGCATCACGCTGCCGCCGGCGACAGTGGACAGGTTGTACGGTGGCTGGCCGCTCTCGGCAGAGGACCGAGCCTCGGCAGAAGGCCTGCCCGCGCTCGCCGATGGTCTGCTCGCGAACATCCCACGCTTGGAAGGGATTCGGGCATGCCTGGTCAATCAGACGAAGCACTTCGACGGCACGGGCAAGCCCGTCAATTCTCTGCGTGGCGAGACCATTCCGCTCGGCGCGCGAGTCCTCAAGATCGTCATGGCTTTCGACGAGCTCGAGGCGCAAGGGTTGGCCACTTCACTCGCCCTCGACACGATGCGTGGGCGCGCCGGCTGGTATGATCCGGCTTTGCTGGCTGCCTTTGCGCTGCTCCGAGGCAGCCTGCAGACGGCGCAGGTTCGCGAGATGCCGCTGAAGCTCGTCTACCCGGGGATGACGTTTGCCGAGGACGTCAAGAACCAAGCCGGAGTCCTGCTGTTGCCGCGTGGCTACGAGGTCACCGAGGGGTTGCTCGAGCGGATTCGCAATTTCCCCGTCAAAGGGAACGTGAAGATCATCGTCAAGAACAAGAAGCAGGAAGGCTGACCCGATGGCGCAAATTTCCATGACCGCCGCCACGCGTGCTGCCGTCCTCTTCGTCGATGACGAACCCGCCGTTCTCGAAGGGTTTCGTGATTCGTTTCGCCGCGAAGCGTTCGAAATCGTCACTGCCGAATCGGCGTTCGGCGCGCTGGAGATCCTCGCAGCGCGGCGGGTCGACGTGGTGGTTTCCGATGAATGTATGCCTCAGCTCTCCGGGGCCGATTTTCTTGCCATGGTGCACAAACGACATCCGGACGTGGTTCGCATCATGTTGACGGGCGAAGCCAGCTTGAGCGCTGCCACGAGGGCGATCAACGATGGACTGTATCGCTTCTTGAGCAAACCCATCGAGCCGAGCGAGCTGTGCCGTGTCGTACGAGATGCGCTCCGGATCAAGAGCGCGGCCGAGGCGCGCGCGCGCCTTCAAGTGCACAAGGGGACATGATGCATCGCTTACTGGGAATACGCGTGAAGCTACGCGGAAAACTGACGCTCACCTTTCTCGCGGTTGGACTAGTGCTGACATCGATCAACGTCTGGTCCACGCGCTGGCTGCAGCTGCGTTGGGAGGCGGTCGTGGCGCAGCACAACGAAACGGACCGCATCGCGGACCGCCTTGCGACAGTGGCCAATACGGTCGCCGAGGAGGGCTTCGGCTACGCCGTGTCCGGCGATCTGACCGAAAAGGCATCGTGCCTGAACAAGCTCGACAATTTCGACAGCGTACGGCGTCAACTGCTTGCTCAGTCGGACATCCGTGACGAAGAGCATGCTGTCCTCGTGGTGCTCGGTGCGTCACTACGGCGTGCCCGACTCGATGCCCAGCAAATGTTCGAGTCATACGAAGCCCACGGGCACGTAGATCGTCCAATCTTCGAGGCCTACGAAGCGGGGATGGACACCTTGTCTGATGGGGTCTACCAGCTTTCTGACGACATTCGCTTGCGTTCCACCGCCGACAACCAAGCGGCACGCAGGCGTTCCGATCATGTACTGTTCGCGATTGCGACGGCCGCGGCAGTGCTGGCGATTTCGATGGGGACTGGCTTCGGCATTCGGCTCACGCGGCCGATCTTTCGGCTGCGCGAGGCCGCGATCCGTGTGGGTGAAGGAGACTTCGACTTCACCTCGGAGAAGCGCTCGGAAGACGAGCTCGACGACCTCACCCACGCATTCGCCGATATGGCCGCCAACATTCGCCGGCTGTTGGCTGCGGAGGCTGAACAGAAGAGCCGCCTCGCGAACATATTTGCATCGCTCGGCGAGACACTCTTGGTCTGTAGTCCCAGCGGCAGCATCACCGCGGTGAACCGCGCCGCGTGCGCGACGCTCGGCTACCAAGAAGACGAGCTCGTCGGCAAACCGCTGGACTCGATCTTGGCCACCGTTCGCTTCGAGGACTTGTTGGCGCGAGCCGTGCGCCAAGCCGCCGAGGGGATGAGCATGAGCCCCAGCCAGGACCCGCAACTATTGCGCAAGGACGGCAAGCAGATCGCCGTCTCCCTGTCCATTTCGTTGCTTCGCACAGCGGCCAGTGAAACTACTGGTTTGATTTGTGTCGCGCAAGATCTCAGCGATCATCGTCGGCTGGAGGCTGAGCTGCGGCAAGCGCAGAAGCTCGAGGCCATCGGCCGCATGGCGGCAGGCATCGCGCACGAGATCAATACTCCGACTCAGTTCGTGAGCGACTGCATCTACTTCATCCGAGATGCAACCAAGGACCTATTGTCCTTGATCGAAAAATATCGATCGGCGATGGCGGTCTCTGGCTCCGGCCAAGCTACGGCGGATACCCTCGCTTCGCTGCACGTGGCCGAGCAGGAGGCGGACTTGCCCTACCTCGTCACTCGCCTGCCGAGCGCGATCGAGCGCGCGTTGGAAGGGCTGTCCCGCATTGCTACGATCGTGCGCTCGATGAAGGTTTTTGCACATCCGGATCAAAGGCAAATGGCGCCGGTCGACCTCAACCAGGCTGTGCAGAGCACGCTCACGGTCGCTTCCAACGAATACAAGTATGTCGCCGAGCTCGAGACCGACTTCGGCGAGCTTCCGCAGGTGACGTGCCACGCAGGGGAGGTCAATCAGGCCGTCCTGAACCTGATCATCAACGCTGCGCACGCCATTGCCGACCACGCGAAGGACGGCGAAAAAGGCCTAATCCGAGTGCGAACGCGCCAAGACGGGGATTCGGCCGTGATCTCGGTGAGCGACACCGGTGGAGGCATCCCAGAGTCGATCCGGGATCGCATCTTCGACCCCTTCTTCACGACGAAAGAGGTCGGCCGAGGCACCGGGCAGGGGCTCAGCGTCGCCCATTCCGTGATAGTGGAGAAGCATCGAGGACAGCTCAGCTTTGAAACCGAGCGCGGCCGAGGCACCACCTTTGAAATCCGATTGCCGATCGGTTGAGTCATGGCGGGCACGTGCTCTGGGCGTGCCGATGGTCATCGCGGCTCTGCTTTACTCGTCACTCGCGCAGGCCTATCGGCCCTTCGACGGCACTGACGCAGACGTCGCCGAGCTGGGCACATTCGAGCTCGAAATGGGCCCAGTCCACTGGTACGAGCGCGGCGGGCAGCAGTACTTGCTCACGCCGGTAACGGTGCTGAATTTCGGTATTCTACCGGGCACCGAGCTGGTGATCGACTTCCGAGGCTCAGTCGCGCTCGGGCCGCTCAATGGTCGCCCGCGCACGGCGCTGCTCGACACCGACATCGTCGTCAAGCACGTGCTTCGTGAGGGCATCTTGCAGGGAAAGTCAGGGCTCAGCGTCGCCCTCGAGCTTGGGCCTTTGACGCCCGAAATCAACGGCAATGCCGCGTTCGGCGCGTCGAGCGATCTCATCCTCTCGTACCGCTGGGACTGGGGCACCGTTCATTTCAACGAGTGGCCTTCGTATTCCCGTCAACACAACCTCGACCTGTTCAGCGGCGTGATCGTGGAAGGACCCCATGATTGGGTGGTGCGACCGGTGACTGAGGTGTTCTACGAAAAAGAATTCAACGTCGAGCAGACGGTGTCCGCGCTCGTCGGGGTGATCTGGACCCCGAAGGACTCCTTCGTGCTCGACCTAGGACTGCGAGGCGCACGGGTTGGTAACGACAACGCCGCGGAAGGCCGGCTCGGGTTTACCTGGACCATCCCTGTTTCAGATCAAGCCACCAGCGCTTCGAGCGTTCTCGCCGCCGCAAAGTAACTCCGCGTGCTACGCGAAGGCTCCAGCGACCAGCTCGTACGACCGCACACGCGCCGCCGAATCATACGCATGCGTGGCGAGCATTACCTCGTCCGCGGCGGTACTTTCGACCACTCGTTCGATGGCGGCGCGCACGCGAGCGGGTGTGCCGAGGATCTGCAGGCGGCGAAACTGGGCGACCGTCGCCTGTTCTTCCGGAGTGTATACGTGCGCGAGCGCTTGCTCAGGGCTCGGCATGCGCCCGGGTTGACCCGCGCGCAGTTGCGCAAACGACAGCAGTACTGAAGACGCCATGCGCTGCGCGGCGTCCTCAGTATCGGCACAAAACACCGATAGAGCCAGGATGGCGTGCGGCTTGTCGAGCGACCCGGGCTGAAAGCGCTCGCGATACAAGCGCATGGCGCGCTCCGGCGCGTCCGGGCTGAAGTGACCCGCGAACGCAAAGCCCAGGCCGAGCTCCGCCGCCACGTTGGCGCTGTAGTCGCTCGAACCGAGCAGCCAAATCGGCGGCAGTGGTACGTCGTCCGGCATGGCGCGGATTTTTGCGAACGGATGACCTGCGGGCAGAGTGCCGTCCCCGAAGCCGCTCAGCTCGGCGAGCTGAGTTAGGAAATCGTCAGCCAGGGGTGCGCTGCGCGAGCGGCGTAGCGCCAGCGCGGTGAGCGGATCGGTGCCCGGCGCGCGACCGATGCCCAGGTCGATCCGCCCGGGATGGAGCGCTTCGAGCAGGCGATAGGACTCCGCGACTTTCAACGACGAGTGATTGGGCAGCATGACTCCACCCGCGCCGAGCCGCAGGTGGCTCGTCACCTGGCCAACGTGCGCGATCAGGATTTCAGGCGCGGTCGTGGCGATGCCCGGCATGTTGTGATGCTCGGCATACCAAAGGCGCCGAAAGCCCAAGCGCTCGACGGTACGCGCGATCTCCACTGCTGCGGCTAAGGCGGCGTGACTCGTGCTCCCGCTCGCGAGCGGTACTAGGTCGAGGGCTGAGAGTGGCAAAGACATTGCTCGAGCCAACATGTGGCCCAACCGCGGCTTCCGCCAGCTCGATTCGACGAAACCGAAACAGGAACGCCACAGTCAGACTGCTGCGCTTAGCCACGCTTGCGACGCTTGAACAGAAGAGTACCCTGAACGAGTCAGTTTGGAGGAACCATGACTAGCTCGAAGAAACCCGTTGTCCGCCGTGATGCAACCGGTCACTTGGACCCGGAATACGAACGCAAGCTGCGCCAGGCTTCGCTCGAGAACAACAAGCGTGACGACGACAAGGCCTTCCTGGGCCCCACCGCCGCCAGTGACGAGCTCGCCGAAGAGCTTGGCGAAACCTTCGTTCAAGCAGCTACATCAGGCGAAGACGCCGAGGGCGACCGACACGAGCGCGTGATGGAGGAAGAGGCGGGCGGCCCGTTCGTGCCCTCCACCGCAGGTCAGGAGTTCGCGGGCGGCACCGACGAGTCGAACATCCCCGAAGCGACGCGCGAGGCACTGCCGAGAACATCCAAAGCCGAGGTCTGAGCTTCAGCGCTCGCGTCGCTGGCCGTGAGACCCGCCTTCGCTCGGCCAGCGGAATGTAAAAGTTTTGCATTCCGCTCGCCTTTTCGACCCACGAAGTTTCGTGCTCTTGGTCGTTCGAACGGGGTCTCGTCCGCTGCTAGCGCGCGCGTGGCGCGCAGACCACGACTTCAGCGTCCGCGCCGTCCGGCGTTGCGCTGCTCGGTCCGCTTTCGCACGCGGTGGCGGAAGGCGCCTGGGGAGCAACGGGCGTTGGAGCGAAGCGCACATCGGCAACCCAAACCGCCATCGACAGGGCAAAAACGACTGCTGCGGGATGTGCCATAGGCAGGGGATCTCCTCGAAGGGGAACGGAATCAACGGACCATCAGGAACGAAATCAGCGCAGCGAAAGAGCGAAGCCAGCCTCGCGGCGCGCTCGCGAGCGGGCTCAAACGCACGCCCGATGCATCCGCGGAGCCCGCGTCGCTGAGCAAACGGTCGAGCTCGGCGCGAGTGGTGGGGCCGGTGCGGACAACGGAGATCCCCGGGGGGACGAACAAGGGGCGACCCGCAGGGGGCGAAAACCCGCCTGAAAGGAGCGATTCGTCGGAGCTACGGGTGGCTAGCGGCATTTCCCTCGTCGAGAGCAAGCGGCCTCTGACACCTTTAATTTACGTAAATGTCACATCAAGTCAACTAATTGTCACCCAGTTGTCACATTGAGCCCGAAGCGAAGGCCCGTCCGAG
>Ga0210392_10001098_pt1 | contig 14590 bp, 7 predicted proteins | sample IncBWC30OmetaG_FD_161057 | JGI IMG/M metagenome (GOLD analysis project Ga0210392, IMG submission 161057) | Forest soil microbial communities from Barre Woods Harvard Forest LTER site, Petersham, Massachusetts, United States - Inc-BW-C-30-O ...
CGAGCACGGTCAGATCCACCGGCACCTGCTTTTCCAGCATATCACGCACTTTGGATTCGAGCGAGCGGTCGTTGAGATAAATGTGTGCGACCTGATGGTCGGCCACGGCGAAAACCTTGCTCGCGCCCGCATCCAGGATCTCCAGGCCGAGTTCATCCTTCACCATCAACCAGCCTTGCTGGCGGAAAAGACGGTTGAGATGCACGGGTGTGTCCACGTTCGTGATGCCGTATTCGGAAAGCAGGACCACCTGCACGCCGCGTTTCCCGAAATGTTCAATCAAGTCGCCGACGATGGCGTCAATCGCCCGCAGGTCGGGATGGATCGCCGGGTCAAGCAAGGGAACCTTATCACTAATGATCGCATCCTTGTATTTCGGGTCGATCGGCGACGACCTTTGCGGATAACCGTAGCCGAAGGAATAAACGCCATGGCGTTGCAGGTTGTAATCCAGATGCGGCAGATAGACGAGGTTCAACGTGGGCGAATATTTGTTCTCGATCCACTTCGCCGATTCCGCAATCCAGCGCGTGGCGCAATCGGCGGCCCCTTGCGGGGATTTGATGCCTGCCGCGGGCCCCCAGAAGCCGAAGAAGGGAAATTCTCCGAGGTCTGTTTTGATGTCTTCCCGGATGGAGTAGGGCCACGAGTAGACGTCAAAGAACTTCCGTCCGTCCGCCGGGTACATCGGGCGTGGGGTGATGGAATAATCCACGCTCGAATACATGTTGTACCACCAGAAGCAATTCGCCGCCGTGAAGTTTGGAACGTGTGTCCGAAGGTCGTCCCAAATTTTTGGGGCCTGGACGACGCGGTTGGACTGCTTCCAGAAATGGGTTTCGGCCAATTCACGATTGTGCCAGCCGTTGCCGACGATACCGTGCTGCGCGGGCGTCGCGCCCGTGAGATAATTCGTCTGCGCGGTGCAGGTGACCGCGGGAAAAGCCGGCGCGATACGGCTGAGTGCTCCGCGTTTCATGAACTCCGCGATGCGCGGCGTGTACTCGCCGATGAGCGCCTCGGTGAGGCCGACGACGTTGATGGCGGCCAGGCGTTTCATGCCCTTCTTTGCCGCAGCTCGTGGATGGCGGCAACGACCTTGGCCTCGTCCATCTCATGCACCTCCACGCCGCGGCCGATCTCTTTCAGCAACGTGATGGTCAATTCCCCGCCAAGATGCTCGCGAAATTCCTCCAAGCCGGTCAACACGGTGAGCCGGTTCGCATCATTCGCATTCAGCAGCTCATCCGCAAACAGCCGGAACCCGAGTTGCGCGAGCAGCTTCAGTATCCGTTCCGCGGCCGGCGCATCCAGCAGGCCGATGTTGCGCGAATAGACCACGTCCACGGCAATGCCAATGGCCACGGCCTCGCCGTGCGAAATCTGGAAGCGCGAAACCTGCTCCAGCTTGTGCGCCGCCCAATGTCCGAAATCCAGCGGCCTCGCCGAACCCATCTCAAACGGGTCGCCGCCGGTGGCGATATGCTCCAGGTGCAGCTCCGCGCAGCGACGGATGAGATGCTTCATGGCGTCCGGTTCGAAGGCGGCGAGCTTGGCGGCATCGCGTTCCAGTTCATCGAAGAACTTCGCGTCGCGGATGCAGGCGACCTTCACGGCCTCGACATAGCCACCGCGCCTGTCACGCGGTTCGAGCGTGGCGAGCAGGTTGAAGTCATTGATGACGGCAAACGGCGGCGCAAAGGTGCCGACGAAGTTTTTTTTACCGAAGGCATTGATGCCATTTTTCACGCCCACGCCGGAATCGGCCTGCGACAACGTGGTCGTGGGGATGCGGACATGGCGCACGCCGCGGTGGGCGATGGCGGCGGCGAAACCCGCGACATCCAGCAGGGCCCCGCCGCCCACGGCGATGAGATACGAGTGCCGGTCAATGTGGTTCTTGCTGATGTGCGACTGCAGCTCGGTGATGATGGTGGGGGAATTTTTGGCGGATTCGCTGCCGCAAACGTACAGCGGCGACCGGACCAGCTGGGCGGTTGCCGTGTGGGCGGCAAAATAGTTAACGATGCGTTGCTCCAGCTCCGGTGCCGCCTGGGCGAGCGAATCCTCCAAGACCACCAGCACCTTGCGGGGCGCGGTGTTGGCGAGGGCGTCGCGCAGGGTCAGGTTATCCGGCGCAAAAACGTTTTCCGTGAAGAAAACACGTAACGGCCAGCTGACTTGGATATGGCGCTCAATAACAGACACGCACCTGATTTTGAATCACGCGCGGAGATTTTCGAGGTTTATTTGCGGTCTGTTTGTTCTAAGCGACCGCTCAGGATTTGTCTGCCGGAATCCGCATGCAGTAGAATGATCGGTACACGAACACGAGCGCGACCGCAAAACAGACCGAGCCGATGGCATAAGACAGGCAGGAATCGGGGTTCTTTTGCTTCAACTGCACGGCAATCTCAACCGCCAGCAGGCCGAAAAGCGTTGTGAATTTGATGATGGGATTCATCGCCACCGAACTCGTGTCCTTGAACGGATCGCCCACGGTATCACCCACGACCGTGGCGGCGTGCAGCGGGGTGCCTTTCTGTTTCAGATCCACCTCGACGATCTTCTTGGCATTGTCCCACGCGCCACCGGCGTTGGCCATGAAGATGGCCTGGAACAATCCGAAGAACGCGATGCCGACAAGGTAGCCGATGAAGAAGTACGGATTAAAAAACGGCAGGCCCAGCGCGAAGGAGAAAACCACGATGAAGATGTTGATCATGCCGCGCTGCGCGTAACGGGTGCAGATGGCGACCACGCGCTTGCTGTCCTCGATGGACGCCGCGTCCTTGTCGAACTTGATGTTTTGCTTGATGAAAACAACCGCGCTGTAAGCCCCGGCGACGACCGCCTGCGTGCTCGCGCCGGTAAACCAATAGATCACCGCGCCGCCCATGAGCAGGCCGAAAACCACCTGGGGCTGGACCAGGCTCAGGTGCGCGATGGCGTCGCCAAACGCCTGTTCGAGCACCATGATGATGCCGAAGATCATCGTGGTTGCGCCGACCACGGCGGTGCCGATGAGCACGGGCTTGGCGGTGGCCTTGAACGTGTTGCCCGCACCATCGCCCTTTTCGAGCTCGTGCTTGGCATCGGCGAAATTCGGCTTGAAGCCGAAATCCTTTTCGATCTCCGCGGCGATGCCGGACTGCGCCTCGATGCGGCTCAATTCATAGACCGATTGCGCGTTGTCCGTCACGGGACCGAAGCTGTCCACCGCGATCGTCACCGGGGCCATCGCCAGGAAACCGAAGGCGACGAGGCCGAAGGCGAAGATGGGCGCGGCGAACTTGAACTGCGCCGGCATGAGCGCCATGAAATCCATGTTCTGCGAAAACAGATACGCCGTGAACATCAAGGCAAGGATGACCAATCCCATCCAGAACGCGGAGAAATTGCCGGCAACGAGCCCGGAGAGGACGTTCAATGACGCGCCACCCTGGCCGGAAGCGGTGGTCACCTCCTGGACGTGGCGCGACTTGGTGCTGACGAAAATTTTTGTGAACTCCATGATGAGCGCGCCCGCCAACGTCCCGCAGGCCATGATCGCGGACAAAACCCACCATAAATCCGGCAACGGCCTTATCGTGCCGTCATCACCGTTGATGGTTTGCACAATGGTAAAATCGCCCAGCAGCCATTTGCTGGCACCGAAACATACGGCGATGGAGACGATGCTGGTGAGCCAGACAAGGTCGGTGAGGGGCGACTCCCAGTTGAAATCTTTTTTACCCCCGTAACGCGCCCTGGCGATGACTTTGTTCAAGTAAAATGAGGCAAGGGACGCCACCACCATCAGCCCCTGGATCGCAAACAACCAGATGATCAATTTGCCGCAGAGCAAGGGCGAGGCGGCGAGGGACAACGCGAGAAAGGCGATGAGCGCCACGCTCGTAACGCCGTAGGTCTCAAAGCCATCCGCCGTCGGGCCCACGGAATCGCCCGCATTGTCACCCGTGCAATCCGCGATGACGCCGGGATTCTTCGGATCATCCTCCGGCAGGTTGAAGACGATTTTCATCAGGTCGCTGCCGATGTCCGCGATCTTGGTGAAGATGCCGCCGCCAATGCGCAGCACGGAGGCTCCGAGGGATTCGCCGATCGCAAATCCGATGAAACAGGCGCCGGCCAGTTGCACCGGCACGAATGCCAGGATGCCGATCATGCAGGTCAATTCCACGCAGACCAGCAGCAGGCCGATGCTCATGCCGGCCTGCAGCGGGATGAACAGCGTGTTCAACGGATTGCCGCGCAACGCGGAAAACGCCGCGCGGCTGTTGGCCGTGGTGTTGATGCGGATGCCGAACCACGCCACGCCGTAGCTGCCCAGGATGCCAAGGATGGAACTGCCCAGGATCACCGCCACGTTGAAAACCACCTGGCTGGTGCTTAACGGCTGCCGGGTGACCGGGTCGATGTGTTCAACGAGAAATCCGAAGTAATAGATCATGCAGAGGGCAATCAGGATCCAAAGCGCGGCAAGAAATTTTCCCTGTTGCAGCAGGTAGGTTTTGCACGTCTCCCAGATGATGTTGGAGACGTCGCGCATGGATTTGTGCACCGGCAATGCACGGATGACCTTGTATTCGACCAGGCCAAATATCGCCCCGACCACGCATATGACCAGTCCAAGGTACAGGATGGCATGGCTGCCCAAGGCGCCGCCGTGAAAAGAAACTTTGTCGAGCGCCGGCAGATTGATATCCGCATCGCCGGCAAAGGTATTGACCCCGCCAAACACCATGGCGAGTGCGATCAAAAGGCGAAAATGCATATTATTCCTTGTCATACGGCTGTGGGAGCTTGTACGGGGAAATTTTGATTTTCCAGCATTTTTTATTGAAAAAAGTGGCGATGCCCGGCCGCTGGTGCCGGCCGCCGCAAGCTTTCCGCGATATCCGTCAGCGAGAGGTTTACCAGGGAGAAGTCGTCTGGCTGGCGATCCACACGAGGTCATTGTTGCCAATCGCGTTATCAGAATGGCCGATAAAGCTGCCGTTGGAAAGTGTCGGCATGGTCAGTTTGTTGAGCCATTTATGCGCCTCGACATGGCCGTCGGCAAACGCCATGACCCCGCGGCGGTTGTGCAATCCGGAGGGATAATGGATCCATGAGTTCAAGGTCATGTCCACCCCGAACGCGGGTGTGCAGATGTTGGCGGGATTCACGTCCGTGAAAACAAAACGATTGACCGGGCCATCGGCGTTGAGCTGGGAGGTTTTTGAGTAGATCTTGTACGCAGGGTTGAGGGAAACCGGTGAGATGCTGCTGGCGACGGCCGAGCCGATGTAACAGTTCATCGAATAGCTGCGGATTTCTCCCACCATGTTGGCCACCGTCCCGGATGGCGACCAAAGCGGCCAAAGCGATTTGTCAGCGGGACATTTGTAAACGCGTTCACCCGGCAGCAGCGGGGCGAAGAGCGCATAGGTTCCGCCGACGAGATATTGCGCGTTCGTCAACGTCTCGGGTGAACCATGGTTGCCACCGTAGGCCCACAGGTGTGGAGCCGTCGAAGTCGTCGCGAAGTCGCCGCCATTCAAGACCAGCCGTTCAGCATTGTCGGCCGAATAAATCGTCCAGGCGGTGATCAGCTGTTTTTGGTTGCTGACACAACTGATACGATACGCCTGGGACTTGGCCCCGGCCAGCGCGGGCAACAGCAGCGCGGCCAAAATGGCGATGATGGCGATCACCACCAGCAATTCCACCAGTGTGAAGGCGCCGCGCAGGGAATAGCCTGGAGCCGGCCGGCATGAACTGCCGGACAACGTGGAATCTGTCACTGGTAGATTCCGGCTCATTGGATGAACTGACTCTAGCATGCCGCCCGCGTTTGGGAAGCATGCGTTTCACCGTACGGCGGACGCTTTGACCTTGCACGTCACGCCGCTTTCCGCATCCTTCACGCGATGTCCGAACGTCCGGTTGCCACCTTGAACAAACCTGATGCCGCGCTCGAAATGACGCTGCGGCCCTCGCTCTTTGCCGATTTCACCGGCCAGCCGAAGGTGAAAGAACGCCTGGAGATTTCCGTCGCCGCCGCCAAGCAGCGCGGCGAGGCGCTCGACCATATCCTGCTCTCCGGCCCGCCCGGCCTCGGCAAGACCACCATCGCCAACATCCTGGCCAAGGCGATGGGCGCGAACGTCAAGGCCACCAGCGGCCCTACTATCGAAAAAGCCAGCGACCTCGCCGGCTTGCTGACGAACCTTGAAGAAGGCGACGTCCTGTTCATCGACGAGATCCACCGCCTGCAAAAGACCATCGAGGAATATCTTTATCCTGCGATGGAGGATTTTAAACTCGATATCATCATCGATCAGGGGCCGAACGCGCGCAGTGTGCGGCTGAATCTCCCGCGCTTCACGCTCATTGGGGCGACCACGCGCAGCGGCCTGCTGAGCGCGCCGATGCTTACGCGTTTCGGGATGCGTGAGCGGCTGGATTATTATTGCGCCGCCGATCTGGATAAAATCGTCCTGCGTTCGGCGAACCTGCTCAATGTGGTGATCGACCCCGCGGGTGCGCATGAGATCGCCCGGCGCAGCCGCGGCACGCCGCGCATCGCCAACAACCTCCTCCGCCGCGTACGTGATTACGCGCAGGTGCGGCACGACGGCCGCATCACCGCCGAAGTGGCCGACAAGGCGCTGGCCATGCTGGAGATCGATGAAAACGGCCTCGACGAGATGGACAAGCGCATCCTCGAAGCCATCATCGTGAAATTTGGTGGCGGACCGGTCGGTGTCAATTCCCTCGCTGTTGCGGTGGGTGAAGAGCCGGATACGATCGAGGAAGTCTATGAGCCTTATCTCATCATGGAAGGCTACCTGAACCGCACCCCCCAAGGCCGCATCGCCACGGAGTTGAGTTACAAGAAACTCGGATTGAAGCCGGCCACCGGCAATCAGGCCAAACTTTTTTAACCGCGCATTGAATGCGCGACGCTGCTGAACGGCATATCACTTTTGAACCATATTCCTTCCGTGGCCAGATGGTCGTTTAGCCGTGTATCTTCATTTGCTCCTTCGCTGCCGGCGGCCAAAGATTGTCATTTTGATTCCCCAATAATGGGTGGCTGTTATTGCGCTTTTTGCATACCGGTTAAAACGCGGTAAACGTCGCCATTGGGGGGCAGGAATCCATCCAGATGATTGAAATTGACACCGGACACTTGAACAAGTCAACTTGATGCAGCCCGTTTTCGCAGCGGACTGTCTTACTCAAAGCCGGCGGGGTCTTATTAAGCCGGCTGTTTACATCACGGGCGGGTTTTGTTCATAAATGTAATCCAGGAAAAACCATTATGAAATTATCACCCAGCATGGACCATGGCTGGAAAATCCGCGGAGCCGGCCGGATTTTTGGAGGCCGGCAGGTCATGGCCGTGACAGTCTGCCCACCAACTGACCGGGAAACAACACCATGAAACTTCTTGGGTTGGATCTGGCTGACTTTTCCGGGCAATACCTGCGCGCGGCGCTGATCGTATCGCTGATGAGTGTTTGGATGCTGGTGGGGCTGTTTTACTACCTTAACCATTATACCAAACGGGATTATTTCACGGCTTGGACGGCGGCCTGGTTGTTTTACGCGCTGTGGCTGACGCTAGGGCTGAAATTTGAGACCGCCACGCCGGACACCGTCATTTTCAAGATTAGGCAGTGTTGCGTGGCCGTGTCCGCAGTTTTTCTGTTATGGGGTAGCCTTCGCTTTCTGAAAATCCCTGTCCGGCAGACCTTGTTCGGCCTGTTCATGTTGTTCCTGCTGGTCTGGACTTTTGCCGGACCCCGTTTCATCCCCGAATCATTGGCGCCCCGGGCCAGGCTGCTGGAGATGCAGCTTCCGGTGTTCGTTCTGGTAGGCTTGAGCAGCGTGTTCGCCGGCGTTTGTTTTTTCCGGTTGCGCAAAAAAATGCCGTTCGTGGGGGCAGGCATGCTGGCGGCGGGATTCTTTCTCTGGGGACTTTACCTGGCGAGCTATCCGTTATCCCAACAGGATGAACATCTTTCCAGCGCCGGATTTTTTGTGGCCGCGGTGCTCCAGCTTTTTATCGCCGTCAGCATGGTCGTGCTGGTGCTGGAGGAAATCCGTTTTAAGAGCGAGCAAACGATGGCTGAAATCGCGGCGGTCCGCTCGGAAAAGGAGGCCTTGCAGATCAAGGTCATCACCACCGAGGAACAATGCCGCAGCCTGTATGACCGGGTGCGCAATACCGACGGGCTCCAAAAGGCCTACGAAGAATTGCGCCAAACCCAGCAGGCGGTGGTGCAGCAGGAACGGCTTCGCGCCTTGGGACAGATGGCCAGTGGCGTCGCTCATGATGTGAACAACGCCTTGTCCCCCGTCGTTGCCTACGCCGACATCCTCCTGATGAAGCTGCCGGATTTGCCGAAAGAATCCCGGGGATACCTGCAAACCATCAAACAGGCGGGGCAGGACATCGCCAAGATTGTCGCCCGGATGAGGGAATTTTACCGGCGGCGCGCCGATTCAGAGCCATTGGTGCCGGTGGACATCAACCAGATCGTCCAGGAAGTGACCGAGCTCACCCGTCCGCGCTGGCGCGATATTTCACAACGCGAAGGCATTTTCATCCAGGTCATTCACGAACTGGAACCCCGCCTGCCGTCACTCTCCGGTGATCCGAGCGAATTCCGCGAAGCGCTGATCAATCTGGTTTTCAACGCCGTGGACGCCCTGCCCAAGGGCGGCACCATCACTTTTGTCACCCGTACGCTGGCCGCTTCCGGCGCCAATGGCGGCGCCGATGCCCCGGCGCGGATTCAAGTTGAAGTTAAAGACAACGGCATCGGCATGGATGAAACCACCCGGCAACACTGTCTGGAACCGTTCTATTCCACCAAAACTCTCAACGGCGGCACCGGCTTGGGTTTGGCGATGGTCTATGGCATGGTGCAACGTCATGAAGGCAACATCGAAATCGACAGCGCCCCGGGACGCGGAACCTGCATGCGTCTCACTTTCCCCATCGCGGAAAGTGCCCTGTCCGCGGCCGTCGTTGCGACGCCCCGTATCGAATCAAAACATTCCCTGCGCATCCTGTGCATCGATGATGAGGAGCTGATCCGCCAGCTCCTCGCCGATTGTCTTTCCCACTATGCCCACCAGGTTGTCACTGCCACCAACGGCCAACAGGGGCTTGATTTATTTCGTGCCGCGGCGTTGGAAAACCGGCCTTTTGAGGTCGTCATCACCGACCTCGGTATGCCCAAGATGGATGGCCATGAGCTGGCCCGGGCCATCAAGGCCGGATCGCCTCGAACCCCCGTCATCATGATGACCGGCTGGGGTGCGATGATGAAAGAGAAGGGAGAAACGGTGCCGGATGTGGATGCCGTGGTCGGCAAGCCGCCGCAGATCAACGAACTTAATAACCTTATCCTCCGGGTTGTGTCGGCGGCGCAAAGTTCGGGTTGATGAATGTCTCCAACCATCATGAGCGCTTTTTTTGAATCATTAAAAAAAAGGTTGCGGGCCAGATTCTCCAAATTTTCGCCGGCGGCACCTGCCGATGCCCCGCCAACTCCGCAGGCGAACTATAAATACCTCGACCGGTTTGGGTTTTATATGCATCCCGAAAAACCGGGATATTTTTGCGGCCGGTGCAAAAGCCCTTTAACCGTCCACAAGGATGGGTGGCAGTGCACCGCGTGCACGCAATTTTACCGAAGCCCGGACCAGGGCGGGGGCAAACGCCGAACCTGATGGCTTAAATCCATGCCGGGGTGATCGATAATTCTCAGAAAAGAGTTGTTTAAATTCCGGGCCGTGGTTCCATTTCGGCAAAATCAGGCGTTTCAAAAACCAAACCCAAAGGGCAAGCCATGAATGAAAATCAGCCGGGCATTCCGGACAAGTTGCGGATCAAATTTCCCCACCTGCGGCCGATCAATAACCCGCCGTCACTGGTGGCCATCAATGGTTGTGGCGTCCGGGTTTACGGCAAGCGGGATTTTGACGAGGAAACGCAGACCTATGTCAAAACACGCTGCATCTGCGCCCTGCTCATCCCCATTTTTGCAGTGGACGCCTACCGGGTGGCGGATGCCACGCAGAACCGCTGGTATTTTCTCGGCAAGGAGCCGCTTTCCAGTTTTGCGCGTTCGTGGAACATGGCGATGGGCTGCCTGTTATTGATTGTGGGGCTGGCGGTTGGCTGGGATATCCATAAGTCATCGCCGGCCTATCAGGCGCAGCAGGAAATCAAGCGCGCCGCCGGGCTGATGCATTCCGGACAGGCGCTTGCGGCCGCCGGAATCTACCGTCAGCAACTGAACGGCCCGTCCGGCGCGGATGCGCGCACCGGTCTGCAAGGCGCCCTCGAAGCCGTCTTGGCTTCAGACCGGGCTCCCGACATCGCCGCCGCCTTTCGCCTGCTGGCCGGCCTGCCGGAAAATGTGAACCAACCCGCGCCGCTGGTGCCGGATGCGTTCAATCGCGCCCTGACGTTCGTGAAAAAATATGCCCCGGCCAACCCGGCGGCCGCGCTGGACATCTTTAACGCCGCCGTCCCACTGGATCCCAAAAACCCCGCCGTGCCGGCGATGCACATCGACCTGTTGCAGCAAGTTGTGGCGGCGAATCCCGACGACACGAACCACGTGTCCGAACTCGCGGTCGCCTACGAAACGGACGGCCAAATGGAGAAGTGCTGGGCGCTGCTGCGGCCCTACAAGGCCCGCCTCGGTGCCACCGAGGGCGCGCGGATTCTCGGCCAGAAATTGTTGTCGGAACAAAATTATGCGGATGCCTATGTCCTGCTGTTTGCGTATGTGCAGTCCCGGCTGGACACGCTGCACGCGATCGAGGCCGCCTACAAGCAAACCCTCGCCTCCATTTCCAAGGACGCGATCGCCGACCTGAACGCCGGGCGTGGCGGGGAGGATTTTTACGCGAAATACAAGGCCGCCAGCAAGGAACAGCAGGACGTGATGGTGGACGATTTCATTGAAAACCGCACCAAGAGCAGCCCCGCGTATCAGCAGGCGCTGGCCCGGCTCAAGGAGGCCAATAACATCGTGCCCGTCACGCTGGACCTGGGCATCGTGCAACTGAACCGGGCGCAGGCATTGTCGGATCCCGCCGCGCGCAAAACGGAGCTCGAGGCGGCGGAAAAAACCTTCCTCGCCATCCGCAGCTTCGCGGGCGAGTCGGATGAATACCGGTTGTTTCTTGGCCAGGTTTATTACTGGCTGGGCAAGTCGAAGGAGGGGCGCGAACTGTTTGACCAGTTGCTGGCCAGCCGCAAACGGAATTACACCATCCTGATGGACATCGCCGGAACGCTGCGCGCCGTGGGGGAAAAACGGGACGCCCGCACCATGGTTGAGGAGGCTTACAAGGCCGCCGCCACCGACAAGGAAAGATACGCCGCCGCCGGCCAGCGCGCCTTGTTGGAAAAAGACGGGGACGACCAGATCGAGTGGCTGCAAAAGGCCGACCCGTCTTCTGACTGGGTGCAAATCGAGTTGAACGCGGCCCGCGGGACCAAGGCTTTGGAGCAGGGCAACAAGACGCTCGCCGCGGATTTCTTTGGCAAGGCCTCCGGCGGTTACGCGAATTTGCCCAAGACCTCCGCGTCGTTGAACAATTGGGCGCTCGTTTGTTTCAGCCTTTACGAGGCCACCGGCAACATCGCCGACCAGAAACACGGCATGGAATTGATGGAAGAAGCCATCGCCTTGGACCCCAGCGGCAGCATCCTGCTCCACAACACGACTTATTCTTTGATCCGCCAGGCCGCCAAGAACATCAATCATGACACCATCAACCTGACCGCGCTCGGCGAGCAGGCGGGCCCTCATGTGCTGTCCTACCTCTATCGGGATGAGGCCGGCCGGACCCAGGTCTACCGGCAGTTGCAGGAAGACGAGGCCATGAAGAAGGCTTTGGGTTACCTGGACAAGGCGCTGCTGCTCGCCCCCAAGGATCTGGGCCTGTATGCCACCGCCATGAGTATTTACGGGGGATTCCGTGACACCGAACAGCTCAAAAAACTTCAGCAGCGCTTCCTTATCGCCGCCCCGGACCTGGCCGAGATCCGGCAGGAAACCTTGGACGACTACGCCGGCAAGAAGGACAAGGAAAACCTGGAAAAGCTCCAGCAGCGCATCCAGGAACTCAAGGCGGACGCCGCCAAACCCGCCCTCGCCAACGACACCATGACGCTGGAATTTCTCAATGTCACCCTGACCGGGCTGTTGCAGGAGGCCTGGACCTGCGGGATGGATGTGAACGGCGGGGAGTTGCTGGCCGCGGCGCAGGCCACGTATCAACGCCACCAGAGTTCTGCCAGCCATTCGGCGCTGCAATCGGCCTATTTTTTCAAGGCCAGCGAGGAACTGGCGCAGCAGAGCCCGGACTTTGCCCGGCTCGTCGCCCAGACCCGTCATGGCCTTTCTCCGGAATATCTCATCGTCCTGGTTTTGGGCCGGAACGATCCGCTCGCCGGCCTCGCCCGGAAAAATGAGAACGTCATCCACGCCGTTGCCATGGAGCAGGAAAGCATCACGAACTTCCCCGCCTGGGCGGACATCGCCGGCTGGGCCCTGCTGCGGACCACGGCACCCGAAGCTGCGACCATCACCGGCGACCGCTACAAGCAAAACGATTGCGCCCGGCTGTTGGATGAATTGCAGTTCCAAACGAGCCCGGTGAACGCTTCGCTGACGCTGGAACAATACTGGGCGCAACAACTTTTGGGTGATGAGAAGCACGCGACCGAGATCTACCAGCAGGCCCTGCACGACGGCGTCCCCCTGCCGGCGCTGTGACGGGGAACAACGCCGGCCGCCAGTGCGTTTCGTGCTGATCACCGGCCGCGCCGCCGGCTGATTTATATATGTCAAAGAACGATGAAAGCCCGTGCCACTTGCTTTGAATCTGCGGCGGCCGGGGTTCCGGAAGCAGTCGGGGTCAGCGCGCCGGTCAGCAGATTGCGGCCGGCCTCGAATTGGTCTTCCCCGTGAGCGGGCAGAAAAGCCTCGATTTGCTTCTTCAACCCGGCCCCGGGTTGCAGCCCCGCCAAAAACGCATCCCATTCCCGGCTGCCTTGCTCGCTGAGGCCGCTCCGCCAAAGATTGTATTTCGACAATTCATCACCCTCCAGCAGCACGCGGCCAAAATGCGCCTTCTGGAACATCTCGTCGGGATTGTTCCAGCTCGCATAGCACAACACCGGCAACGGGCGGTCCTTGTCCAGTTCGTTGTCCCATACGACCAGCCCGTCCTGCCACTTGCCGTTGGAATGATCCGGCGCGTGTTTCAGTGCCAGCTTGACGGTCAGATGGTCGGCTTCGCCACCGAATCCGCTCGATACGCCCAGCAATCCCATGAACAGGTCATTCGCCGCGTCCGCCGGCTTTGGCTCATCCAGCTTGGGATTGGTTTTCACCTCCGCCTCCCACTCCTTGTGCTTTGCCCGATACAAATCGCTCTTGGCCAGATACCCTTCCCACGATTTCACCAGCGCATCGTTGTTCGTCAGCACCATCTGCACCTTGGGTGACAAGACGGTGAAGGGCGTTTCCAGTTTATCCGTCACCAGCCGGCTGACCAGATCCATGAAGGCGGCTTGATCCTCTGAACTGCCGTTCATCAATGCCGCCACTTGGGGCGCATCGGCCGGTTTGACATAGCCGCGTTCGAACAGGTATTGCGAGAAACGCACCACGAATTCCTCCGGCGCATTCGTGTCCGACAGGTTGCTGGCGGCTGCCATCGTAAAATACTGCCCCGCATTCTTGAGGTCGCGGCGCAGATCCTCATCCAGAAACTTGCGGAGGTTTTTGTATCCTTGTTCGCGCCCGAACTCGGTCTTGCTCCAGCCGATCACCAGGTCGGTGAGCTGGTCCGCTGCGTGAAATTGTTTGAGCGTCCTCGCCGCCAGATCATCCGAGCCCCGAAATCGTTCCGAGTAAAACCCGGATTCCCCAAGGCTCGTGATATAATTCGTGTAGGAACCCGCACCGCCCACATCCTTTGGCATGGCTCCGGCAAATTCAGCCTTGGCGACATGTTGTTGGCCGTCCCATTTCACTGCGTTTGCCGGGTAAACCTGCGTGATCGCCATCAGTTCGTTGGACGGAAATCCCTGATAGTTGGGAACGCCATTCGAATTATTGCCATCCAACCGGTAAAACGTCAGCGTCCGCTCCACCCCATGGGCCGTGGGCTTCAGCTCGACCGTGTAATCATTGTGCGGGCAACCCGTGAGCAACGCGCAGGCCGGCACCAGCAACATCACCGGGGCAAAAAATTTGTGGGCTTTTGCATTCATGATTTATGCCTCGAAATCTTTCAGGTGTTTCAGCCCGATGTGCATCGGCACCCAGCCGATGATGATCGACAACAACACAAACGTGATGATGCTCACCACCACCCAGTCGCTGTGCGAATGAAAACCGCCGCCGCCCAGCACCAGCAGCGCCAGCGAAGCGATGATGTACACCGAGCTCAGCACGAAACACAGCGTCCCGCCGAAACCGCTCACGATCTTGTTCGGGTTCGTCTCCTTCACGTTCGGGAACAGCACGCCCAAACCCACCGCCAGGCCGTTCAG
>Ga0210392_10001100_pt1 | contig 14584 bp, 8 predicted proteins | sample IncBWC30OmetaG_FD_161057 | JGI IMG/M metagenome (GOLD analysis project Ga0210392, IMG submission 161057) | Forest soil microbial communities from Barre Woods Harvard Forest LTER site, Petersham, Massachusetts, United States - Inc-BW-C-30-O ...
CAAGTGGCCTATCTGCCGAATAGTGGCGTGCTGAACCCCGGCCCCCTGGGCGCTTCCAGCGGTGATTCGGCAAACTTGGTTATCGGCAATGGAACCTTGACCTACACCGGCAATACGACCGGCACGGATCGCGGCGCCACGCTGACGGATTCAAACAGCTCCATAAATATCGCCAACAGCGCCACTGTGCTTACCGACTCCGGTTCGTTCAGCGGCAGCGGTACCCTGATCAAAGCCGGACCCGGCACCCTCATTCTTTCGAGCGCCAATTCCTATGGGGCTACGGTCGTGAGCAATGGCACCCTTCAGGTTAATTCCACTGTTTCCGCCATCGGCACCGGTCCGGTCAACTTTGTCGGCGGCTCCTTGAGCCTGAATGTGAGCAGCCAGCAAACCTATCCCAATGCTCTGAACGTTGCGACCACTGGCACCGTGATCTCGGGCGGCGGCCTTAACAACGTTGTTCAAGGTGCCTGGTCCGGATCTGGGACGTTAAACATCGATATGACGGCGGGTGGCACGTTCACCATCAACAACCCCATGACCACGAATTTCACCGGAACAATCCACCTGGCAGACACCAGCACGGGCACTTTCCGTTTCAACGCCGGTGGCAATGGCAGCGGTGCCCAGCAATCCACGGCCAGCGCGGTGGCCTCGTTTGACCTGGGCAACGGTTCCGTAACGATGAACAATCGCAACGGCGGGGCCGCTGCGTTTGGCATCTATGATTTGGGGTCGCTTTCCGGGGGGTCGGGTACGACCTTAAGAGGAGCGGCCAATGGTGGCGGGGCCATCAATGCCAGCTTTTATTCCATCGGCGCCAAAAATTTGGATTCGACGTATGCCGGCACGATTGCCAACGGCACCGGCGGCTCCGGCGCCACCACTTCCATCATCAAAGTCGGCACCGGCACATTCGCCCTCACCGGCAGCAGCTCTTACACCGGTTCGACCGTCATCAGCAACGGCGTGCTGGCCCTGGCCAATGGTGGCAGTGACGGGTCGATCGGTAGCAGCGCCAATATCGTGGTCAATGCCGGCACGGTTCTGGACGTCATCGGTCGCAGCGATCACACGATGCCTTTGAGTTCCGGCCAGGTCATCTGCGGCAACGGAACCATCCGCGGCATCTTGGATAATTCCAACGGCGGCACGGTTTCGGCTGGTGATGGCATCACGGGCGCCCTCGGCACGCTCACGGTGACGAACACCATCAATCTGGCCGGCAGCGGCGTCACATGGATGAAGGTTGTCCGTGGCGGCAGCCCGAGCAGCGACCATCTGGTCAGTTCAACCGCCGGCGTCATCAATTATGGAGGCACGCTGGTTGTGACTAACGTTGGCGCGCCGTTGCAGCCGGGAGATACGTTCACCCTCTTCCCTGCCGGCACCCGCAATAATTCGTTCTCATCGATTCTTCCCAATTATACCACGTGGGATACCAGCCAGTTGAACACCCAGGGCAAAATCACCTTCACCGGCTTTACACACCCGGCCATCACCAATGTTGATTTCAGCGGGTTGTTGACCAGCAGCTCGATCACCATCACTGCCATCGGGGCTCCCAACGGCCCGGTGACGGTTCTGACGTCCACCAACCTCCTCCTGCCCGTCGCGAACTGGACAACCGCCGCCACCGCGACGTTCGACGGCAGCGGCAACCAAAGCATATCCGTCCCGGTCGATCCTACCCTGCCGCAGAGCTTCTATCTGCTGCAGGGATTTTGAAAATTGACGTGAACCGGAGAACGTCTTGCCGGACGGTGGGGCGTTCTCCGATAAAATAAGAATCTATGGATATAAAAACGCCAATGGAGGCAAAGCAACAGAAGGGTTTCACCCTCATCGAACTGCTGGTGGTCATCGCTATCATCGCCATTCTGGCGGCGATGCTGCTGCCGGCGTTATCCAAGGCCAAGGCCAAGGCGCTGCAAACCTCCTGCCTGAACAATCTCAAACAATTGCAACTGGGCTGGGTGATGTATTGCGACGATAATACCGACAAGCTGCCGGCCAACCTGAAAAAACCATCGGCCACCACGCCAAACTGGGTGAACGGTGACATGTCGGTCGCCGCCGATGCCACCAACACCGCCTTGATCCAGGCCGGCCAGATCTATCAGTACATCAAAAACGTCGGCGCCTATCACTGCCCGGCGGACATCCTCACGTACAACGGCATTTCTACCCGCATCCGCACTTACTCGATCAATTGCTACATGAATTCCGAGGACATCGGCAATACCCATGCCGGTCTGCCGGCGGGCATTTACATCGTCAACCACAAGACCGGCGATATCCGGCGGCCCGGTCCGTCGTCGGCCATGGTGTTTGTGGAAGAGGCGCAATTTTCGATTGATGACGGGGATTTTGGTTTTTCGCCCAGCGGCCTCCCCGGAAGCGGCCCGGTCAACACATGGTATAACATCCCGGCCATGGTGCATCGCGGTTCCAATTTCGCCTTCGCCGACAACCATGTGGAGTTTAGAAGGTGGCACGACGGCTCGACGTTAAACATCCCGAGCATCACGTACACCGACCCGGGCCCGGACTATTCCGACCTGCGCTGGGTCCAGGACATCACGGCGACGCGATGATTTCACGGTCATCGCCATTTCAACCGCGATGCTGCCGCCAACCAAAGCCGGAAACAACCGAACTTCATTGACACCACACGCCTTACGGCGGTTTCATTTTCGCGCACATCGCAGGGAATTGAAAATCGTGTCACACCTGAAGCTGAAATTGTTCGCCGGCATTGCCTTGTTGGCGACACTGGCCGCCGGGGCGCAGACGGCCGCGACGGATTCCCGCCCAGAACTGATCTACCGGCCGCACGGCAATTTTGCGGACCAAATTGCACGCCCCCTCCGCTACTGGCCGGTGGCCGGTGATTTTGTGATCACCAACGGTGCGGAATTTTTCAACCGCCCGCTCTATTGCCTCAATTCCGCGTTCCGCATCGATGGTGGCGACAAGCCGGAGTTTTCGCTCTATCTCCCCGGGCGTGGCGGCAACCTGCGCCTCGGCATCAAAACCGCCGCCGGCGTCAAATGGCTCAATGACGCGGACAAGGTCGTGGCGCGCTACCGCCCGGGCGAAATGGTCTATGACATCAAGGATTCTTTGCTGACGGACGCCCGTGAATTGCACCTGACAGCCCTGCCCTTGAGCGACCGGAAGGGCTTTATCGTCCGCGCAGAAATGAATTCCGCCTGGATGCCCATCGAACTGGTCTGGGCATTCGGCGGCGCGAACGGAATGCGCGGCTCGCGCGGCGGCGACATTGGGTGCGAACGCGAGCCGGTGAGCCGCTTCTTTCAACTGCAACCGGAACAATGCGCCGGCGATAATGTTGCCATCACCACCAATACGTTCGCGTTGCGGAGCAAAACCGCGACAATCCAAGGCGTGGCGTCGCCGGGCGCGGGCCTTGTCGTTGCCGATGCACGGCAATGGAACAATGCCGCCAAATTGCTGGCCACGGCTGGCGCGACAAACAGTTTGCGCATGGTAGCCGGCCAGATTCCACTGCCGCACGAGCAGCCGGTCTATCTGGCGCTGCAAGTGACGGACGAAGATTCAAAGATTCTCACCGCCGATGAATTGCCCAAGGCTTTCGCGGCGGCCGAGGACCATCGCCGGGCCATCGCCGAACGTGTGGTCGTGGAGACGCCGGACCCTTTCATCAATGCGGCGGCGGGGGCTTTGAACATCGCGGCGGATGCGGTTTGGGACGAGGCGCAGCAATGCTACATGCACGGCGCGGTCGCCTGGCGGACGCGGCTGCTCGGCTGGCGCGGGCCATACGCAGGCGATGCATTGGGCTGGCATGAACGCACCGCGGCCCACTTCGCGGGCTTCGTGAAACAGCAGAACACCAGCCCCATCCCGGAAACGGTTCCGTCGGCGGATGAACAGTCCAACCTCGCGCGCAGCGAGGCGGCCATTCATTCGAACGGCAATTTTTCAAAAAATCATTACGACATGAACCTGGTCGCGGTGGATGCATTTTTCCGCCACCTGCTCTGGACTGGTGATCTCGACTACGCACGGGAAATGTGGCCGGCCATCGAACGGCACCTCGCGTGGGAACGGCGGCTGTTCCGGCGTGAATTCGGCCCCGACAAGCTGCCGCTCTACGAAGCCTATGCCGCCATCTGGGCCAGCGACGACCTGAATTACAACGGCGGCGGCACCGCCCATGCATCCGCTTACAATTACTGGCACAACAAGATGGCCGCGCGCGTGGCGAAGCTGCTGGGCAAGGACGCCACGCCATACGAGCACGAGGCGGACCTCATCTGGCGCGGGATGCATGAGTATCTCTGGCTCGTGGACAAAGGCTCCTTCGCCGAGTACAAGGATTACCTCGGCCTGCAACTCACGCATCCGGCCGCCGGGCTGTGGACGTTTTATCACACACTGGATTCCGAGGCCGCGACACCCGCCGAGGCGGCGCAGATGGCGCGGTGGATCGATGCAAACATCGCGCACATTCCCATCATAGGCACGGGTGTGCCGGAGGAAAAACTGTTCACGCTGCCCGAGACAAGCTGGATGCCCTATCTCTGGTCCGTCAACAATGTGGTGATGGCCGAGGCCGCGCATACCTCGCTCGGTCTCTGGCAGGCGAACCAGCCGGAAACGGCGTTCCGCCTTTTCAAAGGCGAGCTGATGGACTCCATGTTCCTCGGCCTGTGCCCCGGCAATCTCGGTTGCATGACCGGTTACGACATGGCGCGCGGCGAAGCGCAACGCGATTTTGCCGACCCCTGCGGCGTCAACTCACGCGCCTTGGTCGAGGGGTTGTTTGGCATCAAGCCAGACGATCTCGCGGGCGAATTGAAGATCGTTCCCGGTTTCCCTGCAAAATGGGACCACGCCAGCATCCGGCATCCGGACATCAATTTCACCTATCGTCGCGAGGATGTTTCGGAAACGTATGTGGTGGAACCAAAATTTTCCAAGCCAATGAAGCTGGTGCTGCAGATTCCAGCCTACAGCGACTGGATCGGCGGCGTGGCGGTCAACGGGAAACCAGCGGAATACAAATTGATCCAAGGCGTTTTTGGTGTGCCGCGGGTGGAAATCATCGCCGAAGCCGCTCAAAAATGGGAAGTGCGGATCGAATGGAGAGGCGATCATCCGGCCAAGGAAATGATGCCCGACAGCCTCCCTGCCCGCCCGGCAGTCGTGAAGAGTGATTTTGATTGGAAACAAAAAATCCCATCCGGTGCCAAGTTGGAAACCATCAACCTCGCACCGTTTTTCAACGACAAGATGACCCAGATTTTCCGCAACGAATATCGCTCACCGCGCTCGCCATTCGCTTCGTTGGCCTTGCCGAAGCAAGGCCTGGGCGGATGGTGTGAGCCGACTGCAAGTTTCAATGTGGATGATTCCGGCCTGCGGTCAGTGGCGGCGAAGAATGATGGAAAAATCGTTTTGCCGGACGGCGTACCACTGCAGACGCCGGGCGAGGCAGATGTGAAAAACATCATCTTCACCTCGCAGTGGGACAACTATCCGCACCAAGTCTCCGTGCCGCTGACCGGAAAATCTGCGCATGCCTACCTGCTGATGGCCGGCTCGACCGGTCCCATGCAAAGCCGCATCGACAATGGCGAGGTCGTGGTGACCTACACCGACGGTACAACTTCACGGTTGGCGCTGGACAATCCGGGCAACTGGTGGCCGATCGACCAGGATTATTTCATCGATGACTATGCCTTCCGGCGCGACGGGCCGCTGCCGCCCCGCGTAGATCTCAAGACCGGACAGGTGCGCCTGCTGGACGCGGAGACCTTCAAGGGCAAGGGTGGAAAAATTTCCGGCGGCGCGAGCTCGGTGCTGGACCTGCCGCTGGACCCGGCGAAGGAATTGAAATCACTGACCGTTCGCGCCCTCGCAAACGAAGTGGTGATCGGCCTGATGAGCGTGACGTTGGCGCGATAACCGGCGCGTTTTCCGGCGGAAATTTTGACAGGACCCCGGCCGGATCATTAAAATTGCAACCTGTAAAATGTCATTGGCGCGGCCGGATCCGGCGGATTGGTGAAGTTAAAATTTCCGTTGCCATCAAAATTGTTCGTGGCAATCACCGTCCAATTTGACAATGCCAGGGCAAGGTTTGTCGAAGCCAGGACATGATACTGCGCACCGGCATTTCCATTCGTTCCGCTGAAAATCAAACCGCCCATGCCTGGTGCCGAAATGTTGACCGTCACCGGCGGGGCGACCGGCGGCAGGTCGTTGGTGAATGAGAGCACGAGCAAGTTGCCGTTGGTGTGGATATAGAAATGGCCCCCGCCCAGATCGTTTTGGAATTGGGTGCTGTTGATCAAAAAATCATCCGGTGCAAAATTGGTAAAACCGCTGTTCGCCGCCGCAATCGCCCAGTCGTAATTGCTGCTGGAATTGAAATTTGCGGCGGGATTGCCCGCGGTTCCCACAGCGATGACGAAGGGATTCCCGGAGGTGGACTGGACACTGATGCCGCCGGCTGATTGCAAAAAGCTCCAGCCTGCAGCCGGGCCGGCCGTGGCGTCGTCAACCGTCACAACATAACTTCCGCCCGTGCCGAAAGTCATCGCGCCGCTGTTGGTCATCGCACCCGCGCCGTCGTTGCCGGGCGAAAGCGCGCCGTTGACAGTCAACGTGGGCGTGATGATGACGGCATTGCCCGAAATAATTCCATTGGATGCGACGACCAGGGCATTGGCCGTGGAAATCAGCCCCGCGCCGGTGAGCAGCGCCGGCGCGCCGCCGCCGCCGGCACCGATGTTGAGCGTGGAAATATTAGAGATCGTCCCGGACGCCGGCGCCCAATCCGGCTGCAAGCCCATTGTACCGCTGTTCAGATTGATGACGGCCGTTCCGCCACCGCCAACGATGTTCGCGGCCTCAACCGTCCCACCGTTGACGTTCAGTGTTCCCTGCACAGAACCGCTGCCACCTGAATTCGGCCGCGACGCGAGCGTGAGATTGGTCATGACCATCAAGGTGCCGGTGCCGTTCACATTGACCGTCCCATTGGCGACTGAATTTGAGCCGCTGGGATAAATAAATCCGACAACAAGTGTGTTGGCGGTGATGCCGCCGTTGTTGAATGTCAGGATGCCGGAGGATACGGTCGGGTCATTCGCCCCCTGCCGGCCGCGCGCGACGCACAGATAGTCGATCAACGCGTTGACCGTGCCACCGCTGAAATCATTGGTGCCGGAAGCCGCGCCGCCGGCCCCGGGCGAATCATCACCCACGACATAAACGCCCACCGGCGAACCGGCACCACCGAGCCCCTGAATGGTCACCGACGGATTTTGCGGGAGGAAGGCCGGGTTGAACGCCAGCACATCGCTCGCATCGCCGCGTCCGACCGTCACATAATCCGCCGCAATGCTGTTGCTGACGCCCAGATACAATTGCGCGCCGTTGCCGAGGGCGCTTTTGTTGTGGCCGATCGTTAACGCCGGATTGCCGCTGTAAGGGCTGCCCGAACCGTCGGTGTTCACGTACCCGGCGCTCGACAGCGTCAAGGTGTTTGTTTTCGCCAGGTACAAAATGCCGCCGGAGCGCGTGTTGTTTTCCACGCCCATTTTGATTTGCGAACCGTTCATCACAAAATTATCCAGGCCCGAAAGGTCAAGGGTAGCGTCATGCGCGCCGCCGCTGCCGGAACCTTCGCAAACAGCAACCGCGCCGTTGGTGAGCAACAGCGTTGCACCCGCACCACAAATGCTCATATTGACGACATTGTTCGCGCCAAAATCATAGTTACCGTAGCCGCCGACCTGTAAACCATTTCCGACGGTCAGCGTCGCGCCGGCCGCGATGCCAAGATTCTGGTAATTCGGGCTGGCATTGATGGCGTTCGCAAAATCGGTCAGGCTGATGATTGAAAAATCGCCGTTGATGGAGCTGTTGATTCTCGACGGAACCACGACGCCGGAGCCGGGCGAAGTCAGGGCCGAAGCCGCGACGGCGTTGTAATTGGTGAACACCACGCTGTTGCTGATTCCCGGCGGACCATAACCGCCGCCGGTGGTGTTAGTCCAATTGAGCGCGCCCGACCAGTTGGAACTTCCTGCGCCATTCGTCCAGACCAGCACGCCGGCGGCGGCTTGCAGCGCGTTGAGCGTGATCGTCGCCGTCGTTGTGGCCACCAAGCTTCCATTTGTGCCGCACAGCGTCAGCAAATAGCTGCCGCCGGCCGTGTTCGTGGTGGTGAAGATCGTCAACGTCGAGACGCCGGATTGGTTCAATGCCGGAGGAGCAAAACTGGCGGACACATCCGCCGGCGCGCCGCCGATGCCCAGGTTGATGTTGCCGGCAAAACTTGCGTTCGTCGTCACGGTCACCGTGAACGTGGCATTGCTTCCGACGTTCACGGTTTGCGCGGACGGTGCCGCTGACAGGGTGAAACCGGCCACCACGAGCGTGAGGGTGTTGGTGTGCGCCAGGGTTCCGCTGGTGCCGATGATGGAAACCGGATAACTGCCTACCGGCGTGGAAAGGGACGTTGAAATGCTCATCGTCGAATTGCCGGAATTGGTCACGGTCGCCGGGCTGAAATTCGCCGTCGCACCGGCCGGCAGACCGCGCGCGCTCAAAACGACGTTTGTGCTGAACCCCGCCAGCGCGCCGATGGTCACCGTGCAATTGACGCCGCCGCCGGGCGCAACAAATTGTGACGACGGCGCGGTGGTCATCGAAAAATCGCCGCCGCCATCCGGATTTACATCGGCAAAGGTGCTGCCAACTTTGGCGTTGCTCATATAGGCGGTGGCCAGCCCATGACCGTCCAAACTGCCGGAACGGTAACATCCCCATTTGAGCTTGTTATAGGAATCCGACCACACGCCATCCACATTGTCCCAGGTCGGCCCATACCACCGTGTCGTGCCGGCGGTGTTGGTTTGCAGTACGCCATTATACCAGATCTCGGTATAGCCCTGGGTGAAATTGGTGCTCAAAAAAACGTGGACCACAAATGACTGCCAGACATTGGTAAGAAATTTGGTGTGCCAGAAATTCGTATCCACCCCGTTGGCGTTGTTCTGCATGTACAGATTGCCGTCGCCGTTGACACAACGCAGGACGAGCGGCGCTCCCTGTCCCGTTACCCCGTAGCCGTGCATCTGGAACAGGGCGACCCATGAGCCGTTGACCGGCATCGGACTCCACATGGCGCGCCAGCCGACGTAGTATTCGGTGTTGTAGGCCGGGAGGAAAGAACCGCCGGGATTCTCGGTGCCGCTCGATTCACAGCGTTCCTTGCCGAAAGCGGAATTGGTGTCCGGCAGAAAGAATTTGTAAACATTCCCATTCTGCCCCAGAGGATCGTGGGCGACGGTGACAGTTCCCGGTGCCAGATCCAATCCGGCAAAAACGGCCGTGCCGCGATTGGTGTCCGCCTGCCAAAACACCGTTGCGCGCGCCGTTCCCGCCAGCAGGATCATGGAAATAACAAAGGCCAGAAAAGCGCTGCGATCGCGATGGTTCATTAGATGCCAAAATATAAACCAAGCGCCGCCCTTTTATATGCGACAAACGTTCTAGGAAGCCGAACCGCCGACCGGGGCCGTCCCGTGCTATGCCGCGAGCAACTGACGGCAGGCCTTGTCCAGTTTCTTCAGATTCGCCTTGGATTTCGCCTCGATGTAGCAGCGGATGAGCGGCTCGGTGCCGCTGGCGCGGAAGGCCACCCATTCGTTGTTCGGCAGGAGAAATTTGTAGCCATCGGTGGTGATGAACTTCTCCACCGGGAAGGCGCCGATGTTTTGCAGGCCGCCGCCGAGTTTGGCGAGCAATGCCTCTTTCTTTTCCGGCGCGAAGGAGATGTTAATGCGGTCGCTGTGAAATTCGCCGATCTGCTTTTCCAGCGCCTTCAAAATCTGGCCGAGCGATTTCTTCTCGGTCGCGACCAGTTCCGCCATGAGCAGGCAGGCGAGGATGCCGTCCTTCTCGGGCACATGCCCCTTGACGCTCAGGCCGCCGGATTCTTCGCCACCGACGATGATTGGCTCGCTCTCCATGAGCGCGCCGATGTATTTGAAGCCGACGGGCGTCTCGTAAACTTTCACGCCGAGCAGGTTGGCGACGGCATCCACCTGATGGCTGGTCGGGACAGTACGCACGACGGCGCCGGTCCAGCCGCGGTTCTTTTTGAGATGATACAGCGCGAGCGTGAGGATCTGGTTCGGCGTGAGCCAGGTGCCGTCCTTGTCCACAATGCCAAAGCGGTCGGCATCGCCATCGAGGCCGAGGCCCATCTGCACCTTGCCGCTGCGGACGAGCTTGCTGACATCCTCCATGCCGTGCGCGTTCGGTTCAGGATGATGGCCGCCGAACAGCGGGTTGTTTTCATCGTGGAAACGCGTGACCTTGACGCCGCAATTCTCCAGCAAGGTATCGAGGTAGCCGCGGCCCGTGCCATACATCAGCTCGACGGCAATCTTCATCTTCGCCTTCTTGATGACATCGAACTTGATGAACTTTTTCAGGCACTTGAAATATTCCGGCAGCGGATCGATCTGCTTGCACTTGAACGTGCCGAATTGCGCGGCGTTGAAGACCCAATGTTCCGCCTGCAATTTGGCGATGTTGGCCTCGATCTGTTGGGTGACATCCGGCGTGGCGGGCGCACCGTTCCAGGTGGAAAATTTCAGGCCCTGATACTCGGCCGGATTGTGGCTGGCGGTGAAATTGATGCCGCCGATGGTTTTCTTGTGGCGGATGGTGTGGGCGATGACGGGCGTGGGCGTGGGCCGGTCGCACAGCAGACAGGCGATGCCGTTGGCGGCCAGCACCTCCGCGGCGGCGAGGCAGAATTCATTCCCCAAAAAACGCGCATCGCGACCCAAGATCAATACCGGCTCGCGACCATGCACGGGTGAGGCGGGATTCTGAAGCTCCGCGTTTAGGTAATCCGCGATGCCCTGCGTGGCGAGGCGGACGTTGTCGAAGGTGAAATCGCGCGCGATGATGTCGCGCCAACCGGAGGTTCCGAATTTGATGGTGGCCATGGAAATAGTGTTTAAGGGTTAAAACGTCACATCGTTACAACGAGCATTTTTAGTTCTCATTGTAACGATGTGCAAAGCAAATCTGAACGCCGGCTCAGGTCTTCCAATCGAGCGCTTTTTTCTTCACGGCATAGATGTAGCCGGCGAAGAGGATGCCGAGGAACGAAACCATCGAGCCCAGCGCGAGGTTGCGGGTGGCGTGCTCGGCGAGCATGTCACGGTAGACGACAGCCCACGGATACATGAACACCACTTCGATATCGAACAGGATGAACAGCATCGCGACGAGGTAGAATTTCACCGAGAACCGCGCGGTGCCCTCACCGATGGGGTCCTTGCCGCATTCGTAGGCGGCGTCTTTGGCTTTGGAAGTCTTGGCGTATTTGCCGAGCAGGACGGAAATCAGGAGCGTACCACCGGCAAAGCCGACGGCGGCGGCCAAAAGGAACAGGATCGGGATGTACTGCGCTAACTGCGACGGCTGCGAATTGTCCATGCGATTATGATATGAAACACACCGGAAAACTCAATGAGGAAAAGACGGGGGCCTGCCTCACGGGAAGGGCGCAAAGAAGGAAAGGCTTCCTGCGTCTTTGGAAGTAAACATCTTAGGTTGAAAAAACGGCCCAATGAATAATATCAGCGATGCCCAGAGTCCAAAAACTGCACCATGGCTTCACCAAAGGGGGCCAAATCGCGCGGGGTACGGCTGGAGACGAGGTTGCCATCCACCACCACGGGTTCATTCACCCAGATGCCACCAGCGTTTTCGAGGTCGTCCTTGATGCCCAGCGAGCCGGTGACGCGCTTGCCCTTCAAGATTTTTGCGGAGATGGGAATCCAGCCGCCGTGACAGATGAAAGCGACGAGTTTGCCCTGCTCAAAAAACTCGCGCGTGAGCGACAGCACCTTGGGATCCCGGCGCAATTTGTCCGGCATGAAACCGCCGGGCACCAGCAGGCCGCAAAAATCCTGGCTGCGGGCATCCTTGAGCAGGAGGTCGGACGCGGCCGGATAACCGTGCTTGCCGGCATAGGTCTTGATCTCGGGCGCGGCGCATTTCAGGGCATAGCCGGCCGCCTCGAGGCGCAGCTTGGGATACCAGAGTTCGAGGTCTTCATACACATCATCCAGAAAGGCGAGCAAGGTCTTGTTTTGCATGGGGCATTTATTCTCTAAAGACGCCGGTTAAACAAGGGGATTTATGGGCAATCCACGGTTCGTATTGTACAAACTGCCTGTGCCATTTGTGCCAAGCATGTGCGTTTGTCCGTAATCCGGAAACCGTAGAACGAATGTTCAATGGTCGCATGAGCTGGCTGGAAGTAACTTCCAACCAACCCAGTAACAAATGAGCCGCACCTTAGTCAGACGTACCATGTTTCGCCGTCACACTTGCCCCCGGAATCAAGGTTTCACCCTGATTGAACTTCTGGTTGTCATCGCCATCATCGCCATTCTCGCGGCGATGCTCCTGCCGGCCCTGGCCAGCGCCAAGGAAAGGGCCAAGCGCATCCAGTGCATGAACAATCTGAAGCAGATGGGCATCGGTTTGACGGTTTATGCGGGGGACAACAGCGACAGGCTTTTCTCCCCCCGGCAGACCGGCGGCACTCCTGCCAAGTATAATCTGCACGCCTTGAATGATGACTCGGCCACGCAATCCAAATCGGTCGGACTTGATGTGACCAAGACCAACAGCGCCAACATCTGGGTCTGCCCGGAAGAGAATAACGGCCTGGCCAGTTACAATCCCGGCCCGGTTCCTCCCCAATGGCAGATCGGTTACCAGTATCTTGGCGGGGTGACTTTGTGGCTCAATTCGGAGGGTACATTTCCCTCCTTAAGCCCTATTAAATTGGGCACGTCCAAACCCGGCTGGCTGATGGCGGCGGAGGATGTCATGAATGATGGCACTGCTTGGACCACGGTCCATCGCCGCAGCAAAGCCGCCTATCCTGACGGCGGGAATGAACTGTACGCCGACGGCTCGGTCACATGGGTCAAAATTGAGAAGATGTACCGGATCACCACCTACGATACGGCCGCTCACAAGTGGTATTTCTATCAGGATGACCTCTCCAGCATCCCCGCCGCTTCGCTGGCCAACCTCAAATATCCAAATTAACGTTCCCGCGCAGATAAAGCAGTCTTGCGTGGAAAATAGGAAGTATTACAATCTCAGCCGATGAAATTTGCGCTGGCCATCTTCACGTTCCTGTTGTTCGCCTTCTTTATCAGCTGGGGCATCGTCCTGTTGATGCACGGCAGCCCGTGGTTGCTGATCGCCGCGATGGGCGTGTTCATCGGCACCTTCATCAAGTACGGCTGCCTCTCACACTGATTCACTGACCCTGTTTCTGCGGCACGGGAAATTTCTGCTGCATCGCGCCCTCGATCTGCGACCACGTCTGGCAATCGATCCCCTTCGTTCCCGCCGCAATCCCGGAGGCATAAGCCGTGGAGGTTGACGTCCCCTGCACCACGTAAGACTGGCCGGCCTGCGTGACCACGTTCGCCCCGGGCAGCGCCATGGAAACAAAGCTCCCGAAATTGGCATACGACGCCAGTTGCCCCGGCGCACCCAAGGCCGTCACCGCATTCACCCCGGGAAGTGCCGCGGGGTACGTCGGCGTGCTCACCGGCTGGTTCCCGGCGGCGGCAAAGATCACGACGCCCTTGGCCAACGCCTGCTGGATGATGTCGTCCAAAACCGCGCTGTCGCCGGTGCCGCCCAGGCTCATGTTCAATACCGTCGCGCCATTGTTCACCGCCGCCTGCACGCCGAGGGCGACGTTCCAGGTGGTCGTCTGCTCGCCGGAGTCATAGACCACAATCGGCAGGATCTTCGTCGCGCTGTGCCCGCCGGAGGATTGCGAAATGGCGTCGAGAACCGCGTTCACCATCGCCGTGCCATGCGTAAGCCCGGTGGCTGGGACGATGTTATTCACCACCGACACCGGCTTCATCACAAACTGGTCAAGCTGGCTGCCGAGTGACTGCACCTGCGTGTCGATCACCGCCACGATGGGATGGCACGGATCGTTCGGCTTGGAGTCGTCCAGCGTGAGCTTGGTCTGGTTCGCGGGCACATTGGGCGCGGGCTGCGGATTCATCGGCGGGTCGTAATAATAATTGTAGTCCACCGCCGCGATGTCGCTGTTGGATTTCAATTTCCCCAACGCCGCCTCCATGTCCGCCTCGCTGTCGAACTGCAGCCGGTAGATGCCCAGCTTGTCATCGCGGCCGATGACGATCGCCCCGACGGATTTCGCGATTGCATCGATGTCCGCGCCCGGTTTGACCTTCACGATCAGTTCATTCGACACATGGCGGGGCGGCCCGGCCTTGACGACGGCGTTGGTGCCCCGCACCCGGCGCGTGGCGTTTTGCATGGTCGTCCTGAAAACATAGAGGTGCGAGGCCTCGTTGGTCTTCGGCACGAAGGCGAAATTAAGATCACCAAGCAGTTTATGCAGTGCCTCACCGGCCGGGAGGTCCTTGAATTTCACGTCCACCTTCCGCGCCGTGTCCGGTTCCACAAAAATGTGCCA